>NHCFR05603__coassemble_173_pt1 | contig 126793 bp, 116 predicted proteins | sample NHCFR05603__metabat2_high_PE_044 | metagenome-assembled genome bin NHCFR05603
TGGCGCGCGTGACCACGGCCTCGGGCAGCCTGAACCTGCGCGAGTATGCTTCCACCAGCGCCCGTCTGCTGCTCCGGATTCCGCAGAACGCCTATGTGTCCGTCTACAACCGCGGTTCGGTGTGGAGCTATGTGCGCTACAACAGCGTATACGGCTATGTGATGTCGCAATACCTGACGTTCCCGGGCGAATCCACCCCGGTCACGCCGACCACGCCGACAAGCGGAACGCACCTGGCGCGTGTGACCACGGTTGCGGGCAGCCTGAACCTGCGCGAATACGGTTCCTCCGGCTCGCGCGTGCTGACGCGGATTCCGCAGTACACGGTCATCTCCGTCAACTATATCGGCACCACCTGGTGCAACGTCTCGTACAACGGCTATACGGGCTATGTCATGACCCAGTATCTGACGCTGATACGATGAGAGAAGCGCGCATGCAGGGCCAAAGTCCACGCCCGGGCATGCAAGAAAATGGAAAAGTGGACCGTTCATATTCCGAGGGAATTCTGGCAGGGTTCCAACGGGCAAACAGGAAAAACCACAAATTGAGGAGGCAATGATATGAACAAGCAAAAGACTCTCCGCCATGTGCTGGTGGCTTCTCTGATCGTTCTTACCCTGGCGTGCGGCTGCCTGGCATTGGCCGAAAGCGGACTGATGACCAGCGCGCCGGAAACCACGACCGCCACCTCCGGCACAAGCGCGGTGGACTTCGCCACCCAGTTCGCGGCGATGGAGGCCGAGAAAGGCCCCATGATTCGCTGGTCTCTGGAGGATAAGGCATCCCTGCAGGCGTTGATGGATGCGGCCGGCATGGCGTCCGAAGGCGTTATCTACGGCCTGCCGGGCGAAGATGATATCCCCGTGGAGGAGGCGGAGCGCATCGCCACGGAAACGGTCAAGAGCACATACGGCCTGACCGACGAGGATTTGACCCGCTTTGTGCCCTGCTTTATCTTCAATATCTTTGACGCGGAGAACCCCGTCTATCAGGTGACCTTTGAACTGGAGGACATGACCGAAGCCCAGCTGGAGGGGTATACCGTGTGTATCAACGCCCGTACCGGCGAGGTCACGGAAACCTATTCGGCCGAGACCGACGCGGTAGGCTGACCCCTGCGGCGCGACCACGGTGCGACGCCCCGCTTCTTGCGAAGCGGGGCGTCGTCAGTTTGTCGAAAAAGGCCGGCGCTGCCAGCCTTTTCCGCCAGGACATGTTTCCTCCTGCGCCCTGGGCGCGGCCGGGGAAACGCGCAGGGAAACCTTGCTGCGCAAAGCTTCAGACCGTCGACAAGTCGACGGTTTTTCGCTGCAAGGCAGACGGAGCAGTCTTGCAGCGAAGAAAACATCATGACCTTCTATATTTCCAGCGCGGCCAGCCAGTCCGCCACCTCTGCCTGTACGAGGCGCGCGGCTTCCGCCAGCGCCGCCGCTTCCAGCCGGCAGCCCGTCAGCGCCGCCCGCAGGCGCGGCGCAAGCTCCGTGTCCATCGCGTCCGTATAGACCGTGCAGTCCGCCGCCCGCCCTTCCGCCAGGGACAGCTGCAGCTCTACCCCGCCCCAAGGGAAACGATGCGCGAAGGCAACGTCGAAGGCCGGCGTCGCGCCGTAATTCCAGGCCCAGGAGGCGTTGCGGGCGGCCAGGGCCGCATAGCCGGGCCACGGCGCGTTTTCCGCGTCCTCGCGGACCGCCGGCCCATATTCGGCGCGGAAGGCGTCCTCCATGGCCTGCGCCAGCGCCTCTACCGTGACGGCGGCCGACAGCTCCGACAGGTTGACCACGCGCGAAGGCACCGAGGCCACGCCCCGGGCGGCCAGCTTCTCCGGCGACGGCCGCAGATAGCGCCCCATGCGTTCCGCGTCCGCGCAGACCAGCAGCGTCCCGTGGTGCAGCGCGCCTTCGCGCGTAAAGCGGAAGGCGTTCCCGGAAAACTTGCGCCCCTGCGCCAGCAAATCGTTCCGGCCAGAGAACTCGCAGGCAATGCCAAAGCTGCGCACGGCCGCACAGACAACCCCGAGCTGGCGGTCCAGGTCATATTCGGCGCGCGGCAGGATAAAGCTGAAGTTGAGATTGCCCAAATCATGGAACACCGCGCCGCCTCCGGTGGTGCGGCGCGCCAATACGACGCCTTCCCGCGCCAGAAGCCCGCAGCGGCATTCGCGCCAGGCGTTCTGGTGGCGTCCGATAATCACGGCGGCCGCATTCTGCCAGAGAAACAGGGCTGCGCCGCTTTGCGCCCCGCAGGCCAGCAGCAGCGCCTCTTCGCGGGCAAGGTTGCGGTGCGGCTGGGTATCGGCGCAGCGAAAAATACGCGCGCACATCAGAGGATACGCACGAGCATGGTCTTCTGCTCGTCCAGTTCCACCCGGCAAACGCCGTCCTTTTCCAGGAGCTTCAGCAGGTCGGAAAAGCGCTTGCATCCCAGCGCGCGTTCGTTAAAATTGGGGTATTCGGTCTGGATGGCGCCCTTGAGAATGGACGGATTGACGCAGTCGAATCCGTTTTCCTGAAAGCTCTTGAGCTGCGCGGCAAAGATGCCGATAAAGTTCTCCTTGGTAATCTCGGGCTTGGCCTCCTCGTCGCGCTTGAGGCTGACAATCATGTTATAGTTGTCGTTGGTGACGCGGATGGTGCCGAATTTCTGCTCGATATGCGTCAGCAGCTTGCCAAAGGAGGCAAAGCCGAAGGCCTTTTCGTTAAAGTCGGGGCGCAGGCGCAGCACGGTGGTCTTCAACTCCGATGCGTACATCTCGTCCTCCTCGGCCTCCTCCAGAATCGTCTCTACCAGCTTGGCCAAATCCTGGTCGTTCAGCGGCTCTTCCGCGCCGCGCTTGGTCTCCTTCTTTTTCTTGCTGGACACATTTTCCAGGAACATAAACTCGCTGCAGGCGTTGATAAACACGGTGGAAGCCACCTCGCTGCGGGAGATGCCCAGGACAAACTTGCCCATGGTCTTCAGCTTGCCCACCAGCGGGGTATAATCGCTGTCGCCGGAGACGATGCAGAAGCTGTCGATGAGGTCGTTGGTGTAGGCGATTTCCAGCGCGTCGATGACCAGCTGGATGTCCAGATTGTTCTTTTGATGGTGGCCAAAGCGCAGGGACGGCACCACGCTGAAGGTGTTGGACAGCAACAGCTCCTTCAGGGACGAATATCGGTCCGTATAGCCGTATACCTTGCCCAGCAGGATATCGCCGCGGATTTTCACGCGTTCGATGATATAGTTCAGGATTTCGGCTTTTGCGCCGCAGTTTTCCAAATCTACCAGAATCGCAAAATGCGATGTGCTCATAAATTACTCCCCTATTTCCGGATTGACAAAATCCTCCATGTTGTACGAGCGATTGAGAATCGTGTTCAAAATGCGCTCCCGTTCCTCGCCCTCGGCAAAGACCGGGCGATAGTCGGTATTGTTTTCCAGCGACGTGACGCGCATGGGCATCAGCGCGAGCCGGGGCCCTTCAACCGTTCCGTCTTCATGGACGGTGAAAGTAAGCTGCGCGATGAAGGTATCGCGCTCGTCCGGGTCTACGTTGCCGCCGAAAACCAGGTTCGCCAGGCTATAAAGGATATAGGTATCCTCATACGCCTCGATGCCCTGAATGATATGCGGATGGTGGCCTACGACCACGTCCGCGCCGTCGCGGATGGCCGCCCGGCCGATGTTGCGCTGGTCGCGGGTAAAGGCGGTTTCGTACTCGCTGCCCCAATGGAACGACGCGATGACAATCTGACATCCCGCCTCGCGCAGGGCGTCGATATCGTCGCTGATGTCGCACTGGCCGTCCCGGTAGGGGAACGTTTCGCCAACCAGCCCGATTTTGACGCCGCGCACCTCATAGACGGCCGGCGCGCCGGGCGCGCAGTAGGTAATGCCCGCCGCGTCCAGCGCCGCGCGGGTGTCCGCCTTGCCCTGGTCGCCGTAATCGCCGAAGTGGTTGTTCGCCAGGGTGACCGCCTCCACCGAGCCGGAGGTCAGCATCTGCGTATACTCCGCCGGGCCTTTGAAATTGAAAAGCTTGTCCACCTTGTCGTTGCTTTCCGTCAACGTGCCTTCAAAGTTCACCAGGGTCAGGTCGTCCTGCGAAAACACGCGCGCCAGTTCGGAGAAAGGCCATTCGTACCCCATCTTCGCCACGACCGAGGCAAAGCCGATGTCGCTTTCCCGCTGGCTGTCCGTGCATCCCAGCGTACAGTCCCCGCCGACGGTCACCACAATCTCTCGCGGCCAGCCTTCCTCCGGCGCGGGCGTGGGGTCCGGCGCGGAAACGGCCGGCTCGTCCGAACCGGACGCGGGGGCGTCGGCCGCGCTCTCCAACGGAACATCTTCAAAGACAATCTCCGCGCGCCCGGCAAAGGGCAGCGCCAGCAGGCAGGCCAGCAACAGGGCCAGTCGTTTCATGGCTGTCTCCTTTCTTACCACTCCATCCATTCCGTCGGATAGTGCGCGACAGCATATTCCAGCCCGCCGTCGTTGGAGAGCATGGTGTCAATCACGCGCTGGGCCGCCTCGCTCTCCGGCGCAAAGGGCGTGACGGCCAAATCGTTTTTGCCGCTGCGCTGGCCGCTGGCGGCGGTCACGGAGGAAATGCTGCACGGGATGATGCGGAAGGCGCCGCGGGTGAGCTCCCCGTTTTGCAGTTGGAACTTCTGCTGGAAGAGGAACGTGTCCATGTCGTCGGGCTGGGTATTCCCGGAAAAGCTGCAGTTGCCCAGCGAGTAGACGATGTACACGCCCTTGTAGCGCTCAATGGGGTTGACCCGGTGGCTGTGATGGCCCAGAACCAGGTCCGCGCCTGCGTCCACGGTGGAGCGGGCGAGCTTGACCTGGTTCTCGTTGGGGGCGTAGTCCTTCTCCGCGCCCCAATGGAAGGAGACGATGACCAGATCATATTCCGCCTTGGCCGCCGCCACATCCTGCGGCACCTTTTCAAACAGGCGCGGATAGTCGTCAAAGGTCTGGTACGCCAGCAGGGCGATGCGCGCGCCGCCCACCTCGTATACGCCCATATGCTCCTCGCTCGCGTAGACGATGCCCTGGCTTTCCAGCGCGGCGACGGTGTCCGCATAGCCCGCCTCCAGGAAGTCCATGACGTGGTTGTTCTCCAGCGCCACGGCCTCCACCGAGCCCAGCGTCAGCGCCTGCACATGCTCCGGCGGGGCGCGGAAGCAGAAGGTGTTGCCGATGTGCTGCGTGGCGTTGGTCAGCGTCCCTTCAAAATTGACCAGGGTCATGTCGTCCTGGGAAAAGATGTCCCGAACGTTCTGGAAAAACCAGCCCAGGTTCCCTTCGGCCGCCTCCAGCGTTTCCATGTAGAAATTGGACGCCGGGTTGTCACGCATATTGCCCCCCAGCGTTACGTCGCCCGCGGCGGTAATCAGAATTTCCTGCAGGCCGTAATCAAACGGGACGTCTTCAAATCCGTCATCCGCCAGCGCCGCGCCTCCGAGCAGCCACAGGCCAAGCAGCAACCCCAGCCATCTGCGCATGCCTCTGCCCTCCATCCTTCAGCAATCCCGTTTATTGTACCATTGAATCCGCCGCAAGGCAAGCCGCGCCGTCTCCCGGCCGCCCGGGCATGGCTACAGCGCGCCGCTGATGACGGACCACTCCCCGGTCTGCGGCTGGATGGACAGCACCCAGGTGCGGGTTTCGTCCGTCCCCAGCGTGCGGCCGGCCAGGGTCCAGACAGGGTCGTTCCATACCAGCACGTCCACCGCCATGTCGCCCTCTGCCGGAATCGCCGCCTCCCAAAGCGCCTCGCCCTGCGCGTTCACGCACACGAGCCAGCCGTCCGCATCCTGCTTGCCCGCCGCCAGCCACAGGCCCTGCGGCCCCGCCGCCAGCGCCCGGAACGCGCTGGACCGCCCATCCGCGCCGAAACAGCGGGACCAGACCGCCTCGCCCCGCGCATCCAGCCGCACGAGCCAGCCGTCCGTCTCCGCCCGCGCGCTTTGCACGTCGCCGTCCGCAGAGGAAGAGGAGCCGGCCGCCAGGTATCCGTCCTCCAGCGCGCAGATGGCCTGCAGCGTATCCGCGCCGCTGCCGCCCAGCGCGCGCTGCCAGAGGATATCCCCGTCCAGGTTCACGCAGACCAGCCATCCGTCCGGCAGAACGTTCAGCGCCCCGCTGTCGTGCCAGCCCTCCACGTCGCCGTCGGACGAATATGTCTCCCCGGCCAGCACCCAGCCCGTGTCCACCGCCGCGCACAGCCCGCGCAGGGAGTCCCAGTCCGATCCGCCGAAGCAGCGCGACCAGACGACCTCGCCCAGGGCGCTCAGCCGCACGGCCCAGCCGTCCGTTTTGGCGGACATATCGCTGTACCAGCCCTCGTGCCAGCCGTTGTCCAAATCGGCGGAGCCGGACAGGCCCGCGGCCATCCAACCGCCCTGCGGGAGGGATATGGCCTGATAGAGCGCATCCTCCCCGTCGCCGCCCAGCACGGTTTCCCATACCCGCTCGCTGTTTTTGTCAATCAACGCCGCCAGGGCGTCCACGCGGACCGCAATGCCGTCCTGGAGGCGAACGTCCTGTTCCAGCAAAAGAACGGTGCCGTTCGGGCCCTGCGCCGCCCTGCGAAACCCGTCCGCCGTGACCACCATTTCTTCCGCACGCGCCCCCGCGCCCACCAATACCCATAGCGCCAGCAGCGCCATATACCGCATCGTCTTTTTCATACATAGAGTATACCCGCTTTGGGGCATGCGCATCAAGCCCCGCCGCAAAAGCTTATGCAATTTGCTTTTTCCCCGGAACTATGCTATACTATCCGGTACGGTCGGAGAGGAGGCGAAGGCGCCGTGGCGCGGGAGCGCGGAGAGAAGATAATAGCGGTCAACCGCAAGGCGCGCCATGACTACTTCGTGGAGGATACCTGCGAAGCCGGGCTTGTGTTGCACGGCACGGAGGTCAAATCCATGCGCCAGGGGCGTGTGAACCTGAAGGAAAGCTACTGCGCGGTCAAAGACCGCGAAATGTTTGCCTTCGGCATGCATATCAGCCCCTATGAGCAGGGCAATATCTACAACCGGGATCCCATGCGCCCGAAGAAGCTGCTGCTGCACCGCGCGCAGATTATCAAGCTGGGCAGCCTGGTACAACGGCAGGGATATGCGCTTATCCCGCTGCGCGTATATCTCCGGGACGGCCGCATGAAGCTGGAGCTGGGCCTGTGCAAGGGCAAAAAACTCCATGACAAGCGGGATGACGCCGCAGAACGTTCCGCCAAGCGGGACATTGAACGGGCGCTTAAGCGCTGAACAAGGGGGCGTACTGGTTTCGACGGGGATCGTCGGGGGTTCAGGAAGCGAGCCGCGGCCCCGAACCGCGTTAAAATCGGGATGAAAAGTAACTGAGAACGATACCAATAACGCTTTGGCGTTCGCGGCCTAATGCCGCGCGTCGGACTCAAGCGCCTACTGCTTGAACCCCCGGCGTCATCGAAGTAGGGAACGGGCCCGCCTAAGCTTTGCGGCGCGGCCGGCATGATGAAGCTACCGACGCGCTGATCCCGTCTGTGGGAGCTGTGCGAAGGGAAGAATAAATCGCAGACTGCGCTCGGAGATGCCTGGGCTTTCGGATTTTCGGACGGGGGTTCGATTCCCCCCGCCTCCACCAAATAAGAACCGCAATTTTGATACAATGGGTATCAAGGTTGCGGTTCTTCCTTTTGCCCAAAAACTCTGATTGCAAGGGCTTTTTTAATTCTATTGATACCTTCTGCAGCCCGGGACGGGCAGCTGACCTTTAAGTTCCAGGCGGGGCATAATGTAACTGTAGCATAATAAAACGGACCCACAAGAACTGCGAAATCCTTGTGGGTGCGTTTTATATTATCCAGCTAATTCAGGCGCAGCTAATAGATTTCGGATACGCTGGGCCATCAAGGCTTTGCGCTGCTCATAAAACTCCTCGAAATGACTGAACTCTAAAGAGGCTGTTTGCGGAATCAAGGCATGTGCGCAGAATTCTTCTCTTTGTTTTTCATTCATATCATTATAATAATCTATCAGGGGCATATCCAATTTGCTCCCATTGCTTCTACCTTCCAGCAACTGGAGATTTGGTAGCCGATTTCGGAGAGATCTCCACCGCTTCCAGTCATCAATAGATATTGCGGGTGGCTTACTTTCAGAAAAACGACTCTCCGGATGAAGGTGATCTTGTTCGTAACGATAAGCATTATTTGCCCAGCCCAGACTTAAGTAATATAGCACCTCTCCTGCTACACGACTACCTTTCTCTGCATTCAGTACATCCTCTATACGACCCTCGGTAACCCGAAGTTCACCAATCAAATCCAGCATATCCACAGTGATTTCGTAGTTATTATTGTTGATATAGTTTTTCATTTGCTGCAGCTTACTGGTGGTACCGGATTGGAAATAGGTAAAGAAGATTGCACGAGTCAGATAGGCCAATATGGACTCTTTGTTCTGAGTATAATCATTATTCCAATAAATGAAGTAGATGATTGGCAACAGTACGTTCCAACTGCCAGAAAAGCGGTTCATATCGATTCGTAAGTCTTTCAGCAGTGTCTCCAAGCGATTGAGAGTCACCTTAAAATCGCTCCAGTTATTTTTCAAGTCTTCTGCGACCTTTTTTGTGATATTGGATTTTACCACATCACCATATAGCATCAGAGCTGTTCTAATAATGAAATCTGTGCCAAAACGCTCATATGCCCCTACAAGTAGCTTTCCAAATTCAGTTTTTGCGCTGGGCCAGTATGCCTCCAAGATAGACATGGTAATTTCAGACTTTCTCAGTGCTCGTCCACCACTGTTAAACCGAACAAACATCTCCAGCGCATCGTCTTGGCTCATGTCTCTGATTTCTGTGTATCGAATAAGTTTTTCGACAAATATTTTGTGGTACAGTTTATTTAGAATGGCTCTGGCATATTCCTTACTGTCCGCAGGAACATTAGTAATGGCATCCTCAATGGCGTTCTCTCGAGTATCATCGTTTTGAAACTTTGGTGCAAGGATATTCCTTACTTCAAACTGTGTAGGGCTGAGTCTACCAATTTTATCACTGAAACGAATATCAAATTTTTTGCTGTTATATTCTTCCTCATCTACATCGATTTTATGTTTATTTAATTCAATGAGTAATTTTGTCATTATAACGCTGCCAGTCTTTTTACGGGCATAGTTTGGTCGAATACTCGTTTCCCCATACAGAGATACCAATAGTGACGTTAACCGTTGTTGCCCGTCCAAAACAGCAGTATCTGTAAATTTTGTATTTATGCTCATCAGCTCATAGTCGGCACCATCTGCCTGTTTTTTGCTGTCAAAGGTAATCTTTGAGCGAAAATTGCAGAAAAATGTATCCCAGGTCACATTTGAATCATCAACGTGCCAGAACAGAAACGTAGCAATGGGGTAGTCCAAGAGGATGGAGTCCCACAACTTTTCTATTTGGCTCATGCTCCACACAAACTGTCGCTGAAATGCCGGCATTACGTATTTGCCTTCCCTAATACCGCTAAGAGCTTCATAAATTGTGATGCTATCGTCATGAAGTCGGCTCATACATATGCAACCTCCTATCCCATCCGGAAATTACTTTATTTTACCATGGCATACTGCGTAATACAACCGCCCCGTTTAAACAACATTGCCCTGTTTCCATTGGCTGGTAAGGGTGAACCCCCTTGGCGCAAAGTGAACCCCCTAACGCCAAAGGGGGTTCACTTGTATCATAATTAGGGTTATTTGCCATTTTAATCGCTGGTCGAACCCCAGGCGGCAAGATCATCGTCTTGCGCTATGGATTTTGGCTGGCCCTCGACTTGGCCGCTCAGGTATGACCTGGGCGGTCATTTCATTTCTACGGCGGCCGAGGCTCGCGCTGGGCAGTCTTTTTCCATTCACCCATCAAGCATCCCTCCTTAAATACTTCCCAGGCAAGCCACAGTCTCCCGTATGGGCTTTTTAGCCTGGGCCCCTGGTGTTTATACTCCTGATGCCTTGGACGCGATACGGAGCTCCTGGGGCTTGCATATATTTATGATATGGTGTACTTCCAAAAACGAAGTTCCATATCTGAAACATCTTGGCGCAGCTTACCGGCAAAATACCGAACCTCTTGACTTTTTGCTTTACGCTGAAAGTCTGTCACGCGCTTCTCCAAATCTTTTGCCAAAGGATGAAGTGCCGCAAAGGTTTCCGCTTTTCCATCGCACCTGGCTACAAGCGCAAAATATTCAGCCGTTAATTTTCTCAGTTTGTCCATACTGAAACCTCCGCTCCTTATTCATGGGGCTCCTCCTTCTTATTCTGATCTTCGATGAACATAATGGCGTACTGCTTTCGGCTGAACACGGCTACGACTTCGCCTTCTTCATTTAGCACTTCCCAGCAGCGCCCGTGACGTTTACGAATCGTCATTTTAGAACTCCTCCTCAATGCTCTTAATTTGTGCGGCGAGGTCTTTCAGGCAGTCATCGCAGAGGGTCACGACCATGCTGCCGATAACGACTTCCCAAAGGCGGTCTACCCGATGACCGACCTTGACGCCAGTGCTCGACTCATACGTCTGCGCGAAGCAGCCGTTGCAGCTTCTGATCCGTTCATGCACAGGTCTAATGTGTAAACTACGCTTCATATAAACCTCCTTTCCCGAGAAGCAGGGGCTCAGCCCTGCTCCTTAGCGGTCCGCAGCTGTTCGGTCATCAGGTCGAAACACTGCTCGATATAATCGGCGACATCATTCCAAACGCGGTAGTTGCTGGTCAGCTTCTTGACGATCTCCCAAGTAGCGAGCTCGTCGTCGCACTTGCTGGGGCGCTCAAAGGTCTTCTCGGTAATGACCACCCAGGGAAGAAACTCGTTGCCGTAGCAGTCACGCATGAAGTCCTTCTTGGTGGTCTGCTGAGCCGCAATGCAAGTGACATTTTCGCTGTTCTTGAAATGGCCAATAGCTAGTTGACCCGATATCGGAGATTTTTGTGCTTCAACAACATCCTTTGGGCATTGCCAAAGGATATGGCATCGGCATATTCAGTCGTACAATGCGCATAGACATACGCCAGACCGCTTGCAACTACTGGTGGACGATGGTCTGTGCGATGTGTATCCGAACCGAGAAATGTGATCCACTGCTTTTTCAGCAATTGCCGGGCGTGGGTTTGTGTTTCCTTTGTTGCTTCTTCTCCCATCGGCGAGTCGCCGGAGCCACCTCGCGCACTTGGCGCGGGGTGGTTTTTACGCTGTAAGCCCGCGCTTGCAGCGGGTATCTTTTTTGTCAACACAACCCAACTGGACATTGCACGACCCCCTGCTTTTTCAAAAGCAGCTTTGCCGTCAGGGCGCGGCTGTGATGTCAAAACAGAAAGGGCGTGTTGCAGAAAACGGATGCTGCGACACGCCCCTTTATCGCAGGGCTGACAGACGGTGTGGCCGTCTACCGTTTCACGAAAAACTACCTTTGAAGGGAAGAGCGCCGCGGCGCTTGCGGGCTTACGGCCTCCGGCCGGCGAGCGCTCACAGACCATGCGCGCGGCGCGCCTTATACGACGCCCTGGGCCAGCATGGCCTCGGCCACCTTCTGGAAGCCCGCGATGTTGGCGCCCACGACGTAATTGCCCGGCATGCCGCAGGCATCGGCCGCCTGGCTGATTTGCGCGAAAATGTTGCGCATAATGCCCTGAAGCCGCCCGTCGACCTCTTCCGCCGTCCACTGCAGCCGCTGGCTGTTCTGGCTCATCTCCAGCGCCGAGACGGCCACGCCGCCCGCGTTGGCGGCCTTGCCGGGCGCAAAGAGCACGCCCGCGTCCAGCAGCGCGTCGGTCGCTTCCTGCGTGCAGGGCATGTTGGCGCCCTCCGCCACGGCCAGGACGCCGTTGGCAATCAGCGCGCGGGCCGCATCCGCGTCCAGCTCGTTCTGTGTCGCGCACGGCAGCGCGATATCGCACGCCACGGTCCAGATGCCACGGAATCCCTCGGTATACTGCGCGCGGGGATGGCTGTCCACATAAGCGCGGATGCGCTTGCGCTCGACTTCCTTCAGCCGTTTGACGGCCGCCAAATCCACGCCGTCCTCGTCGACGATATATCCGTTCGAGTCGCTCATGGCGACGACCTTGGCGCCCAGCGCCGTGGCCTTTTCCGCCGCATAAATCGCTACGTTGCCCGATCCGCTTACCACCACGCGCTTGCCCGCGAAGGACTGTCCGCGCGTGGCGAGCATGGCCTCCGTCAGGTAGCAAAGGCCGTAGCCGGTCGCTTCCTTGCGCACCAGCGAGCCGCCGTAGGTCAGCCCCTTGCCGGTCAGCACGCCTTCATACAGTCCGGTAATGCGCTTGTACTGGCCGTACAGATAGCCGATTTCACGCGCGCCCGTGCCGATGTCGCCCGCAGGCACGTCCGTGTCCGCGCCGATATGGCGGTACAGCTCCGTCATGAAGCTCTGGCAAAAGCGCATGACTTCGTTATCGCTTTTCCCCTTGGGGTCAAAGTCCGAGCCGCCCTTGCCGCCGCCGATGGGCAGTCCCGTCAGCGCGTTTTTGAGCACCTGCTCAAACCCCAGAAACTTAATCACGCCCAGGTTCACGGACGGATGCAGGCGCAGGCCGCCCTTATAAGGCCCGATGGCGCTGGAAAACTGCACGCGATAGCCGCGGTTGACCTGCACGCGCCCCTGATCGTCCACCCACGGAACACGGAACACGAGCGCCCGCTCCGGCTCCACAAACCGCTCCAGAAGCCCGGCCTTTTCACATTCGGGATGGGCGTCCAGATATGGGGTTAAGGATGCAAGTACTTCGGAAGCGGCTTGCAGAAATTCTTTTTCATGGCCATATCTTTGCTTCAAATCAGCCAAAACGGACTCAGCATATGCATTCATTGTCACATCCTCCTTCATTTTCACATGCGCCTAGTATAGCGCAAATCTGCCTCGAGCGCAACCGTTTGCTATAAAAAAGCTGTATGGCGGCATAATTGGCCGGTGCGCTGCGCATACTATATACCATCAAAACACATGGAGGGTTGAAAGCATGGAGAATATCGCAAGGAGCGGGCGCGGCGGCTGGAAGGAAAAGGAAATCTCCCAGCTTCGAGAAGCGGTGCACCAGGCGGGAGGCAGCGGAGAGCCGCTGCGCGGCGTGTTTGAGCGCGTGGGCAAAACCCTGGGCCGCAAGCCCAACAGCGTGCGCAACTTCTATTATGCCTGCCTCAAGCGCGAGGATTCGGACCAGGCGCCGCACGCAGCGCCTTTTCAAACCTTTACGGCCGAGGAAGTGCGCGCGCTCATGCGCGAGGTACTCGCCGCGCGGGCCAACGGCATTTCCGTGCGCGCCTGCGTGCAGCGCATGGCGGACGGGGACCGCAAACTGATGCTGCGCTATCAAAACAAGTACCGCAGCGTGCTGAAAAGCCGTCCTTCCATGGTGCGGGAAATCATGGCGGAGATGACGGAGGCGGGAGAGAAGACGTTTGACCCTTACGCGGCGCAGATGACCCAGGCGCAGCCGCTGCACGCGGGCATCGCGGCCACGATTCAAAAAAGCGGGGATCCCGCGCTGCTGGGCCTTCTGCGCGGGCTGGATACGCTGTTGATGCGCGCGGGGATGATGGAACCTGCGCCGCTGAAGGCGGCGTGCGAGCCGATGGTGCAGTGCGCCAAGGAGTTTCTGGGCCTGCCGGATGAGCGCCGCGCGCAGGCGCTGCCGTCGTTCTGCGCGCAGATGAGCCAGTGCGTGGGCGCGGTGGAAACCGCCATGGGCGTATAGGCGCGGCGCTGCCGCAGTGCTTTGACAATTTCCTGTTTGCGTCCGCGCGTTTTTCGTGTATACTGAAAGCGTGTTCCGCGCGGACGCACGGGAGGATGGAAAAAGCATGGGCGGAGAGAAGCGCCGCCTGGGCGCGCTGGCGCTGGCGGCCGGCGCCGCGGGCATTGCCTTTTCGGCGGTACTGAACAAAACGATATTGGAGGAAGGGCTTTCGCCGCTGTGGCTGAACGTGTTTCGGCTGGGCTTTTCCTGCCTGTTCCTGCTCCCCTTTTTTCTGCGCGACGCCGGCGCCCGAAAGGCGTTTGGCACGCTGACGCGCAGGGAAAAGGGGCTGACGCTTCTGTCCGGTCTGATGCTGGCCGGACATTTTGCGTCCTGGGCCGCGGCGCTTGCCTGGGCCGACTCGTTGATTGCCGCGAGCATCTGGAGCACGTTTTCCCTTCTGACCGTTCTGGGGTCCGCGCTGTTTCTGGGAGAAAAAACGCCCGTGCCCGCGCTGCTGGGGATGGTGCTGGCCGTATGCGGCGTGGCCATATGCGCGGCGGACGCGCAGGGGGCGCGGCTGCTGGGCGTGGCCATGGCGGCCCTGGCGGCCGTGACGCAGGCGGTTTATACCCTCTGCGGCCGGGCCGTCCGAAAAAAGCTGGACGTGCTGCCGTATACGATGGCGGTCTATTCGGTGGCGCTGGGCGCGCTGCTTCTTGCGGCGCTGCTGTCGGGCCTGCCGGACGCCGTCAGCCTCAAGGGGCTGGGGGTGTCCATGCTGTTGGCGCTCGTATGCACGCTGGGCGGCCATTCCATGCAGAACTATGCGCTGCGCTTCTACAAAGCGCCCACGGTCTCCGCCGTATTCCTGACCGAGGTATTCACCGGCCCTGCGCTGGTGTTCTTTATCCTGGGGGAGGCGCCCCCGATGTCAAGCGTGCTGGGCGGAGTGGTCATTCTGCTCGGCGTGGGCTGGTATATGCTCTATGAATGGAGGGTTGCACATGGATTGGTACCAAGTCGTCGAAAGCCGCAGGAGTGTGCGGAGCTACCGCAGTGACCCCGTTCCCGAGGAGGCGCTGGCGCGCATCCTGCGCGCGGCGCAGCTGGCGCCGTCCTGGAAAAACTCCCAGGGCTGGGAAGTCATCGTGATACAAAGCCGCGAGCAGATAGAAAAGCTCGGCGCGCTCTTGGGCGGAAACCCGCGCGGCGTGGACTTCCGCACGCTGCCGGTCATGCTGGCGCTTGTGATGAACCCGGACGCTTCGGGGCATAAGAACGGCATGGACTATTATCTGGTGGACGCGGGCATATGCGGAGAGCATATCGTGCTGGCGGCGCAGGCCGAAGGGCTGGGCACCTGCTGGATAGGATGGCTGGACGAAGCGCCCGTCAAGCGCCTGCTGGGGATTCCCGAGCCCTGGCGGCTGGTGATGCTCACGCCGCTGGGGTATCCGGCCGCGCAGAGCGAGCCCCGCCCCCGTAAGGCCGTGGAAACCTTTGTGCACAAGGATCGCTGGTAAAAGGCGGAAAGGAGACAGACATGCGTTGGAAGCTTGCCGCGCTGCTTTGCGGGGCGCTGTGCCTGTGCGCCGGCGCCACCGCGCTGGCGTCGGAGGAGGCGCAGGATTTGACGGCGCAATGCGATTTTATGATTCGCCATTATCAGACGCCCATTCGCTATTTTACCGACCGCAGCTATGAAACCGTCGCCGTGTCCGAAACCATCGACGACAGTTTCCTGCAAATCACCCTGCCCGAGGGCAGCGCGTGCGGCGGGCTGTATATTGTCTGGGGAGACGACGTCATGCCCTGGCATCTGCTGCGCGAGGAGGCGGACGGCACATGGTCGGTCCTCCACACGGGCGAGGCCGGCGGCTTTCTGCACCAATACATACCGCTGCAAGGCGAAACGGCGCGGCTGCGCATCGTATCCGACGGGGAAGCCACGCGCTATTTGCGCATCAAGGAGCTGTATGTGCTGGGCGAAGGCGAAACGCCGGACTGGGTACAGCGCTGGCAGCCGCCCGCGCAGAAGGCGGATCTCCTCGTGCTCTCGGCCCACCCGGACGACGAGTGGATTTACATGGGCGGCGTCATTCCTTCCTGCGTGGACGCGGGCAAAACCGTCCAGGTCGCGTATCTGACCACGGCGGACACCCGGCGGCGCAGCGAGCTGCTGGACGGCCTGTGGCTGGGCGGCGTCCGCCATTATCCGGACATGACCAGCGGCCTGAGCGACCGGTATACCACCTCCCTTGCCGACCAGTACAGCTACTGGCCCAAGGGCGACGTGAACCGGTATGTCGTCACGCTCTACCGCCGCTACCGCCCCGACGTGGTGGTGACGCACGACGTCAACGGCGAATACGGGCACGGCGCGCACCGCGTGGCGGCCGACGCGGCGCAGAAGGCCGTGGCGCTGGCCGCCGGCACGGAAAACACGGCCGGCCTGGAGGCGTATGGCCCCTGGGAAATCCGCAAGCTGTACCTGCATCTGTACGAGACCGGCCAGATGAAAATGGACTGGCGCGTGCCGCTGGCCAGCTTCGGCGGCCGGACCGCGCTGGAAATCGCCCGGGCGGCCTTTGCCAAGCACGTTTCGCAGGACGACGGCACCTGGGAGGTGCTGGACGAAGGACGCCATGACAACAGCGTGTTCGGGCTGGCCTTTTCGGCCGTCGGGCCCGACGTGACGGGCGGGGATTTTTTTGAAAACCTGTCCGAAACGCAGGAGGAGACCGGGCTTGTCATCACGGTTCCCGAGCAGGACGATATCCCCATGGTGATAGATTCCATTGAATGAGCGCCGGGAAAGGAAGGTGCGTCGTCATGCGGCGCGTTGTCATCGTTCCCTGGCAGGACGCGTTTCATCAGGACTATATCCGCCTGTCCGTAGCATGGCTGGAAAAGTATGTGCGCGTGGAGGCGGCGGACGAAGCGCTGCTGTACCATCCGCACGAGGCGGCGCTGGAGAAGGGCGGCATGATTTTCTTTGCCCGCGACGGCGCGCGGAACGTCGGAACGGTTACCATGCTGCGCACGGATGCGGAAACGTTCGAGCTGGCCAAGCTGGCGGTGACGGAGGCGTACCAGCGGCGGCACATCGGCGACAGGCTGGTGGAGACGGGCCTGGCGTACGCCGTGGCGCACGGGGCAAAGCGGGTCGTCCTCTTTACCAACAGCCGCCTGTATCCCGCGCTGTGCCTGTACCGCAAGCATGGCTTCGTGCAGACGCCGCTGGTGGACAACGCGTATGAAGAGTCGGATATGCGGATGGAGTGGACGCCCCGGGCATGACCGGGGCCGGCCGTCTTTCTCAAACGATACGGGCGGGGTTATACGACCGCGCTTTCCAGCACGGTCAGCGTCCGGGCGTCCGCGTCCAGCGCGCATGCGACGCCAAAGGGCAGCGTAAGCTTGGGCGTGCAGTGGCCGCAGCGCAGGCCGGCCAGGATGGGCTTGCCCGCCGGGCCGATGCAGTCCAGGAAGATTTGCCGCAGCGGCAGCGCAGGCTCGCCCTCCCGGCTTTGGCAGTTCGTAAACTCGCCCAGCACCACGCCCGCACAGCGCTCAAACGCGCCGGCGTTGCGCAGCTGGGTCAGCATGCGATCCACCGCATAGGGCTGCTCGGACACTTCCTCGATAAAGAGAATGGCGCCGTCGAAGCCATAGGCGTAGGGCGTGCCCATGCAGGCCGCCAGGAGCGAAAGGTTCCCGCCGATAAGCCGGCCCTGCGCCCTGCCGCCGACAAGGGTTTCCCGCGGCCACTCGGGCGGGTTCTCCAGCAGGCCCGCGGGCGCGGCTTCGCCCACCACCCGCCAGAACGCCGCTTCGCTGAATGCGTCCACGGTTTCTCCCGCCAGGTCGGAAACCGCCATGAGGCCATGGAAGGTTACCAGGCCCGTCCTCTCGCCGATGGCGCTGTGCAGCGCGGTGACGTCGCTGTAGCCGCTGAAGACCTTGGGGTTGTTGCCGATGGCCTCATAGTCCAGCATCGGGACGATGCGCGTGGCCCCATATCCCCCGCGCACGCAGAGGATGGCGTCCACCTCCCTGTCCCGGAACATCTGGTTGATGTCCTGCGCGCGCAGTGCGTCCTCGCCCGCCAGGTTGCCGTAACGGGCCAGGCAGCTTTGGCCCACTTTGACCGCATAGCCGCGCGCCTTGAGCGCGTCCACAGCCGCGGGCAGGCGCTCGGGATGGGGCAGGGCGCTGGAGGGCGCCACAAGGCCCAGGGTCTGCCCCGGCCGGACGGCGCGGGGCTTTATCATTGTACGCATGGCGCCTCCCGTCTTACAGCACCCAGTATAAGAACTTCAGCACATCCATATAGTCGTCCGCATCATAGGCCACCGTGCGCGCGCCGGTCTTGACGCAGCCCGGATACCAGACGGCGCCGGTCGCGTCAAAGTGCTGGCGGAAGTTGATTTCCACATGGAAATGCTTCGGCATCGGGAACAGGCAGGCCTCCCGGGGCTGCTGCACGGCTTCGCGCACCGTCTCGCGGATGCGCCGCACGGCGACGTTGGGATGGATGGAGATGGAAGCGTTGCCGATGCCTTCGGAGACCGGCACCGTGCGGATGTTGGGGTTGACGGATTGAATCCATTCGCACAGGCCCTTGTCGCCGCACACGCAGTACACCGGCACGCCCATCATCGCCGCGCTGAGGCTGTTAATCATCAGCTCGCTGCACAGCTCTCCGTTGAGTTTGACATGGTTGTTGCGCAGGTTCATGGTATGGGACAGCGGGTTGGTCGGCATTTCCGCGGCGGAATGGTATCCGGTGAAGACCACGCCGTCAAACGTTTCGTCCAGCCCCGCCATCATTCTCAGCGGATGCTTGGCCCAGCCGCGCAGAATCCGCGCCTGCTCGGGCAGCTCGACGGGGAAAATGTTGCGGCCGCTGTCATGGGCGTCCTTGACCAGGATATCCTCCATGCCCGCGTCGACGGCGCCCTGGCAGGCCGCCGCCACCTCGCGCGACATCTGCATGCGCCAGAAGTCATAGTCCTTGCCCTGGCGCTCGGTTTCTTCCCAGTGCATTACGCCCGCGGTGCCTTCCATGTCCGCGCTGATAAACAGTTTCTTCATGGGAACTCTCCTTTCTATTCGATTCCTGCCTGACAGGCCAGCGCGGCATGCATCGCCACGCCATAGGGCAGGCAGGCGTCGTCCAGTATGAATTTGCCGTTGTGCAGCGGCGCTTCCGAGCCGGTGCCCACGTTGAAAAACGCGCCGGGCGCTTCGCGCAGATAGAAGCCGAAATCCTCGCCGCCCATGCTGGGCCCTTTGAGCACGCGCGTGTTTTCCGGGCCGAACAACCGCGCTGCGGTGTCCAGCACGCGCCGGGCCTCCGCGTCGTCATTGATGCAGGCGCAGTATCCCCGGTCAAACCGGACGCGCACGTCGCCGCCCATGGCCTGCGCAATGCCGCGGCTGAGCGCTTCGATGCGCCGGGAAAACTGTTCGCGGTTTCTGTCGTCGAGCGTGCGCAGGGTGCCGTAAAGCACCACCTCGTCGCACAGCACGTTGCAGGCCTGGCCGCCGTGGATGCTGCCGACGGTGATGACGGCCGACTCGGTGGCCTCCGTTTCGCGCGTAATCAGGGTTTGCAGCGCGGTGATGATGTGCGCGGCGATGACGATGGCGTCCACGCCGGTTCGGGGGTGCGCGCCATGGCCGCCCCGCCCCAACACATGGAGATGGAACTCGTCCGTGTTGGCATGCGTCGCACCGCCGCGCGTGGCGATTTGGCCCACGGGCGCCTGCGAGGCCACATGGATGCCGTATACCCGGTCCACGCCCTCCATCGCGCCGGCCGCAATCATGGGTTCCGCGCCGCCCACCGTCTCCTCCGCAGGCTGGAACAGCAGGCGTACCGTGCCCGACAGGCTGTCGCGCATCTCCCAGAGCAGCCGCGCCGCGCCCAGCAGCATGGCCGCGTGCGCGTCGTGCCCGCAGGCATGCATCATGCCCGGATGCTCCGAAGCGAAGGGCAGGCCGGTTTCTTCCTGGATGGGCAGCGCATCGATATCCGCGCGCAGGGCGATGGTGAGCCCGGGATGCGCGCCCCGGATGACGCCAATGGTCCAGGTGCGTTCGCCGGAGAAGGGAATGCCGATGTCCGTCAGCGTCCGCCGGATAATCTCCCGGGTTTTGAACTCCTCAAAGCCTCGTTCGGGGACGCGATGCAGGGCGTGGCGGATATCCGCCGTCCAGTCGGCGAGCGCCCAGGCGGCCTCGCGAATTTTCTGTTCGTTCATTCCAAATACCCCACTATTTTCACAGGCTCGCCGCCCTTGAGATATACGCGCGGCACGCGGCGGCTAATCATGGCCGTGTACTCGTTGGCATAGCCCTGGCTGAAGCCTGCATATTCATGAATTCCGATGGAACCGCCCAGCAATGTCGCCACATCGCCGACCTGCGCTTCGGGAATTTCGCTGATGTCGACCATGGTCAGGTCCATGCATACCACGCCCAGCACACGCGCGCGCTTGCCGTGAATTTCCACCTGGCCCACCTCGGACATCGCGCGCGGATACCCGTCCGCATAGCCCACGCACAGCGTGGCGACCCGCGTGTCCTTCGTCATCGGATGGTCGGCGTCGTACCCGCAGCACTCGCCGGCGGGCACGTCGTGGATGCGGACGATGCGCGTCTTGAACGACAGGGCCAGGCGCAGCTTTTCGGGATGCTGATAATCCAGCTTCGTGTGGCCCAGCGCGAAAGCGCCGTCGCGCACGGCGTTGAACTGGTACTGCGGATAGCGCCACATGCCGATGCTGTCGAGCATGTGCAGCATGGGCGTTGCAATGCCGGCTTCCCGCAGCTGACGGTCTACCTGCCAGAGCCGCTCGGCCTGAAGGCGGTCATGCTCGGGCGAACGCCGCTGCAGATGGCTGAACAGGCCGTCATAGACGAGATTGGGCATCCGCAGCACCGCCTGGACGGCCTCCGCCGCCTCTGCCGTGCCAAAGCCCAGGCGGTTCAGCCCGGTATCCACCTTGCAATGCACATGCACCTGCACGCCCTGCCGAACCGCTTCTTCCGACAGCGCCCGGGCGGTTTCGAGGCGGAAAACGGTGGAAGCGATGCGGTTGCTCACCGAAACGGCAACTTCGGCGGGCATGGTTTCGCCCATGACCAGGATGTACGCATCATCCGGCAGCGCACGGCGAAGCTCGAGCGCTTCCTCCACGCAGGCGACGGCAAACAGCCGTTCTCCGTCGGCGTAAAGAATTTCCGCGGTGCCCACCGCGCCCATGCCATAGGCGTTGGCTTTCAGCACGGAAACATGGCGGACGCCCGGCGCAAGCTCGGACAGGGCGGCCTGATGGTTGTTGACGACGTCTTCGACACGGATTTCCGCCCAGGTACGGGCGGTGGCGCGCGCATAGGACAGCACGGGGGTTCCTCCTTTGTCTGTAAGCTATGACGGGGTGCATCTTCATGCACCCTGCCCCGCCAAACACCGTATTCAGAGTAGCACAGACAGGCAGGAAAAGCAATCATAATCCGACAAAATCGCCCGATTTTCATCGGGCGGTCAGAGGAATCAAAATGTTTTCTTTGCGGCCTGAAACGGCGCCCTCCTCACGCGGCAAAGACGGCCGCGCGGGCCGTCCGCGCGAAACAGAGGCCCCGCAAAACGGTTTACCCGAAGAGCTTTTCCAGCTCTTCGTACTTTTCGTGCGTGATGAGGGCGTCGTGTTTGGTGCCGCGCAGCCGGACGATGTACGTCCAGCGGCCGTAGGGCGTGACGGAGTCAATATGGTTAAGGTTGATAATGTAGGACTTATGACAGCGGAAGAAGAGCCGGCCGTCCAGCCGCGCCTCCACCTCGCTGAGCGAATCGCTGGTCACATAGCGCCCGTCGTTGACCGTATACAGCACGGTCGCGCGGTTTTCCCGCTGCACCAGCAGGATATCGTCCATGTTGACAAACGCCACGCCCTCGCGGTGCTTGAGCATCAGACGGCCGGTGGCCGCCGGCCGGGCGGCCGGTCTGATGCCGGCGTTTTCCGCGGTGCTGCGCGTGGTCAGAACCTGCTTGACGCGCTCGAGCGTCTGCAACGCGCGGTCTACCTTAAAAGGCTTGAGCAGATAGTCAAAGGCATACACGGAGAAGGCGTCGCCCATATACTGGTCGTGCGCGGTGGCAAAGATGAGAATCGTTGCAGGGTCCGTGTCCTGGATGACGCGCGCGCATTCCACGCCGCTCATTTCCGGCATCTCCACATCCAACAGCACCAGCTGGGGCCGGTGCCGTTGCACCAGCTCCAGCAGCTCTTTTCCGTCTCTGGCTTCGCCGCGCAGGGCAAACCCGCCGCTGCGTTCGAGCAGCTTGCGCATAACCAATCGCATGCCTTCGTCATCGTCCGCCAGCACCACGGGAATCGGTTCGGTCATGAATACCTCCTGAGGGGCCTGCGCCTGAGAATTTCGCTGTATACGACGCCTTTGAGCACCTCGTCTCCGTCAAACGTCAGGCACAGCCCGGGAACGGCGGTATGCGCCGCGCCGGACGAATCGGATTCCGGATACGGGCGCTCCGGACTGGGCCGGGGCGGCGGCTCCTGCGGCCGCGGGGGCCGGGGAGCGGGCGAGCCTTCGCCGCCCATGCTCCGGGAGCCCTCGCCGCCCACGGCCCGCGCGCCCTCGGCGGCGGTCGCTTCGCTCTGCCGCCGTGCTTCCCGGATGGCTTCCATCATCATCTGGCCAAACGGATCGTCCATCGGGATGCCGCCCTCCTCCGCGGCGGGCGGCGCCGCAGGAGAAGGGGGCCGGGTCGCCTGCGGGCGAACGGGCCGGGCGGGGGCTTGGCCGGACGCTTTCTGCGCGCCCTTTTTCTTCCCGCCCTTTTTCTTGCTTTTCGACGCAGCCGACAGGATGGCCCACAAAATCAAGCCGACAATCAGGATTTCTTCCATGCATATGACCCCTTACTTTTTCCGGGGCGGATTCGGGGAGCCGGGCTGTCCGGACTGCTTTTCCGGGTCCGCCTCAGGCCTGGCGGCGCGGGAAATGCTCTCGCGCATGGAGGTATCGGCGATGGTGTTCTGCATCTGATAATAGTCCATCACGCCCAGCTTGCCCTCGCGCAGCGCGGCGGCCATGGCCTTGGGCACCTCGGCCTCGCTCTCGACGACCAGCGCGCGCATCTCCTGCACGCGGGCTTTCATTTCCTGCTCATGCGCGACGGCCATGGCGCGGCGCTCCTCGGCTTTGGCCTGCGCGATGCGGCGGTCCGCCTCGGCCTGGTCCATCTGCAGCTGCGCGCCGATGTTGCGGCCCACGTCCACGTCGGCAATGTCAATGGAAAGAATTTCAAACGCGGTGCCCGCGTCCAGGCCCTTGTTGAGCACGGTACGGCTAATCATGTCCGGGTTTTCCAGCACGGCGGTGTGCGCCTCGGAGGAGCCGACGGTGGTGACGATGCCCTCGCCGACGCGCGCGATGACGGTTTCTTCGCCCGCGCCGCCGACCAGGCGTTCGATGTTGGCGCGGACGGTTACGCGGGCCTTCGCCCGCAGCTCGATGCCGTCCTTGGCGATGGCGGCGACCACCGGCGTCTCGATAACCTTGGGGTTGACGCTCATCTGGACGGCCTCCAGCACGTCGCGGCCCGCCAGGTCAATGGCGCACGCCTGCTCAAACTCCAGCGAGATATCCGCGCGCTGCGCGGCAATCAGGGCGTTGATGACGCGGTCCACGTTGCCGCCGGCCAGGTAATGGGCCTCCATTTTGTTCAGCGTCACGTCCAGGCCCGCCTTGGTGGCCTTAATGAGCGGGTTGACCAGCCGAGCGGGCACAATCCGGCGAATCCGCATGCCAATCAGCGCGGAAATGCGCACCTTCACGCCCGACGCCCGGGCGGAAACCCAGAGCCCTACCGGGACGAAGCTGAAAAAGACGATGAGCAAGATTAGTACCAGCACAATCAGCGCAATCAGACCCACATACTCCATCGATATCCCTTCCTTTCCCAAATGGCAAATTGCCTTAGGTCACTGTTCCGGCAGGTCATGCACCACGATGCGGCTGCCTTCCACCCGCTCGATGCGCACGCGAGCTCCCTGCTTGATAAAAGAGCCGTCGGAGACGACGTTGAGGCGCACGCCGTCAAAATCGGCGATGCCGCTCGGCCGCAGCACCGTGCGCGTCGTGCCCTCGCGCCCGACGAACACGCTCATGTCGTTGTTGGAGATATAGCCGTCCTCGCTGCGCTCCGAATCGCTCAGAATAATGGGCGATTTGCTCAGCCGCCCGCTGGAAGCGGATTTGAGCGCGATGGACAGCAAAATGGCTATCAGCGCCACGATGACGACCACCAGGCCCAGCGCCGCCAGCGGGCCCGCCTTGACCCACAGCAGCGCTGCGCTGATGAGCAGCAGGATGATGCCGCTGACGCCCGGCACGCCGAAGCCGGGCATGAAAGCCTCCACAATGAGCAGCGCCAGCCCCGCCACCACGCAGATGAGTATCGGCAGATTGGTCAACAGGAATTCGAGCACGATGCTCCCCCTCCTCTCATGGTGCGCTCAGCGTATCACAGCCGGCCGGTCCGGCCAAGAGCAAGGCTTTCAAATGTCTTTTTCCGCATCCCAAATGTCATCTTCGCGCCCTGCCCGCGCCAGCCAGCCGGCCAGCGCCCGCATGTCCGCCTCCAGCACGCCGCGCAGCTGAGGGCGGTAGATCACCGAAGCGGGATGGTACAGCGCAAAGACCGGCGGAGCCGCGCCGCAGGGCAGCAGACGGCCGTGCGCCCGGCCCACGGTGAGGTCCGTGCCGGTAACGGCCTGGAGCGGGACGTTGCCCAGCGTGACCACCACGCGCGGACTTACCGCCGCAATTTCGCGCCGAAGCCAGGGAGCAAACCGCGCCACCTCCTCCCGGGTCGGCGGCCGGTTGCGCAGGCGCGCGCCCGCGCCGGGGCGGGTGGGCCGGAATTTGACGGCGTTGGTGACATACAGGGCCTCGCGCGTCAGGCCCGCCATGGCCAGCAGCGCGTCAAGGTTTTTTCCCGCGGCGCCCACAAACGGACGCCCCTGCGCTTCCTCCTGCGCGCCCGGCGCCTCGCCCACCAGCGCCACCGCGGCATGCGGATTGCCTTCCCCCGGCACCAGCCGGTACTGCCCGCCCAGCGCGTCGCGGCATTGCCGCCAAAGGCTTTCCAGCGTTTCAGCCATGCAGCGCCTCCAGCTTATCGCGCACCTGGCGCAAATCGTCCCAGGTAGGGCGCTTTTTGCTCTCGTCGCGCAAAAGGGCCGCCGGATGGAACATGGGCATCATCCATACGCCCTTGCGCTCTACCCAGCGGCCTCTGTCCCGCGTAATGCGCATCTGCGGCCCGAGCACCGCGCGCAGCGCCGTCGCGCCCAACAGCACGATAATCTGCGGGCGAATCAGCGCCGTCTGCGCGCGCAGAAAGGGCAGACATGCGGCGATTTCATCGGGTTCGGGCGTGCGGTTGCGCGGCGGGCGGCACTTGACGGCGTTGGCGATGTACACGTCCGCGCGCGTCAGGCCGATGGAGGCGAGCATCCGGTCCAGCAGCTGCCCGGCCTCGCCCACAAACGGGCGGCCCAGCCGGTCTTCCTCGCGGCCCGGCCCCTCCCCGATAAGCAGCAGCCGGGCGCGCGGATTGCCCTCGCCGGGCACCACCCGCGTGCATCCCGCGCGCAGACGGCAGGCATGGCATTGGGCAATGGCTTCCAGCAGCGAAGGCCAGGAGACCTCCATGCAAACGCCTCCTCCGTAACATCCGGCCCGGCCGGCGTCCGGCGGGCCCGGACACGGCGCGCTACTGCACCAGCAGCGCGTCCGTTACGTTCTTTTGCAGGTCCGAAAAGGTCTGACTCAAATCCCCGACCAGCCAAGAATACAGGTTGGCAAGCAGGGCAATCATGGCGATAATCAGGACGATGCAGCCGATAACGCCGAAAAAATCCAGCACGCCCGCCATTGCCTTCAGGCGCATTCTGTACTCTTCCAGCCTGGCTTCATTGCGCACGGCCTTTCACCTCCTGACCAAAAGACGCATCCGGCGCGCCGCTTCTTCCCGCGCTCACAGATAATCCACCCACGCGACGCCCTCTTCCTGCCGGCCCGTCGCGTGCCCCTCGCCCACCAGGTCCGGATATCCCTGCTGGCGCAGCGCCTCATACAGGGCCACCGCCACGGAATTGGCCAGGTTCAGCGAGCGCGCGCCTTCCCGCATGGGGATGCGGACGCAGCGCCCGGGGTATTTTTCCAGCAGCGCCTCAGGCAGCCCGCGCGTTTCCCGCCCGAACACCAGCAGCGCCCCGTCGGGGTAGGAGAAGGCATCCAGACGCCGCGCGCCCTTGGTGGTAAAGAAAAACAGCGGCGCGTCCGGATATTGGGCGCGGAGAGAGGGAAAGTCCTCGTGCACGCACACCCGCGCCATGGGCCAGTAGTCCAGGCCCGCCCGCCTGAGATACCGGTCGTCCAGGGAAAAGCCCAAGGGACGGACCAGATGCAGCGACGCGCCGGTCGCGGCGCAGGTGCGGGCAATATTGCCGGTGTTCTGCGGGATTTCCGGCTCCACGAGCACAATATGCATCATACGTTCAGTATACTCCATGTCGGCGCCGAGCGCAAGCGCGGGAACGGGCAGCATGCCGCGCACGCCGATACATTATAAAACCATGAAACAGATTGACCTGCGTGCATTTTTCCAGTAAGATATTGTCGGAATGAAGGAGGAACCGTCCGATGCTGTTTGAACACATTTCCGTGCTGACGCCGGAAGGCATTGTGCCGGACCGCTGCGTTGCCATACGGGGGCCGCGCATCGCATCCATCACCGCCGCCGCGCCCGAAGGAAGCTGGCCGGAGCGGTATGACGGGCGGGGCAAGCTGCTCCTGCCCGGCTTTGTCAACGCGCACAGCCATACGCCCATGACGCTCATGCGCGGCTACGGCGAAAATCTGGCGCTCAGCCGCTGGCTGAACAAGCGCATCTTCCCCTTCGAGGCGCTTTTGACGCCGGAGGACATCTACTGGGCGACTCTGCTGGGCATCGCCGAGATGGTGCGCTACGGCATTACGTCGACCAGCGACATGTATTTCCGCCTGGATGCCGTCGCCCGCGCCTTTGCCGAGGCGGGGGCCAAGGTGAACCTGTCCAACGGAACCACCTGCTTTGACGGGACGCCCTACGCGCAGCTGGCCTCCACCGCCGAGACGCATGCCGCCGTGCGGGACTGGCAGGGCGCGCAGGACGGGCGCATTCGCGTGGACGTTTCGCTGCACGGGGAGTATACCTCCGACGAGGCCACCGCCCGCGCCGTGGCGGAGGACGCGGCGCGGCTGGGCTGCCGCGTGCAGGTGCATATGTCCGAGACGAAGCAGGAGCACGAGGCGTGCAAGGGCCGGCACGGAGGGCGCACGCCGGCGCGCTATCTGGCGGACTGCGGCCTGTTTGAGATGCCCGCCATCGCCGCGCATTGCGTATGGGCGCAGGACGAAGACTTCGCGCTGCTGGCAGAAAAGGGCGTGACCGTGGCCACCTGCCCCAAGTCCAACCTCAAGCTGGCCAGCGGCGTGCTGCCGCTTGCGGCCGCCCGGAAGCACGGCGTGCGCGTTGCGCTGGGCACGGACAGCGTGGCCAGCAACAACAACCTGAACATGATGGAGGAACTCCGCATGTTTTTGCTGGTGCAAAAAGGGTTTTCCGGCGACGCTACCCTGCTGACGCCGGCGGAGGCGATGGCCTGCGCCACGCGCGTGGGCGCGCTGGCCCAGGGCCGCGACGACTGCGGCTGGATTGTGCCCGGCGCACGGGCGGACCTGTGCGTGCTGGATGTGTCCGCCCCGGCCATGCAGCCGGTGCATGACCTGCTCAACAACGTCGCCTATTCGGCTTCGGGGTCGGACATTGTGCTGACGATGTGCGACGGGCGCGTGCTGTACCGGGACGGGCAGTACCCCACCATGGACATAGCGCGCGTGGTGTACGAGACCGAAGTGTCGCGCAAGAGGATTACGGGAGCACTATAATGCAGGCTTTTGTGGAAAACCTGTTGCTGCATATCGACGACCTGTCGCCCCTGCTTGTGTATGGCTTTTTCTTCCTGTCGGGGTTTTTGCAGATCGTCTTTCCGCCCTATCCGGGGGATTCCGTCCTCGTCTTCGGGGGATGCCTCGGGGGCGCCGGCGGCACGGCCTGGGCGGCGCTGCTGGGCTATCTGACGGCGACCATAGCGACGTCGCTGGCGCTGTTTGAGCTCGGCTACCGGCTGAACCGGCGGATTTTTTCCGTGCCCTTTATCGCGCGCATCATGCCGCTGGAAAAGCGCGGCGAGGTGGAAAACAAGTATAAGAAGTTCGGCGTGGGGCTTCTGGCGGTCTGCAAGTTTATCCCCGGGGTCAACACGCTGGTGGTTCTGCTGGGAGGCGTTCTGCATTATCCGCGCGCGCTGGGCATGGGCGCCATCACGGTGTCTTCCGTGCTGCATAACCTCGTTTTTTTCTATGTCGGCCATATCCTGGGCCGCAACCTGGAAGCCATCGACCGGTTTTTGAAGGATTATACGCTGGGCGTGCTGTTGGTCATCGGTCTGTGTGCGGCGGGCGCTTTGGCGTACTGGATAATTCAGAGAAGAAAAAGGAGGAACCAACATGATTCAACGTATTCTGGTCGCAGCCGGATGTGACAAGGATAGCATGCGCGGCCAGCGCTCGTATCTGCGAGCCGTGCGCGCGGTGGGCGCGCTGGGCGCGGTGGCCTGCGCCGCGGAGGAAGCGGAGGCGGAGGCGTACGCGCAGGCATTCGACGCGCTGCTCCTGCCCGGCGGAGCCGATTTGCCCGCCTCGTATTTCGGCCAGGAGCCCCATCCGGCCTGCTCGTATGACGACCCGGCCCGCGACCTGTCCGACCGGCTGCTGATGCAGGCGTTCCGGGCGGCGGGCAAGCGCATCCTGGGCATTTGCCGCGGATGCCAGGTGGCCAACGTGTACCTGGGCGGCACGCTGCATCAGCACCTGCCCGACGCGTTTGACCCCGTGCTCTGGCACAGCGGCAACATCACCGGCCGTCATCCGGCGACCATCCTGGAAGGCACGCTGCTCGCCTCGCTCCTGGGCGCCGGGGCGACGGCCGTGAACAGCAGCCATCATCAGGCCATCGATAAGCCCGGCGAAGGGCTGACCATTGCGGCGCGCGCCTCCGACGGCGTCATTGAGGCGGTGGAGGGCAAGGATGTGCTGTTGCTGCAGTGGCATCCGGAGCAGATGGGCGAGACGATGCTTCCGGTGTTTGAATGGCTGTGCGGGAAGCGATAGTCTCTTTCGGCATGCAGCCGCCTTTCGGAAAGAATGCGGAAAAGGGCGTGGGGTTGGCATTCCCCGCGCTTTTGTATTATAATGGGGAAAACAGAGGACAAGAAGGGATGGGCAACATGCAGGAAACGCAGGACTGGAATGTGCCGAAGCTGGGGTTTGGCATGATGCGCCTGCCGAAGCGGGACGACGGCCAAATTGACATGGAACAGGTGGAAAAGATGGTCGACCTGTTCCTGGCGCGCGGATTTCGTTATGTGGATACCGCCTACGGCTATATGAACAGCCAGAGCGAAGCGTGCGTGGGGCGCGCGTTGACGGCGCGCCATCCGCGGGAATCGTTCCTGCTGGCGACGAAATTGCCGCCCTGGGCGCTGGAAAAGCCGGAAGATATGCAGCGCGTGTTCGACACGCAGCTGGAACGCACAGGCGCGGGATATTTTGACTTTTACCTGCTGCACAGCCTCGGCCAGTCGCGCCTGGAGGCGCTTGACAAGCTGGGCGCGTGGGATTTTCTGCTGGAGAAACAGGCGCAGGGCCTGGCGCGGCATGTGGGCTTTTCGTTCCACGATACCGCCGACGTGCTGGATAAAATCCTGACCGAGCATCCGCAGATGGAGTTTGTGCAGCTGCAGCTGAACTATATGGACTGGGAAGACGAGAAGGTGCAGGCGCGCCTGTGCTATGAAACGGCGCGCAGGCACGGCAAGCGCGTGGTCATCATGGAGCCGGTGCGCGGCGGCATGCTGGCCAACCTGGGCGGCCAGGCGCGCGCGCTGATGGAAGCGGCGCAGCCCGGCTGGTCGTGCGCCTCTTGGGCGCTGCGCTTTGCGGCCTCGCTGGAAGGCGTGGTCACGGTGCTCAGCGGCATGTCCACGCTGGCGCAAATGGAAGAAAACCTGGACACCATGCAGTCCTTTGTCCCGCTGACGCGCGCGGAACAGGAAACGCTGCGCCGCGTGCGCGAAACGCTGCGCGCCATCCCCACGACGCCCTGCACGGACTGCCGGTATTGCACGGAAAACTGTCCCCGGGACATCCCCATCCCGGGCCTGATTGCCCTGGACAACGAGCGGACGATGTACGGCGTGGCCAACCGGGGCGGCTATGGGATGCGCACCAGCGGCCACGGCAAGGCTTCCGACTGTATCGCCTGCGGCCGGTGCGAAAGCCGCTGTCCGCAGAAAATCGGCATCATCTCGCTGCTCAGGCAAATCGCTTCGGCGTTTGAGTAAGCGGCGCGCGGGTTGCGCGGCGGGACGGAATCGTGTATACTATATGGGCTAAAAATCCTGTCGAATCATGGAGGGTTGGCCATGCCCCTTTTGAAGTATCGCTGCAAGACGTGCGGCGCGGTATTTGACGCGCTGGTGACTTTGTCCCGCATGGACGATGTGCGCTGCGAAAAGTGCGGGGGCGAGGTGTCGCGCGCATACGAAGGCGCCTGCCTGTTCGGCATGGCCGGCTCCTCCGCCGGGCGCGGCGCGGGCTGTTCGGGCGACTGCTCCAGCTGCGCCGGCTGCGGCCACGACAGCCATTCCGCCGGTTGCCAGTGCGGCGCCTGCCATTAGGAGGAAGCCCATGCCATTTGTGGAAAAGCTCGTCATTCATGGCGGCCATCCGCTCCGTGGCGACGTGCAGGTGCGCGGGGGGAAGAACACGTCCCTGGCCGTGCTGAGCGCGGCGCTTCTGTGCGACGAGCCGGTCACGCTGGAAAACCTGCCGGACATTGAAGACGTGCATGTGCTCTTGGAGCTGATGCGCCGCCTGGGCGCGCGCATTCAGCGCAGCGGGCGCAACGCGACCATTGACCCGCGCCAGCTGACTAGCCATCGGCCCGCGCCCGAACTGTGCCGGAAGCTGCGCGGCTCGTACTATCTGCTGGGCGCGCTGCTGGGCCGGGTGGGCGAGGGAGCGATTCCCTATCCGGGCGGCTGTGAAATCGGCGCCCGGCCCATCGACCAGCACATCAAAGGCTTCCGGGCGCTGGGCGCGGAGGTGGACGACCGCTACGGCATGGTCGAAGCGCGCACCACGGGCCTGGTGGGCACGGAGGTGTTCCTGGACTGCGTCACCGTGGGAGGCACCATCAACGTCATGCTGGCCGCCGCGCGCGCGCAGGGCAACACCATGATTTTCAACGCCGCCAAGGAGCCGCACGTCGTCGATACGGCCAACTTTCTCAACAGCATGGGCGCGCGCGTCCGCGGCGCGGGCACGGACGTTATCCGCATCCGCGGCACGCAGCGCCTGCACGGCTGCACCTATACGGTCATTCCCGACCAGATTGAAACCGGCACGCTGATGATTGCGGCCGCGGCCACGCAGGGGGATGTGACGCTGCACGGCTGCATCCCGGCGCATATGGAGGCGCTGTCGGCCAAGTTGCTGGAGATGGGCGTGCGCGTGGACGAGCAGGACGACGTCATCCGCGTGCGCTCCCTGGGCGGCCATCGGGCGGTCAACATCAAAACGCAGGCGTACCCCGGCTTCCCGACCGACCTGCAGCAGCCCATGAGCGCGCTGCTGACCACGGCGTCCGGAACCAGCACGGTGGTGGAAACCATCTTTGACAAGCGGTTTAAGCACCTGGACGAAATGCTTCGCATGGGCGCGCGGGCGCATATCTCCGACCGCATGGCGGTTATCGAGGGCATGCCGGGCCTGCTGGGCGCGCCGGTGTACGCCAGCGATTTGCGCGCGGGCGCGGCGCTGGTCATCGCGGGCCTGATGGCCAGCGGCGATACGGAAATCGGCAATCCCCAGTATATCGACCGGGGCTATGAAAAGCTGGAAGAAAGGCTTTCGGCGTTGGGCGCGCAGATTCGCCGCGTGATGATGCAGGAATAAATCAGCTTCGCGGGCCGCCGGAAATCCGGGGGCCTTTTTGTTGCGCACATGGCCGCCGCGCGGACCGTTCCCCGCCCCCTGCCCGCGCTTCGCCATGGCAGCGCAGCCGACGGCTTGACAAAGCAGGGGCTTTGTACTATGATTCAAAACCGGTTGTCTTGCATGTCCCTGGCGGAACCCGCCATGCCGCGGGCGCTCGCCGGCAGATTCTGAAAAAGTCAGGAATGGTCATCATGAAGAAAAGAACGTTCGCGGTCATAGGCTATGGCGGACAGGGCGGTTGGCACGCCAGGCAGATACTTGCCAGCGATGTCGCCGCGCTTGCCGGCGTTTACGACATAGACGAAGCGAAAAACAAAGCGGCCGAGCGGCACGGCATGTTTGCCTATCCCTCCCTGGAGGCGGTGCTGGCGGACGAAAAGGTGGAGGCCGTCGTGATTGCCACGCCCAACGCCTCCCACAAGGCGCTGGCCGTCAAGGCCCTGGAAGCGGGCAAGAACGTAGTTTGCGAAAAGCCGGTGGAAATGTCCTGCGCGGCCTTTGATGAGATGACCTCCGCCGCCGCCAGGGCGGGCAAGCTCTTTACGGTGCATCAAAACAGGCGGTGGGACGTGGATTATCTGGCGATAAAGCGCATGGCGGCGTCGGGCGAAATCGGCGGGGTGATTCGTCTGGAATCCCGTATCCACGGCTCCCGCGGAATCCCCAGCGACTGGCGCCGCGTCAGAGCGGAGGGCGGCGGCATGCTGCTGGACTGGGGCGTTCACCTGATAGACCAGGCGCTTCAGATTGTCCGGGAGAAAATCGTCCGCGTCTGCTGTGACCAGACGCACATCACCTGCGCCGAGGTGGACGACGGCTTCAGGCTGCATCTGGATTTTGAAAGCGGGAAGACCGCCTATCTTGAGGTCGGCACCTATCATTTCCTTGCCCTGCCCCGCTTCTATATGCTGTGCGAAAGGGGCAGCGCGAAGATTGAGGACTGGCGGCAAAACGCGCAGGTGGCTTTCCTGAAGGCCTGGAACGAAAAAGACGTCATGCCGGTGCAGGCCGCCGCGGGCATCACCAAGACCATGGCGCCCCGGGACGAGCGGACCCTCGACATCCATGAGGCCGACCGGCCCGTCAGCGACGTTCACGATTTTTACCGCAACTTCTGCGCCGCCCTGGACGGCAGGGAGCCCATCCTGGTCACGCACCAGGAGGTCCGCCGCGTTCTGCAGGTGATAGAGGCGGCGTTTCAGTCGGCCGAGGAGAAGCAATCCGTTCGCACGGAGATATAGCGCGCGCCCCTGCCGACCGGGGTTCCCGCTCCGTTGGGTTTGACAACCCTTCCGGCCCGCGGTAAAATAAATGTTTGTGAATCGCACCTAAGGAGGATGCCCATGCAGCAGGAGAATCCCGCGGATATCCAGGCCCTGGAGGCGGAAATCGCCCGCCGACGCACGTTCGCCATCATTTCGCATCCCGACGCGGGCAAGACCACGCTGACCGAAAAGCTGCTGCTCTATGGCGGGGCGATACGCCAGGCCGGTTCGGTCAAGGCGCGCAAGGCGGAAAAATATGCGACCAGCGACTGGATGGAAATCGAAAAGCAGCGCGGCATTTCCGTCACGTCCAGCGCCATGCAGTTTGACTTTGACGGCTGCCGCATCAACATTCTGGATACCCCGGGCCACCAGGATTTCTCCGAGGATACCTACCGCGTGCTGGTGGCGGCCGACAGCGCCGTCATGCTCATTGACGCGGCGCGCGGCGTGGAAGCGCAGACCATCAAGCTCTTTAAGGTCTGCCGCCTGCGGGGCATTCCCATCTTTACCTTTGTCAACAAGATGGACCGCGCCGCCAAGGACCCCTTCGCGCTGATGGAAGAGCTGGAACAGGTGCTGGGCATTCGCGCCTGCCCGCTCAACTGGCCCATCGGCGTGGACGGCGATTTTCAGGGCGTCTGCCATCGGGACACCCGCACGGTGGAGCTGTACGAGGCGGGCGACCATGGCAAGCGGCGCGTGGAAGCCTATGAAATCGGGCTGGACGACCCCGCGCTGGAGGGCGCGCTGGAGGAACACTATATCCGCCGCCTGCGCGAGGAAATGGAGCTGCTGGACGTGGCCGGCGACGCGTTCGACGAGGCGGCCGTCCGCCGGGGCGAGCTGACGCCGATGTTCTTCGGCAGCGCGGTATCCAACTTCGGCGTGGAGCCTTTTCTCCAACGCTTCCTGCGCTTTGCGCCCATGCCGCAGCCGCGCCTGGCCGAGGAAGGATACGTAGACCCGGCGGAGCCCGCGTTCAGCGGCTTCATCTTCAAAATTCAGGCCAACATGAACCCCGCGCACCGCGACAGGCTGGCGTTTTTGCGCGTCTGTTCGGGCGTGTTTGAAAAGGGCATGACCGTCTGGCACAGCGGCACGGACAAGCCGCTGCAGCTCAAGCAGCCGCAGCAGTTCATGGCCGACGAGCGGGAAAGCGTGGAGCGCGCCTATCCCGGCGACATCATCGGCCTGTTCGACCCGGGCGTATTCCGCCTGGGGGATACGCTGGCGCTGGGCAAAAAGCTGCACTACGAGGGCATCCCCGTGTTCGCGCCGGAGTTTTTCGCGCGCGTAAGCCCGCTGGACAGCATGAAGCGCAAGCAGTTTGTCAAGGGCGTCCTGCAGCTTTCCGAGGAGGGCGCCATTCAGACCTTCAAGCGCCCGGAAATCGGCCGGGAGGAGCTGATTGTCGGCGTGGTGGGCGTTTTGCAATTCGACGTGCTGGAGCACCGCCTGCGCACCGAATACGGCGTGGAAATCCGCCGCGAACCGCTGGAGTTCCGCTTCGTGCGCTGGATGGAGGAAAGCCCCGTGGAGCCGGACGCGCTGCGCCTGTCCTCCACGACCGTCGTGGCCCAGGACCGTTTCGACCGCTTCGTGCTGCTGTTCCAGAACGAATGGTCCATTCGCTGGGCGGAAGAGAACAACAAGGGGCTGCGGCTGGCCGAGACCGCCAAAGCCGCCTTTTGACCGGAAAGGAAGACATCGCCCATGACCACCCGCAACGATATCCGCAACATTGCCATCATCGCCCATGTCGACCACGGCAAGACCACGCTGGTCGACGGCATGCTGCGCCAGAGCGGCACGTTCCGCCAGAACCAGCAGGTCGCCGAGCGCGTTATGGATTCCGGCGACCTGGAACGGGAGCGCGGCATTACCATCCTGGCCAAGAACACCGCCATCCATTGGAAGGGCGTCAAAATCAACATTGTCGATACGCCCGGTCACGCGGATTTTTCCGGCGAGGTGGAGCGGGTGCTGAAGATGGTGGACGGCGTCATGCTGCTGGTGGACGCCTTTGAGGGCCCCATGCCCCAGACCCGCTTTGTGCTGCGCAAGGCGCTGGAGCTGAAGCTGCCGGTGCTGGTGTGCATCAACAAGGTGGACAGGCCCGACGCGCGCTGCGAAGAGGTTGTGGACGAGGTGCTCGACCTGCTCATCGAGCTGGACGCGCCGGAGGAGCAGCTGGACAGGCCCATTCTCTATGCGTCCGCCCGCCAGGGCACGGCCACGCTGGACTGGAAACAGCCCGGCCGGGATTTGACCCCCCTGCTGGACGCCATCGTGGCGCATATTCCCGCCCCGGCAGGCGACGCCGAAGGGCCGGCCCAGGTGCTGATTTCCACGATTGATTACAGCGAGTATGTGGGCCGCATCGGCATCGGCCGCGTGGAGCGGGGCACGTTGACGGCAGGCATGCAGGCGGTCAAATGCGCCTACGGCGAGGAAGGGGCTACGCCGCCGGCCAGGCTGGCGGGCCTGTATACGTTCGACGGGCTCAAGCGCGTGGAGGTCGAGTCGGTAGGCATGGGGGATATCGTGGCGCTGTCGGGCATAGGGGCCATTAACATCGGCGACACGGTGTGCGACCCGTCCTGTCCCGAGCCGCTGCCCTTTGTGCGCATCTCCGAGCCGACCGTGCGCATGGCGTTTTCCGTCAACGACAGCCCCTTTGCCGGCCGCGAGGGCGATTACGTCACCAGCCGCCACCTGCGCGCGCGCCTGATGCGCGAGCTGCAGACGGACGTCTCCCTGCGCGTGGAGGAATCCGCCAGCCCCGATACGTTCCTCGTGTCCGGCCGGGGCGAGCTGCATCTGTCGATTCTGATTGAGACCATGCGGCGGCAGGGATACGAATTGCAGGTATCCAAGCCCGAGGTGCTCATGCGGGACATCGACGGCCAGCGGTGCGAGCCCATGGAGCGCATGGTGGCGGACGTGCCGCAGGCCTATGCCGGCGCCGTCATTGAAAAAATCGGACGTCGCAGGGGCGTTCTGGAGCATATGAGCGGCGCGGAGCGCGTGCGCCTGGAGTTTCTGGTGCCCTCGCGCGGGCTGTTTGGGTACCGGTCGGAATTTATGACGGACACGCGCGGCGAGGGCATCATGTCCGCGGTGTTCGAGGGATACGCGCCCTATAAGGGCGACCTGCCCATGCGCACGGTCGGCGCGCTGGTCGCCTTTGAAACGGGCGAAGCGACCAGCTACGGCCTGTACGGCGCGCAGGACCGCGGCACGCTGTTTATCGGGCCGGGCATGGCGGTCTATGCGGGCATGATTGTGGGCGCGTCCTCCCGGCCGGGAGACATCGACGTGAACGTCTGCCGCAAAAAGCACGTCACCAACACGCGCAACGCCGCCTCGGCGGAGGACAGCCTGCGCCTGGTATCGGTCAAGGCGCTTTCGCTGGAGGAATGCCTGGAATTTATCGCGGACGACGAGCTGCTGGAGGTTACGCCCAAATCCCTGCGCATGCGCAAGCGCGTGCTCAGCCATGAACAGCGCATGAAGCTCGCCTCGCGCAAGGCGCGCTGAGCGCCGGACGGCGCCCGCCCGGGCGAGGCGCTCGTCATGGGAAGGCGGAGGCGCGGCGCCGGGCGTTTGCCTGCCGGCATGCAAGAAGCGGACGCGCACGCCGTCCGCCGGGTGGGAGCAGGGAGTTTGACCGGACTTTGTCGACGATGGAAGCGGCCCCGGCATTTGCGCCGGGGCCGCAGACCGTTCCAAAGCTGCCGGGGGGGGCGGAAAGGCCCCGCCCGCCTACACGTCCATTTCCAGCCCCAGCAGCGGCGCATGCTGCTGCGCGCCATACACGTCCGTCTCGCCCAGATTGCCGGAGCAAATCGGCCGCACGATGGTAATCTTGATGGCGTTGGCCGGTTCAAAATGCACGATATTGATGATTTTATCCGGCGTAATGCGGTACAGGCGGCACACCACGTCCTCGTTGATTGCGCCCGCGTCGCGCACGCGCTCATACCACTCCCGGGTCTTGAACATGATATCCATGGTCAGCTCATACGGCCCCGAATTTTTGCTGCGGATGATGCCCGCGATATCCGTCAGTTTCACTCGCATCCCATAGCCCTCCTTTTCCGGCGCCTTACAGCCGCACAATGTCAATGGGGAACAGCTCGCACGGGTCGTCTACTTCGATGAGGTGATAGACGCTGAATACATAGACCTCTCCCGCATGGAAGTCGCTGGGCGAATAGGGGAAGGCCAGGTTGCCCGCCGTGGCGCGGCGGCCTTCATATCCATAGTGGAGCATGGTCGACCGGGCAAAGGCGCAGATGGTATCCGCATGCGCCTGCGTGTCGGCGACCGCTTCTATCACGATGCCCAGCTCATGCCCGTCGATGACCGGCGTGGGCTCCAGACCGCCCATGACGCCGTTGCGGCCGTAGACGGTGAAGTTGAGCGTGTATTCCAGGCCCGCTTCGCGGAAGTTGTCCGCCACGCGCTCGCGCACGCCCGCGATGATGTTGTCGATTTCCTGCAGCATGACCGGGTCGCGCGTGCCCGCGATGGACACCGTGCGGAACCCGATGCAGCGCGAGCCCTCCAGCTTGATGGTGTACGGATGGCTGGGCATGAACTTGCTGCCGCGCACGATGGTAATGCTGTCGGTTTCCTGCTCGAACGTGGTCTCGCGCAAATCCAGGGAGCCGCCCGGACCCGGCAGGACGTAGGGGTTGGTCTTTTCATAGAGCGTATGCGCCGCCACGGACAGCGTCGTGCACTTGCGCACGGGGTTAAGGGGCTCCAGGCGGAAATAGTCCTCGCCGAGGTATCCGAACATGCAGTCCGAGCCGCTGCCCGGCGTCGCCGCAATGGACGCGCACTCCAGGATTTTGCCCAGATGGGTCGCCAGCGCGCGGTCATACCCCGCGCGCACCGCCGCGGCCGCAAAGCAGACCGGGTCGTAGGCGCGGCCGGCCAGCACCACCTGCGCGCCCTCGTCCAGCGCGCGGATGATGGGTTCCATGCCCATCTGGCCCACGATGCAGGTCGTCGCCTCCAGGTTCTCTTCCGTCAGCTCCGGCGCCGGCTCCAGCGGCTTTACGCGGCCCTCCCGCATGGCCTTGCGGACCGTGTCCTTGGGAATCTGCGCGCCGATGACGGCCATGGGGAAGTGCAGGTTGCGCTCGCGCGCAATTTCTTCGACAATTTCGCGGCACCAGGCCACATGGCTGTCCGCGCCGCTGCCGCCCGCCGTGCCGATGACCACGGGGATGTGGTGCTCTACCGCCGCGCAGAGCATGATTTCCAGGTCGCGCTTGACCGCTCCGCGGTCCGTAAAGCTCACGCCCGCGCCCAGGTAGTAGGGACCGGGGTCGCTCGAGCCCGCGTCCACCGCAATCAGATGGGGCTTTCGGGCCATGCCCGCTTCAAAGGAAGCGAGCGGGAAGCCATAGCCGAGGATGGCTGTGGTCGAAAGGATACGAAATTCTTCTCGCATGGTGCTGCTCCTTTCCGCTTACGCCACGCCCACGCCCGCGCCGCGCAGGGCCAGAATGCGCTGCATTTCGTTGTAGACAATCATATAGCCTTCGTCCACGCCCATGCCCGGCTTTGCCAGAATCTGCACGGGCTTCGTGGCCATGGCCACCTGCACGCAGACCTGCGCGGAGCGGTCGGTCTCGTTGCAGGTGCCGCCCTGGTAGGCGCCCACGCCCTTCTGCTTGCAGTAGAGGACGGCTTCCGCCGTGTTGTGGATGGAGCCCAGGTCCGGCGTCTTGACCTGAATCATATGGCCGGCGCGGTTGTCGGCGAAATAGCGCACGTCCTCAAAGGTATTGCACCATTCGTCCGCCACCAGCTCCACTTGGATACCGCGCTTGTCCAGCAGCGCCGTCAGCTCCCGCAGGTCAATCATCTGCTGTTCGCGCTCGCCCGCGTCCATGGGGCCTTCGATGCGCAGATGGAACGGCTTGGCCGCCTCTTCCAGGCGGGCGCAGTAATCGGCCATCGCCTCGTAGTTGTCATGGCCGAACGCCTGGCCGATGGTGCCGTAGCAGTCGATGTGCAGGACGGGCCGATAGGACGCATCCAGGCGCAGGGCCGCAATGCGGTCTCGCAGCCAGCCGACGTACTCCAGCAGGATGCCGCCGTCCGCGCCCAGCTTGGTCTGCATGTTGTTGATAAGCCCGTGGGGCAGCACCTGCGCGTGCTTCATAATCATCTTATCGACATTGTCATAGCGGCTGTCGCCGGACTGGGTGAAGATGGGCAGCATGTGATTGGATACGGTCAGGCCGTATTCCTTGGCCACCACGTCGCACATGTTCAGCCGCGAGGCGCGCGCCACCGCGTCCAGGATGGCCTGGGAGACGCCGTAGCGAATGGCCGTATGCAGCATCTTGCCGTCCACGCGCAGGGATTCCAGCTTCTCGCACAGGCGGCGGAAGCCGTCCGCCTCCTCGCCCACCAGCGCCGGCGCCACGACCCGCTCAATGACGGGAATGAAATCCTCGGCCAGGAACAGCGGGTCGCGCCCGCCCGCGCCGGAATACTGCACCGCCGCGCAATCGCCCCAGCCAATATCTCCGTTTTCCAGCACCAGCAGGACGGAGATGGCCTCGCCCGCCTGGCGCACGGCGGAAAAGCCGGGCGTGGCGGGGTCGCCGCGATACGTCGCGCCGTCCGCCTGCGCGCCCTGCTTGATGGCCTTCTGGTCGTCGAAGAAGAAACCCGTGCGCCCCGGCGCGCAGATAACCCTGGTAATTTTCATGGCAATGCCTCCTTGCGTCCTATCGCCTCAGCGCGGCCGGCCGACCAGGCGGCCCTTGCTGATGGCGTAAATATCGTCGGTGACCATCTGGAAGCTCGGCGCACGGTGTTCCGCCCGGGCCCGCTCCTCAATCTTTTCGCGATGGAAATCCTTGAGCGACTGCGTAAACGGCAGCGCGCCGGTGCCCAGCAGGCGCACGGCGCCGTCGTTGTCGCGCGCGGGCAGGATTTTGCCGGCGGTGATGCGGCTGGGCGCGAAGGGGATGTCCAGCACGCCCGCCTGGAACGCGCGGACGGTGCCCAGCGCCCAGTCGCCCTCGCCCAGCTCCAGCGTCTTTTCCAGGATGCAGCGGGTTTCCTCGCAGATGATATCCATTTCGGCCTGCAGGTGCTCGCCGCCTTCAAAGCGCTGGTCCGCCAGCATGGAGATGACCTGGCGGGTGCAGCGCAGGCCCTGCGCGTTGGCTTCCGCCGTGGGCACGCCGATGGCCTCGTGGGGGGACTTGACAATGACCTTGGTCGCCTTCGACAGCGCGGCCACCGCGCTTCCCCAGGCAATGACGCCGAACGCCTTGGCCTCATCCTGCGGGAAGCCGCCCATCCACTGGTGCAGCACCGTGGTGACCTCGCACTGATATCCGTAGCGCTGCAGATACTCGCCCGTCAGCAGCTCCAGCGAGCGGATGGCCGCCACGTCCTGGGTCAGGTTTCCGCACTGGCCATAGCCGACGGTAATGTTCTTCACGCCCTGTTCGGCGGCCAGCAGCGCTTCCAGAATCGCCACGGCATGGGAAATGCAGGGCGGCACGAGCGTGCCGGTCAGGGGGCCGAAGGGCTCGCGGTTGATGGAAACGCCGTGCTCCTCGTAGTACCCGGTCAGGCGATCGACATACTGCCAGTCGGCAATGGTCTTTTCCATGGGCACGTTTTTGCAATAGGGGATATTATAGGAAATGCCGCCGCCTTCATAGCTGGTGAAGCCGCCCGCCAGCGTGATTTCCGCCAGCAGCCGGGCGTCGGGCGTGCCGTGGCGCACCTGCACCGGAGAGGCCACCGCCTCGGTCACGCGCCGGCAGCCGCTCACGCCATGGTTGACTGCGGGGAAGCCGTTGAGCATGGCCTTGCCGAGCGCCGCGCTCTCGCGGATGCCGCGCTCCGCCTCGCGGTAGCGGTTCAGGCGGGTATAGCTGTCAATGGTGGTGGGAAGCAAATCCGCCTCGCCCGCCGTTTCCAGATGCTGCAGCAGCTCGATATGCTTGTCGATAAGCGGAACGCCCGCGCGCGGCTGGATGAGGGTAACGCCGCGCTTGGCCGCGTCGCGCAGCTTGCCGGAAAAGCGCTTGCTTTCCGGGATGGCCTTCTGGTAGGCGACGGCTTCCTCCAGGTCAACCTGCGCGCCGGTGGGCCATTGCGCCAGCACTTCCTGGCGCTGGGCGAAAAAGGCGCCCTCTTCGATGCGTTTGTTGATGGTTTCCATAGCTTACGCTCCTTTTTGCTTGAGGAATTCTTGGCACATGATGTCAAAAGCGGCTTCGGGATACTGCTCGCACAGCAGGCCCATGGCCGCCAGAATATACTGCCGGTCCAGCACCACGCGCGCGTCGCGCGGCTTGAGGGAGGACGGGTCCTCCACGCCGGCCAGCGCCTGCTGCGCAATGCGCTCGGCCTCCCCGCTGAACACCAGCGCGCCGCCGGTCATCAGCAGGATTTCTACCCCGGTCAAGTCCTTGCCGGTCTGCTGGAACACCATGCCCGCGGGCGTAAACACCTGTTCGATGGTGCCCGCATGGCGCGTCAGCCCCGTCTCGATAGCCGCCGTCGCCAGCGCAAAATCCAGCCGCTTCAGGTCGCTGCCCGGCTCGGGCAGGATGCCCGGCGAAGCCTCGATGCGCGCCAGCAGGGCCTCCACCGCGTCTTCGGACAGCCCGGACAGCGCGCACAGCCTGGGCAGGCCCGCCGCCTCCAGGACGCCCCGGGCGCTGTAGCGCATGCCGATATCCCCTTCCACGGTTCGCTTCGCATGCGGCTCGGGCAGCCCGCGCAGGATGGTGGACGCGCCCGTCGGCAGGCCGTCCGCAATGGAATACACATCCGTGGTCGCCCCGCCCAGGTCCACCGCCACCAAATCGCCCAGGCCCCGCCGGCCCTCCGGACCGTCCGCCAGCAGCGTCAGCGCGCGCATGACCGCGGACGGGGTGGGCATCATGATGCCGTTGAGCAGGCTTTGCTGATGCGTCAGGCCCTTGGCCCGCACGATGCGCCGCAAAAAGAGCTTGCGGATGGTATCCTGTACCGGGCCGATGTTGAGCGTGTTAAAGACGGGCATGACGTTTTCGCTGACGATGGTTTCATGCGCGCTGTCCTGCAGCAGCCGCACGCACTGCGGCGCGGCGACGCGGTTGCCCGCGATGATGATGGGAAAATCCCCGTCCGTCTGCGCGAGCATCTGCGCGTTTTGCAGGATATTGGCGCTGTTGCCCCCGTCCGTCCCGCCGGTCAAAAGCAGGATGTCCGGCTTCAGCGCGCCGATTTCCCCGACATCCGACTCCGTCAGCTGATAGCTGTACACCCGGATGACCTTGGCGCCCGCGCCCAGCGCCGCGCGCCGGGCGGCTTCCACGGTCAGCGACGGCACCAGGCCGCAGGCAATCATCCGCAGACCGCCCGCCGCGCTGGAACAGGCATAGCGCGCGGCAAACGCCAGCGGACCGGTCTTTTCCTGCAGCAGCGCCAACGCCTTGTCCAGCCCCTCGCCCACGTCCGTCTCCACCGTGGTATAGCTCGACGCCGTGCCCAGAATGGCCGGCGCGTCGGTATCCACAGCCGTCACCTTCGTGTAGGTGGAGCCGAAATCAATGAGCAGCACGGGATTCATGGCTTTTCTCCCAGCAGGTCTTCCTTCAGCGCCGCAATGGTGGTTTCCGGCGCGGTGCCCGGGCCGAAGACGCGGTTGAAGCCCATCTCGTGGAAACGCTTTTCCACCTCTTCGAAGGGCTGCTTGCCCACGACGATATTGCCGCCCACATACAGCAAAATGTCCGTCAGTCCCGCTTCGTCGCATTTTTCGCGCAGTCCGCGGCAATCCAGTTCGCCGTGCCCGTACAGCGAAGAGACGACAATCGCGTCGGCGTTGGACTCGATGGCCGCTTCGATGTACTCCTCCTGCGAAACCATCACGCCCAGGTTGATTACGTTAAACCCCGCCTCGGTGAATGCGTAGTTCAGAATCTGGATGCCCACCGCATGCACGTCCGCTCCAATGACCCCGATGACCAGCGTTTTTTTCGGCTTGTCCATATTTCCTCCAACTCCCCTTGCGCCGCTTTGCGCGGCTCCTTATATTGTATAAAACATTGGGGAAAAGTCAATCGAATTCGCGGCGACTCCCGGTAAAGTCCGGAAATATTTGTCCGGCCTGCCATTACAGTCGGTATTTTTCCGGTCCGATTTCGTACAGGTCGTTGCCCTGGCTGTCGATGAGCACCACGGCCGGAAAATCGCGCACCTCAAAGCGGTGCACCGCCTCCGCGCCCAGGTCCTCGTAGCAGACCACCTCGGCGGAAACAATGGCGCGCGAAATCAACGCGGCCGCGCCGCCCGTAGCGCCAAAGTATACCGCGCCCGCTTCCTTCATCGCCGCGACGACCTGCGGCGAGCGCCTGCCCTTTCCAATCATCGCGCGCAGGCCGCAGCGCAGCAGCGCGGGGGTATAGGCGTCCATCCGATAGCTGGTCGTCGGGCCTGCGGGGCCTACCGGCCTGCCGGGCCGCGCGGGAGCGGGACCGACGTAGTAGATGGTCTGTCCCTCTATCGGGAAGGGCAGGGGCTTTCCTTCCTCCAGCAGCGCCACCAGGCGCTTGTGCGCGGCGTCGCGCCCGGTATACAGCGTGCCGCTGAGCAGAACCGTGTCGCCGGCGCGCAGGGAGAGCGCGTCTTCGCGGGAAAGGGGCAGCGTAAGTCTTTTCATGCTTGTATTCACCTCCCGCCCTTACAGGATGGCCTGCGCGTGACGCGCGGCATGGCAGCACATGTTGACCGCCACGGGCAGTCCCGCGATATGCGTGGGGTAGTAGTCGATATGGACCGCCAGCGCGGTGACGCGCCCGCCCGTGCCCGCAGGGCCCACGCCCGTGGCGTTGATGGCCTCCAGCAGCTCCGCCTCCAGCGCCGCGTAGCGCGGGTCGTCGTGATGGCTGCCGACCGGGCGCGCGGTGCAGCGCTTGGCCATCAGCGCGGCCTTTTCCAGGGTGCCGCCCACGCCCACGCCCACGATGACGGGCGGGCAGGGGTTGGGGCCGGCCTCGACCACGGTCTGCACGACGAAGCGCTTGACGCCCTCCACGCCGTCGGCGGGCACCAGCATCTTCACCCGGCTCATGTTCTCGCTGCCAAAGCCCTTGGGCGTCGCCAGCAGGGAAATCCGGTCTCCCGGGACCAGGCGCGTATGCACAATGGCGGGCGTATTGTCGCGGGTGTTGACGCGCGCAAAGAGCGGCTCGGCGACCACGGACTTGCGCAGATAGCCCTCGTCATAGGCGGCGCGCACGCCGGCGTTCACCGCTTCCTCAAAAGAACCGCCCACGATGTGCGCGTCCTGCCCCACCTCGGCAAAAATCACGGCCATTCCCGTGTCCTGGCAGATAGCGACGCGCTCGTCGCGGGCGATATGGTAGTTCTCCAGAATCTGTTCCAACGCGGCCCGGCCGGCCGGCGAAGGCTCCGCCTTGATGCCGGCGGAAACGGCGGCTTCCACATCCGGGCCTATGCAGAAGCTGGCTTCCAGAAACAGGCGTTTGACTTCGTCCGCCACCGCCTGCGCGCTGATTTCACGCATACGCGTTCTCCCCCCGTATGGTTTTGTTACGATTTATCATAGAACAAATTCCCGCATTTTGCAACGCTCGCACGCGCGCGCAAGCGCGGGAATTTTGCGGGCGGGTGCAGGCGGCGGCGCGCCGGACTGCACGCACGGGCCGCAAAGCCTGACAGGCGGCGCAGGAGTGAGTCGCGGCCCCGGCAGGGATGCATTTTGCCCCTTTACATATTTTTCAAATTTTCTGCGCACACTGGCTGGAAAAGGAAGGGAAGGGATGCTATGCGTCTGTTTCGTGGAATCGTGGTTTGTCTGCTGGCCGGCCTGCTGGCGGGTTGTACAGCGCGGTCCGACGCGCCGGATACGGCGTCCGTGCCGCCGATGCCGCAAAAGGTGGATGCCTATGAGGACGGGGCGCCGCTTGTGGACGTGTATGTCACCGAGCACGAGCGGATAGAAACCATGCCGCTGGAGACGTATCTGTACGGCGTGCTGGCCGGCGAGATGAAGAACGACTGGCCCATGGAGGCGCTCAAGGCCCAGGCCATCCTGGCGCGCACGTTTGTGCTCAAGTTCATGGCCGAAAAAGAATCCCGCTACGAAGGCGCCGATATTTCCACGGACATTGAAGAAGCGCAGGCATACGACGCCTCCGCCGTCAACCAGCGCGTGCGCGACGCGGTGGACGCGACGCGCGGCCTGGTGCTCTCCTCCGGCGGGGAGCTGCCCTACGCGTGGTTCCACGCGCATTCCGGCGGCGTCACCGCGCTGGCCAGGGAGGGCCTGAACTGGAAAGCGGAAGAGCCGCCCTACACGCGCGTGACCAAGGGCAACGAAAACCAGAGCGCCGCCCCGGACGCCGCCGCATGGGAGGCGGAATTTTCCGCCGCGGAGGTCATTGCCGCCGCGGAGGAAGCCGGCACGTTCCTGGAGACGCTGGACAGCGCGGAGGTGGGCGAGCGCGGGGAATCGGGCCGGGCGGTCACCCTGCTGCTGAGCGGACAGGCGGTCAACGCAGCGGACCTGCGCATTGCGTTGGGCAGCACGCGCATGCGTTCCACGCTGCTGACCTCGCTGCGCCTGGAAGGCGGCGTGCTGCACATGGCGGGCAAGGGCTTCGGCCACGGCGTGGGCATGAGCCAGTGGGGCGCCTATGCGCTGGCCGGGCAGGGATGGCAGGCGCAGGATATCGTGACGGCCTATTTTGACGGCGTCGCGGTCGTGCGGATGTACTAGACAAAACTTTATTTTTCGAAGAGCCCATTGTACCTATTGACATTGTTGCATATATGCGATATACTGCTAAATTGCATCAGTATCGCTATAACCCTGATTTTCGGACGAAAATTTGGGTAAGGGTTGATGCGCGCCATAGGCGGCGGTTTGTTGGAATTGTTTGGAATGTGGGGTGATGGAAGCAGTGGTGCATGAGGTGCAGATGGGACCGCTCCGCAAGCGCATGAGCTTTTCTCAAATCGACGAGGTTCTGGACATGCCCGACCTCATCGAAGTGCAGAAAAATTCATACCGGCGCTTCCTCGAGGAAGATCTCCGCGAGGTGTTAAACGACGTATCGCCAATCACCGACTACAGCGAGAACCTTGTGCTGGAGTTCGTCGATTATTCCCTGGAGGACGAACCGAAAAATTCCGTAGAAAAATGCAAGGAGCGCGACATGACCTATGCCGCGCCGCTGAAGGTTTTCGTCCGGCTGAAAAACAAGGAAACCGGCGAAATCAAAGAAAGCGACGTGTTCATGGGCGATTTCCCGTTGATGACGGAGACCGGTACGTTCATCATCAACGGCGCCGAGCGCGTCATCGTCAGCCAGCTCGTCCGCTCCCCGGGCGTCTATTTCGGCGCGGAACGCGACAAGGCCGGCAAACTTCTGCATTCCGCCACCATCATCCCCAACCGGGGCGCGTGGCTCGAATATGAGACCGACTCCAACGACGTCCTCTGGGTGCGCATCGACCGCGCCCGCAAGCTTCCCATCACCGTCATCCTGCGCGCGCTGGGCTATGGCACGGACGCGGAGCTGATGCAGCTGCTCGGCGAGGACGAGCGGCTGTCGGCCACCATTGAGCGGGATGACAACGCCAAGTCCGTCGAGGACGGCCTGCTGGAAATCTACAAGCGGCTGCGCCCGGGCGAGCCCCCGACGGTGGACTCCGCCCGTTCGCTGTTGCGTTCGCTGTTTTTCGACCCGAAGCGCTACGACCTGATGCGCGTCGGGCGCTATAAGTTCAACAAAAAGCTGTCTCTGGCCACCCGCATCACGGGGCTTCGCGCCGCGGGCGACGTGGTCGATCCCGCGTCGGGCGAGGTGCTGGCGCAGGCGGGAAAGACCATCCAGGCCGACCAGGCGCAGCGCATCCAAAACGCGGGCATCAACATGGTGCGCGTGGACATGGACGGGCACGAGGTCAAGGTCATCGGCAACAACTTCGTCGACGCCGCCGCGTGGCTGCCGTTTGATCCGGCCAGCGTCGGCATCAACGAAAAGGTGCACCTGCCCACGCTGAAGGAGATTATGGAGCAGGTGGACGATGAGCATCTGGCGCAGGCGTGCCGCGAAAACCTGGCGCACCTGATTCCCAAGCATATCCTCATCGACGATATCGTCTCCTCCATCTCCTACCTGATTGGCCTGCCCTACGGCATCGGCCATACCGACGATATCGACCACTTGGGCAATCGCCGCCTGCGCTCGGTGGGCGAGCTGCTGCAAAACCAGATTCGCATCGGCCTGTCGCGCCTGGAGCGCGTGGTCAAGGAGCGCATGGCCATCCAGGACGCCAACGACGTGCGCCCGCAGGAGCTTATCAACATCCGCCCGGTTTCCGCGGCGATTAAAGAGTTTTTCGGCTCCTCGCAGCTGTCGCAGTTCATGGACCAGCCCAACCCGCTGGCGGAGCTGACCCATAAACGGCGCCTGTCCGCGCTGGGCCCCGGCGGCCTCAACCGCGACCGCGCGTCCTTCGACGTGCGCGACGTGCACTATTCGCATTACTCGCGCATCTGCCCCATCGAGACGCCCGAAGGTCCGAACATCGGCCTCATCGGCTCGCTGGCTACCTATGCGCGCATCAACGAATACGGCTTTATCGAGGCGCCGTACCGGTATATCGACAAGGCCGCCGGCTGCGTCACCAACGAAATCCGCTACCTGACCGCCGACGAGGAGGACAAGTATGTCATCGCCCAGGCCAACGAGCCGCTGGACGAGCAGGGCCACTTCCTCCACGACCGCGTCACCGTCCGCATCCGGGACGAGATTACCGAGGTGCCCAAGGAGCAGGTGGACTACATCGACGTCAGCCCCAAGCAGGTGGTTTCCGTGGCCACGGCCATGATTCCCTTCCTGGAAAACGACGACGCCAACCGCGCGCTGATGGGCTCGAACATGCAGCGCCAGGCAGTGCCGCTGCTGGTGCCCGAGGCGCCGATTATCGGCACGGGCATGGAGTACAAAACCGCGCGCGATTCGGGCGTGGTCATTCTGGCGCGGGAGGCCGGCATTGTGGAAAAGGTTTCCGCCCGCCAGATTGAAATCCGCGAGGACAACGGCCATCTGCGGCTGTATACGCTGCATAAGTTCGAGCGCTCCAACCAGGGCACCTGCATCAACCAGCGCCCGCTGGTCAACGCGGGACAGCGCGTGGAGAAGGGCGAGGTCATCGCCGACGGCCCCTCCACCGAAAAGGGCGAAATCGGCCTGGGCCGCAACATCCTCATGGGCTTTATGACCTGGGAGGGCTACAACTACGAAGACGCCATCCTGATCAGCGAGAAGCTGGTCAAGGACGACGTGTATACGTCCATCCACATCGAGGAATACGAGTCCGAAGCGCGCGACACCAAGCTGGGCCCGGAGGAAATCACCCGCGATATCCCCAACGTGGGCGAGGACGCGCTGAAGGACCTGGACGAAAACGGCGTCATCCGCATCGGCGCGGAAGTGCGCGCGGGCGATATTCTGGTCGGCAAGGTCACGCCCAAGGGCGAAACGGAGCTGACCGCCGAGGAGCGCCTGCTGCGCGCCATCTTCGGCGAAAAGGCGCGCGAAGTGCGCGACACGTCCCTGAAGGTTCCGCACGGCGAAGGCGGCATCGTGGTGGACGTCAAGGTCTTCACCCGCGAGCGCCGCGACGAGCTGTCCCCGGGCGTCAACGAAATGGTGCGCGTGTTCATCGCGCAAAAGCGCAAAATCTCCGTCGGCGACAAGATGGCCGGCCGTCATGGCAACAAGGGCGTTATCTCCCGCATCATGCGCGAGGAGGACATGCCGTTCCTGCCGGACGGCACGCCGCTTCAGATTGTGCTCAACCCGCTGGGCGTGCCCAGCCGCATGAACATCGGCCAGGTGCTTGAGGTACATCTGGGCCTGGCCGCCAAAGCGCTCGGCTGGCATGTGGCCACGCCGGTCTTCGACGGCGCAAGCGAGGAGGACATCATCGCGTGCCTCAAGCAGGCGGGCCTGAACCCCACCGGAAAAACGGTCCTCTACGACGGCCGCACCGGCGAGCCGTTTGAAAACGAGGTGACCGTCGGCTACATGTACATGATTAAGCTGCACCACCTGGTGGACGACAAGATTCACGCGCGTTCCACCGGCCCCTACTCCCTCGTTACGCAGCAGCCCCTCGGCGGCAAGGCGCAGTTCGGCGGCCAGCGCTTCGGCGAGATGGAGGTCTGGGCACTGGAGGCCTACGGCGCGGCCAACACCCTGCAGGAGATTCTGACCGTCAAATCCGACGATGTCGTCGGCCGCGTCAAGACGTACGAGGCCATCGTCAAGGGCAAGAACATCCCCGAGCCGGGCGTGCCGGAGAGCTTTAAGGTGCTCATCAAGGAGCTGCAGTCTCTGGCGCTGGATATCAAGGTGCTGGCCGAGGACAAGCAGGAAATCATCATTCGCGAGACCGACGACGAGGACGAAGTCGGCGAGGAAGCCCGGGAGCTGGCCGGCGCCGCCGCGCTGCCCCCCGCCCCGATGGACGGCGAGGAAGACCTCTCCCTGGACGATTTGGACGACTTCGAGGTGGACGACGTGCCGGACCTGGAGGATATCAACCTCGACGACGACTTTGAATAAGCTACCGGGGAGGGCTTCCTCCCCCTTAACAGGAAGGATGTGTGCAGCAATTGTTTGAACTGACAAGCCTGGACTCCATTCAGATTGGCATGGCATCCCCCGAAAAAATCCTTTCCTGGTCGCGCGGCGAGGTTTCCAAGCCCGAAACCATCAACTACCGCACGCTCAAGCCGGAAAAGGACGGCCTGTTCTGCGAGCGTATCTTCGGACCCCAGAAGGACTGGGAGTGCAACTGCGGCAAATATAAGCGCGTGCGCTACAAGGGCGTGGTCTGCGACAAGTGCGGCGTGGAAGTCACGCGCGCCAAGGTGCGCCGCGAGCGCATGGGCCACATCCAGCTGGCCGCGCCGGTCAGCCATATCTGGTACTTCAAGGGCATTCCCTCGCGCATGGGCATGCTGTTGGACATTTCGCCCCGCGCGCTGGAAAAGGTGCTGTATTTCGCCTCCTTCATCGTGCTGGATCCCGGCGAGGTCAAGGAGCTGAAAAAATACGACCTGATCAGCGACCAGAAGTACCGCGAGTGCGTGGCCAAGTACGGCGAGGGCAGCTTCCGCGCCGGCATGGGCGCGGAGGCGGTGAAGGAGATGCTGGCCGCGCTGGACCTGGACGACCTGGCCGCCAAGCTGCGCGCGGAAATTGACGAGCTGGTGCGCAAGGAGCGCGACCGCGAAAGCGAAGGCCAGAAGCGCGCCCGCGCGGTCAAGCGCCTGGAGGTCGTCGAGGCGTTCCGCCAGAGCGGCAACAAGCCCGAATGGATGATTCTGGACGTGGTTCCGGTCATTCCGCCGGATTTGCGCCCCATGGTGCAGCTGGACGGCGGCCGCTTCGCCACCAGCGACCTGAACGACCTGTACCGCCGCGTCATCAACCGCAACAACCGCCTCAAGCGGCTGCTGGAGCTGGGCGCGCCGGATATTATCGTGCGCAACGAAAAGCGCATGCTGCAGGAAGCGGTGGACGCGCTCATCGACAACGGCCGCCGCGGCCGCGCCGTAACCGGCCCCGGAAACCGCCCGCTCAAGAGCCTTTCCGACCTGCTGCGCGGCAAGCAGGGCCGCTTCCGCCAGAACCTGCTGGGCAAGCGCGTGGACTACTCCGGCCGTTCCGTCATCGTCGTCGGCCCGGAGCTCAAGCTCTACCAGTGCGGCCTGCCCAAGGAAATGGCCATCGAGCTGTTCAAGCCCTTCGTGATGGAAAAGCTGGTGGCGGGCGGCTTTGCGCACAATGTCAAGAGCGCCAAGCGCATGGTGGAGCGCGTCAAGCCCGAAGTGTGGGACATCCTGGAGGGCGTTATCCGCGAGCATCCCGTGCTGCTCAACCGCGCGCCCACGCTGCACCGTCTGGGCATCCAGGCCTTTGAGCCCGTCCTGGTCGAGGGCAAGGCGCTGAAAATTCATCCGCTGGTCTGCACCGCCTATAACGCCGACTTTGACGGCGACCAGATGGCCGTGCATGTGCCGCTGTCCATTGAAGCGCAGGCAGAGGCCCGCTTCCTGATGCTGGCGGCCAACAACATCCTCAAGCCCCAGGACGGCAAGCCCGTCATCTCGCCCACGCAGGACATGGTCATCGGCTGCTACTACCTGACCATTGAAAACCCCAAGGGCAAGGGCGCCGGCCGCTACTTCTGCTCGCAGAACGAGGCCATGATGGCCTATTATAACCATGAGCTGGACCTGCAATCGCCGATTCATGTGCGCGTCACGCGCGAATTTGAGGGCGAAACGCACGAGCGCCTCATCGAGGCGACCCTGGGCCGCCTGATCTTCAACGAGGCGATTCCGCAGGATATCGGCTTTAAGCCGCGCGGAACGCTGGACCAGGCCTTTGTGCTGGAAATCGACGAGAAGGTCGCGAAAAAGACGCTGGGCAACATCGTGGATATGTGCTACCGCAAGCACGGCGTGACCCGCACCGCGGAAGTGCTGGACAAGATTAAGAAGCTGGGCTTTACCTACTCCACGCGCGGCGCGGTGACGGTATCGGTTTCTGATATTCTGGTGCCCCCGGATAAGGCCGAAATGCTGGCGGACGCCGATAGCAAGGTGGCCGCTATTACCCAGGCGTACCGCGACGGCCTGCTTTCCGACGACGAGCGTTACCGCAAGGTGACCGAAGTCTGGCAGCGGACCACCAACGACCTGCGCGCGAAAATCCTGCCCGGCCTTCGCCAGAAGGAATTGCAGGAGAACCGCTTCAACCCGGTGCTGATGATGACCGAGTCCGCGGCCCGCGGCTCCATCAGCCAGGTTTCCCAGCTGGCGGGCATGCGCGGCCTGATGGCCTCCCCGTCCGGCAAGGTCATCGAGCTGCCCATCCGCGCCAACTTCAAAGAGGGGCTGACGGTTCTGGAGTTCTTCATCTCCACGCACGGCTCCCGCAAGTCCCTGGCCGACACCGCGCTGCGCACCGCCGACTCCGGATACCTGACGCGCCGTCTGGTCGAAGTGGCGCAGGAGCTCATCGTGCGCGAGGTGGACTGCTTTGAGTCGCGGCATGAGCCGGTGCGCGGCATTACCATCACCCGCGCCAAACCCGGCGAAGAGGAAATCGAAAAGATGGAAGACCGCATCCTGGGCCGCGTGGCGGCGGAGGATGTCGTCGACCCGGCCACGGGCGAGGTCATCGTCCCGGCCAACGAGATGATTAGCTATGAGGCGGCCGAGCGCATCAATGCGGCGCAGGTGGAGAGCGTGACCATCCGCTCCGTGCTGACCTGCCGGAACGAAACCGGCGTATGCGCCCGCTGCTACGGCGCGAACCTGGCCACCGGCGACCTGGTAGACGTGGGCGAGGCGGTCGGCGTCATCGCCGCGCAGTCCATCGGCGAGCCCGGCACGCAGCTGACCATGCGTACTTTCCATACCGGCGGCGTCGCCTCCGACGAGGATATCACGCAGGGTCTTCCCCGCGTGGAAGAGCTGTTCGAGGCGCGCAAGCCCAAGCGCGATGCGACGCTGTCGGAAATCAGCGGCGTGGTGCGCCTGGGAGAGACCAAGAAAAAGCGCGAAATCATCATCACCGGCGAGGACGGCGAGGTCAAAACCTATCCCATCAACTATGGCAGCCGCCTGAAGGTGCAGGAGGGCGACCATGTGGTGGCGGGCGCGGAGCTGATTGAAGGCGCCATCAACCCGCACGATTTGCTGCGCATCCTGGGCGTCAAGGCCGTGCAGGAGTACCTGCTCAAGGAGGTCGTGACCGTCTATCGCCAGCAGGGCGTCGATATTGCCGACAAGCATATCGAGGTCATCGTCAAGCAGATGCTGCGCAAGGTGCGCATCGAGGATGCCGGCGATACCAGCCTGCTGCCCGGCGCGCTGGTGGACATCTTCCGGTTTGAGCAGGAAAACGAGGATACCATCCTGGCCGGCGGGCGTCCGGCGGTGGCCAAGCGCGTGCTGCTGGGCATTACCAAGGCCACGCTGGCCACGGAGAGCTTCCTGTCGGCCTGCTCCTTCCAGGAGACCACGCGCGTGCTGACCGAGGCGGCCATCAAGGGCAAGACCGACCCGCTGGTCGGCCTGAAGGAAAACGTCATCATCGGCAAGCTCATTCCGGCCGGCACCGGGATGAAGCGGTATAAGAATACGGAGATACACGAGGCGCTCTGACGCCCCGACTGCCTCCGCAACGGCGAAGAGGGCGCCATGCGCGAAAGCCATGGCGCCCTCAGACCGTCGACAGGTCGACGGTTTTTCGCTGCAAGGCTGACCGGAGCAGCCTTGCAGCGAAGGAAACATCATGTTCCTGTGTGCGAAGCGCACGGCCGGAACATGATAGCGGAAGCGGCTTGCAGCCGCTCCAGCTTGTCGGAAATGGCCGGCGCAGCCGGCCTTTTCCGACAGGACACGTTTCCCCTGCGCCTTAGGCGCGGCCGGGGAAACGTGCAGGGAAACCTTGCTGCGCAAGGCTTCCGAACCCGCCGCACATGTCGCCGGGTTCGGATTGTATTTGGAGGGCTTCGGCCCTCCAGGCCTCCCCAATGGGGTTCTTCGACGGTCTGGATCTGCGAGGGAAGACGATGGAACTGGCTGCGCTTTCCAAAGAAGAATACAAAGGAAAAACGTTCCTTACGCACTACAAAACAAAGGGTTATCTTCACATCGACGCGTGCGAGGACGGCTTTCGCTTTTCCTACAGGGCGTTCGGCGCCGAAAAGGAAAAGTCTCTGAAAGACACCTTCTTTGGGGACTGGCTGGAAAATCCCGTCGCCTTCGGCGCTTTTCAGGACGGCCGTATGGTGGGCTTTGTGGAAGGCTCCCTGGAAACCTGGAACCGCCGGTTTCGAATCAGCAATCTCTGTGTGTTTGAAGAAAGCCATCGGGGGCGCGGCGTCGGCGGAAAGCTCATGCGGCAGATTCTGCGGACTGCGAAAGACTGCGGCGCGCGGATGGCGGTATTGGAAACGCAGACCTGTAATGAAAAGGCCATTGCGTTTTACAAAAAGCACGGTTTTCAAATCATAGGCTTCGATTTATATGCCTATACAAACGACGACCCGGAACAAAACGAAATCCGCCTGGAAATGGGCCTGATATTGCCGTCGCCATAGGAAAACACGGGCTGTCTTTTCGGCTGGGATGCGTCGGCCAGCGCGGTGCGCCCCGGCCGCTTCCAGGCGCAGGGTTGCGGCGGCTGGAGCGCATTGCGGAGCAAGGCGCGCATATATGCCCGCAGCGCGGGGTAAGGAGAGATGCTTATGCACTTTGAAGCCATTGACCTGGAGCGCTGGGAGCGAAAGGAGTACTACCTGCATTTCATGAACGAGGTGGTATGCTCCTACGCCGCGACGGTCCATATGGACATCACCCCGCTGAAAGGGCAGCGGCTGTACCCCGCCATGCTCTGGCTTTTGACGAAGACTGTCAACTGGATGCCCGAATTCCGCGTTGGCCTCCGTCCGGAGGGGCCGGGAATCTATGACATGCTGCACCCTTCCTATACGCTGTTTCACCGGGAGGGGAAAAACTTTACCTGCGTATGGACGGCGTATCGGGAAAACTACCGGGAATTCCTCCGGGCCTATGAAGAAGACGTGGCAACATACGGCAACTCCGACCGGTACATCGCCAAGGGCGGCCGCCCGGAAAACAGCTTTGACGTCTCCATGGTTCCGTGGCTGCCCTTTACCGCCTTCAACATCAACGTGTACGACGACGGACATTACCTTCTGCCCATCTTCACCATGGGAAAGTACGAGGACAGGGACGGAAAGCGGCTGCTTCCCCTGGCCATCCAGGTACATCATGCCGTCTGCGACGGCTATCATGTGGGGCGGTTTGTGGCGCTTTTGCAGGAGGCGCTGTTTCGCTTTGGCGACGAAGCGGGAAGCGACTGACGCCCGCACCGCCGGAAGGCCTCTGCGCGCAAACCCTCCCCTCCGGCAGGTCCCGTCGCTTTGACGCGGCGGGCAGGAGGGATGCGCCCCGGCGCATGCCGGCGGCGATGAAAAGGCGCGCGGCGCCCGTGCGATAAAACCTCCCATCCGACGTGACGATTCGTCCCGCTCATCCGTCTAAAAGATGTAACGTTACAAGGAGATGAGCTGATGGACAAGGATTTCTTCGTCCGGGAGATCGAAGTCCATAGCGGTATGCTGTACCGTGTGGCCTACACGATACTCCGGAATGACGACGCCTGTAAGGACGCGCTGCAGGAAATGGCGCTCAAGGCGTGGGAAAAGCGAGGCGCGCTCAGAGAGCCCGGCTTTTTCCGCACATGGCTTACCAGAATCCTCATCAATACGTGCTACGACACGCAGAGGAAGCGTCGGCGCTATGTGTCGATAGAAGATATCCCGGAGCCACAGGCCGATGCTCCCGACCCTTCCCTGGCGCTGGCGCTGCAGTCTCTTCCGGAAAAGCTGCGGCTCCCGCTGGTGCTCCATTATTCGGAGGGGTTGAGCTATGCGGAGATTGCAGGCGTCCTGCGTCTCCCGACGGCAACGGTGCGGGGAAGAATCCATCGCGCCAAAGAACGATTGCGGAAGGAGCTGGATGCGCAATGAAGCGCCATATGGATGACCTGGATATGCGCAAGGCGTTTGTGCAGGAACCTGCGGCATGCCATGCTGCGCTGATGAATGCCGCCCGCTCCGTCGAGGAGGGAAAACCGGTGAAACGCGTCTCCTGGAAGGCGGTGTTGATAGCCGCAATGATTCTGATTGTCACCATGGCCGCCGGCGTGGCCGCCAGCAATCTGCTCGGCTGGTCGGACTTTTTCAGCCAGTATTATGACACGCATGTGCCCGAGACGGCGCAGCGCATGATGGAGGCGGAGGGCAACCAGCACACCTATACGCTGGGCCCCGTGCGCTTTACGACGCAGGAGCTGTTCTGCGACGGCCATATCGCGCTGGCTTCCACGGCCATCTCCATGGCCGACGGCAGCGACGCGCTGCTCTGCGCCGAGCCTTTTGATCCGATTGGCGCCATGGGAGAAAACGGGGAACAGACGGCGCAGCGCCTCGGCGTGGCGCCCGAGACAACCTGGGCGGACGCGGCAAAGCAGCTGAATCGCCCGCTGTATCTCGTGCGCGCCATTCTGGAAATCCCGGCGGAGCTGGACGGCGGCGGGGCGATGGAGAGCATCCTCTGGAACGAGGACGGCAGCGCGGTATATTTCAACATGCCGCAGCTTCACCATACGGCGACCGGCGAAAAAATCAGCGCGCAGCTTTTCCTGCGCGTGGCCGAGTTCGACGTGGAAACGGGCGAGGCGAAGGAAGCGCTTACCGCCCGCGAACCCCTGGACCTCTATCCGGAAGCGCCCATCGAGGAATACACCTACGAAATCGACGACGTGGTGGTGGACGGATACACGCTCAGGGAGGTCAAAGCGGAGCTGAGCGGCGCAGGCCTCTACCTTTTCATGACCTTTGTCGCGCCCGAGGGAACGACCCTGGACGAGGCGCATCAGCGCGGCATTCCCGAATGCGTGGATATGGACGGAAATCCTTTCCCCATCGGCATCAGCCTGAGCAGCGGCATCAGCTCGGATGCGGAAAGCCTGCCGGAGGTCGTCTACACACAGATGATTTCGGTCGACGCCATTCCGGAGCAGATGCTGCTGCGAATTCCCGACACCACAGCGGACGATACCGGCTACCGGCAGTTGGTTCTTGCCAGGTAACGCCGGGAATCTGCGCCCGGAGAGCGCCGGGCCCATGTCTCCGGGGAGCGACAGGCCGGAGGGGGCGCGGTCATGCGGCTCCGGCGGGATGTCCGAAAGCGTACCCCCGGAGCAGGCGGGCAGTGCGGCGGCACTGTCTGCCTTTTTCGTTACCTCCCGGCGGGGCCGGCGGTTCCGCTCCGGCTCTGCCGGGCCCGGAAAGGCCGCCGCATGGCCGGCATACGTCCGCCGCCCATCCCGGCGCAGCGCGCCCTTGCCGGTCCTGCCCGCCGCCCGGATGCTGCGTATTCGAACGCCCATCCAAAGCAAACCGCCCGTCACCGTCTCATGTTCGTCCCCGGGGGTGCTGCTGCCCATCCATGGGAAGGTTGCCGCGCCGCTGTGTCATGGGCAACACATCCTCATCTCCTGTGCGTCGGTCTGCCGTTGACAAACTTCACCGTTTGTCCCAAATGACAAAATACCGATTTCTATTAAATATACAGGCAACCACATGATAATACAAAGCTGCGAAAACGCAAGCCAGCGCCCGATATTTGACATAATATGCAGGACAATCCAAATAACAGCTGGATTGGCCTTGCTTTGTACGCCCATTTGCCCTTTTTGCCCGTTGGGAACATCCCAAACAACTTTCCGCGATATGCGGTCTGTTGCTATGGCTCGTTTGACCGTATATAATTCTATCATGGCAGATTACGGGCCGAAAGGCAGGCATATATATTTTGCGCGGAAGCAGCGGCAAAATGGGGCGTCTCTGAAAGACGGGGACAGAAACTTTGCGGGGCAGGCCGCATGCCCGGCGCGGTGAAGTGCAGCCGCGTTGGGCTGATGCCCAAAGACGCGAACAAGCCCGTTGACGGGAGAAAAAAACTATTTTGAAAAGCTTTGTAAGGTTTTTCGTTTTCCGAAGTCCTATCGGCGAAGGAGGTGAAGAAGTGACCGAGTTCGATAAAATATATCAGGAATACTTCCACGATGTTTTCTTATATGTCCGGCAGCTATCCCATGGAAACGAGGCGCTGGCAGAAGAAATCACCAGTGAAGCATTTTTCAAAGCCATGCGAGCCATAGACCATTTTCGCGGTGATTGTAATGTGCGGGTCTGGTTGTGTCAAATTGCAAAAAACTGTTACTATACATATCTGAAAAACAACCGCCAAATTGCGGATTTCAGCCATGAAGAACTGGAAAACCATCCGGACCCCACCCTGCCGCTTGACGAAATGTTCGGCAAACAGGAGAACGCAGATGCGATACGGGAATTGCTGCATGACCTTGTTGAGCCATATAAGGAAGTTTTTATGTGGAGAGTGTTTGGCGAATTGAGCTTCAAACAAATTGGAGCACTGTTTTCAAAAACAGAGAACTGGGCTTGCGTCACCTATCACCGCGCAAAGACAATCATTCGTAAAAGGATGGAGGAAACGTATCATGAGAAATGACTGCAGCATCGTGCGGGATCTTCTTCCGCTTTACATGGAAAACATGGTGAGCGAGGATACCGCATCGTTTATCAAGGAACATCTCGCAGACTGCTCAACGTGCAGCAAGGCATTGGGCGATATGAATACACCCATCATTCCTGTTGCCAAAACGGATGCCGCCCCGTTGAAAAACATCAAGAAACAACTGCATAAGAACAAGGTGCGAACCATCGTCTTGACGGTCATGGTTGTTTTCGCCCTTGCAACGTCGATTTTTTCTTATCTCACCTCACCTTCCTATTATCCATATACCCCCGAACTGCTTTCGGTAGCGGAAAACCCGGACGGAACGGTGGCTGTCATCTTTGATGAAAGCGTAACGGGATATAGCCTGCAAGAAACCCAGGCGCCAGACGGAGATTATACGGTGTATACCCTGGAAGCATGGACAACCACTTGGGATGTGCTTTTTCAAAAGCGCGGGACTCCAAGTGCGATAATTGCCGCCAAAGACGAGAAACCTTTTGTACTTTACTATGCGCAAAATCATTCGGAGGGCGGGAACACCGCGGAGGATATTTTCCTGTACGGAAATACAACGCCTCATTTCAACGGCGTGATAACCCTGCCGGGGCTATCCCTGGGGTATTGTCTGCTTCTGGCCGCTCTTGCCTTTCTTGTCCTTGGGGGGGCGTGGCTTGTGTTCAGAAAGAAACGGAATGCAAGGCGCAAGATAGAAAAGCTGCTGTTGCTGCCTGTTTCTTACGCGATTGGACACCTGTGCGTTTTGGGCTTTACCACTTTGTCCTATTCGGAGCAAAGGGACTTTTCCTTAATCGTGGTGATTGCCACAATGATTTACTGTGCGTTTCTCCTGCTTCTTAATATTTATGTAACGAGAAAGGAGATTCGCCAGATAAACGGCCATCAGTAAGGGGCGGCACAACGGAAAAGGAAACATGGGGGCCATGCCCTGTCTGCCATCATAAAGCGCGGATAAGGTTGCGGGAAGATAGAGGGCAGAAACCGGGGAAGCCAATATCATAGCCCCCGAAGGCGAAAAATGCGGTTCCATCATTCCACGCAATCAGTATAGAAAAAGCGGGCGAGAAGTCTTTGACCTCTTGCCCGCCTTTTCCCGCCTTCTGTTGCCGCCTGTCTGCCGGCCGTTGCGTTCGTTTGGTTTCCAACCTTCCGTACCGGTGGTTGGCCCGGCCTGCGGTCTTCCTGAAATCATCAAACGGCCGGGCGAGCCGTCTCAGGGTTGTCCCCGCTTTGCCAGCACCTCGCGGTAGCCGTCCAGCTCCTTTGCGTTGCCCAGCACATAGTGTTCCGTTTCAATCTCCACCCATTGCGGCTTATCCACGCGATAGTCGTGCATGCCCGGGTCGTACACCTCCAGCACCTTGGCGCGCTCGGCAATCGGGTCCGGCATGGGAACGGCGCTGAGCAGCGCGCGCGTATACGGGTGCAGCGGATGCGCAAAGAGCATCTCCGTTTCCGCCATTTCCACCAGCTTGCCCTTATGGATGACCGCGATGCGGTCGCAAATAAAGCGCATGACCGACAGGTCGTGGGAGATAAACAGGTAGGTCAGCCCATGCCGCTTTTGCAGCTCGCTGAGCAGGTTGAGCACCTGCGCCCGAATGGAAACGTCCAGCGCCGAGATGGGCTCGTCGGCGATGATAAACTGCGGCTGCATAATCAGGGCGCGCGCAATGCCGATGCGCTGCCGCTGGCCGCCCGAAAACTCGTGCGGGAAGCGGCTGGCAAACTCCGGAAGCAGGCCGACGTCCGTCAGCGCCTTGGACACCATTTCCTTGCGCTGGGCTTCGTTGAGGCGCTGGTCGCCCGAGTACAGCCCCTCCGACACAATATAGTCCACCTTCGCCCGCTCGTTGAGGGAAGCCATCGGGTCCTGGAAAATCATCTGGATGCCGCGCACCACCTGGCGGTCAAGCTCCTTGTCAATTTTCCCGTTGATGCGCTGTCCCTTGAAGGTGATGGTGCCGTTGCTGGTCGGATAAATGCGGATGATGCTTCGGCCAATCGTCGTTTTTCCCGAGCCGCTTTCCCCGACCAGGCCGAACGTCTCGCCCTGATAGATGTCAAAGCTCACATCGTCCACGGCCTTGAGCTTATGCCTTCCCTTGCCGAACGTCACCTCCAGGTTGCGCACCTGCAGCAATACTTCCCGCTCACTTGGCATAGTTTCCACCTCCGTGCGTGCTGTTGAGATGCCGTATCACGGCCGGCGGCTCTATCTTGGGCGCGCGCGGGTCCAGCAGCCATGTCCGCGCCTTATGCGTAGGCGTAATATCGAAGTACGGCGGCCTGACCTCAAAGTCAATCTTGAGCGCATACGGGTTGCGCGGCGCGAAGGCGTCGCCCCGGATTTCGTTGAACAGGTTGGGCGGCGTTCCCTTGATGGAATGCAGGTCTTCGCCCTTTACGCCCAGCTGCGGCAGCGAGGAGAGCAGCGCCCAGGTATACGGATGCGCCGGGGTATAGAATACCTCCTCCGTCGTGCCCAGCTCGATGATATCCCCCGCGTACATCACGGCGATGCGGTCGGATACGTTGGCCACCACGCCCAGGTCATGCGTGATATACACGGTGGTCAGGTTATACTTTTTCTTCAGCGCCTTAATGAGGTCCAGGATTTGCGCCTGGATGGTCACGTCCAGCGCCGTGGTCGGCTCGTCGCAGATAAGCACCTTGGGCCGGCACGCCATGGCGATGGCAATGACCACGCGTTGGCGCATGCCGCCGGAAAACTCGTGCGGATACTGCCGTGCGCGATGTTCGGGGTTGGGGATGCCCACGTCCGCCAGCATTTCGATGACCGCCTTTTGCAGGGCGGCCCCGGAGAGCCCCTGATGGAGGCGAATTGCCTCGCCGATTTGCGCGCCGATGGTTTTCAGGGGGTTGAGGCTGGTCATCGGGTCCTGCATGACCATGGCGATTTCCCGGCCGCGGATGGTCAGCCATTCCTTTTCGGTCTTGTACTTGGCCAGGTCCTTGCCGTTATAGAGGATGCTGCCCTCGTCTATCCAGCCGTTGTTGTCGAGCATGCCCATAAACGTCTTGACGAACACGCTTTTGCCCGAGCCGCTTTCGCCCACAATCGCCAGGCTTTCGCCCCGGTGCAGCTCCAGCGACGCGCCGCGGATGGCCGTCAGCACCTGACCGCGCAGGTTGAACTTCACCACGAGATTTTCCACGCGCAAAATGACATCTTCCATGCTTGCTTCCTCCTTTACACGTGGTTCTTCGGGTCCGCAGCGTCGGCAAACACGTTGCCGATGATGTAAAACGAGATGGTGACGATGGACAGCACGATGGTCGGGAAGGTCAACTGGTAGCTCTGGGAGGTGGAGATGAGCTTTCTGCCTACGTTAATCAGGTTTCCCAGCGAGGGCAGGCTGACCGGAAGGCCCAGGCCGATGTAGGTGATGAACACCTCGCTGCCGATGGCGCCCGGGATGGCCAGGGCCATGCGCAGCATGATGACCGACACCAGATAGGGCAGAAGGTTGCGCACAATGATGCGCGGCGTCGCCGTGCCCAGGCAGCGGGAGGCCAAGTTGTAGTCGCGGTCGCGGATGATGACGATTTGGTTGCGGATAAAGCGCGCCATACCCGCCCAGCGCGTCAGGCTCATGGCGAAGACAATGGTGGATATGCCCGGCCGCATGATATAGGAAATGAGAATCAGCACGATGGTGTTGGGCACGTTGTCCACCACGTTGTATATCTCCGTGATGATGCGGTCCGTCTGGCGCACATAGCCCCAAAGCACGCCGACGAGGATGCCGATGAGCGCCTCAAACAGCGCCACCACAAAGCCGATGAAGAGGCTCGTGCGCGTGCCCGACCAGACCAGCGCCCACAGGTCCTGTCCGGCGTTGTTGGTGCCGAACCAGAAGGCCTGCGTGGAGGGCAGCACGCGCAGCTCGACCTCTTTGTTGGCCGTTGCCGTCGTGCCGTCTTCGGAGATGGTCAGGTCCTCCGCGCGCGCAAAGAGCTCCGTGCCGTCGTTGGTATAGTCCTGCGGGGAGGTGAAGAGCGACACGGGGAAGTTGGAATGCATCTCATAGGGCACCGCTTCCGGGTCGTCGGCCAGCTTCAGCTTGGTGGTAAAGTCGTTGATGACATAGCCTTCCTGGCCTTCATATTCCACCTTGACCCAGTCGCCCAGGTACTCCGTGACCGTCATCACCTCGCGGCGCTGGATGGTCTGAAGCACGTTGGTCACCGCGCACCACGCCGGGTCGCCGTCATACGGGGTGATGATGAACTCCGTCCCGGCCGGGGCGGTGGTCATGACGGTGGTAAACGACGGGGAAACGTTGCTCATCTGCTTCCCGGTGATGGGATGGTTGATGATGCGCGTCGCCTCGTACTGTCCCGGCAGCAGCGGCTGGATGAAGGTAAAGAGCACCAGAAACGCCAGCACGAACAGCAGAAACACCGCCATCCGGTTTTTCAAAAACACGCGCAGCGTGCTTCGCCAATAGGAATAGTTGGAATATCCCGTGCGCTCCGCGGCGGAATCGTCGTACGCCGCGGCGACAAACAGCGCGTCCATGTCCGCCTGGGTCTTTTCGGCGGCAGCCTGTTCGATGGGGCGGCTGAGGACGTCCCCCTGCTTGGGGAAGGTTTTGCGGAATAGCTTGAACATCACCGGGCACCTTCTTTCTTGGCAAAGCTGATGCGCGGATCGATGACCACCATCAGCAGGTCGCCCAGCAGCAGGCTTACCACGCCGATACAGCTGAAAATCATCACCAGCGCCTGCACCAGCGGGTTATCCTGGCGCTTGATGGCGTCCACCAGCAGGCCGCCCATGCCTGGGATGGAATAGAGCGACTCGATATAAATGGAGCCCATGACCGTATACAACACTGCCGAGGGAATGTACTGAATCATCGGTACGAACGCGTTGCGGAAAACGTGCCGCATGGTGATGGTCCGGCTCGTGACGCCCTTGGCGCGCGCAAGCTTGACATAGTCGGAGTTCATCTCGTCCACCATGTAACGGCGCAGCCACATCGCATAATAGGCGATATTGCCCAGCGACATGGAAAAGACCGGCAGAATCCACGTGGCCGGATCGGTTCTGTCAAAGAGCATGGAAATGCCCAGCGCGCGCGACCCGTACGACTGCAGGAGGATATAGTACACCGCCGCGGGCACCGCGTTGACAAAGACGATGAACACCGTGCCGAATTTGTCCCAGAATTTCGCCTTGGAACGGGCCATCGCCGCGCCCAGCGGAATGCCCAGCGCGAGCGAAAGCCCCATGGACATCAGGCCCAGATAAATGGAAAGCGGGGCTTTGGCGGCAATGATATCCGAGATGGATGCGCCGACGCTGTATCGGGCCGATTCGCCCAGGTCGCCGCGCAGCAAGTCCAGAAAGAAATTCTTCAGCTGCACCGGCAAAGGGTCCGTCAGGCCCATCTGCGTCAGCCTGGCCCGGATGACCGACTCGTCCAGCTTGTCGAAGTTGTCAAAATACCCTTCAATGGGCATTTGCCGCACGAGCACAAACACCACGGATAGGATGAGAATCAGCGTAATCAACGCCGCGCCTAACCGCTTCAATACATATTTAATCACTCGATCACCCTCGCGTTATGATGCATCAGGCCTTCCGCGAAGATGGGCGGACCGCCTGAAGGCGGGAAGTGGGGGATGCAACGGCCATCGTTCTCCCCCTCGCCCGAAAGACGTAGGGCGGGCGTCAAAGGAGAAAAAGAAAACGGCGCGCCTATGAAATTCCAGAAGCTTGTTGGTGTGCGTTCCCGACTGCGTCGCTGCCAGGAGATGAGCGAAGGAAGGGGAAAGCGCGGCGCGCGCCCGACGGAAAACGGAAAAAAAAGGAAGCCGTTTCGGGTTCAAAAGGGCCGTTCCCGCATGCGGGCATGCGGGAACGGCAGGATGACAGGATTACTCGCTCAGCGCGGCGCGCTCCTCGAGCCACAGATCGTACGCCTCGAAGTACTCGTCCGTATTCATCGGGTCGTCCAGCTTGGTCTGCCCCTTGAAGCGGTAGTTCGAGATACCGAACGGCGCGTACTGCGCATCGAACGGGTTGAGCAGCGAGCCGGTGTAGCCGCCGCTGCCGTAGCCGAACGGCACGATGAACGCATGCTCAATCAGGTACGCTTCCGCCTCGGCAAAGGCCTCATAGCGCGCGGCGATATCGCCGGTAATCGCGACGGCCGCCGCGGTCAGCTCGTAGTACTTGTCCGTGATGTTGTTGCCCTCTTCGTCCGTCTGGGTGGCCATCCAGATGAAGTTGTAGTTGGAATCCTCCTTCAGGAAGGGATCGATGTAGGTCTGCGGGTCGGCGTAGTCCGGGCCCCAGTTGCACTTGTGCAGCGCGTACTTGCCCGCGCGGCGCACCTCCGTCAGGAAGCCGGTGGACGGGCCCGCCTCGACGATGATGTCGATGAAGTCCGTGCCCAGCAGCTCTTCCAACTGCTGCTCGACGATTTGGCTTTCCTCATCCCAGCCGCCCACTTGCGGGTTATAGGGCATGAGGACCTTAATCGGGAACGTAGCGCCGGCGGCTTCCAGCTCCGCCTTGGCCAGGTCACGATACTCCAGGGCCTTCTCCTCGTTGAAGGTATCCAGGCCCAGCGCCGTGATTTCGGCCAGCGCGCCGGTGTCGACGAAGTCAAGGCCGTTGTTGTTGACGAACTCCGGCGGGGTGACGGTGTTGTAAATCAGCGGCTCGGGGTTGTCCGGGTCGGTAATCAGCATCGCCTTGAGCCTGTCCAGACCATGATAGATGGCCTTGCGGAAGTTCTCGTTGTTGACGGCCAGCTTCCAGTTTTCCGGCTCATACTCTGCGTCGAAGAGCGGGTCGAAGTTAAACGCATAGAAGTAGGTGTAGAAGCCGGTCTGGCGCACGGGATGGATATACTCCGCCTTCTCGGGGTCGGCCAGCCACTCGCTGGCAATCGCCGAGTCAATGGAGGCCTCGTCCACTTCGCCGCGCAGGTACAGCTCCGGCGAGACCGTGGACGCTTCCATGTTAAAGATGTACTGGACTTCCTCGATAAAGACGTTTTCCGCGTCCCAGCCCAGCGCGTTCTTGCGGATGACGCGGCTTTCCTGGGGCTTGAACTCCGCCAGGTAATACGCGCCGTTGTACAGGAGCGTGTCGTTGCCGGTGGCCACGCCGAACTGGTCGCCCTTTTCCTGCAGGAACGGCTCATAGACCGGCATGAAGCACACATAGGTAATCATGGACAGGAAGTAGGGGACCGGATGCGTCAGCGTATACTGCAGCGTCAGGTCGTCCACCGCCTTGACGCCGACCGTCTCCCACGGCATTTCCGGCGCCGGTTCGGGGGCCTCCTCGCCCTCCTCCGCGGGTTCCGGCTCGGCCGTGCCGTCGTAGTACGCCTTGGCGCCTTCGACCACGCCGTAGAAGATGTTGGCGGTGCTCGCGGCGTTCTTGGCGTCAAGCACGTACTTGGCCGCAGCCACGAAGTCGTTGGCCGTCACATCCGCCACCGCTTCGCCGTTGCCGTCCACCCATTTCACGCCCTCGCGCAGGTGGAACGTCCAGGTCAGGCCGTCCTCGCTCACTTCCCAGCTCTCCGCCAGGGACGGCTGCACGCGCCCGTACTTGTCGTACTCTACCAGGGTATCAATCAGGTTGGATGCCAGGGAGAACTCGTTCGTCGTACCGGTGGTCAGGTAGTTCAGGGTGGTCACTTCGCCGGAATACAAAACGCGATAGACGTTGTCGTCCGCGACAGCGACGGCGCCCGTGGTCAGAACCAGCGCGGCGCACAACAGGATAGCCAGAATCCGCCTCATCATGTGCCCTCCTTTTGATGGTATGCCCCTGCCAGTCCCAAGGTGGTCTGAGCCGGACCGGACGCAGGGCCATAGAATAGATAAACAGAGCCCCCCACGACTCTTGGCGATATTGTAGCATGCGCCTTGTGAAAATGCAATACCTCCATCGCCGAAAATAACATTTCCACATAATTTGCCGCCGCGTATGTTGAATTTTTATATGTTTTTCTTTGGCGCTGCAAGTTGATGTTTGAATCCTTCATTTTATGCCGAACGCCGTCCTTTTGTTTCCTTCATGGTATCATAAAAATCGCCGGATATGCCGGCGTGCCTGTCATGGAACGCCGGGAAGGGCGCGCGCATAAACTGGGTAAACGCCATGCCCGCGCCTGCAATTCCCGCGCCGCATGTTTTGCGGCGGCGCCGGCGGCGCGTCCGCCGTGCGCGCCGAAAAAGAACGGGCGGGGTATTCCCTTTTGGACGGACATATGATATAATACTGCGTACACTATCCGGGAAATTATGAGGAGGGGTTTATTTTTGGATACACCTGGCCCTATATGGGGCAACCTGCTGTTGCAAATCATTCTTATCGCCATCAATGCGTTCTTCGCTTCCACGGAGATCGCCGTCATCTCTCTGAACGAAAACAAGCTCAAGCGCCAGCTTGAAGAAGGGGATCAGAAGGCCGCGCGCCTTCTGCGAATGGTCGAGTCTCCCTCGCAGTTTCTTTCCACGATTCAAATCGGCATTACCCTGGCAGGATACCTGGGCAGCGCGTTTGCGGCCAGTACGTTTGCTGCGCCGCTGGCGGTGTGGCTGCAGGAAATCGGCCTTTCCTTTGCGTCCCTGGCAACGCTGGAAACCATTTGCGTAGTTGTGATCACCCTGATTCTGTCCTATTTTACGCTGGTTTTCGGCGAACTGGTGCCCAAGCGCGTGGCGATGCAGCATTCGGATAAAGTGGCGCGCTTCGCTTCCGGCGTTATCCATGGGCTGGCGACCGTCATGAAGCCGATTATCTGGTTTCTGACCATTTCCACCAACGGCGTGCTCCGCCTGATGCGCATCAACCCGAACAACGAGAGCGAACCGGTCACCGAAGAAGAAATCCGCATGATGGTGGATATCGGCGAAGAGAAGGGCGCTATCGAATCGGGCGAAGCGGAGCTCATCGAGAACATTTTCGAGTTTAACAATTTGACCGCCGGGGAAGTGATGGTGCACCGCACGGACGTTTCCGCGCTGTCGCTCGCCGACACGGATGAAGTGATTATCCATACCATTCTGGAAACGGGATTTTCACGCTTCCCGGTGTATGACGAGGACATCGACGATATCGTCGGTACCCTGAGCACGCGCGAATACCTGCTCAACACCAAGAACGCCGCGCCCAAGGCGCTGCGGGAGTTGCTGCGCCCGGCCTATTTCGTGCCGGAAACCGTGCGGGCGGACGTGCTGCTGCGCGATATGCAGAAAACCAAGACGCATATGGCCATCGTCGTGGACGAATACGGCGGCACGAGCGGTCTGGTCACCATGGAAGACCTGCTGGAGCAGATTGTCGGCGATATTTTCGACGAGTTTGACCCCCTGGAGGAGCAGGATATCGTGCAGCTGGAGTCCAACCTCTGGCGCGTGTCCGGCAGCGCGGATTTGGACGCGGTGAACGAAGCGCTGAACGTCGATGTGCCGCTGGACGAGGAATTTGACACCCTGGGCGGCCTGGTCTACAGCCGCATGTCCGCCATTCCCGAGGACGGTTCCACCCCGCTGGTCGAAGCCTTCGGGCTGAAAATCCAGGTGGAAAAAATCGAGGATCGCCGCGTGGAAAGCGCGCTGGTGTCCAAACTGCCGCCGGATGCGGCGGCGCAGGAGCCCGAAAAGGAAGGGCGCAGGGACGGACGCAGGGACCGCGAAAAGGACAAAGAAAAAGAACGGGATAAGGAGTAGGCACGGACAACATGGGCGGCGGAAGCTTCCGCCGCCTGTTTTTGTCGGCCGCTGCGCACAACGTATGACGCAAGCTTGCATTTTTGATATGGACGGCACGTTGATAGATTCCATGCCCGCCTGGCGAAGCCTTCGCCCCACGCTGCTGGCAGAGCGCGGGATTGCCATGACGGACGCGCTGGAAAGCGAGCTGGCGGGGCTGACCGTACACGCCTCCGCCGGGGTGCTGGCGCGGCGCTTGCCGGAGCTTGGCATGGACGAGGAAGCGCTGCTGGCCGAATTTATGGCGCGCATGTCGCGCTTTTATGCGGCCGCGCCGGAAAAGCCGGGCGCCAGGCGTTTCCTGGCGCATCTGCATGCGCAGGGGATTCCCTGCGCCGTGCTGACCGCCACCGGCCATGAGATGGCCTCCGCCGCGCTGCGGCAGCAGGGCATGACGCCCTATCTGCGCTTTGTGCAGTCCACCCGCGATATGGGTATTTCCAAGAGCGATCCCGACTGCTTTGCACAGATTGCCGCGCGCCTGGGCGTCGCCTGCGGGGAGTGCGCGGTATTCGAAGACGCGCTGTACGCCGTGCGCGGCGCGCATGCCGCCGGGTGCCGCGTGTTTGCCATCGCCGACGACACCAACCGCGCAAGCTGGGCGGAAATCCTGTCCCTGGCGGAGGCCGGGTTTTCCGACTATGGCTCGCTGCTCGCTCCGGGCGCGCCCTTCCCGGCGGAAAGGGTGCGTTGACCATGGCCGTCTTTCGCTATGTCCGCGACGGGCGGGCGCACAGCCTTTCCTTTGTTCCGCCCGCGCGCATCCCGGACTTGCTAAGGCAGGCGGGGCTGGCGTTCGATTTTCCCTGCGGAGGGCGCGGCGCGTGCCTGAAATGCCGCGCGCGGCTGACCGGGGCGGTATCGCCGATGGACGCGCGCGAGGAATCTCTCCTGTCCGGCGCGGAGCACGCAGGCGGCGTGCGCTTTTTGTGCATGGCCACGGCGCTGGGAGACTGCGAAGCGGTCGTGGACCCCGCGGGCGACGAGGCCGTGGAAACCGGCGCGCCGGAACGCTTTTCTCCGCAGCCCTGGGGCCGGACGCTGGGCGCGGCGTTCGACCTGGGCACCACCACCATAGCCGGCGCGCTGTATTCGCTGGAAACCGGCAGGCGCCTGGCGACCGCCGGCATGCGCAATCCGCAGCGCGCCTTCGGCGCGGACGTCATGAGCCGTCTGGACGCGGCGGAAGCCGGGCGGGGCGACGCGCTGGCACAGGCCGCGCGCAGCGGCCTGCGCGGCGTGCTCGACGCGCTGTGCGCGCGGGCGGGCGTTTCGCAGGCGGACGTGGACAGTGCGGTTGTCGCCGGCAATACGGCGATGCTCTATCTGTTGACCGGCCGCCCGGTGTCGTCCATCGCGCGCGCGCCGTTTGAACAGGACGAGCACTTTGGCGCCCTGATGGACCCGCGCCTGGCGGGCCTGCCCGAGGGCATGCAGGTGTTCCTGCCGTACTGCCTGTCCGCCTATATCGGCGCGGATACTGCCGCAGCGCTGCTGGCGGCGCGGTTTATCGGGCCGGAGGGCCTGACCGAAGGCCCGCCGCGCCTGCTGGCGGACATCGGCACCAACGGCGAAATCGCCCTTTCCGCCGGCGGTCGCCTGCTGTGCTGTTCGGCCGCAGCAGGCCCGGCGTTTGAAGGCGCGGGGATTTCGCAGGGCATGCCGGCGCGCGACGGCGCGGTTTGGCGCGTAGCGCTGCGCGACGGCGTGCCGCAGGCGCAGGTGTTGGGCGGAGGGCATGCGCTGGGGCTGTGCGGTTCCGGGCTGCTGGAAACGGCGGCGGCCCTGCTGGAGACGGGCGTGCTGGACGAATCGGGACGCCTGCGGGACGGCGCGTACACGCTGCCGGGCACGCATGTCACGCTGACGCAGGCGGACGTGCGCGCCCTGCAGCTGGCAAAAGCGGCCATTCGTGCCGCGACGGAGGTGCTGCTGGCCGAAGCGAACACGCGCGCCTGCGACGTGGCGGAGCTGGCGGTTGCAGGCGGCTTCGGCGGCGGGCTGCGCAGCCGTCCGACGCAGGCGGTCGGGCTGTTTCCCCCGGAGCTGACATCCCGCATGCGCGCGCTGGGCAACGGCGCGCTGGCGGGGGCGGCGATGGCGCTGCTGAGCCGGCCGTTCCGCGACGCCGTGGCGCGCAGGCCCGCGCAGGCGCGCACCGTATCGCTGGCGACCCATCCGCTGTTTATGGACGCCTATGTGGGCGCCATGCGCTTTGGCCGGGCGTAGGAGACGGCGAAGCGTCCGCGGGCAAGCCGTTGAAAAGCATGGCGTTCCCGTGGAAAAGCGCAGTCGCGGCAGAAAAAAGGTCTTCCGACAGGCTTTGTCGGAAGCCCCCTGCTTGTCGAAAAAGGCCGGCGCAGCCGGCCTTTTCCGCCAGGACACGTTTCCCCTGCGCCTTGGGGCGCGGCCGGGGAAACGTGCAGGGAAACCTTGCTGCGCAAGGCTTCCGAACCCGCCGCGCATGTCGCCGGGTTCGGATTGCATTTGGAGGGCTTCGGCCCTCCAAGCCTCCCCAAAGGGGGCTTTCGACGGTCTGGGGGCTTCCGACAGGCTTTGTCGGAAGCCCCCCTTTTCGCCGTTGCGGGCCGCGTCCCTTACTGGGCCTTTACGACCGCGTCCAGCGTGCAGCCCTGGTCAAATTCGATGGTGCCCTTGTAGTTCTTGAGAATGCCGCTGACGGTGATGGTGTCGCCCACGGCCAAATCCTTGGCGCCCTCGCCGGCCAGACGGTAGCACATGATGGGATAGTCCTCCAGGCCGCCGACCAGCATGATGACGGTAATGTTCTGATACTCGTCGCTCCAGGCCGTATCAATGGCGGAGATGACGCCGGTCATGGTGGAACTTTCGGTCATGGCCAGGCCTTCTTCCAGCGCATAAGCGCTCACCGCGCTTCTGGCATCGTTTGCGCTGTCCGCCGGAATGACCAGCGTGCAGCCCTGGTCAAATTCGATGGTGCCCTTGTAGTTTTTGATGATGCCGGCCACGGCGATATCGTCGCCCACGGCCAGGTCCTTGGCGCCCTCGCCCTTGAGGCGGTAGCACATGATGGGCTGCTCGGTCTTGCCGTCGCAGACGATGGTGACGGTGATGTTCTGATACTCGTCGCTCCAGGCCGTGTCGATGGAGATGATTTCGCCCCGCAGCACGGTGGGCGCGGTCATGGCCAGGCCGTCCTCCAGCTTATAGGCGGCGTCCAGGATGGCCTGCTGGCTGATATGCTCGCCCATGCCGACCAGCACGCAGCCCTGGTCAAATTCGATGGTGCCCTTGTAGTTGGTGAAGCTGCCTTCCACGGTGATGTCGTCGCCCACGGCCAAATCCTTGGCGCCCTCGCCGGCCAGGCGGTAGCACATGATGGGCTTATCCGCCAAATCGCCGACCTGGATGGTCACGGTGATGTTCTCATACTCGTCGCTCCAGGGGGTATCGATGCTGACGACGGTTCCGTACAGGCGGAACGTTTCTTCCAGGCTCAGGCCTTCCTCCAGCTGGTAGGCGATGTCCACGATTTCCTCATAGCTCATGCCCGCGTCCAGAATCAGCGCGGCGGGCACCTTGTGATGGAACTCCACGACTTCGGCGTTGCCCGCGTCGTCCCTGATGGTGGCGGTCAGGACGTAGAAAAGCTCCTCCGGGTTTTTCTCGTCCACGTCGATGGTCACCATTTTGTTATCGCCCGGGAGAATCTGGATGGTGTCGGAATCGGCGGTCCACTCAACGTCATAGATGACGCCGCCGATATTAACCACGCCCACGACCTCATAGTCTGCCGGCGTGGTCTCCGTGCGGTTCTGATACATCAGGCGCAGGTAATCGCGCGCTGCGGTCAGGCCGTCGTCCGCCTCGGCGGCGGCATAGCCCACGCACAGGGTCGCGCACAGGGCCAGCACGGCGAGGATGGAAATCAGTTTCTTCATGCGTAACGCCTCCCAATATCGTTATGGATGGATGGTAATGCCCCCGGCGGTAAACACCCGGATTTGGTATGTTCCCTGATGGGCATCCGCGATTCCCCGCACGTCAATGGTGCGCCCGAGGAACGCTTCTTCTGAAACAAGGGCATGCTGCGCGTCGTAGAGCGGGTTCACGCGCACCTGCACCGGCACGCCGTCCGCCTCACACAGCAGCGTAAGGCTGCCATGGCCGGAGCTGCCGACATCCTCCTGCCTGTATGCCTCCCGCACCTGCAGGTTGCGCATCTCCAGGGACGTGGCCTGCGCCAGCGCGGCGTAATCAAACGTCTGCGTTTGTCCGTCCAGCGCCACCTCCACGCGCCCGTTGACAAAGGTGTCCGGGTCGGTCAGGACATAGGCGGGCGCGTGTCCGTCGCTGATTTTCTGCAGGTTTTCCGGGTCGTCCGGCTGCATCATGCGATAGGTGAGTCCCGCCACCTGGTAGGCGTCGCCCAGCGCATAGTACTGGAACGTGCCGACAATGCGGGACCGGTTGCCCACCTTGAGGATGTTCAGGCCCTGCCCGTTGAGGCTGTAGCCGTAATATACGCCTACGCCGTAATACAGCCCCGTCTCCGGGTCGTAGTCCTCCACGTAGACGGTGTTGCTGTCGTTCATGGTGATGACGCCTTCAAAGGCCACCTTTTTCCCCTCATACGCGTCGGGGTTGCAGCGCAGCTCCTTGAGCGTCAGTTCTATGGCGTCGCCATAGTAAAAATCAGGGTCCGGTTCGTCCGAATACAGGTTGAGCTCCTGCGCCCTGGCCTGCGCGATGGCCGCGGTGCAGACATCCCCGTACCGGTTGTTGGCGGCGGAGTTGGCGATAGCCAGACCGTTTTGCAGGATTTCGACGTTCAAATTGCGATAGTCCTGCGTTTCCTCCGTGCGATACCATACCCATACCAGATACCGGCCGCCGGTGGAATCCGGATTCCATTGGCCGTCGTCCGACTCGATGATGATGGAAGTGGCCGCGGAGAGCTTTTCGCGCGTAAACTCGGCTGCCTTTTTCCCATAGGCTTCCACCTTGTTGGTGGTCTCCGGGGTGTTGATGGCCAGATATCTGGCCTTCAACACGCCCGAAGCCGCCACAGAGGAAGGCACGTTGAAATGGGTCGTGTCGCCGTCTACAAAGGCGTATACGCTCACTTCCTGCTTGACCGTTTCCGAGGCCATATCCAGCCGGACTGCGCCCGCATAGTCGACGGGCGCGTCTGCGCCTTCGGCCCGAACCGTACCGGCACACAGCAGGACAAGGCAGACTATCGCCAGTCCGGCGGCATGTCGCAGCGTCTTTTTCATACGAACCTTTCCACGGCGCGCCGGCGCCGCGTCCCTGTTGTCAGGAGCTGTACTCGCACTCGTCCACGGCATCCTGGAACGCCGCTTCAATCATGGCGTCCACGTCGCCGCCGTCATCCGCGGTCAGGCACTTGGACAGCAGCGCGCCCACCTGGTCGCGGGCCGTGGAGGAACCGTTGAAGGCGGGAGAGGTATAATAGGCCTCTTCCTGCTCCAGACAGACCTTGGCGCTGAGGGCGGAGATGTAGTCGCCGCCGTCGGCATTGGCCAGGAAATCCGCGTAAATCTCGTTTTCCGCCACGGACTTGATAACCGGCACATAGCCGGACGCCATGGAGAACTCCGCCTGGAACTCGACGGTGGTGGTCAGGTATTTGATAAACAGCCAGGACGCGACAATCTCCTGGGGGTTATCGGACTGCAGGATGCACACGCTCGGGCCCTGGGAAATGACCTTCTTGTTGTCCGCATTGACCTGCGGAATGGTCGCGATGCCGACCTCGAAGGGATAGGTGCCGTCGGCGTTGGCGGTCGGGCGCTGATAGGTCGCGCCGGCGGAAGAGCCAATGGACATATAGCTTTTAATCTCGGAGGTGGAGACGAACAGGCCCGACGTATAGGCGCCGTAGAGCGTCTGGGTGGTCAGGTAGCCCTTATCGTACCATTCGCGGAACATCTTGACGAAATTGCGGTTGGTTTCGTTGTTGAAGAGGAAATGGTCGCCCGTGGCGCTGGTATAGGGGGACTGATACTGCTCACACATGGTGATAAACCAGTTCGCCTCGCTGTCATAGCCCAACGGGATGGAATTGGGGTCAATTTCCTTAATCTGGGCGCACACCGCTTCCATTTCTTCCCACGTCGTGGGCACGGTCAGGCCATGCTCGTCAAAGAAGGTCTTGTTGTAATAGAGAACCTCGGTGGACTTGGACAGCGGCAACGTGTACATCAGGCCGTCGCCGAACTGCCGGCCCTCGTTGTAGTAGCCTTCGATAAAGTCGGCCTTCTGCTCGTCGGTCAGGCCCAGAACCTCGGTCGTGCCGTCGGCACGGGTGACGGTGATGTCGCTGTCAATCAGGTTGTCGAGCGTCACCACGGCCCGCGCCAGGTTATACAGCGCCACATGGTCCGGATAGCAGTAGGCGATGTTGGGCTGTGTGCCGACGGTGATTTCCGTGCTGACCTGGTCGCGCACATCGTCGTAGTTGCCCACGGAGGTATATTCCACGTGGATGTTGGGGTAGAGCTTGTTGAACTCGGCGATATAGGTATCCAGAACGCCGGTCAGGTTGGAGCCCATGGTATGGTAGAACGTGATGGTCACATCGCTCCCGTCATAGCCTCCCTCGGGCACCGCAAAGCCTTCGGCCTGCGCGCCGGTCAGGCCAACCAGCAGCATGGCCACGAGCAAAAGCGTGGAGATTAGTTTTTTCAGCATGGTTTTTTCCCTTCCTTCCTCAAGTTTGGTATGTTCATACGCCGTTTCCGGCCTATCAACCCTTGATACCGCTGCGGCTTACGCCGGACATGATGTATTTGCGCAGGAACACAAACACCAGAAACAGCGGCGCGGACACCAGCGCGACGGCGGCCATCTGCACCGGATAGTTCACATCGCCCGTGGTCTCGGTGAAAGCGTTGCGCAGGCCGTTGGTAATCATGCGGTGCGCGTCGTCGTTGGCCACGAGGCGGGGCCAGATATAGGAGTTCCAAGCGCCCATCATCTTCAGAATGGTAATGGAAATCAACGTGGGCAGGGACAGGGGAATCATGACCTTCCACAGATACTTCAGGTCGCTCGTGCCGTCCACCTTGGCCGCCAGGTATAGTTCGTTGGGGATTTGCAGAAAGTTCTGGCGGAGCAGATAGATATAAAAGACGCTCACCAGGAAGGGGACAATCAGGACGGTGTAGGTGTTCCGCCAGCCCAGCGTAGTGACGGTGCTGAAGTTGGTAATGGTGAACAGCTCACCCGGAATCATCATCGTCGCCAGCAGCGCCGCGAACAAAAGCTCCTTGCCCTTAAACTCCAGGCGCGCAAAGGCAAAGGCCGTCAGAACGGTAATGACCAGGGAAAGAATGGTGGACACCACGCCCACATACATCGTGTTCAGGAACAGCCTGCCCAGGTTGGCCGTGGTAAAGGCGGTCACATAGTTGCTGAGCATGATGGTGCGCGGCCAGAACGTGGGCACGCTCATGCGGTATTCCTCCAGCGTCTTGACCGAGGAGATGAGCATCCAGTAAAACGGGAACAGGACGATGGCCGCCATCACCAGGAGAAACGCATACACCATGACCATGTAAAGCGTCCTGCCGACCTTGGCGCGGACGTTTTCCCTGCGCATGTCTTTGGCATGCATGGTTGCAATCGCATCTTTCGACATAGGCACCTCTCAATAATGGACGCGCTTTTTGCTGACGGACAGGTTCACCAGGGTGACGACCAGGATAATCGCAAACAGAATCAGCGCGGCGGCGCTGGCCCGGCCCTGGCTGTTGGTGCTCAGGGCGTCGTAGATAAACCCGACCATCGTGTTCAGGCGGCCGGCCTCGTCCGGCGGCCCCATGTTCTCGCCGAAAATGCCCACGATGCTCGTATATTCCTTAAAGCCGCCGATGAAGCCCGTGATGACGACATACGCCAGCATCGGGGACAGCAGCGGCACGGTGATGCGGGTCAGCACCCTGCGGCGGGACGTGCCGTCCACCTTGGCGGCGTCGTAATACTGGCGGTTGATGCTCTGCAGGCCGCCCAGCAGCACCAGAATCTTAAAGGGCAGCTCGTTCCAGACGATGTAGACAATCATGACGGTCATGTTTGCCACATACGACGAGCCGTAGTTAATCCAGTTCACATGCTCGCCGCCGAAAAACTCAATGACGTTGTTGACAATGCCGGCCGTGACGATGATTTCGTTCGGGGTGCCGTAGAAGCTGCCGACGATGTTGAACATGGCCGCAAACACCATGCCAATGGCGATGGAGTTGGTCACATAGGGCAGAAAGAAAATGGTCTGCAGCGCCTTCTGCAGGGGCTTGATGGCGTTGAGCGCCACGGCGATGAGCAGCGCCAGCACCGTGGAAATGGGCACCGTCCACACGCACAGCAGCACCGTGTTCTTCAGGCAGTTCAAAAACCGCCGGTATTCGATGACCTTGGTAAAATTCCCCAGGCCAAACGCGAACGTCTCGCCGCCCGCCGCCTTCAGGCCGCTGTAGTTTTCCAGGAAGGCCATGCGCACCGTATTGATGATGGGCCAGACGGTGAACACCAGCAGCAGCACGAGGGCCGGCGCCAGGTACACCCAGGCTTTCCATTGCTGCTTGCTGTCAACCATCTGTTTTCACCTCGAAGCGAATCCGGCGTTCGGTCTCTTTCTGGAACAGGAAGACCTTGTGCGGCTTCAGGGCATAGCGCACGACCTCCTGCGCAATGTCCAGGCGTCTGTCCGCGTTGATGATGGAGCGGATGGTCGGATTGAGCGAGGCCTCGTGCGTGGAGACGATGCTCACGTCGCGGCCCATGACCTCCACGTTGCTCAGGCGGCACTTCAGGGGGCCGTTTCCGTCCAGCACAAAACCCTCGGGCCGTATGCCCACGACGACGTCCTGGTCGGGAACGCCCGGCGCATCCAGCGCGGCGTCCGGGCCGATGAAAACCCTGCCGCCTTCCACCTTGCCGGAAAACGCGTTAATGGGCGGCGTGCCCAGGAACTTGGCGACAAACAGGTTGTCCGGGTCGTCATAGACCTCCTGCGGCGCGCCGATTTGCTGGACAACGCCCTCCCGCATGACCACAATCATGTCGGAAATGCTCATGGCCTCCTCCTGGTCGTGGGTCACAAAGACGGTGGTGATGCCCGTTTCCGTCTGAATGCGGCGGATTTCCTCGCGGGTTTGCAGGCGCAGGCGCGCGTCCAGGTTGGACAGCGGCTCGTCCAGCAACAGCACGCGGGGCATTTTCACCAGCGCGCGGGCGATGGCCACGCGCTGCTGCTGGCCGCCGGACAGCTCGTTGGGCTTGCGGTCCATGAGGGATTCAATCTGTACCAGCTCCGCGGCGTGCTGGGCGCGGTCGAGCATGGCTTCTTTGGACATTTTGTCCTTGCCTTTGAGGTTTTGCAGCGGGAAGAGGATGTTCTGCTTGACGGTCATGTGGGGATAGAGCGCATAGTTTTGAAACACCAGGCCAATGCCGCGGTTTTCCGTGGACAGCTCGGTCACATCGTCGTCCCCGAAAAAGATTCTGCCGCTGGTGGGCTTTTGCAGGCCGCTAATCATGTACAGCGTGGTGCTTTTCCCGCATCCGGAGGGGCCGAGCAGGCCAATGAGCTTGCCGTCCGGGATGGTGAAGGAAAAGTCGCTGACCGCCACGACCGTCTCGTGGGACTTTTTGTTCCGGCTGGGGAAAATCTTGGTCAGGTTCTGCAAAACAACTTTCATACAAACCCCTTCCCTTTTGTGAAGTCTTTATAGGCCGGTCTGTCGAGAGACCTTCTCCGCATGCTGGCGCTGATAGTAGGCAATCATATCCTCCCGGGTATCAAAAATCCTCTGGCTTGCCACGTCGACAGCTACGGTGCCGGCCAACAGGTCGTGCAGGAGCGAGCGGGTCTGCGTCGCGCAGAGGAGTATCAGTTCCGTCAGCCATATCAGGCCTATGACCACTGGGCCGACAATGCCAATGGTGCCCCAGAAAATCATCAGCAGGATGTAGACGGGAATCATGGTTTCCAACGTATATTTGCCCAGCAGCGTCCGGATAAACAGAGAAATCGGCCCCACCTTGACACCGTCGGTGCGCATCAGGCCGATACCGAATATTTTTTTGCCCAGCGTCTGCCCATTGCCCAGCAGCAGCGGCACCGCAAACTCCATGGATAGAAAACCCGCCAGCAGGCCCAGCGAGGTGATGAGAATGCTCAGCTGCATCACCATGCGGTAGGCATACGCCGTCTCTTCGTCCGCAGACAGCGCCGCATAGGCCGCCTCCACGTTCTCGCGCTCCTGTGCGGTCAGGCTTTCATAGGTTTCGGTGGTCATGGAAAAGTCGACGCCGTATTCCTGTGCGTAGCGGTCATATCCGTCCGTCACCGTCTGATAATACCCGTCAAAGCCCAGCAGCACGGAAAGCAGCCAGGCAAACAGAACCGCCATGATGCTCAGCAGGATGCCGTCGAAGAGAAACGCGGAAATCCTCTTCCACATGCTCGCCTTTTGCAGGTCCATGCGATGCTATCCCTTCCCACGACAGATTTTTCGGCGCCCCGCGGGGGCATTTGCGCACAGGAACATTATACCACAAAATCCGCAAAAACGGTAGCGCGCAGCCTGCTTCCGCGAAAATTCCTTACAAAATCTTTCTCCCTTCTAGGATACCACAGCTCCGGCGCGTCAGCAATCCCCCGGGCAAGGTTTCCCGCCCGCCGGCTGGACAAGCGCGGCCGCATCTGCTACAATAGGCGTACACTGTCGCGCGGGAGGATTGCATGCGGATTTTCGCCGGAATCATGGTGTTTGTCGTGGCCGTGGTAGGCATTTTTTTCGGCTACTGCTATTACGGGGCGCAGATGCAGATTGAATCGGTCACTGCGATTCTGACGCCTGCGGTGGAAATGGCCGACGTCTATAACGATACGCTGGAAGCGCTGTCCCTGGACGCCTTCTACGGCGAACAGTACCGCGAGTCGGACTTTCTGATGCCCGACAGCTACGCCTTTCTCACCCTGACCGTGCGCATGGCCAACCGGGGCCTGCTGCCCCAGGACTGGATTCGCATCGAGGTCAGGCCCGACGCCTCCGACATCCTGCAGCTCCCCGCCGACCGGACGCCCACGCTGGCCGCCGCCAGCCGCGGCGATTTCTCCACCACCCTTCTGACCCGCGCCGGCGCGGACACCGCGCGCACCGTCATCGTTACCTATTATGTATTGGGCCATCCCTATCAGGTAGAATACGCCATGTAGCGCCGCTGCGCCTTCCGTCCCGATCCCGACGGCCCGCGCATTTCCCGCCGCCCGCGCGTTGCCTTTTGGCTTCGGTTGGGGTATACTGAATGCGGAAAAGTATGCGGAGGTGTCAGGATGAGCGGTTATCGGGAAGCATATGAAAAATGGAAGCGCGATTTCGCGCAGGATGCCGCGACGCAGGCGGAGCTGGCCGCCATTGCAGACAACGAAAAAGAGATAGAAGATCGCTTTTATACCTCGCTTTCCTTTGGCACGGCCGGGATGCGCGGCGTGCTCGGCGCGGGCGACAACCGCATGAACGTATACAATGTGCGCAAGGCCACGCGCGCGCTGGCCGATTACATCAGGCGCCAGGAGGGCGCGGCCCGGCGCGGCGTGGTCATTGCCTATGATTCCCGGCGCATGTCGGCGGAGTTTTCCCGGGAGACGGCGCTGGTGCTGGCGGCCAATGGCGTGAAGGCGTGGCTTTTCCCGTCGCTGCGGCCCGTGCCGGTGCTTTCCTTTGCGGTGCGCTATCTCGGCGCGACCGCGGGCGTGGTCATTACCGCCAGCCACAATCCGCCGCAGTACAACGGCTATAAGGTCTACTGGGAGGACGGCGCGCAAATGGCGCCCGAGCGCGCGGACGAGGTGCTGGCCCTGATGCGCGGCCTGGATTTTGACGCGTGCCTGCCCATGGACGAGGCGGCGGCGCTGGCGCAGGGACTGCTGGAATACGTGCAGGACGAAGTGGACGACGCGTATATCGAGCGCGTCAAAACGCTGAGCGTGCGGCCGGAGCTGCTGCGCGAGCAGGGCGGCTCGCTCAAGATTGTCTATACGCCGCTGCACGGCTCCGGCAACGTGCCCGTGCGCCGGGTGCTGCGCGAGGTGGGCGTGACGCAGCTGCTGGTCGTGCCCGAGCAGGAGGCCCCGGACCCGGACTTCCCCACCGTCAGGGTGCCCAACCCCGAGGAGCCGGACACCTTCCGTCTGGCCATCGCGCTGGCCGACCGGGAGGGGGCGGACGCGGCCTTTGCCACCGACCCGGACTGCGACCGCCTCGGCGTGGCCACGCGCGGCCCGGACGGAAAATTCGTCCTGCTGACCGGCAACCAGATTGGCTGCCTGCTGCTGGACTATATCCTTTCCAGCCGTGCGGAAAACGGCACGCTGCCCTCCAACGGCGCGGCGGTCAAGTCCATTGTGTCCACGGAAATGGCGCGGCGGATTGCCTCGGCCTACGGCGTGGAGATGATTGACACGCTGACCGGCTTTAAGTTTATCGCCGAGCAGATTCAGCGCTTTGAGCAGACGGGCGAGAAGACGTTCCTGTTCGGCTTTGAAGAATCCTACGGCTACCTGTCCTCCACGTTCGTGCGCGACAAGGACGCGGTCAACGCCTCCTTGCTGGTGACGGAGCTGGCGCTGTATCTGAAGACGCAGGGCAAAACGCTGTGGGACCGCCTGGAGGCCCTGCGCGCGCGCTATGGCTGCTCGGTGGAGCGGGTCACCAGCGTCTCCCTGCCGGGCAAGGACGGCGTGGCGCGCATGCGCGGGATGATGGAGAGCTTGCGCCGGGAGCCGCCGCGCCGCATTGCGGACCTTGCCGTGCGGGCCGTGCGCGATTACCGCAGCGGCCTGCGCACCCAGGACGGGGAAAGCCGTCCCATGGGCCTGCCCGCCTCCGACGTGCTCTATTACGAGCTGGAGGGCGGCAGCTGGTTCTGCGTGCGCCCCTCGGGCACCGAACCGAAAATCAAGCTCTACGTCAACGCGTTTGCCGACGCGCAACCGCAGGCCGACGCGCTGGCGGACGCCATCGGCAGGGCGGCGCAGGAGTTGCTTGCATGAGGCGGGCGCTGGCGCTGCTGATGGCGATATGGCTTGCCGTGCCGGCGGCGGCGGACACCATCCACCGGAGCGGCCCGATGCCCGAGCCGCTCTATGTGGGCCAAATCCAGTTTAACGTAACCATCCGCGCGCAAATGTCCCGCGAGGCCGAAGCGGTGGGGTACTATTCCACGGGCGACCGCGTGTATATCCTGGACTACGAGCCCGAGTGGCTGCATGTGGTCAAGGGCGAGGACGGCGACTGGATGGAAGGCTATATCCTGCGCCATGCCGTGGACGATGTCAAACGCCTGGCGGAGGACATTTTGCCCTATGGCACCACGCCCGCGGCCTACTCCGCGCGCATCGTGCAGGACACCCCGCTCTACCTCGAGCCGGACGAGGACGCCACGCCCTTTTTTATCCTGAAGGAGGGCAGCCGCCTGGCGGTGCTCGCCATTGAGGACGGCTGGGCCCAGGTGATTTACTGGCGGCAATACGGGTATTTCCGGGTGGACGACGCGGTGGCGGACCTGACCCCGGTGTACGACCCGGACGCCGCGGTCAGCGGCGATACCATGGCGGCGTTTCATTCCTTTTACAACATCAGCACCGACTCGCTCAATCTCAACCGCATGCACAACATCGCCCAGGCGTGCGAGTACATTTCCATTCCGCTGGCATCGGGCGACGCCTTTGCGTTCAACAGCGTGGCGGGCCCGTACCGTTACAGCCGCGGGTACCTGGACGGCATGTCCTATTTCGAGGGAGAGGCGGTGCTCAGCGTGGGCGGCGGCACCTGCCAGGTGTCCTCCACGCTGTATAACGTGCTGCTGGCGCTGGACGAGGGCATCTCCGTCCTGTACCGGCGCGCGCACGGCCCCAGCGGCGCTACCTACCTGCCGCACGGCGTGGACGCCGCGGTCGGGAGCGATACGCTGGATTTGCGGTTCCGAAACGACTTTGATTTTTCCGTGCGCATCCAGGCGGAGTCCTGCGGAGGGGTTCTCTACATTGCCATGCTGAAAGAATAGGAGGGCATTATGAGCCGCTGGGGGGATAAGCTGCGCGATTTCAACGCGGAATGGAACGATTTGCCGCGCCGGCTGGCCTACATCGTTTTGCTGCTGGCGTGCCTGTTTGCGGTCATCTGGGTGTTCCCCTATGTCGCGCCGTTCGTGCTGGCCGCGGTGTTCGCCTGGATTATCGAACCGGTGGTGCGCTTCGTCTCCCGCCGCTTTTCCGACCGGAAGCTGGTGCGGGGCATTGCCGCGGGCATCATGGTCGTGCTGCTGGCCAGCCTGGTCAGCGCTCTGGTGTTCCTGCTGGTCACGCGGGTGCTGGACGAAATCGGCGCGCTGGCCAGCGCGCTGCCGGGCTGGGTCGCGACGGCATCCGAGCAGCTGATTGCCTGGATTGAGAATCTGGACCTGGACTGGCCCGTATTGCAAGACGGCGTGGAGGACGCGCTGCTGCGCCTGCTGTCCGAGGCCACCTCGACGCTGACCTCGCTGGCTTCCCGACTGGCTTCGCTGGTGGCGCGCGCGGCCTGGCGGACCGCGTCGCTGCTGCCGGAGGCCGTGCTTTTCGTGGTTTTCACGCTGATGGGCACGTTCTACATGAGCGCCGACCCCCAGCGCATCTTTTCCTTCCTGCGCTCGCTCCTGCCGGAGAAGTACCGCCAGCGCTCCATTGTCTATAAGGCCAGCATCCTGCGGGCGGTGCTGGGCCAGCTGCGCGCGGCGCTGATTCTGCTGATGGTAACTGCGGCGGAGTTGGTCTGCGGCTTTTTGCTGATGGGCATGGACTATGCGGTGCTGCTGGCGCTGTTCATCGCGGTGCTGGACGCCCTGCCGGTTATCGGCGCGGGGCTGTTCCTCATCCCGATGATGCTCTACGGCATTATCGTGGGCGACGCGGGCATGGCCGTGGGCTTTGGCCTGATCTATCTGATGACCATTGTCGTGCGCCAGCTGCTGGAGCCGCGCCTCATCGGGCGGCAGCTGGGCCTGTATCCGTTGGCGACCATGATGGCCATGTATGCGGGCCTGCAGGCCATGGGCTTTCTGGGCATGCTGCTGGGTCCCCTGATGCTGCTGCTGTGCAAGGTCGCCCTGACCGCGGACGTAAACAAAGCGGCGGATATGGCGCGGCGCCCGCCCATCCGCTGGCCCTGGAAGCAAAAGCGCACGCAGCCGCCCGACCCGCCGGCGCAGAGCCCGCCCGGCGAAAGCGCCGGGGACGAACCGGCCGGCCCGGACACCGCCTGCAAGGAGGGAAACAATGATGCATGTTGACCTGCTGCACCCCGCCGACCAACTGGTCATGATCATGCAGCGCATTTACTCCTGCGGCATGACCACCACATCCGGCGGCAACCTGTCCATCCGCGACGAAAACGGGGATATCTGGATTACGCCCACCGGCATTGACAAGGGAAGCCTGACCCGGGAGGACATCGTCCGCGTCTCCCCTTCCGGGGAGACGTTCGGCCCGCACCAGCCGTCGGTGGAGCTGCCGTTCCACCGCGAGATTTACCGCCTGCGCCCGGACCTGCGCGCCATTTTGCACGCGCATCCGCCCACGCTGGTGGCTTTCAGCCTGGCGCGGCGTATCCCGGACATCCGCCTGACGCCCGACGTCCGCCGGATTTGCGGCGACGTGGCGATGGCGGCATACGACGTGCCCGGCAGCCGGCAGCTGGGCGTCAACATCGCGCGCAGGTTTGCCGAAGGCTATCAAACGGTCGTCATGGAAAACCACGGGTGCGTGTGCGGCGCCCGGGATTTGTTCGGCGCGTTTATGGCCTTTGAGACGCTGGACTTTTGCGGGCGCATGGAGCTTTACGCCAGAAAGCTGGGCGCGCCGCGCCCGCTTACGCCGGAGCAGCTGTCGCGCGCCTGCGGCGCGGAAGGCCTGCAGGCGGACGCTCTTCCTGCCGCGGCGGCATCCAGCCGGGAGCGGGCGCTGCGCCGCGACCTGTGCGGGATGATTCACCGCGCCTATGACCAGCGCCTGTGCACGAGCGCCCAGGGCGCTTTTTCCCAGCGCCTGTCCGGCGAATCGTTCCTGATGACCCCGCATCGGAAGGACCGAAGGTATCTGGACGTGGCGGACCTGGTGCGCGTGGAGAACGGCCGGTGCGAGGCGGGCAAGACGCCCGGCGGGTCCGCGCCGCTGCACCAGGCGATTTACCGCGCGCATCCCGACGTCCAGGCCGTCATCGTCGCGCACGCGCCCGCCGTCATGGCCTTTGCGGTCACGGGCGCGGCGTTTGATTCCCGCATCATTCCGGAAAGCTATATCCAGCTGCGCGACGTGCGCCGCGTTCCCTATGACGTCCTGTTGGAAGACCCGGCGGCCGTGGCGGCCCTGTTCTCCGCCCGCACGCCGGTGCTGTTGGTGGACAACGCATGCGCCGTGGTCACCGGCCCTTCCCTGCTGGGCGCTTTTGACCGCCTGGAGGTTCTGGAGTACAGCGCCCAGGCCATCCTGGCCGCGCGCGACGTCGGTCCGCTGGTCATGATTGACGACCGCCAGGTGCGGGATATTGAAGAGGCGTTTCATCTGGATTGACGGCCGCGCGGGCCGTCCGCTGCGCGCCGCCATGCCGCCGTCTCCACGGGAAAGGCCGCCTGCCTGAAAATCCGCGGATGGTTCGGGCGGCGGCCTGGATGGAAGGGCGGCGGGGAGGGGCGTATGCCTTTGGGAGCGACGCGCCGGTGGGCGCGCCGCCGGCTTTTTCCGGCGATTTACTGCAGGGGATCCACGGGCATGAAGTCTGCGCAGAACGGAGAAAACTCCGGATACTTCATAAACGCGACGGCATTGCCGTCCGCGTCGCACAGACGGATGAGCGTATGGGTCGCGTATTGATAAATTTGCAGCTCACCCCCGCTTTGCGTAGCGTGCACTGCGATGATGCAGGGCATCAGGTAATTGCTGGAGGACGTGTCGCTGCTGACAACGTTGTCCCAACTGCGCGTCAGGGGCTCCTCGGCTTCATAGAGGGCCATAAAAGCGTCCCTGCCCACATAGAATGCGATGGTGATCAGCCAGTCTCCGTCCTGTTTGCCAAGAAAATACGCGCCGTCCACCGCTTCTCCCCACATGGCGTTAGCCAGATTGTTCGCACCCTGCTCGGTCAGCATATAGGCGCCCTGCCCGGCATCATACGCAAGCTCGGGCGAAAATGCCGGCGCATTGGTAAGCAAGGCGAACGCGTCCGGCCACTCCTCATCGTCGCACAGGAAGGAGAAGTTCAGTTCGTTTTTATCGCTTGTATGCGGAAAGCGGACCTGAACGTTTTCAGGCTCCAGATTGGGCATGTCCGGAACCAGCTCGCAAAGCTCCTCCCATGTTTCGGGAAGCGTTTCGATTTCCAGCGCCAGCCCGCCTGCCAGCGGCGCGGCAGTCAGCGCCAGCATGACCAGCAGCGCGGCAATCCCCCGGCGGTAACCCTTCCCCCGACGCAACATGAGCGCTCTTCCCTTCTGACAAGATTGGGGGAGCGATTTGCCAGAAACTCCCGCCTTTTGATTTTTGATATTATATCATTATATTTTTTCTTTGTCCATCGTCCGGCGGGGCTGCGCGGCGGCTTATCGGGGCTTTCTGCGGTCAAAGGCGGTGTGCTGATAGAAGCGTTCCTTGGCGGCGTACATCCTTTTTTCCGCCGTGCGCACCATCTGGGCAAAGGAGCGCACCCGGTTTTCCCAGGCACAGCCCGCCGAGATATAGATGCCCCGGGCTTTGAGCGCCGCCTCCAGGCGGTCCGTCAGCGCCTGTACCCGGTCGGCTTCCATGTCGGGCGCGAGCACCACAAATTCGTCTCCGCCGATGCGATACATGCGGCAATTGACAAAGAGGGCGGCCATCTGTGCCGACACCGTTTTGAGCATCTCGTCGCCCGCCTGATGGCCGGCCTGGTTGTTCAGCTCATGCAGGCCATTCACATCCACATAAACGCAGGCCAGACTCGTGCGGTACAGGCTCTCCAGCTCCTCCAAATCGCGCTCGTACCGGTTGCGGTTGTAAAGACCCGTGAGCGCATCCCGCTCGCCCTCCCACTTCATCAGGAGATACGAGGAAATGTTCTGGCAGAACAGGCCGAAGCTGAAGCTCACGCTGTGAAGAATATCCACGCAGCGCTGCTCCTGATACGCGTTGCACACCGCCAGCATGCCCGCCAGCGCTCCGTCGGTCTTCTTGACCGGCACGGCCGTCAGGCTTTGAAGCAGGCTTTCGTCCGTCGGCTTCAGCGCCTGGGGGAAGTCCTTCGGGGCGGAAAGGACGACTTCCTGCGCGCCGTCCCCGAAGCGGCGGTATATCTCCGCGACGAGCGTTTCGCGCAGGCGGAGCCGCTGCCGGAGGTCTGCCTTATCCCATGTGTACGAACGGGATTGTCCGGAAGGTTCGGGAAGCCAGAGGACGGCATGCTCCGCCCCCGTCATACGGCCCACCTTTTCCAGCGCCGTAACGACGTTTTCCTCCTGTTCGTGGGCGTTAAAGAGCGCCTTTTCCACGTCGACGATATCGTGGATGACATTGAGCTGGCGCTGCTTCTCGTTGCTTTCCCGACGGCTGTAGCGGACGAGCCAGAGAAAATAGAGGGCAAAGCATACGGTTTCGGTGGCGATGAGCAGGCCCAGCATCCGTTCCATTTTGTCGGCAGTGGCGAGCACCAGGCTTTCGGGCACGGACAGCGCTATGCGCCACTGGTTGATGTCCACCGGGGTGTAATAGAAATACAGGTATTCGCCGATGGTATTGGCATTTTATCGACGTGGACAACTTTGTCGACTACTATTTGATAAACGAGTTCACCGTCAACGTGGACATGGGATATTATTCCCACTATCTCTACAAAGACCTGGAGGGCAAATACAAGCTGGCCGTATGGGACTTCAACAATACCTGCGACAACTACATCGAGGACCGTTTTCCGCCCGAAACCCTGGAAATGGCGTCCCGCCCCCTGTATTACATGTTGACCAAGCACGAGGGCTTTGCGCAGCGGGTGCTGGCGCGGTATGACGCGCTGCGCCAAACCGTGCTGAGCGAAGAATACCTCATGACCTACATCGACGATACCCTGGCTTTCCTGGGGCCGGCGGTGGAACGCAACAACCGGCGCTGGCAGGAGCTCATGACCCAGTGGGCGCCGCTGGAGCCCGCCGAACGCAACCTGTACAGCCACGAAGAGGCGGTGGAGCAGCTGAAGACATGGTTGTGCGAGCGCGGGAGATGGCTCGATGAAAATTTTCATACCCTGCAGCAATACAGCCATCCCTCCCGCAACAAAGCGTACGACCACTGATTCCCCGGAGGAGGTTGCGAGGTGAAAAAATACATTCTCTGCGTATGTGTCCTCATCGTGCTGGGCTGCCTGGGATGGTACCTGTATTACGGCGTGGGCCTGTATATCGACCTGCGCCCCGACCAGGCTCCGACCACCTTTATGAAGACGGACGGCGACACCATTTCTATGCAGCGGGACGGCGCGTATGCCCCCTTTGAAATCCGGGGAGTGGACATGGGCGTGGGCATTCCGGGAGAATGGGCCACCGACTTTGCCATCAGCGAGGAAACGTACCTGCGCTGGTTCGGCTATATCCAGGCGCTGGGGGCCAACACCATCCGGGTGTATACCATCCTGCACGGCGATTTTTACAACGCCTTCTACGCCTACAACACGGCGCGGGAAGAAGCGGGAGAGGAACCCCTGTGGCTGCTCCACGGCCTCTGGGTGGACGACTACTCCCATAACTCGCACAAGGACATCTACGACGAGGGCCTGCTGCCCGAGATGGTGGAAGACGCGAAGACCATTGTCGATATCCTCCATGGCCGCAAGTTCCTGCTGGGGCGGGACGGGGACGGCTCGAGCTATTACCGCCATGACGTATCCCGCTGGACCCTGGGCTATATTCTGGGCGTAGAATGGGAAGCGAGCCTGGTGAACTACACCAACCAGAACCACTATGACAAAACCAGCTACCAGGGCCAGTATATGGTCACCACCCCGGACGCCACCCCGTTTGAGGCCGCGCTGGCCCGGCTGGGGGATGAAATCATCTCCTATGAAACCCGCCGCTACAAGCAGCAGCGGCTGGTGGCCTTCTCCAACTGGCCGACCACCGACCCGTTCCGCTATTCCCTGGTGACCACCGCCTACCGCGATAAGGTGGCGACTTTTGACGCGGAGCACATTCAGACCACCGAGGCGTTTATCTCGGGCTACTTCGCCTCCTACCACGTCTACCCCTATTTCCCGGATTACCTGCAGACCGAGCGGGAGGCCCTCCAGTATACCGATGAACAGCTGGAGGAAGTTTTCGGGGCCAACCAGGCGGCTGCCATAGAATACCGCCTTTCCCTGCTCGACGCCCCGCACATTGACGAATACCTGACGGAGGCGGACTTCTATGACGCCCGGGGCAGGCTGAATACCTATTACGCCTACCTCAAGGCGCTGAACAATTTTCACAGCATCCCGGTGGTCATCTCCGAATACGGCGTAACCACCGGCCGGGGCCGCGCCCAGGTGGACGAGAACACGGGGCGCAATCAGGGGTTTATCAGCGAGACGGAACACGGCCAATACATCATCGAGTGCTACGAGGATATCATGGCCGCGGGCAGCGCGGGCAGCTGCCTGTTCTCCTGGCAGGACGAATGGTTCAAGCGCACCTGGAACACCATGCACGCCGTGGACCTGCTCAACACCGCCTATTGGAGCGACTACCAGACCAGCGAGCAGTTTTTCGGCCTGCTGACGTTCGACCCCGGCGCGGAGAAGAGCGTATGCTATGTGGACGGGGACGCCTCCGAATGGACGGAAGCGGACAGGGTATGGGCCGGCCAGGGACTGCGCCTGTCCATGAAGTATGATGAAAAGTTCCTGTATTTCTACGCGGAGGGCTTTGACCCCCGGGCCGGCGCGGTCTATCTCCCGCTGGATATCACGCCCAAATCGGGCAGCACCTACTGCGAAAACTACGGCATCGGCTTTGCAAGGCCCTGCGATTTCCTCATCGTCATCGACGGGGAGGAAAACAGCCGGGTGGTGGTGCAGGAGCGCTATGAAGTGCTCAAATCCACCTTTTGGGAATCCTACTACGTCCAGGACCCCTATATCGACCCGCCGGCCCGGAACAGCCCGACGTTTGTCAACATCGACCTGGCCATGAAACTGCAGGACGTCGTCACGCGTCAGCATTGGAACGGTCCCGTGGGCGAGACCTACGAAACCGGCGTTCTGCGCTACGGAAACGCAAACCCGGATTCCCCGGCGTTTGATTCGCTGGCGGACTTCTGCTTCACCGCCGACGGGGTGGAAATCCGCCTGCCCTGGCAGCTGCTCAACTTTGCCAACCCCTCGGAGATGATGATTCATGACGACTATTACGAGTGCTACGGCATTGATTTCCTCCAAATCGAGGAGATGTATGTCGGCGCGGCCCTGGAGGGAACGGAGGGGCGGGTGCAGATGGCCCCCTTTGCGCTGGAAGGCTGGGGCAAAAACGTGACCGCGCACGAGCGGCTCAAGGCGTCCTACTATATCCTCCAGGCATACTGGACGGCGCTGCCATAGCGCGCGAAAGGAGGAAAACCGTGCGGATAGAGATTCTTCTTTTCCTATACGGCGCCGTCTGCGTGAGCATGATTGGCTTTAACCTGATGCATGCGCTCATCCTTCGGGGCAGCGAGCCCCGCATGGCACGGCGCACCCGGCGGATGCGGGACATCATCTGCCTCCAGATGGACCGCCTGGCGCAGGGGGATGCGCTGGAGGACAGCGGTGCAAATCGACTGCGGAAACGGCTGCAGAACGTCAACAACCTGGTTGCCTTTGACCGGGCCTTGTGTTCTCTGGATGCGGCGCATGCCCCGCGCAGGGACGCATACATGACCCATTTGCAGCCCGTGCTGCTGCAGCTGGCCCGGTTTTACGGCACGCGCGAGAGCATCCAGACAGCCTATTTCTCCTTTTTCCTCTCCCGCCATATGCTGCGCAGGCACATGTCCGTACAGCCGCTGCAGGAGGTGCTGCTCGGCTATATGGCCAAGGAAAACCTCTACTGCCGCGTGAACGCCCTGCAGGCGCTGTGCGCTTTCGGCCATCCCGGGAACGTTGCCGCCGCCGTGGAAATCCAGGACCGGGGCGAGGTGTTCTTTCATGAAAAAATACTCACCGAAAGCCTCCTGTCCTTTGCCGGCGACCACCGTGCGCTGATTTCCCTGCTCTGGGCGCGCTTTCCCTCCTTTACCCCGCACACCCGGCTCGCCATTGTCAACTATATCCGCTTTCACAGCGGCGACTATCCGGAGCGGATGTTCGCCCTGATGCAGGACCCGGCGGAGGACAAGGAGGTGCGCCTGGCCGCCATCCGCTATTTCGGGCGATATCGTTACCCGCCGGCGCTTCCGGCGCTGCTGGCGATGGCCGGCGAAACCGACCCGGGCCGTTGGGAGTACGTTACCGTCAGCGTGACCGTCCTGGCCGGCTACCGCGGCGAGCAGGTGACGGCCGCCCTGAAACAGGCCCTGCACAGCGCCAACTGGCATGTGCGCTACGCCGCTGCAGCCGGCCTGGAAGCGCAGCAGATGAGCTATGAAAGCCTGGCCGACTTGATGATGAGCGGCGACCGCTACGCCCGGGAGATGATGATGTACCGCCTGGAGACCCGCAGACTTCGGCAGGAAAGGGGATAAAAGAGGTTTGTACGAGATTTTTTACGATGTCTTCAAGGTGTTCTTCCGCTATGTGGGCGTTATTTTCATCCTCTATATGTTGGGGTATGCCAGCTTTCTGTTTCTGGCGGTGACGGTGGGCTCCTCCACCCTGTACCAGCTCAAACGCCGCAACGCGCTCAAAAACGAGCTGCAGCAGAACTATTATGTTCCCGTGAGCATTGTGGTGCCGGCGTACAATGAGGAGATCACCATTGTTTCCACCGTCCGCTCCCTGCTGAACCTGGAATACCCGCTGTATGAAATCATCGTGGTGGACGACGGGTCCACGGACCATACGGACCAGGTGCTGCTGGATGCTTTCGGGCTGCGCCGCGTCGCCCGGCCCATCCACCACGTGGTTCCCTGCCAGCCGGAAGAAGCCGTCTATGAAAGCTACGGCCTCAAAGTGCCCCTCACCCTGATTCGCAAGCGTAACGGGGGCAAGGCGGACGCCCTGAATATGGGCATCAACGCGTCCAAATATCCGTACTTCGCCTGCATGGACGCCGATTCGGTCCTCCAGTACGACTCCCTGGAAAAAATCGTCCGCCCGGTCATTGAAGACGGCAACGTGGTGGCGGTGGGCGGCGCCGTCCGGCCCTGCAACGGCGCCCGCATTGAAAACGGCCGCGTCGTCTCTTACCGCATGCCCAAGAAGATATTGCCCTGCATGCAGGTGCTGGAGTACGACCGCTCCTTTCTGGCCGCCCGTATCCTGTTTGACAGGTTCAACGGCAGCGTCATCATCTCCGGCGCCTTTGGCCTGTTCAAAAAAAGCGTGGTGGTCGCGGCGGGAGGGTACGACACCTCCTCCGTGGGCGAGGACATGGAGCTGGTGGTCAAGCTGCATGTGTTCTGCCGCGAGCACAACATGCCCTACCGCATTCGCTATGCGACCGACGCCATCTGCTGGACCCAGGCGCCGGAGACCATGAAGGATTTGCGCAAGCAGCGCCGCCGCTGGCACATCGGCCTGTTCCAGACCATGGTGACGCATCGGAAAATCATGGCCAATCCCAAATATGGCATGGTGAGCTTCGTTTCCTACTTGTATTTTCTTATCTACGAGCTGTTTTCTCCCTATATCGAGGTGTTCGGCGTCCTGACCATGGTGCTGGCTTCCGCGGTGGATTTGCTCAATGTGCCGTTTATGGTGTTGTTTTTCCTGATTTATGTGCTCTATTCTTCCATTCTGTCCCTGACGGCGTTTTTTGCCCGGGTCCACACCATCGATTTGAAGCTGCACCTTTCTGATTTGCTCAAGGCCGTGGGCATGTGCGTGCTGGAGGTGTCCTTCCTCCGTTTCGTGCTGGCTTGGGTGCGGGCAACCTCGCTTATCGGCTATCGAAGGAGACATTATACATGGGGCAAAATCAAACGTCAGAAAATCAATATCGACTAGAAGGATACGGCATGATGGGTGACGGCGGGACGGAGACCGGCCTTTTCCGCCGCAAAACCGGGGACGCAGCCGAACCCGGCGCCCCGACAGACCTGCCGCAGGGAGGCGCGCACGATGGAAGATAAGGTGTTGGTTTTCATAGCGGGAGGCTCCGACGCCTACCCGCTGGAGTATTACGACGAAAAAGCCGAGGCATACCGGGGCCTTGTGCCCTGCCTGCTGGAGGATTTTTCGGCGGAGAGCGATTACCAGGTGGTTTATTATGACAAGACCGACGGCGACCGGGAAAGCCTGTGGCGCAATGTACAGGTGGATATGGTCTATGAATGCGTCCCGGCCGAAGCGCTGCCGCAGGAAGAGGTGCGGGAAGAGCAGGAGGAGGAGCAGGAAGAGGAGCGCCTTGTGCTGTTTGAAACGCAGCAGCAGGGGCAAACCCTGCTGCACTGCCTCCGGTTTACCGAGGCGGCGCCGGAGGGGCTGAAGGAGGAACTCGCCGGGTTTTTTTCCGGCGTGTCGCAGACGCAGATTAGCGGCATGCTGCTGGAGTGCGCGGAGGCCTCCGCCCCGACGAACGGGCACTATCCGTTTTTCGCAGGCCTGGCGCTGGGCGCGTCGGTGCTGGCGGCCTGCCTGGCGCTGACGGTGCGCCATTATCGACAGCGGCTGCAAAAGGCCCGCCGTCTCCTGGAAGAGGACGCCGTCACGGGCCTGGGCAATTTTTCCTACATGCAGCGCGCCAGTGACCGCATGCTCAACGAGAAAAACCGGGCGCTTTACGACATGATTTGTTTCAGCGTGGACGCCGAGCGGCTGCGCCTTCTGGCCGACCACGGCGGGATAGACAAAGCGCTGGCGCATTGCGCCACGGTGCTGCGCAGGGATGTCGGCAAGGGCGACATCCTTGCCAAAGTGGATGATTTCAGCTTTGCGCTGCTGAGGCTGAACGTCGGCGCCGAACCTGTCCGGACGTGGACCGTGAAAATCCTTCAGCAGATGCGCGCGTATCCGAAGGAGAGCGCAAACCCTTATGAGCTGCGGGTTTTCGCCGGGGTTTACTCCCTGAAGCGGGACGATTCGGATTTGAAAAAGACGGTGCTCCGTGCCGCCCGGGCGGCCGACAACGCCCTGCGGGAGCGAAAAGACCTGGTGATGGATTCGGAGGAGACAAGCAAAGCCATCGAAACCGGAAAACAGCTGCGCGCCACCGTGGAAAAGGCGCTGGAGAGCCGGGAGTTTCAGCTGTTCATCCAGTTTTATGTGGATACCGCCACCCGCCGGATTGTGGGCGGCGAGGCGTTATCGCGCTGGCTTCATCCGACGTACGGCTTGCTGACGCCCGGCGAGTTTATGCCGCTGCTGGAAAAGGAAGGGCTGACCTATAAGCTGGATTATTCCTGTCTGCATGCGGCGTGCGGCTTTCTGCAAAGGCTGACGGATTGCGGAATCGAGGGCTTTTTCATCTCCTGCAATTTTTCTCGGGAAACCTTTTCGGCCGCCGATTTCCCGCAAAAATGCCTGGAAATTCTGTCCCATTACCGTTTCCCCCGGGACCTGCTGATGTTCGAGCTGACCGAAAGCGTCGTGGCGAGGCATCCCGAACAGATTCACAGCAATATTCTCCAGCTGAAGGCGCACGGCGTGCGCATTGTCCTGGACGATTTCGGCAAGGGATTTACGGCCTTTTCCGATTTGCAGCAGTATCCGGTGGACGGCCTCAAGCTGGACAAGGCCTTGATTGACAACCTTCACACGCCAACGGGCTTCGCCATTGTCCGGGGCATGGTCCGGGTCGCCCGCGACCTGGGGCTCGCCGTATTGGCCGAGGGCGTGGAGAGCGAAGAGCAGGTGCAATCGCTGCAGCAATGCCACTGTGATATCATCCAGGGCTTTCTGTATAGCGTGCCCATGCCCGAGGCAGAGGCGATGGACAGGGTCTTCCGCCAATTCCGGCAGGAGAAGGACGGCCCCCTTTCCGGGCAGGAAGACACGCCGCGCTAGCGCGGATGCGCGGGCGCTGCGTCAAACGCCGGGCCGCCGGAACCCGCCCCTGCCCGGCGGCATGAACAGGGCAGGGACGGCCCGGCGGGCGAGCCTGCCATCCTGCGCGCCGTTCGGTCCCGGGGAAGCGTTCAGACCACGCGGGCTATTCCCGCAGGTTTTGTATGGCTTCGGCATGATGGGCGTGAATGGCTTCCACCAGCTTACAGGTCTCCATGTCCGGACAGTCGCCGCATGTCGCCATTCCCTTTTTCAACGCGCACTGACGAATGCCGCAAAGGCTGTCGCAGAACACCGTTTTCACCCCGTCGGCGCGGCAGCCCTGGCAGTTGATATGCTCGGGCAGAATGGGCGCGTGATTGAGGCTGGCCCACAGCGTTGCGGTTTTTTCCCGCAACGCCTGGTCGTCATGAAGGGTGGCAAGATATGCGTCGCATGTTTCGCAATCCAGCCCGCAGTAGGCAATCATGTGCTTCATGGGGTTTCCTCCTCCAAGGGTCGTTTTCCATAGGGGTTGCGTTGGTTGAGCACCCGGGGAATCCTGGCGGAAAATTCCGGCTGGACCACGGGCGTCGGAAAACCTTCTTTCAAGAATGCCGCCTCGTTTTGAAAGGAAGCATGAAAACCAGGGGAAACCGGGCATGCGGCGTCATTGTCCCGGCGAGAAGTATTCCTGCTGATTTTCTTCCATGCGCTTTCGCCGTCCAGCAGCGTCCCGCAAAGATGATAAAAGCCGCCATAAAATACCGTCCCATCATCCGCCGCGGCGTTTACATGGCATTCGCATAGAACCGCTTCGTGTCCTCTCCCCTTGATTGTAATGGAAAGCGGCGCGCCATGCAACCACAGCAGGCGGAGGCCGGAACGCAAACGCCGTTTTCCCGCCAGCGCAGGCCCCTGCATCAAAAGCGGCGGAAACAGTACACAGGGCGGTTTTGCCAAATGTCTTCGGGCGGTTTTTTGTTTAAAAGCTCCTTTGATTTTTGCAAAAAAGAAGGTATCATAAATGAAAAATATGTGGCTTTGTGCGTAAATCCAGTGGCGCAGGAAGCCGCATAGCATATTGATTAGCAAAGGAGATAGCCCTATGAAACGAGTCAAGGCGGCCTGTATCTGCCAGACACTGCACTTTATGCTGAAGGAAGGCGTCGCCCATGATGGCGCCGTCGCGCAGGTGGCGCAGGAGGTGGAGCAGTACAAGAAAAACCTGGAACGCAACCGCATCCAGTACAGAATCATCGAGCAGACGGCTCAGCCCGACGGCTCTGTCGTCATCAAAATCATCAAGCAGTACAATGCCTGTCCGGTGGGCGATTATCTGAAATGAACCTATCTTAAGGGGAACGCGCGTAGCCTTTGGCGTAAATCCAGCGACCGAAGGCTGCGCGCGTTCTTTGTGTCGAGAGGAGTATCCGTCGATGGAACATGGCCATCAATTCCTGGGAACGGAACGTGTGGGAAAGCTGATGAAGCGATACGCCGTTCCCTGCATCATTTCCCTTCTGGTCGGCGCGCTTTACAACATTGTCGACCAAATCTTCATCGCCAACGCCAGCTACCTGGGCTCCTACGGCAATGCAGCCAACACGGTGGTGTTCCCGCTGACCGTGGTGGCGCTGGCCGTTGCGGTCATGGTGGGCGACGGCTGCTGCGCCTTTGTCAGCATCAGCCTGGGAAAAGGCGAACAGCAAAACGCAAAGCGCAGCGTCGGCGGCGCCGTGGTGATGACCCTGGCCGGCAGCCTGGTGTTGACCGCGCTGTATCTGCTCTTTTCGTCCGACATTATCTCCATGTTCGGAGGAACGGTGAATGAGGAGACGTTTCAATACGCGCAGGAGTATTTCTTTTATATTACCCTAGGCATCCCGTTTTATATGTTCGGCCAGACCATGAACCCGGTTATCCGGGCGGACGGGAGCCCCGGATTCGCCATGGCCTCCACCCTGGCCGGCGCCGTGGCCAACATCATTCTCGATCCGATTTTTATCTTTGCGTTCCGCTGGGGCATGATGGGAGCCGCCGTAGCCACCGTCATCGGCCAGGCCATCACCGCGGCCCTGGCGGTGTGGTATCTTCTGCACATGAAAACCATCAGGCCCGCCCGGCAGGACTTCCGACCGGACGGAAGGATTTGCGGGAAGACGCTGCTGCTGGGCATGACCAGCTTCCTCTCCCAGATTTCCCTGGTGGCGTCCATGGCGGCCATCAACAACATGCTGCGTCAATACGGCGCCCTGGACCCCATCTTCGGACAGGCGCAATACGCCCAGATTCCTATGGCGGTGGTGGGGATTGTCATGAAGTTCTTCCAGATTGTCATCTCCGTTGTGGTGGGCATGGCGGCCGGCTGTATTCCCGTGGTAGGCTTCAACATGGGCGCAGGGAAAAGCGCCCGCGTCCGGGAGCTGTTCACGAAGCTCCTCCTGGCGGAAGCCGCCGTGGGCGCCGTGGGCTTCGTGCTGGCGGAATTCTTCCCGCAGCAGCTCATCCGCATTTTCGGCGCTTCCAACGAAAGCGCCTACTATACCGAATTTGCCGTCCGGGCCTTCCGGGTCTATCTGTGCATGATCATTCCGGCCTGCATCAACAAGGCCTGCTTCATCTTCCTGCAGGCCATGGGAAAGGCGGCGGAGTCCACCGCCCTGTCCATGATTCGGGAGGTGGTCTTCGGCGTTGGGTTCGCGCTGGTGCTGCCCTTGTTTTTCGGCCTGGACGGCGTCCTGTTTTCCATGCCGGCGTCCGACATTCTGACCTTTCTGGTGGCGCTGGTACTGATTGCCCGCACCTATCAAGCACTGAACAAAAGGGAGATCATCGCATGAAAAAGCATCGCATTGTTACCATCAGCCGGGAATTCGGCAGCGGCGGACGGACGATAGGGAAGAAACTGGCCGAGGAGCTGAAAATCCCCTGCTACGACAGCGAGCTCATCCATGAAATTGCCCGGCAGAGCGGCTTTGCGGAAGCCTATGTGCAGCGCGTAGAAGAATCCTCGCCCACCGGATGGGCGGCTTCCCTCTTTTCTTCCAACCGCGCATTCGGCCCAACCAATGAAGACTATCTGTGGGAAATCCAGCGCAAGGTCATCCTGGAGCTGGCGGAAAAAGGGCCCTGCGTTATCGTCGGGCGCTGCGCGGATTACATCCTGCGGCATACGGCCGATTGTCTGACCGCATTTATTCACGCAAGCATGGAATACCGGGCAAAGCGAATTGTGGAGGTGTGCGGGGAGCGAGAACAAACCCCGGAGGAACGGATTCGGGAAAAGGACAAACGCCGGGCGGCCTTCCATCGTTTCTACACGGATATGAAATGGGGGTATGCCAAGAACTACCGAATTTCCCTGGACAGCAGGGCGTTGGGCATTGCGCAATGCGTCGCCGTCCTGAAAATCCTTTACTGAACCCTCCCGTCAGACCATGCCCCCTTGCGTTTTCCCCGAAAGGGGGGTATGGTTGGGTGGGTGAAGCGGAAAGGGGCTGCCCTGTGCGGCGTGCCATCCGGAAGGAAAAAGGGCGTTGGCAGGAGCCGGCGCGTCAGGTCACGCCGGCTCCGATTCGTTCGGGAACGCATTTCACACGTTCCCGCACAGCCCGCTTTTTCCCTGCTTCCAGTGCTTATAGCACAGGCCGATATACGTGACGGCTTCGCCCGTGTCAATCAGAACCTGCTCCCCTTCCCGGATGACGCGGCCCTGCGCGTCCACGCGCGTGTTCATCGTCGCCTTCTTTCCGCACCAGCACAGGCTTTGTTCCAGCTCCGCAAAGGTATCCGCAAAGCGGAGCAGCGCGCTGGAGCCGGGGAAAAAATTCCCCTGGAAGTCCGTTTTCAGGCCATAGCAGTAAATCTCCAGCGCGTCGGCCATATCGGCCAGTTCCACGACCTGCGCTTCGGTCAGAAACTGCGCCTCATCCACGAAAATATGCTGCAATTGTCCGGGCTTTCTGGTTTCCAGCCACAGAAGCTGCTCGCGCACGCTATGATCCGGCGCCAGCACGATATCCGCCACGGCCTGCAGCCCGACCCGCGAAAACACAATATCCACGCCCTTGCGCGAGTCGATGGAGGGCTTGACGAGCGCGCAGGTATACCCCTGCTGCTGATAGTTATAGCGCTGCATGAGCAGCATCGCTGTCTTGGAAGAACCCATGACGCCAAAGTAAAAGTGCAGCACGGCCAAACCCCTTACACGATTTTGTCAAAGACTATCCCGAAGAAGAGCTGGTCCGCGAGCACCAGCAGCCCCAGCACGGCCGTGTACAGCCCGAACCATTTCAGGCTCACCCGCTGAATCAGCGCCAGCATCCAGCGGATGGCCAGATATCCGCTCACCGCCGCGGCCAGCATGCCCAGAAGCATGCCCGCCCAGCCGCCTTCGAAGGTTTCGCCGCCCGCCGCCAGCAGGTCCCTGAACTTGAACACCAGCGACCCCACCGTGGCGATGGCGCTCATCAGAAACGAAAACTTGGCCGCCGTCTGGCGGGACACGCCCGAGGCCATACCGCCTACGATGGTCGAACCGGAACGGGATACGCCCGGAATAATCGCCAGCGCCTGCATCATGCCCATGGCCAGCGCCTGCTGATAGCGCATATCCTCCACGCCCGCACGCGGGCGGCGGCCCTGGTCCGCAACGCGGGCAGCCAGCCAGTCCGACGCGCACAGAAGCGCGGCGGTAATCAGGAAGCTGACGCCCAGAAACCATCCTCCGAAGGCGGCCTCCAGCAGGTCCTCCAGGAGCAGCGCGGCCACGACGGCCGGCAGCGTCGCCACAATCAGCAGGCGCACGGCGCGGCTGGTGAACAGGTGCAGCAGCATATCCAGCCAGTCGTGCCAGAACACGGCCAGCACCGCGACCAGCGTGCCCACATGCAGGAGGATTTCCAGCAGCAGGCCGGTCTGCGGCATGTCCAACAGCTTTTGAAAAAGAACCAGGTGCCCCGAGGAGGAAATGGGCAAAAACTCGCTCAGCCCCTGTATGATGCCCAGCAATAGGGTCTTCAGCATGCCCCCGCCTCCTCAGTATTGCTTAAACTGCGTCCAGATTTCGCTGTAGATGACCTGCGCGTCGCCCACGTCCTGAATAAACTCCGTGTCGCCCAGCACTTCTTCGGGGATATAGAGCACCTCGGAGTTGGAGCGGTATTCCTCCGACAGGAGGGGTTCCGCGGCCAGGTTGCAGTTCAGGTACGACTGCACCTCGGCGATATCCTTGGCAATTTCCGGCCGGAGCATGAAGTCAATGAAGGCATGCGCATTGTCCGGATGCGGGGCGTTGACGGGCACGAACACGCAGTCGATGCCGAAGCCCATGCCCTCTTCGGGATACACCACCTTCAAATCGGGCCGCTCCGTCAGCGCCCAGAGCACCTGCGGCGTGAACATATAGCCGACGGTGGCCTCGCCGGAGACCATGAGCATGTGCGGCGTGTTATAGTCCAGCGCGCGGATGTTGGGCTTGAGCTGCATCAGCTTTTCGCCAGCCTGGCGAAGGATTTCCTCGTCCGTGACGTTGAAGCTCTGGCCCATGGTTTTCAGCGTAATGCCGATGACGTTGCGCGCGTCGTCCATGATGACGATGCTGTCGCGCAGGCTTTCGTCCCACAGGCTTTCATAGCCGGTAATCTCGATGTCCACATACGCCGGGTCGTAAATAATCAGCGGCGTGCCCGCGACGTACGGCACAGTGTACTTGTCCTCGGGGTCGAAAAACTGGCCCCGGAAGATGGGGTTGATGTTGTCCCAGTTGGGGATTTTGCTCCTGTCCAGCTCCAGCAGCAGGCCTTCCTTGCGCGCGATGTCGATAATGTAATCGCTGGCCAGCACAATGTCGTAGGTGCCGCCGTCCACGGCCTGCAGCTTGGTGAGCATTTCCTCGTTGGAATCAAAATAGCTGTAGTCCACGCGGATGCCGGTCTCCGCCTCAAAGGGCGCAAGAAGCGTGTCGTAGTCGAAATACTCCGCCCAGGTCAGCACGTTGAGGACCTTTTCCTCCTCGGCCATCGCGGGCGAGACGGCGGCCAGGGCCAGCAGCGCGGCCAGCAGCAGCGGCAGCAGATGTTTCATTCGAGGTTCCCTCCTTCATAAAATGGGGTTCAGGGGCAACGCGTCAGGTCTTTTTGGCCCGTATCCATTGGGATACGCCGACAAAGAGGAACACCACGCCCAGCATCAGCGTGCACAGCGCGTTGATTTTAGGCGTCACGCCCACCTTGAGGCTGGAATAAATTTTCAGCGGCAGCGTCTGCGCGCCCGGTCCGGTCACAAAAAAGCTGATAATCACGTCGTCCAGGGACATCGCGAAGGCCAGCAGCATGCCCGCCAGCACCGCCGGGAACACCAGCGGGAACGTAATGTCCCGGAATACGCGCAGCGGCGGCGCGCCCAAGTCGCGCGCGGCCTCCTCCAGGCTGATATCCAGCGCGGCAAGCCGTCCCTTCACGATAATAAAAATATAGGGGATACAGAAGGTAATATGCGCCAGCACCAGCGTCAGCATGCCCAGCTCCAGCCCCACAAACGTAAACGCCGCCAAAAACGCCATGGCCAGCACGATTTCCGGGATCATAATCGGCAGCGACGAAAGGCCTTCCATCAGCCCCTGAAGCTTCAAATGGCGGCGCGCCAGCGCCACCGCGCCCAGCGTGCCGATGATGCCCGCCGCCGCCACCGATATGCACGCCACCTTCAGCGAATTGCCCAGCGTGCGCGCGATTTCACCGTCCGCAAACAGCTCGCGATACCAGGACAGCGTAAACCCGGTCATCACCCCGGCCGTCTTGGAAGGGTTGAAGGAATAGAGCACGACCACGAGAATCGGCAGGTATAAAAATATCAGGATGGCCGTCATGTACACCGTCCGAAACCGCTTGCCCATGGTTTCCCTTCCCTTCCCCGTCCCGGGTCAGAACAGACTCGTCTCCCCGCCCGCGCGCCGCTGCCCCCAGAGCACCAGCGCGGTAAACCCCAGCAACGCCATGGCCAGCGCCGCGCCAAAGGGCGTGTTGCGCGCGCGCAGAAGCTGTTCCTGGATAAGGTTGCCCAGCAGCACGCTTTTGCTGCCGCCCAGCAGCTCGGCAATATAGAAGATGCCCATGCTCGGCACGAATGTCAGCGTAATGCCGGACATGATGCCCGAGCGCGTCAGCGGCAGCGTCACGGTATAAAAGGCGTGCCACGGCGTGGCGCCCAGGTCGCGCGCGGCCTCCACGGTGCTCCAGTCCATGCGTTCCAGCGCGGTAAAGCAGGGGAGAATCATAAAGGGCAGGAGCGTATAGACCAGCCCCAGCAGCACCGCGCCGTTGTTATACAGCAGCTTCAGCGGCCGCTCAATCCACCCCAGCGCCTGCAACGCCGCATTGATGGGGCCGTTGGCGCGCAGCAGAATCATCCAGCCGTAGGTACGCACCAGCGCGCTCGTCCAGAACGGCACAACCACCAGCACCATCAGCATCAGCCGCCGCCTGGGCGAAGAACGCGCCATGCCGTAGGCGAACGGATAGCCCAGCAGCAGCGCAAGGGCCGTGGACAGCAGCGCGGTCAGCAGCGACTCTCCGAACACGAGCAGGTACGTCGGTTCCAAGAGCGCGCGGTAGTTCTCCAGCGTCAGCACGCTCGTCACGCCCCAGCTGGCGTCGCGCTCGCAAAACGACACGCCCGCCACATACACCAGCGGCAGGAGGACAAACGTCACGGTCCACACATACAGCGGCAGGCACAGAAGCGTCCGCCGGCGCCTGGTTTTTTCCAGCGGCCGCGTCATGGAATCACCGCCGCATGCTGTTCGTCCCACCAGATGCGCACCGGCGCGCCCGGCTCCAGCTCGGGCCGGGTCTGGCTGAACGCGGTCAACGTCTGCCCGTCCGGCGCCGTCAGCGTGGTGCGCAGCGACCCGCCCGCGAACCGGTGCTCCACCAGCGTGGCCGGCAGCGACCAATGTCCCTCCGGCGCGCGGCTGCCATAGCAGAGCCGCTCCATGCGCAGGCACAGCGCCGCCTGGTCGCCCGGCCGCATGCCCTCGGGCACCAGGGCGGGGAAGCGCTCGCCGCAGAAGGCGAGCAGGCCGCCCGCTTCCACCGTGCAGGCCAGCAGGTTGGTCTGTCCGATGAAGCCCGCGGCAAAGCGCGTGGCAGGCCGTTCATAGATTTCCTCGGGCGAACCGATTTGCTCGAAACGCCCGTCATGCATGACGGCGATGCGGTCGGACATGTTCAGCGCCTCTTCCTGGTCGTGGGTAATATAAATAAAGGTAATGCCCAGCTTTTCCTGCAGCGCCTTCAGCTCGGTCTGCATCTGGCGGCGAAGCTGCAAATCCAGCGCGCCCAGCGGCTCGTCCAGCAGCAGGATGTGCGGCGCGAGCACCACGGCCCGCGCGATGGCCACGCGCTGGCGCTGGCCTCCGGACAGGCTGTCCGGCATGCGGCTTTCATACCCCTCCAGCTGCACCAGGCGCAGCATTTCTTCCACCCTGCGGCGAATCTCCGGCTTGGCGGTTTTTCTGACCCGCAGGCCATAGGCGATGTTGGCCGCTACATTCATATGCGGAAAGAGGGCGTAATTCTGAAACACGGTGTTTACGCTGCGGCTTTCCGGCGGCAGCGCAGTCACGTCGCGGCCGTCCAGCCATACGCGCCCGCGGTCAGGCGTTTCCAGCCCCGCGACAATTCGAAGCGTGGTCGTCTTTCCACAGCCGCTGGGCCCCAGCAGCGTGAGGAATTCGCCCGCCTCCACATCCAAATCAATCCCGCGCAGCACATCGCCTTCGCCAAAGTCCTTATGAATCCCTTCCAGGCGCAGTATGCTCATGGCCTCTCCGTTCGTTTTTCGTTTCGTTGCCGAAAAATTGTTGACTTTTTTCGTCAAGTATAAGGCTGCGGTTCGCCGCTGTCAACACCTGCGCCGGGTTTCTTTTCCGCCGGTCAGGCCAGCGTATGCCCCGGAAATACCCGCTCGTATCCTGCGCGCACGGCGGACAGCAGCACCGCCCGCTGCCGGTCGTCCAGTTCCCCGCAGGCGCGTATGTTCTCCAGCATCCGTTCGGCTGCCGCCGCGCATCGCCGGGCCACGCTGTCCTGCGAGCGATGGAAGCTGAAAAGCACATGGGCGTTGCGGCTGTCTCCGCGCAGGAACAGGTCGATATACTCAAACGCCAGGCGATGGAGATACCCGTCGAAGAAGGCCTCCGCGTCCGGCGCCAGGGCCATCGTGCGCAGAAGCTGCTCGCCCCGCAGGAGCTCGTCGTATTTTTCCCGCAGCGCCTGCGCGCTGTATTTTTCGGGCGTATCAAAGGCGCTGAACAGGTGGCATTTGATGAGGGAATAGTCGATGCCGCCGCCGCGCGCGGCGCGCAGGGGCTCATGGAGGCGGCCGTGGTACAGCAGCGCCTCGTTGGCCTCGAAGCTGTCCGGGTCCTGCGCCAGCGCCTCGCAGAGGATTTTGTATCTTTTTCTGGGGTCGCGCACCCCGCGCAGGCGCTCCTGGAGCGCGGAAGGCCCGGCCGCGGTCTCCGCCGGCAGAGGCGTTCCGCAATACGGGCACAGCCGGGGCGTCCGGCCTTCCTGGGCGTGCATTTCCCCGCCGCACTGCGGGCATCGAATGGCGTTCATGTCTCCCGTTCCCTCCTGCGGGCGTAAAACCCGCGCAAAAGCGCCGCGCATTCCCCGGCCAGCACGCCGCCGAAGGCGGGCACGCCGCCCAGGCCCAGGCGGGCGTCCTCGGTCAGCCGGTATACGCTGCCGCAGCAGCCGGCGCGCGCGTCGTGCGCGCCGAAGACGACCCTGTCGGGCCGCGCCAGCGCGATGGCCCCCGCGCACATGGGGCAGGGCTCGAGGGTGACATAGAGCGTATGCCCCGTCAGCCTGCGCCGCCCGCGCAGCACCAGCATTTCCGCATGCGCGGTCGCGTCGCCCATCTCCTCGCACCGGTTTCCCGCGCGCATGACGAGCTCGCCGCCGCAGACCAGCGCCGCGCCCACCGGCGTTTCTCCGCGCTCGCCCGCACGCCGGGCTTCCTCCAGCGCTACGCGCATCCAGCGTTCATGCTCCATGGTTCCTCCTGTCCAGCGCAATGGCCAGCACGGCCACGTCCGCGGGCGACACGCCGGAGATGCGCCCCGCCTGGCCCAGCGAGCAGGGCCGAACCGCGTCCAGCTTCTGCCGCGCCTCCAGGCGCAGGCCCGGCAGGCCCTGATAGTCCATATCCTCCGGCAGGCTTCTGTCCTCCATCTGCCGGAACCTTCGCACGGCGGCCTCCTGCTTTTTCAGATAGCCTTCATATTTAATGGCAATCTCCGCCTGTTCGCGCGCGGCCGGATGGACCTGCGAAAGCTCGGGCGCCAGCGCCATCAGGTCGGAAAACGCGGTCTCCGGGCGGCGCAGCAGGGCGTCCAGGCGCAGGGCCACGATGCGCTCGACGGCGCGCTGCGTTTCCTCCCGCTTTTTCTGCGTCTTTTCCAGCCGCTCGCGGCTTGCCAGGCCCACAGCGTACCCTTTTTCGGTCAGGCGCAGGTCGGCGTTGTCCTGGCGCAAAAGCAGGCGGTACTCGGCGCGCGAGGTCATGATGCGGTAGGGCTCGTTGGTGCCCTTGGTGGTCAAATCGTCCACCAGCACGCCGATATAGGCCTCGTCCCGCGTCAACACCAGCGGCTCGCGCTCCTGAAGCCAGAGCGCCGCGTTGATGCCGGCCAGCAACCCCTGGGCGGCGGCCTCCTCGTAGCCGGACGTTCCGTTGATTTGTCCGGCAAAATACAGGCCCTGCACGTCGCGCGCCGCCAGCGACGGGCGCAGGCGCAGGGGGTCGATGCAGTCATATTCTATCGCATACGCCAGGCGCAGCAGCCGCGCATGCTCCAGGCCGGGAATGGTCGCATACATGGCGCGCTGCACATCCTCCGGCAGCGAGGACGACATGCCCTGCACATACCATTCCACCGTATCCAGCCCTTCCGGCTCCAGGAACACCTGGTGGCGTTCCTTGTCGGCAAAGCGGACGATTTTGTCCTCAATGGACGGGCAGTAGCGCGTGCCCGTGGCGTGAATGGCGCCGGTAAACATGGGCGCCCGATGCAGGTTCTCCCGGATAATCCGGTGCGTCTGCTCGCCCGTCCAGGTCAGGTAGCACTGCGCCCGGTTTTCCAGGCGCTTTTCGGTCAGAAACGAAAAGGGAACGACCGGCTCGTCGCCCGGCTGCGGGGTCGTTTTGGAAAAGTCGATGGTGCGGCCGTCCACGCGCGCGGGCGTGCCCGTCTTAAAGCGCCGCAGGGAAAAGCCCAGACGCGACAGCGCCCCGGACAGCGCCAGCGACGCGCACAGGCCCTGCGGCCCGCCCGCCCAGGAGGCTTCGCCGATGATGATACGGCTTTGCAGATACACGCCCGTGGCGATGACCGCCGCGCGGCAGGGAATGCGCGCGCCGGTCAGCGTGTGCACGGCGCGCACCGCGCCGCCCTCCACCTCCAGGTCGCAGACTTCGCCCTGGCGCAGCGTCAGGTTTTCCTGCGCCAGCAGCGCGCGCAGCATCCGGCGCTGGTAGGCGCGCTTGTCCGCCTGCGCGCGCAGCGAATGCACGGCGGGGCCTTTGGCGGTGTTGAGCATGCGGGACTGGATGAACGCATCGTCAATCGCGCGCCCCATTTCACCGCCGAGCGCGTCGATTTCGCGCACCAGATGGCCCTTGCCCGTGCCGCCGATGGCGGGGTTGCAGGGCATCATGGCCACCGCGTCCAGGTTCATGGTCAAAAGCAGCGTGCGCACGCCCATGCGCGCGGCCGCCAGCGCGGCCTCGCAGCCGGCATGGCCCGCGCCCGCCACGACAAGTTCAAATTCCATAGGGTCTCCTCCCGGGACAGTATACCACGCATTTCGCCGGCGGAAAAGGCGGGAATCACCTGCGCGAACGATGTTTTTTACGGCTTTTTCCGATTATCTCCCAAATTCCGGGGTCTTCTGCTTGCTTTTCTTGACAAGGATGGTATATAATAACATGACTTAAAGTGGGATTTTCGTCAGAAGAGGAGGGGCTCTGGTGAGAAATACCCAGGGAGTTGATTGCGCGGCCCTGTGGAAGCGGCTGTGTTTGCTGACGCTGTGCGTCTGTCTGTTCGCGCCCGGCGCGCTGGCGGACGGCGTCATGCCGCTTATGCCCGCGCCGCCGACCACGCCGGTCTACTGGCAGCTGGTGTCCGTTGCGCTGGAGCCGACGGTGCTGCCGGCCCCGGGCTTTTCGGTGGACTATACCACGGAGGGCCTTTCTCCGGACCTGAGCGACGCGCTGATGGCCGAATCCCTCCGGAACGAGGGCGTGGAGGCGGCCAGCGCGGTATCCATTGATATCTCCCGCCAGGACCGTGCGCTGCGCCAGCGCTATGTCTGGACGGCGCTGCCCATCTATCTGGAGCCGGGCGTGACCTATCCCGTCGAGGTGCAGGGCGCCCAGGAAGCCGGAACCGAAACGCTCAACGCGCTTTTGACCCTGTATGTGCAGGGCGTGCAGAGCGCGCGCATCAGTGCGGGCGGCTATAACGGGCATGCGACCGAAACGACCCTGCAGCTTTCCGCGACTGCCCAGCCGCTCTATGAGGACGGCAGCCTGGTGGTGTCCTTTGTGCTGCGCGACGTCAACGACATGTTCCGTCTGCGCGTGGCGTATACCTATCAGATGTTCGAGGGCGTCAAGCCCACGCCCACGCCGATTCCCGGCTTTGTCCCGGCGGAAGACGCGCCCGCGTCCGTTCCGTCGTACTATGTGCCCGTGGAGGGCCGGGAAAACCTGTGGTCCATTGTGACCGCGCCGGAAGAATACCGCGCATACGGCTATATGAACGGCGTCGGCCCTGCGTTCTATCCTGCCGACGGGCAGGGCAGCGTCGTGATGAACGCGCCCGCTGCGGATGCCGATGCGGATTTCGACGCTTTCGTGCGCGGGTTCGTTCCCGATACGCCCGATCCGTCCGTCGTGCCCGACTACTATGTCTATGACGAGGAAAGCGGCCTGTATTGCTTTGTCACGCGGGACGGAGAGACGCTCTACCGCGCGTGGGGCCGCATGGACGGCCGGGAGCCGGCGTTCTACCCTGCTGACGCCGAGGGCCGGGTGGCGGCGGACGCGCAGCCCGTGGACACGGCGGCGGAGTATGACGCGCTGGTCGCGGGCTTCGGCGCGACGGACGTTCCGCAGGAGGTTCCCATCTACAACGAGATTTCGGAGGGGCTGTATGCCTTTGAAGACCGGGACGGCGTGACGCACTACCGCGTCTATGGCCGCCTGAACGGCGCCGAACCCGCCTATTATCCCTCCGATGAAACCGGCGCCGTGGAAGACGGCGCGCTGCCCGTCACGCCGCAGGAGGATTTCTCCGCCTATATCGAAGGGTTTACGCCCATGGACGCTCCCCAGGTTCCCGATTTCTATACGTCCCTGGGGAACGGGCTGTATTGCATCGTGGACCGCGACGGGAATCCGGTCTATCGGGTGTATGGCGTCCTGGATGGCCAGGCGGCCGCGTTCTACCCCGCCAATGCCGACGGCGAACTGTTGGAACAGGTTCCGGTAACGCCCGAGGAGGATTTTGACGCCTACATCGCCGGCTTCGTGCCGATGGACCCGCCGTCGGACGATACCTTCTACTATACGCAGGAAGATACGCTGGGGCTGTGGTCCTTTGTGGATGTCCAGGGACAGACGCAGTACCGCGCCTATGGCGAGCTGAACCGCGGCGAAGCGGCTTTCTATCCGGCGGACGCCGAGGGGAATGTCGCCACCGACGCGCTGCCGGTGGAGCCGGAGTCCGATTTGGCCATGATGCCGCCTCCGCGCTTTACGCCCGCGACGCCGGAGACGGTTCCGGAATACTACGAGCCCGTCGAAGGGGTGGAAGGCCTCTACTCGTTTATCAACCAGGACGGTGAGACCGAGTATCGCGCCTATGGCGCATACGGTCGGGCCATGCCGGACTTCTACCCGGCGGACGCGCAGGGCGTCCCCTTGGAGGATATCCCCGTGGATGTGGAGGCAGACGCGCTCATGGTGCAGCCCAACCCCACGGACTTTGTCTCCGTCATTCTCCAGCCCGCCGCCGCTGCGCAGACCGAGCAGCCCCTTACCGCCACCCTTGTCGTTCCCGAGCCTACCATGCTGCAGTCCGACGTTTCCCCTGTGCAGGACGCGCAGACGCCGTCCGCTTCGCCCGTGACCCGGGACATCGCGGCGACCCGTTCGCCGGCTCCGGAAGAGACGGTCGCTTCCACGGTTTCCCCTTCCGTGGAAACCGCCGCTCCGACGGAGGAGACATCCGACGACAGCACGCAGGCGCCGGCTGTTGAGCCGACCGACGTAGCCGTCGCCGAAACGCAGGACGCCGAGCCGACCGAAGCGGCTGTCACCGAAACGCCGGACGCTGAGCCGACCGACACAGCCGTTACCGAAGCGCCGGACGTCGAGCCGACCGAGGCGGTCTTCGTGACTGCGCCCGTGGAGGAAGAAGCGGCAGCCTTCCCCTGGTGGTGGATTGTCATCGGCGCGGTTGTCGTCGCGGGAGGCGCTGTGCTCATCGTGCTGAGCCGCCGGAAAAAATAAACGCAGACACGCTTCCAGAAAATAGGGGCGGCGCAGGAAATGCGCCGCCCTTTCAGCATATCGACAAATTGAACACACTTCTGCGGGGATGCAGGAAGGGGCAGCAAGCCCGTTCCTATGCCATCCGCAGCGGCGGCGTGTACGCCGCTTCCGCCAACCCCTTTGGGGAGGTTTGGAGGGCCGAAGCCCTCCAAATACAATCCGAACCCGGCGACATGCGCGGCGGGTTCGGAAGCCTTGCGCAGCAAGGTTTCCCTGCACGTTTCCCCGGCCGCGCCCCCAGGCGCAGGGGAAACGTGTCCTGGCGGAAAAGGCCGGCTGCGCCGGCCTTTTTCGACAAGCGAAAGACCGTCGACAACACTTTGTCGACGGTCTGAGCGCGGCAGCGCATTTCCTGCGCCGCCCCCTTCGTGATTGGCTGATGCGAAAACCCGTTTGCCCGCCGCACCGTCGCGCGCTACGGCTCCCGGGTCTGCGCGTCCCGCTGCCATTGCTCCACCTGCCGGCGCTCCCGGGGCGTAAGGTCCGCCTCCCGCAGCAGTTCCGGCCGCCGTTCCCAGGTAATGCGCAGCGACTGCTCGCGCCGCCATTTGACGATTTCGGCGTGGTTGCCGCCCAGAAGCACCTCGGGCACTTCCATGCCGCGCAGCGACCGGGGCCGGGTATACTGCGGATACTCCAGCAGGCCCGACGTGAAGGATTCCTCCTGGGCCGACGCCTCGCTGCCCAGCACGCCGGGAATCAGCCGCGCTATGCAATCGATAAGCACCATGGCCGCAGGCTCGCCTCCGGTGAGCACATAATCGCCCACGGAGATTTCCTCGTCTATGCAGGCGTCGATGGCGCGCTGATCCACGCCCTCATAGTGGCCGCACAGGAGCACCAGTTCCCGCTCCCGCGAGAGCGCCTCCGCCTTTTTCTGCGTCAGGGTCTGGCCGCGCGGGGAAAGAAAAATGCGCCGGCCATGGAACGGTTCCGGCGCGACGGCGGCCATCGCGTCCAGGATGGGCTGGGCGAGCATGACCATGCCCGCGCCGCCGCCGAACGGATCGTCGTCGGTATTCTTGTGTTTCCTGTCCGAAAACGGGCGCAGGTCGACCGGTTCGACGGCGAGCAGTCCCTGCGCGATGGCGCGCCCGAGAATGCTCTCCTTCAAAAACGAATCGAACATATGCGGGAAGATGGTCAAAACGGTAATCTTCATGAGGAAAATACCGCCGTCTCGCGCAGGCCCTGCGCATCCAGCAGCATGCGCTTACCGCGCACGTCCACTTCCAGGATGACCTTTTTCAGCGCGGGCACGAGCAATTCCCCGCGCGGCCCCCGGAATACGTACACATCGCACCCGCCCGGCTGCAGCACGTCCGAAAGAACGCCGCAATCCGCGCCCTCCGTGTCCGTCGCATGGCAGCCAATCAGGTCGCAGATGAATTCCGTATCCTCCGGCAGCGCCACCGCGTCGTCGCGATGGATATAGAGCAGCGCGCCGCGCAGCGCCTCGGCGCCTTCGCGGCTGTATACGCCCTCCAGGCGCACATAGGCAAAACCGTCATGCACGCGCAGGCAATGGATGGCGCGCATTTCGCCTTCTACGCGCACGCGCTTTAGGTCGAAATAGCGGCCCGGGTCATCCGTGAGCGGCTTGACCTTCAGCTCGCCACGGATGCCCTGCGGGCGCACGATTTCTCCTACCGCCAGGTATTCGTCCAGCATCAGAGAATCTCCACGTACACGGGCTTGGCGTCTTTGAGCGTCGCGGCCTTGACGATGGAGCGGATGGCCTTGGCAATCCGTCCCTGCTTGCCGATGACCTTTCCCATATCCTCCGGCGCTACGCGCAGCTCAATGACCACCGCATCGGGGGTGTCCACCTCGCGCACGTCCACCGCGTCCGGATTTTCCACCAGGGAACGGGCGATATAGCGAACCAGCTCAACCATGGCTTATCCCTCGATGGCGCCGCTCTTCTTGAGCAGAACGCGCGCGGTGTCGGTCGGCTGCGCGCCGTTGGCCAGCCACTTCTTGGCCTTTTCGTTGTCCAGCTTGATGACCGCGGGCTGCTGGCGCGGATCATAATAGCCGATTTCCTCGATAAAGCGGCCGTCGCGCGGGCTGCGGCCGTCGGCCACCACGATGCGGTAAAACGGCATTTTCTTCATGCCCATTCTCTTCAGACGAATCTTCACTGCCATGCTGGTTTCCTCCCAATGGTTTCATTTGATCTATGCAAACGATCTTCGATCGATTACATCCTTCCGGCCCGCCCGTTACATCCCCGGCAGGCGCATCCGCCGCTTGCCGAAGCGGCCGCCCATCATCTGCTTCATCATCTGCTTGGCCGTTTCAAACTGGCGAATCATCTGGTTGACGTCCTGCACGGTGGTGCCGCTGCCCGCGGCAATCCGGCGGCGGCGCGACGCGTTGAGGATTTCGGGATGGCGGCGTTCCTGCGGGGTCATGGAGCGGATGATGGCCTCCGGCTTTTTCATGGCGTTTTCGTCAATTTGCACATCCTTGAGCTTTGCGCCCACGCCCGGCAGCATTTTCAAAATGCTTTCCATGGAGCCCATCTTTTTCATCTGCTGCATCTGCTCCAGGTAATCCTCCAGCGTGAAGGAGGCGTCGCGCGCCTTGCGCGAGAGCTTTTCCGCCGCCGCTTCGTCGAACGTCTCCTGCGCCTTTTCAATCAGCGAGAGCATATCGCCCATGCCAAGAATGCGCGAGGCCATGCGGTCGGGATAGAACGGCTCGATGCCGTCCATTTTCTCCGATACGCCGCTGAACTTGATGGGCTTGCCCGTCACCGCGCGCACCGACAGCGCCGCGCCGCCGCGGGTATCGCCGTCGAGCTTGGTCAGGATCACGCCGTCGATGGAAAGCTGCTCGTTAAACGAATTGGCCACCGTGACCGCGTCCTGACCGGTCATTGCGTCGACCACAAGCAAAATCTCCTGCGGACGAAGCGCGTCGCGCACCTGCTGCAGCTCCTGCATGAGCGCCTCGTCGATATGCAGGCGGCCGGCCGTATCCAGAATCACCGTGTCCATGCCGTAGTAGCGCGCATGCTCGACGGCTTCGCGGGCGGTCTGCACGGGGTTTTGCGCTCCTTTTTCAAACACCGGCACGTTGACCGACGCGCCCACGACCTGCAGCTGCTTGATGGCGGCGGGGCGATAAATATCGCAGGCGACCAGGAGCGGTTTTTTCCCCTGCTTTTGCAAAAAGCGCGCCAGTTTTCCCGCCATGGTGGTTTTGCCCGCGCCCTGCAGGCCGCAGAGCATAAACACCGTCGGCGGCATGGAGGACCAGGTCAGGCGGGCATTGGCGCCGCCCATGAGGCTGGTAAGCTCCTCGTTGACAATTTTGATGACCTGCTGCGCAGGGGACAGGCTCTGGGAAATTTCCGCGCCCACGCAGCGTTCGGAAACCTTCCTGACAAAATCCTTGGCCACCAGGAAGTTTACGTCCGCCTCCAGAAGCGCCATGCGCACCTCGCGCATGGCCGCCTTGACGTCCTGCTCGGACAGCTTGCCGCGGCCGGACAGCTTCTTCAGCGCCCCCTGCAGCTTTTCGGTTAAGCCTTCAAACGCCATCCTGCTCCTCCTCCTGCCGCAGCAGTTCTTCCACGATTCTCTCCGCGCCCGCGGTGTCGCCCGCCCGCAGCGCCGTCCGGCACGTCTCCAGCCCCGCGCAAATGCGCGCCCACCGGGACGCCAGGCCCAGACGCGCTTCCAGCGCCTCCAGCTGCCGCTCGCCGCGCCGTATCGCATCGTGCGCCGCCTGTCGCGTCACGCCCGATGTCTCGGCAATTTCGGACAGAGACAAATCGTCTTCATAATACAGCCGCAGCCATTCCCGCTGACGCTCCGTCAGCATCTTCCCGTAAAAGGAAAGCAGCAGGCCTGCATGCACGCGCTTTTCCATTCCCGCGCCTCCTGTAAAGGGCTTTGGCTTGACAGCCTGACCAGTATACGCAAAAACGGCCCCTTTGTCAAGGGGTTGGCGGCCTGTCCGGAAAAAAAGCCGCGGCGCCCTCCGCAAATTCGCGCCGGCCATGGCATTGCCCCGGCGCGCATTTCATGGTATGCTATGTTTATGAGCGACATCTATTCGGTCATTGCCTATATAGCCCGCTATTGGTTTGTGGCGCTGGTGCTGGTCATTATCTGGCGCGCGCTGTACTGGCTGCGCCGGGACGCGCGCCGCGTTTCGCGCGCCCTGCGCCGGTACCCGGACGCCGGCTACATCGGGGAATGGGCGGTCATTGACGTCGAGACGGCCCAGCCGACCGGCGAAGTCCTCGCTGCGCCGCGGGACGGATGGCTGGGCAGCGCGCGCGGGTGCGACGTGTGCCTGCCCCATGCGGACATGCCCGCCCATGCCGCGCGCTTTTTTCTGCGCGCCGACGGGCTGCATCTGGTGCCGCGCCGGAGCGGCGTCCTGATGGTGGACGGCGAGCCCGTGCGGCGGGAGGCGGTGCTGCGCCACGGCGCGACGGTTTCCTGCGGGCGCGCGGCGCTGCAGCTGCGGCTGTTTGCGGGCGTGGTGCTCAGCGGCGAAAAGCCCGGCCGCAAGCCCAGACCGGACCCCGAGCCCGTCCTGCCGGACCTGCCGCCGGAGGTCGCCGAGGCGGAGGAGGAAGGCGCGGAGGCCGGGGACGCGCCCGCACAGCAGGAGACGCCCTCGTCGCTCCCCGTACCCAGCATGACGGTATCCAGCAAAAAAATCAGGAGAAAGACCCGTGAGCCGCAAACGCCCAACGCGTGAAGCGCGAAAGCAGAAGAAGGACCGGCGTGCCCTGCGCACGCGAAAGCCGGCGCGCAGGCGCGGCCGCGACGCGGCCAGCCTGACGCTCAGCGCGGTCATGTTTTTCTGCGCCAGCGCGTGCCTGCTTCTGGCGCTCAAAAGCCTGCTGAACGAGGGCCGGGTGGACTGGGGCGCGCTCGCGCTGATGGTTGCGCTGCCCCTGGTCTGCTGGCTGTGCGTGCGCGTGGTGGCGCGCCCGCTCAGGGCAGACCCGATGCTCGTGCTGCTGATGACCTTTCTGGTATCGCTGGGCATTGTGCTGCTCTACGGACTGGACCCGGAGCGGGGCTTGCGCCAGAGCGTTATCTACCTGCTGGGCATTGCGATGTTTGCCGGCTGCGCCTTATCCATACGGCTGATTCACGACTGGCACGCGCTGTCCTGGCTGATGATTCCCGCGGGGCTCGTGCTGCTGCTTCTGCCCGTTGCCATCGGCGAGGAGCAGGGCGGCGCGAAAAACTGGATTTCCATGCCCGTCATCGGCTCCTTTCAGCCCAGCGAGCTGGTCAAGCTCGCGCTGCTGCTGACGCTGGCGGAATTCTTTTCCAGCCCGCGCGGCTTTCGCGGCATGCTGCCGGGACTGGCGTTTTCCGCAGCCTGCCTGGGCGTTTTGATGCTGCAAAAGGATTTGGGAACGGCGCTGATGTATTACCTGGTGACGCTGCTTCTGTTCTGGGCCGCCTCCTCGAACCTGCCGCTGACGCTGCTGGGGGCCCTGGGGGGCGTGGGCGCGGCGGTCGTAGGCTATCGGATGTTTGCGCATGTGCGCACGCGCGTGGCCATCTGGCTCAACCCATGGTCGGATGCCCTGGGCAAGGGATACCAGCTGGTGCAGGCGCTTATGGCCATCAGCAGCGGCGGCCTGTTCGGCCTGGGCCTGGGCATGGGGCAGAGCCGCGTCATTCCCGCCTATTCCACGGACTTCATCTTTGCCGTGCTGTGCGAGCAGTTTGGCATTCTCTTTGGGCTGTGCGTGGTCGCGCTGTATGTCATCCTGGTCATGCGGGGCATCTCCATTGCGCTCAGGGCGCGCACCCCCTTCCAGGCGCTGCTGGCGCTGGGCGTTTCGCTGATGATTGGCCTGCAGACGTTCGTGATTATCGGCGGCGTCGTCAAGCTCATCCCGCTGACCGGCATTACCATGCCCTTCGTCAGCTATGGCGGCACGTCGCTGGTGTCCTGCATGGGCATGGTGGGGCTTTTGTGCGGCGTTTCCGCGCAGAATGAAAAGGACCGTGCGGAGGATGAGCGGCTGACGCAAGGCGCGGAGGAGGGCGAGGCATGAAGCGGCTGCGGAACAACATACGCCTGCTGGCGCTCGGGCTGGCCTGCCTGTTCGTCGGGCTTGTCGCATATTTTTCCTATTCGGTCTACTTCTATGGCGGCCGCTGGTTCGCCAGCGCCACCAATCCGCGCCTGGCCGACCAGAAACAGCACGTTATCATGGGCGATTTGGTGGACCGCACGGGCCTGGTGCTCGCGACGACAGACGCCGACGGGCAGCGAAGCTATCCGCAGTATTCGGATTTGCGCCGGGCGGTCTCGCACGTTGTCGGAGACAGCGGCGGCGTGGTGGCCAACGGCGCGGAAACCTTTATGGCCAGCTATCTGCTGGGCTTTGAATCCGGGGCGTTCGAGCGGCTCCGGCTGCTGTTTACGGGCGAGCAGGCGCGCGGCGATACGGTACGGCTCACCATCGACGCGAAGCTGTGCGAATACGCGTCCAGCCTCCTGTCCCGCCACGAGGGCGGAGCCATCGTCGTGATGAACTATCGGACCGGCGAGCTGCTCTGCTCCACCTCCTATCCGGACTTCGACCCGCGCAGCCTGTCCTCCGTTCTTCAGAACAGCGAGGACAACGGCGCGCTGATTAACCGCGTTACGCAGGGGTTCTATCCGCCCGGCTCCACCTTCAAAATCCTCACGCTGGCCTCCGCGCTGGAAAACATCTCCGGCGTCATGTCGCGCACATACAACTGCACCGGTGCGCTGACCGTAGACCGCACCACCGTGACCGAGGCTTCCAGCCAGGTACACGGCGTCCTTTCGGTGCAGGAGGCTTTTGCCGAAAGCTGCAATACCGCCTTTGCTTCCCTCGCGCTGGAGCTGGGGTACGGGCGGCTTGCGCAGACCGCCTCTTCCTTCGGCTTTGGCGACAATTTTCTCTTTCGCGACCTGATTGTGTATAACTCCCAGTATCCCACCGACAACCAGAGCCTGGACGATTTGGCCTGGTCGGGCGTGGGCCAGGGGCGCGTGCTGGCCACGCCGCTGCATATGGCGATGGTCGCCGCCGCCGTGGCCAACGATGGCGTCATGATGGAACCGCGCCTGATGCTGTCGGCCACCACGGCCCAGGGCCAGAGCCGGACGCTCCAGCCCACGCGCACCTACCGGCGCGCCTGCAGCGCGGAAATCGCCTCCGCCCTTCGCGGCGCCATGGTCGCCTGCGTGCAGAGCGGCACGGGGCGCCAGGCGCAGATCAGCGGCTATACGGTGGGCGGAAAGACCGGCAGCGCGGAGAGCAGCGACGACAAGGAAATCAAAACGCACGCCTGGTTTGTGGGCTTTGTGGAAAGCGACGAGCATCCGCTGGCCATCGCGGTGGTCATCGAGCACGGCGGCTCCGGCGGCAGCATCGCCACGCCCATCGCCCAGCGCGTGCTCTCGCGCGCCATTGAGCAGGGATATTAGCTTGTCGAAAAAGGCCGGCGTTGCCGGCCTTCAGCGTATCGACAAATTGAGTACACTTCTGCGGGGATGCAGGAAGGGGCGGCAGCCCCAGGCGCAGGGGAAACGTGTCCTGGCGCGCGCCTATCCGTCCACCTTGACAATCGGCGCGATGCTGGCGACAAATTCCTTGATGCCATAGGCGGCAAACTCAATCACCACGCGGCAATCCCCGTTTTTCCCGCGCACTTCCAGCACGTCGCCCTCGCCGAATTTGCGATGCAGCACGCGGTCGCCCGGCTGAAACAGCGCGACCTGCCGCGCCTGGGCGGCGAACCGGCTTGCCAGCGACGCAGAGAACCCCTGCTGGACGCCCGGAATGTGCAGCGCGCCGGAGCGTCCGCCGGCAAAGTCGCGCGCTGCGGCCTGCGCGTTGCGCGCCGCGACAATCTGCTCGCGGGTACGCACGGCGGGATTGACGATGGGCTGCGCGCGGCGGTTCCACTCGTCGTCTAGCAGGCGGGACGGAATCTCCTCGATAAACTGGGAAACGGCGTTGCGCTGCATCTGGTTAAAGAGCATGCGCTGCATGGCGTACGACAGGTACAGCCGCTTGCGCGCGCGCGTAACGCCCACATACGCCAGGCGCCGCTCCTCCTCGATGCGCCCTTCGACCAGCGCCAGATGCGAAGGAAACAGCCCCTGTTCCATGCCCACGATAAACACCGTATCAAACTCCAGGCCTTTGGCGCTGTGCAGGGTCATCAGCGTCAGCGTCTGCTGGTTTTCGGGCATGCCGTCCAAATCCGTAACGAGCGCGACGTTCTCCAGAAAAGCTTCCAGCGTGGGCGCGTCCGCCTTTTCCTCATACTCGCGCACCGCGCCGATGAACTCGTGGATGTTTTCCACCCGCGTGCGCGCTTCTTCGGAATCTTCCTTAAGATACTGCATTTCCAGGCGCGTTTTTTCAATCAGCGTCTGCACGAAATCGCTCAGCGGCATGCTCTCGCGAAGCGCCATCAGCCACGTCAGGAGCTGGGCGAAATCGCCCACGCTCTTGCGCGCGCGGGACGCCAGGGTTTCGGGCGGCTCCAGCATGGCGTTGAAGATGGGCACGCCGTTCTGCGCGGCGGCGCGGGCCAGCTCCGCGATGGTCGCATCGCCAATGGCGCGGCGCGGGGTGTTGATGATGCGGCGCAGGGATACGTCATCCGCGGGATTGACCAGCACGCGCAGATAGGCCACGATGTCCCTGATTTCACGCCGGTCATAAAAGCGCGTGCCGCCGTATACCCGGTAGGGAATGCCGGCGCGCACCAGCATTTCCTCCAGCACGCGGGACTGCGCGTTCATCCGGTACAGCACCGCCATGCCGCCCAGCTTTTCCCCGGCCTGCTGCGCCTGGTGGATGCGGTCGCACACCCATGCCGCCTCCTCCCGCTCGTCCCCGGCGCTGAACAGGCGGATGGGTTCTCCCTCGCCCGCCTCGGTCCACAGCGTTTTTTCCTTGCGCCCTTCGTTATGGGCGATGATGTTGTTGGCCGCGTCAAGGATATTGGCGGTGGAGCGATAGTTCTGCTCCAGGCGGATGACCTTGCAGCGGGGAAAGTCCTTTTCAAACTCCAGAATGTTTCGGATATCCGCGCCGCGCCAGCCGTAAACGCTCTGGTCGTCGTCGCCCACCACGCAGACATTCTGGGTCTGGCCGGCCAGCAGGCGCACGAGCATATACTGGGCGTAGTTCGTGTCCTGATACTCGTCCACCAGGATATAGGAAAAGCGGTTGCGGTAGGCTTCCAGCACCGGCGGATGCTGCGAAAAAAGCTCCAGCGTCTTTACCAGCAGGTCGTCAAAGTCCAGCGCGTTGGAGGCGCGCAGGCGCTGCTCGTACTCGCGGTAATAGTCGCTGATCATCTGGCAGCGGTAATCCCTGGCAGACTGCTGGAACCAGCCGTCGGGAGAAAGCAGGCGGTTTTTCGCCTCCGAGATGCGCGCCTTGATTTCCCGCACCGGCAGGAATTTGTCGTCGATGTTCAGCTTTCTGGAAAGCTCCTTGAGCACGGCGGTCTGGTCGTCCTCGTCGTAAATCGAGAAGGCACGCTCATAGCCGAGCTTGTCGATATCGCGCCGCAGGATGCGCGCGCAGCAGGCATGAAACGTGGTGACCCACGCCTCGCCCGCCATGCCGCCGGTGAGCCGGTCTATCCGCTCGCGCATCTCCCGCGCGGCTTTGTTGGTAAACGTAATTGCCAGGATATGCCATGCCGGCACGCCCGTTTCCAGCAGATGCGCCACGCGACAGGTGAGCGCCCGCGTCTTGCCCGAGCCCGCCCCCGCCAGCACCAGCACCGGCCCCTGCAGGGTTTCCACGGCCTGGCGCTGTTGCGGATTGAGGGAACTCCAGTCCATTCAGCACTCCTCCTTGCGCTTGTCCATCCTGTTCAGCACGCGCCCGTAGCCCTCCGCTCCGTATTGCAGGCAGCGATTGACGCGGCTGATTGTCGCCGTGCTCGCCCCCGTCTGGCGCACAATTTCCTGATACGTCGCCCCGCCGCGCAGCATGCGCGCCACTTCCAGACGCTGGGCCAGGGCCTGCACCTCGGCAATGGTGCACAAATCGTCGAGCAGGCGATAGGCCTCCTCGCGGCTTTCCAGGGCCACCAGCGCATCGCAGAGCAAATCGGTCTGCGGCGATTCCTGTTTGGAATGATACATGGCGTTCATCCTCCGACGGGCACAGATCCTTACCTGATTATAGCACATGAACGAGAAAAGTGCAAAGGGCGGCCTTGGTTTGCGCCTGCCGGCCCAGGCAAAAGTCTCTGCGCGGGAAGCGCACGGCCTTTTTTTCAAAGCGTCCCCCGCCATGCGCGCATTGCCCGCACCGTTTTTTCCCGGCCACATATCCTGTCAGTGTGAGGGGACTCACGGACGAACCGAACAAGGAGGCGTTCGCATGTCATTTTACTCCTATAAGAACGCAAACCCAAGGTGCTGCCCCGGCGTCATTTCGGGAGACGCGGTATCGGGGCTGACGGAGCGGGTATGCGTGCAGGTCAAGCGCGTGTATGATTCCGGCCTTATCCAGGAGCAGCTGGACGACCGCGTGGTGACCATCACCAACTATGCCGTGGTGCCGCCGTGCAACTGCAACTGCGCGGGGAACTGCTGCCCGGGCGAGCTGCCCGACCCGCCCGGCCCCGTACCGCCCATTACCTTCGAAAGCTGCCGCTCCTCTTCCACGCAGGGCCGCATCCGCGACCTGACCATCGAGCGGCTGTGCGACAGGCCGTGCTTTGCGCGCGTGCGCGGCACGGTGGATGTGCCCATTGACATCCTCTTTAGCGACTCGCGCTGCGTGCAGTACGTCGGCCAGGGCGTGGTGAGCCTGTCGGTGGATGTGCTGCTGTCCATCCCGGACGAAGCCATCGTTCCCTACTGCATCGAGGCGATGGTCAGCGCCATCTGCGTGTCGGGTACATACCAGGGCGACAACGAATTCAAGCTGACCATCTGCGTGACCGCGGCGCTGAAGGTCATCGCGGAGGTGGAGATTCTGGTACCCAGCTACGGCTTTTGCACCATTCCGCCCAGCGAGGAGTTCGCAGAAAATGTCTGTGATGAATTTTTTGCCCTGCCGCTCTATCCGCCCGCCACGCTCTGCGACGAAAGCACCGTTTCCACCGCCAACTGCGGCTGCCGCGTGAGCGGAAACGCCTGCGGCTGGAACCAGTGCGGCTGCGGCTGCAGCAACTGCAGCTGTTGACAAAAGCGCCGCCCCATGGTATGCTTACAAAAGAATCGAAAACTTCATAGGCTGCTCATCCAGAGAGGTGGAGGGACTGGGCCCGATGAAACCCGGCAACCGGCGTTCGACGTGCGGTGCCAATTCCCACGGCATAAGCCGGCAGATGAGGCGGAGATTCCAAATATTGCGAAACCCCTCTCTTGCAGAGGGGTTTTTTGACGAAAGGATGCGAAAGATGAAAACGTATTTTACCTCCGAGTCCGTGACCGAGGGACATCCGGACAAGCTGTGCGACCAGATTTCCGATGCGGTGCTGGACGCCATTCTCGCCAAGGACCCCAATGCCCGCGTGGCCTGCGAAGCCGCCACGACCACCGGCCTTGTGCTGGTCATGGGCGAAATTACCACCAATACCTATGTGCCCATTGACGAAGTGGCGCGCGGCGTGGTGCTGGATATCGGCTACGACCGCGCCAAATACGGCTTTGACGGCCATACCTGCGCGGTGCTGACCACCGTACACGAGCAGTCCCCGGATATCGCGCAGGGCGTGGATGCGGCGCTGGAAACGCGCGGGGGCGAAGCGGGCGACGAGCTGGGCGCCGGGGATCAGGGCCTCATGTTCGGCTTTGCGTGCGACGAGACGCCGGAGCTGATGCCCATGCCCATTGCGCTGGCCCATCGCGCCGCCCGCAGGCTGACGCAGGCGCGCAAGCAGGGCATCCTGCCCTGGCTGCGTCCGGACGGAAAATCGCAGGTGACGGTGGAGTATGAAGACGGCCGGCCCGTGCGGGTGGACTGCGTGCTGATTTCCGCGCAGCACGGCGAGGACGTGCCGTACGAAACGCTGCGCGAGGGCATCCTGGAGGAGGTCATCCGGCCCGCCATCGACCCGGCCCTGCTCGACCGGAACACGCGCTTTCTTGTCAATCCCACGGGCCGGTTTGTCATCGGCGGCCCGATGGGCGACTCGGGACTGACAGGGCGCAAGATTATCGTGGATACCTACGGCGGCGCGGCGCACCACGGCGGCGGCGCGTTTTCGGGCAAGGACCCGACCAAGGTGGACCGCAGCGCCGCGTATGCCGCGCGCTATGTGGCCAAGAACCTGGTGGCCGCCGGGCTGGCGCGCCGGTGCGAGCTGGCGCTGTCCTACGCCATTGGCGTCGCGCATCCGCTTTCCCTGCGGGTGGATACGTTCGGCACGGGCGTGCTGCCGGAAGAGAAGCTCGAAGCCATCGTGAAGGAAGCCTTTGACCTGCGGCCCAACGCCATTATCCGCACGCTGGATTTGCGCCGCCCGATTTACCGCCAAATCGCGGCGTACGGGCACTTTGGCCGCACGGATATCGACCTGCCGTGGGAGAAATGCGACCGGGTGGAACAGCTGCGCCGGCTGGCGGGCTGCTGACACGCCGGAGGGCGGGGACGACGCACGGGCGCAATCCCCGCCCCGTCACATCCAGTCTTCGTGCGTTTCCTTGTACATCCGCACCATCTCGTCCGCCTCGGCCAGCAGCGCGCGCACCTCGTCCTCGCCGTATACCGTCGCGCCGCTGGCAAAGGCATGCCCGCCCCCGCGATATCGCTCGGCCAGCCGGTTGACGGGGAGGAAGCGGGAGCGAAGGCGTACCCGAATTGCGCCGTCCGCCTCGCCCGTCTCGATAAAAGCCATCCAGCACAGGCAGCCGCGAATGGAGTCCATATACGAAACGCAGGCGGAGGCCGCCTCAAAGGTCAGGCCAAACGCCGCCTGCATGTCGCAGCCGACATACAGGTGCGCCACCCCGTGCGGCGTGCGGCCCATATGCTCGTACAGGTATGCCTGGAACTTCAGCGTTTCAAACTCGCGCAGATACAAATGGGCGTAGAGCCTTTCCCTGTCCACACCCGCGTCCAGGAGCAGGGCGGCCAGCCGGAGCGTATCCCCGCTCACCCCTTCGTAGCGGAACCGCCCCGAATCCGTCACCATGCCCGCGTAAAGGCAGGTGGCCGCGCGCCGGTTCAGCTTCAGCTCCTCCCGAAACATCGCGTAAAACGCAGCGACCATCTCGCACGCCGCGCTGCGCTCTTCCTCGACCCAGTTATAATCGCCGTAGGGCTCCACGTTGATATGATGGTCGATTTTGATAATTTCCCGGCACAGCGCGTACTTGGGATTGGAAATGCGCGCGGCGTTGCCCGTATCCAGCACGATGCCCAGGGCGTCGGCGTAAACCTCGTCGGGAACCGGCGCATCGTCCGGGCCGAGAAAGGCCAGGTAGTCGGAGCGCTCGCCGTCGATAAGCAGGACTTCCTTGTCCGGGTAGGTGCAGCGGAGGATTTCCTGCAGGCCCTTGGTCGCGCCCACGCAGTCGCCGTCCGGCCGATAGTGCCGAAACAGCATGATGCGCGGCGCCTCCCGAATCTTTTGCAGAATGGTTTCCATGACAGCCCGGTTGTCCGTTTGCGCGCCCATCAGCCTTCCTCCATCATCGCGTCCAAATCCGCCAGCATGGCCATCGCCTCCGCACGGTCTTTTACCCTGGCCCCGCTGGCCTTGGCATGCCCGCCCCCGCCGTACTGGACGGCGACGGGGTTGATGTTGCGCCGGTCGGAGCGCAGCTCGCACAGCACGCCTTCCTCCGACTCCGTAAAGCTCACCCAAACGTCCACCCCCCGGATATCGGCCATGGTGTTGACCATGGCGCGCGAGATGACGAACGGGTCCAACCCCTGCGCCCGGAGCTCTTCGCCAGTGGTGTAAAGGTAGGCGACGCGATGCGGGGTAAACCGGATGTTGAGCACGAACTGCGCGCGCAGGCGTACCTGGTCAAAATCGCTGGCATACAGGTTGCGATATATTCCGCTCACATCCAGGGGCTGCTGCTCCAGCAGCCAGGCCGCCTGCCGGAACGTGCGGGCGCTGGTTGCGTCGTAGCGGAAGCGCCCCGAATCGGTGACCATGCCGATAAAGAGCGATTGGGCGGCCACCGGGGTCAGCCGCAGGCCGTGCTCCATGGCCAGCCGGACAATCAGGCCGCAGCAGCTTTCGCTGCCGGTATCTATCGCCTCCAGCTGGGCAATCTGCCCGGTGAACAGGTGGTGGTCGATGCGCGCGGTGGTCTTTGCCAGCGCATAGCGCCCGTCGCTGATGAGCCCCGGCGCGGACGTATCCAGGATGATGGCCATGGCATCGCGATAGGCTTCGTCCGGCACGTCGTCCATCACGGAATCTTCCATAAAATCATACCGTCCCGCGCCGTCGCCGACCATATATACCTGCTTGCCGGGAAAGTTTTCCCGGAGAAGGTGTTTCAGGCCAATCTGGCTGCCCAGCGCATCGCCGTCCGGGTGGGTATGGCGGTGCAGGATGATGCGTTCATGTGCGGCAATGGCCTGAAGAATGGCCTCAAACATGGTATTCCCTCCTTTGTGCAAATCGGCGCCGGCCGTCAGGCAAAATACCCGCGGTATTCCACCCGATACGGGCTGTCCGGGAACAGATAGCGGTGCAGGTCCACGAAGTAGTCGTCCGTCATGCTGGCAATGTAGTCCACGACCATCTGGTTCGGCTCCGTCTCCTCGTAGGGCGCCTGCCTGCGGTAATGCGAGCGCGCCAGGTAGCCGATATGGTGCCGGAAGATGGGGGAAGCCGTATGGCCGTGACGCAAATCGTGCAGCAGGCGTTCATAGAGCTGGCGCATCATCGGCCGCACCGTGCTGTCCAGCCGCGCATGCGCGGCCGCTTTTTCATAAATGATGGCATAGTTTTCGCGCTTGGCGGCCTGGAGCGCCTGAAAATGGCGGGCATCCAGCTTCAGATACGGCTTTCCATAGCTGTTTTCAATCAGGTTGACCACCAGGTTGTTGATAATTTCCGCGTTGAGCGAGCCGATGTCCCCGCTGACAAACGCGCCTTCCGGCGCCACGTCGACCCGCGCCGCGTCCTGCCTGTCCTTGCCCAGATAGGCAATGATGTCGGCGACGCGCACCACGCTCCCTTCCAGCGTAGAGGGCTGAATCCTGCCGGCCAGGGTGCTGTCGGCGGCGGCTTCCTCCAGCATGCGGTCGAACGCCTCGAAGCTGTCGACGGGGACGGGGCGGTAGACCTCCTGTTCCATTTCCCCGTTGTGCCCGGCGATGCCCGAGAGCGTCTGCAGGCTGATGTTGAGCGGATAGATTTCGTCCAGCACGCGCACGGAATGCAGGTTATGGGAAAAATGGCGGCCGGTATGCGCATGGTACAGCTCGTCCAGGTACGTCTCGCCCGTGTGGGCGAAAGGCGGATGGCCGATATCGTGCCCCAGGGCGATGGCCTCAATCAAATCCAGGTTGAGATGCAGCGCGGCGCCCAGGGTGCGCGCGATTCGGGATACCAGCTGTACATGCAGGCTGCGCCGGGAAATGTCGTCGTTTTTGACCAGCGAAAACACCTGCGTCTTGTCAATATACCGGTTATAGTAGGGACAGTGCAGAATTTTGTCCACGTCATGCACGAAGGGCGGCCGCCATATCGTGGCCTCGTCGGCCTCCACCCGGCGCCGCCGAATGACCTGCCGGTCGTCCACCCCTACGCGCGCAAACGTCCCCTCCTGCTTTTCCCGGGCCATCTGCCGGACCAGCGCGTCCGACAGCGTTTCATAGCGCAGCACGGTTTTTCCCTCTCCTTCCAGGCGTTCCGGAACCTTCCGGGAGTGCTTCTATTGTATAACACCCGAAACGCTTTGGCAAACCCTCCGGCCGCGCTGCCCGGGGCCGTCCCGGCCGGCGGCAGGGCCTGGGCGCGGGAAAAGTAGACGCAGCCGTCTACAAGTGATATAATGACAGATCATGGCAGTTGATATGAAGGAGAAGATTGCGCAGGAGACCGGCAGGCTTCTGTTCGACAAAAAAGTGAAGAAGCTTACGGTAAAAGACATTGTGGATGCGTGTCATATTACCAGACAGGCGTTCTATTACCACTTTGCCGATATCCCCGAATTGCTCCAGTGGATGATGGAGCAGAAAAAGAACGAGTGGTTCCTCAAATTCGCAGGCTGCACGGATATGGAGGAACAGCTGCGATGCTTTTTTACCACGGCCGTCAATGCCCGGCCCGCCATGAAAAAGGGGCTTACCTCCAATTATGGAAAAGAGCTGGAAACGCTGCTGATGCAGAACATACATGCCCTGCTCCGCCGCATTGCCTCGACGCAGGACGCCTTTGAAAGCTATGGCGCCGTGGAGCAGGATACGCTGATTCGCTATCACTGCCAGGCCACCATGGGCATGCTGCGGCACTGGACAGAGGAGGACACCCGGAACCTGGACAGGATTGTCCATGCGATGTACCTGACAATGTCCCGGGGGCTCGCCCTGTAAAATCTCTTTGACAAAACGCCCGGAGTGTAAAGCATCTTTACATTCCGGGCGTTTTGTCAGTTGTAGGGTATGAAAAAAGGAATATGATAAAACGAGGAGGGCGCATAAACCGGAGAAAGGAGACAGGAAAGATGCCGCGTCAAATATTGACAAGAAAGCTTTGCGAATTGGAACAGCGAATTGCCAGGACGCAAAGCCGAATACGGGTAAGCGAGTCTGGCAGCCTGCCCATGCTTCAGGCGGAAATCGCGCAGCTGCAAAGGGAATACGATATCAACGATCTGGCGCTGCAAAACAAGCTGCGCCATTCCCGAACCGAATGCTCATGTGCCATAAAGTAACACACAAGAATTTGATAGACAGCAGCCCATTATTTCCGTGTAACAAAGAGAAAGCAATGTACAATTTACATCTGAATGATATAATACTTTTAGGGCAGAGCAAGGGAAAAATTAAGGTCTACGCTCCGTAGATATTACGCAGATATAAGGAACTCTACGCTCCGTGTGTGTTTATTAAATTACCCATCACCTACAATAAAGGCAGAAAGGAGGACAGAAACTAATGGACCAAATCCGAATCGGCAAATTTATAGCCGAATCAAGAAAATCAATGAACCTTACCCAAAGGCAACTTGCCGACGCACTTTCCATTAGTGACAAAACAATTTCCAAATGGGAGTGTGGAAAAGGACTTCCCGAAGTTTCTCTCATGCTACCATTGTGTGCGGCATTAGATATTACTGTCAATGATTTGCTTTCGGGTGAAAAGGTTTCCTCAACTGATTATCAAAAGAAAGCGGAGGGAAATATGATAAACCTAATGAAGGAAAACGAAGAAAATAGGAAAAGAATGGCGTTGTGCATCATTACCGTCGCAATCACGGTCATTGCTGTATGCGCTCTGATAGTAATAGCATCCTATATTGACCTGCCTACGGTGGTACGAATCATATTGATTGTGGGTGCTGCTTTAGTGGCAGTAGCAGGCATAGCGGCGGGCGCAATGCTTGACATTAAGGCCGGTTATTTTGAGTGTCCTCATTGTAAAGAACTTTTTGTCCCGAGCATGAATGAGTATGTAAAAAGCTATCATACTTTTACAAAACGCAGATTGACCTGTCCTAAATGCGGTAAAACGGGAATGTGCAAACATCGTGTCACAAGATAAATACGATTTCTGGTAATAGCAAAGCCAGCCGAGCCAGTCAACGGTCAAGATGAACGGCGCATACGC
>NHCFR05603__coassemble_178_pt1 | contig 105949 bp, 89 predicted proteins | sample NHCFR05603__metabat2_high_PE_044 | metagenome-assembled genome bin NHCFR05603
CTGCGCAAGGCTTCCGAACCCGCCGCGCATGTCGCCGGGTTCGGATTGTATTTGGTGGGCTTCGGCCCTCCAAGCCTCCCCAAAGGGGGCTTCGACGGTCTGAAGCGGGGCAGACGCAAGGTCTGCCCCGCTGCTTTCTCTTGGGATATCGGGCGGCCGGCAACGTCGCGCGTGCGCCCTGCGGCCCATGCGCGTTGCTTTCCCTTCTGCCGCGCCGTCAGATTTCGACCATAATCGGCAGAATCATCGGGTTTCGCTTGATTTGCTCGTAAATATACTTATGCAGCTCGTCCCGCACGCGCGCCTTGATGGTGTTCCAGTCCTGCATCTCGATGCGGTCATAGTCGCCCAGGATGCGCCGCACGACGTTGCGCACGTTTTCCATCAGCTCCTCCGCCTCACGCACATACACAAAGCCGCGCGAAATGATGTCCGGTCCGGAAACCAGGACGCCCTGCTCGCAATCGATGGCCATCACCACGATAATCAGGCCGTCCTGCGAAAGGTGCTTGCGGTCGCGCAGCACCACGTTGCCCACGTCTCCAATGCCCAGGCCGTCCACCAGCACGCTGCCGGAGGGCACCGACCCCACGACCGACGCGCCCGTGGCGCTGAGCTCGATGACGCTGCCCAGTTCGGGGATGATAACGTTTTTTTCGCTCATTCCCAGCGATACGGCCAGCTTGGCATGCTGGCACAGGTGCCGGTACTCGCCATGCACGGGGATAAAATAGCGCGGCTTGGCCAGCGTATGGATAATCTTCAGCTCTTCCCGGCAGGCGTGGCCGGAAACGTGCACCTCGGCCAGCGATTCATAAATCACCGTCGCGCCGCAGCGGTACAGCTGGTTAATGACGCGGGAGACGAACTTCTCGTTGCCCGGAATGACCGAGGAGGAGAGAATGACCAGGTCGCTCGGCTTGATGCGCACCTTGCGGTGCTCCCCGTAGGCCATGCGCATCAGGCCGCTCATCGGCTCGCCCTGGCTTCCGGTGGTCATGATGACGATTTCCTCGTCGTTATACCGGTCCAAATCGTCAATGTCCAGCAGCCTGCCCTCGGGAATGCGCAGCTCGCCCAGCTGCATGGCAATCTTGACGATGCTCACCATGCTTCGCCCCACGAACGCAATCTTGCGTCCGAAGCGCACGGCCACGTCCACCACCATCTGGATGCGGCTCACGTTGGAGGCGAAAGAGGCGATGATAATGCGTCCCTTCGCATCGCGGAACAGGCTTTTGAACGTCTCCATGACGTTGCGCTCGGTCATCGTAAATCCGGCGCGCTCCACATTGGTCGAATCCGCCAGCAGCGCCAGCAGCCCTTTGTTCCCCAGCGCGGCGATGCCGCTCAAATCCGTGCTTTCCCCGTCAATGGGGGTATAGTCAATCTTAAAGTCCCCCGTGTGCAGAATCGTTCCCGCCGGCGACTCAATCGCCAGCGCCACCGCGCCCGCAATGGAATGGCTCACCTTCAGAAAGCCAACGCTGAACGACCCTGCGCAGACCGTATCGCCCGGCTTGACGACGTTGAGCTGATAGCCGGAGACCTTGTGCTCCTTGAGCTTGTTCTCCACCAGCGCCATGGTCAGGCGCGTGCCGTATACCGGGGCGGGCACCTCCTGAAGAATGTAGGGAATGGCGCCGATATGATCCTCGTGTCCGTGCGTAATGAAAAACGCGCGCACGCGCTCCCTGTTCTTGGTCAAATACGTGATGTCCGGAATGACCAGGTCAATGCCCAGCATATCCTCCTGCGGGAAAATCAGCCCGCAGTCCACCACGATAATATCGTCCCCGTATTCAAACACCGTCATGTTTTTGCCGATTTCATCCACTCCGCCCAGCGGAATCATGCGTACCTTCGGCTTTTCAGCCATAAGCCCCCTCCTTCATGCAAAGTGCAAAAACCATAAAGCGCCGCAAGGTCGGCATCTCCGAACGCCCTGCGCGCCATCGTTTTACCCGCACCTATGTATGCCTTCCCCATTTCATACGGAAAGCATACCTCAACGGATAGAGTATACCATATTTTGTCCGCCTATACCAGCGCTTTGGAAAACTTTCACAGAGGCCGCCCGGCCTGTCAAAGAGCATTTCGGGAGATGTGGGGGCCGAAGCCCTCCAAACGGCTCCGAACCCGGCGGCGCGCGCGGCGGGGCGGGGCAATGTTTGCGTCAGAACCGCCCGTTCCCCTGCGCGTTCCCCAGCGTCTTTCCCTGCGCGTTCCCCCGCGCCTTTCCCTGCGCGTTCCCCCGGCCGCGCCCCAGGCGCAGGGGGAACGTGTCCCGGCGAAAAAGGACGGCGCGTCCGCCGCTTTTTCGACAAACGGAGACCGTCCTTTCGGACGGCCTCCCCTCTTTGCCCGCTATGCGGGCGATGCGAAACGTTCCTTACAGGCCCGAATTGAGCGCATCGTCAATGGCGGCCTGATGGTCCTCGTCCACCTTATCGCTTCCGTGCGTCATACTGCCGGTAAAGTGGATGCACATGACGCCCGAGAACCAGGAGACATAGTTTGTCGTGCCGTGGCCCACCGCGTACATGGAGCCTGCGAACTTGGAGCCGTTGATGGTCACGATGACCGGGCGGCGGTGCCAGTCGCCGGTGATGTTATAGGCGACGAGCTTGTTGGCGTCCGTCTGGCTGGCGGGCACGACGTCGGCGTGATTGCGGCCGTTGATATACTTGGCGTTCCAGGTCACGCCGCTGTTGAGGTCGTAGATGGAGACATTGGGGTACTGGTTAATCAGGTTGTAGCCATAATCAAACCATTCCAGCTTCGTCGTGGTGCCGCTGCTGCTGGCCGGGGTATCGAACAGCTTGGCCTGGGTGGCCGGCGTGGCCACACCGTTGGCCGTCAGGCCGTTGGCCCGCTGGAAGGCCTGCACGGCCGCCATGGTCTTGGGCCCGTAGTTGCCGTCCGCCTCGCCGGCGGCCAGATAGCCGGTGTTGATAAGCTGTACCTGCAGCGCGCGCACCGCGTCGCCCTTGCTGCCGTAGCGCAGCTCCGTATAGGAGCCTATCACGTTGGAAATCAGCCCGTCGGATTCGCTGGCGGTCAGCGGCCTCACCAGGTCATGGCGGACATAGCCGGTCAAACCGTTGACGGTTACGCGGTACCAGAGGACGCCGTCGGGGTCCGTGCCCGTGCCCAGGATGGTCACGATGGTATCGCGGTCCAGCTTGGCGCGCACGCCGAACATGGTGCCCGCGCCGCTGCGCAGGTTGGTGCCGCCGGCCTTGATGGCCACGTTGCCGGACTGGACCACGTTGTTGATGGCGCTGCCCTCCAGGTAGTCCGAGCGGATGTAGCCATAGGTGCCAACCCTGTAGAGGAACCGGTACCAGTACTGGCCGTTTTCATCCTGCTTGACTTCCACCGGGGTGATGCTCACGCCCTTGTCCACCTTGCCCAGCACGCTGAAGCTGGTGCCCGCGCCGCTGCGGACGTTGACGCTGTAGGTGTTGACCGTAAGCGTCTTGCCGATATCCTGCGACGGGTCAAAGGCCGTGCTGCCGCCGGTCGAGCTGCCCGTGCCCACGGCCGCCACATAGGTGCCGACCACATAGCCGGTGCGCCCGTCATAGCTGACGTTGTACCAGATTTGCCCGTTGGCATCCTTGGTGTAGCCGAGGTTGCGAACCTGCGTGCCCTTGGGGATGCGGTGCAGAATCGTGCTGCCCAGGCTGGCCTCCTTGCGGAGGTTGACGGAGCCCGTCGTGGGGTTGATGAGCACCATGGTGGTGATAATGCCCGTTCCGTCGGTGGTCGGATCGCTCGTCTGGGTGTCGTCCGTGCTGCCGGTGCCGGTGGTCACGCTGGAGGCGGGCACAAAGTAGATGGTGCCGTCCGTATCCGTGACGCTGTACCAGTCGGGGTCCACACGGGTCAGGGTGTAGGTCACGCCGGCCTGCAGGGTCGTATAGAAGCCGGACGTGCTCTTGCCCGAATACGCCTTGGTGTTGCTGGCGAACTTATACTGCGTCTTTTCGCCGATGCCGACATCCAGCGGCAAATCGTCGTCGTCTCCCGTGTCGGGCGTATAGCCTTCCACGACCGTGGCCGGGATGTAGACCTTCTGCCCGTCATAGAGGAAGGAGAACCATGCGCTGTATTCCTTGGTCACCGTGGTCTCAAAGGCCGCCTCCAGCCTGAAGGAGCCGTATTCGACCTCCGGGAAGAAGTAGACCGTCGTGTTCGCGGGCACCGTGAACTTCTTGGAATCGCCCAGCTCCACCGTGTTGGAGCCGTCCACGTTGATGTTTCCGCCGCCCGAGCCTTCCACGACCGTGACGGGCACATGGTAGAGCATGCCGTCGGTGTAGGTAAAGGTATACCACTGCGAGTAGGCCTTGGTCAGCTTTCCGGTCCAGGCCGAAGCCAGGGTTATGGTATCGCCAAACTCATAGCTGGCCCATTCGTACACGACCGTACCGGCCGGGAGCGTGTAGGTAACGGTCGTGCCCTTCGGCACGTCGTTCGTCCCGCTTCCGCTGCCACTGCCGGAGCCGGAAGAGCCGGTCTCGACCAGGCTGCTGGGGAAATAGTACGTCGTGCCGTTGTAGGTAAACTCGTACCATTCGGAGTATTTCTTGTACGCCGATATGCTGCTCAGCGCCTCCGGCAGGGTATAGGCGAACAGGTCGTTCACCATCGCCTGGGTGTACACCGTCGTGCCTGCCGGCAGGGACACCACCAGGGTCGAACCCGTCGGCACGTTGGAATCGTTCGGCTGGCCCGCGTTGGCGGATTCCTGCATTTCGTCGCCGCCCTTGACGCTGGCGACGTCGTTGGCGTTGATGTAGCCGGTGCCGCCGGACTGCACCTCAAACACATAGACGTTTTCCGTGTTGACGCGCTTGGTGCCGGTAATCTGATAGCCGGCGGGGAGTTTCTGGCTGGCCGCGCCGTCGAGCAGGATGTTGCGGTATACGTCCGCGCCGTCTGTGCCGATGGTAATCTTGTACGTCTTGCCGACGGTGGTCGTGGCGATGTTTTCGCCCATGATGGCATAACCCGCGCCCACCAGCGACTGCAGCGCGCTGTTCATGAAGTAGCAGGTCTTGCCCTTGAATTCAATTGACCACCAGCTCGCGTTGGTCTTGCGGGCCGTATGGACGCCTTCGTTGCCCGTATCCTTGGTCAGCTTATAGCCGCTGCCCAGGCTGCTTGCGCCGTTGGGCCACGAATACAGCTGGATGGAACCGTCCTTAATCTCGAAGCGGTAGGAGGTCATGGAACCGACCGCGTTGCTGTCGGCGACCACGTTGTTCTGGAAGTAGTAGGTCTTTCCTTCCATGGCGTAGGTGTACCATGACGTGTTGTAGACGCTGGCAGTCACCACCGTGCCGCCCGGGAGGGTGTAGGGCTCTTGCTTCGTAACCGGATCCTTCCAATGCACGTTCTTATTCGGATCGCCCGCGGGGATGGACGGATACGTATAGAGCGTCGCGCCGTTGGTGCCGATGGTCACGCGCAGCGTGGAAGACGCCGCGCCGCTGCCGGTGGTCACCTGGTTGACCGTCCCAGACACGTCGCTGCGGAAGAGGTAATAGCCCGCGCCGTTGTAATCGACCTTATACCACTGGCTGTCATGGACGACGCCGTTGAGCGTCGTACCCTTGCTGACGCGGATCTTGCTGCTGCTCTTGTCGGGCGAGACATACAGCGTCGCGGCGCCCCCCGTGAGCTCAATGACGTAGATGAAGTTGGCGTTCGAGCCGTTGGACACCAGGGCGTCCCAGGCGGAATTGTTATCCACGTTAGAACTGCCATCCGTGCCCAGGCCCTCGAAATAGCCGATGGTCTTCGTGCCCGTCTCGTCCAGATACGCGTACCACAACACCTGGTTGTTGTACGACCTGGACAATACCTTCACGTTGACGCGCGTGCCCTTCGCAATGGTGCTGACGACGGAGGACGTATTGCTCTGCTGCGCATAGACGGTGACATCCTGGGCCAGCACGATGGAATGCGCGCTGGAAGAAACGCTGCCGCTCTCGGTGCTGGTTTTCAGGTCGTTCGCGGAGACGTAATAGATGCTGCCGCCGTAGTAGATGCTGTACCAGCCCTCCACGTCCTTGGTCAGGCTGACCTTCTCGCCCTGCTTCAGGCTGACGGCCGGGGTGCTGTTGGTCTCCTTCGTCCTGTACAGCCACAGGCCGCCCGCGCCCACGGTATAGGAAAGCACTTCCCCGCCAAATTCGGGGTCGGCCGTGCCGTTGTACACGTCATCCACCGAACCGCCCTGCGCGGGAGGCGTCGTGCCGTCCTCGGGATCGTCGCCGTCCACGATGGACGCCACGGCCACGGCGGAGATATAGCCGGCGTTGACCTTATAGACCATGGACGTATACTGCGTCGCCTGTACCTTGGTGCCCGGGCTCAGGTGCGCGCCGGTCGGCGTCGCGCAGGTGGCGTCCTGATACACGTCCGCGCCGTCCGGCCCAATGACGATGGTATAGGTCTTGCCGCTGACCGTGCCGGAAACGGGGGTTTCCCCTATTTCTTCTTTCTGGAGAAGGTCGGCGCCCATTGCTTTGATCTTATCAATGTGGGACTGCTTAATCAGCAACCCGTTATAGGTACCGTAGATATCCGGCTCTGTTCCCGTATAGTGGGTAATCAGATACCTTCTGCCGCTTGCGCTGCCCACCAACTCGGCGACGTGTTTGCCTTCTTCAAGGTTATTTGCACTAAACAGGGCCAGTTGGGTATCCTCGCCGTAGAGCGTCAAATACCAGGGAGCAGTCCCTTTCGCATCTTCGGTAGCGCTCTTCTGGACATAATAGGTAATGCCGTCCAGCACCAGGGAATACCAGGTATAGTCATAGGATTTGACCACATAGTAGCCGGTGCTGCCGAGCGTGCCGTCGGAGTCGCTCGTCGAGGGCGACAGGTACTTCTCCGTATCCCCCAGCAGGTATACGCGCAGCGAGCTGATGTCTCCGGTATCGTTGGCGTTCGCCGTGTCCTTGGCCTGGAAATAGCGGAGCACGGGCTGGTTGCCTTCATAGATGGAATACACATACCAGTTGGTATTGTAGGCGGCGGCCAGCACGTTGACGCCGGCGCCGAGCGTTATGCCCGCCTCATTGGCCGCAATGGCATTGGGCGTTGTGTACACGACGGCTCCCTTATCGCCGATGGTGACCACCCGGGTATTGGCGATAATCTCGTCCGACACCGCGGTCTGGTCGCCGAAGCTCACGTTGGGTTCCGTGGCCAGGGAGGCCTGCAGGTAATACTCCTTGCCCTGATAGAGCACCTTATACCAGTCGTCGCTGGCGCGGCTGTACGGCAGCGATTCTTGTGCTTTGGCGATGACGGAGGTACTGCCCGTATCCATGCGCGTATACAGCCGCATATCCTTTTCCAGGGTCATCTGTCCGACAAACGCCGTGTCGCCGTCGTCGAGCGTGGCGTCCGAGATGGTGCTGATGCGTTCTGCGCTGAAATAGTATGTGGTGCCGTCGATGGTATACGCCAGCACGTTGCCGCCCATATAGCGGACGTTATAGTAACTGTTCACCATCAGCATTACGTTGGTGGCTTCGTTTTTCAACGCCGTATCCGTATACAGCTGAACCTTGTCTGTTTCTGTTCCGTTTACGTCCTTATCGCCGTGAGCAATGTACACCGTCACCGTCTTTCCCTGCGTGTAGGAAGGCGGCGTGCTCGGGTTGTATGCCACGTCCAGCGCCGAGCCGGGGACGTAATAGGTCCGGTTCTTGTACCAGGTGGAGTACCATTTTTTGGACTCTCCAGTGCTGGAATCAATCACCTCGGTCAGCGTCAGCACCGAGTTCTGCGCCGCGCTCACCACGGGGCTGCCTTCGACTTTGTCGTACAGCCAGAAGCTCGGGCCGGTGACCGTATAGGTGCGGACCGTGCCGGCATACTCCTCATCCTGATTGCCGTCCAGCGACGGAGGCAGCGTCGGAGCCGCCGTGGGCGTGCCGGTAGGCGAAGACGTCACGCCCCCGGTCGCCGTGGGCTGCGCGTCCAAATCCGTCACGTCCGAAGCGCGCACATACTGCGTCCCCTGCTTCTTCTCCGAAACCGTCGTTTCCACCCACTTTCCGGTGACGGTGTCGTACACCGACTGGGTGCTGGTGGTGGTATAGGTATAGGGATAGGAGTACCAGCCGTTGCTGGGACCGGTGGCCGATTCCCCACTAAACACCCGATAGCCAAGCACCGTGCCGTTGGGCGCGTCATAGTAGGGCACGGAGCCGTTGCTCTGAATCCGCGCCGCCGACGCCACCGTCGCCGGCCAGACCATGACGAGAATCAACGCCAGGCTAATAAGGCGGATAAGCTTCTGTTTGTTCATGGAAACACCTCCGTAATTCGCTGCGGGTACTATACGGTAGGGTCAGTATATTACAAATCTATGAAGCTGTCAAGGGAAATTTTACAAATCTATGTTTTTTTGTTGTCGAATCCGGGCGATTTCCGACATGTTCCCTTCATTTCTTTATAGAAAAAAAGCGCATTGACAGGCCCCCGTCCGCGTGCTAGGATGAAGGCCAGGCCATGCAATGGCCGGAAGAACCGGTATGCAGGAAAGCGAGTGAAGAGGCGATGCAAAAGGGGCGCGGCAAACTGCTCTGGCAGCTGTTCCGGGCATTTTTCAACATTGGCATTATGACCTTCGGCGGCGGATATGCGATGCTGCCCATGCTGGAACGCGAGGTCGTGGACAAGCACGGCTGGAGCACGCGCGAGCAGCTGCTGAGCTACTACGCCATCGGCCAGTGCACGCCGGGCGTCATCGCGGTCAATACCGCCACGTTCATCGGCTACGACCAGGCCGGCGTCCTGGGCGGCGTTCTGGCGACCGTCGGCGTCATCACGCCGTCGCTGGTGATTATCCTGCTGATAGCGACGGTGCTGGCGCAGATTGCGCATTTGCCGCTGGTCGCCAGCGCATTTGCCGGAATCCGACCGGTGGTCGGTGCATTGATTGCCTCTTCCGTGATTCGCCTGTGCCGGACCACCACCCGCCAGCTCTGGCAAATCGCCCTTTGCGTCGCCGCCTTCGTGGTGGTGGCGCTGCTGGGCCAGTCCCCCGTATGGGTTGTGCTGGGGGCGGCGGTGCTGGGGCTGTTGTTCTGCGGCCGCGTGGTCAGGCCCGAAGGCGCGCAAGGCAAGGAGGGGAAAGCATGACGCTGTTGACGTTGGCCTGGGAGTTTTTCAAGACGGGCCTTTTGGCGACCGGTGGCGGGCTGGCGACGCTCCCGTTCCTGCAGCAGATGAGCGTTTCGCACCCGGAATGGTTTTCCCTGGAAATGCTGGCGGATATGGTGGCCGTGTCCGAATCCACGCCGGGCCCGCTGGGCGTGAACATGGCGACGTACGTCGGCTATACGGTGGGCGGCGTGGCCGGCGCGCTGGTCGCCACGTTTGCCCTGGTGTTGCCCTCTATCCTGGTCATCCTCATCATCGCCGCGTTCCTGAAGCATTATATGAACAGCCCGCTGGTGCAGCGCGTATTTGCGGCGCTCCGCCCGGCCGTCACGGGCCTGATTGCCGCGGCGGGCTATGCCGTCATCAAGCTGGCGGTCTGGCAAAACGGCGCGCTGGAGTGGCGTTCGCTGGCGCTGTTTGTGCTGGTGCTCGCCGCGACGCAATGGAAAAAGCTGTCCCGGCTCCACCCGATTGTCTATATCGGCATCGGCGCCGTCGCAGGCATGGCGCTGGGTATGTAAAGGAAAGCACATACACAAGGGAGGCATGTTTTCTGATGAGGACACCCGACGATATCGTCTACATTGGCGTCGACGACCATGCGATTGACCTGTTCGAAGGCCAGTACGCCGTTCCCAACGGCATGGCCTACAACAGCTATGTCGTGCTGGACGACAGGATTGCCGTGCTGGACACGGTGGACGCCCGCTTCACGCAGGCGTGGCTGGACAACCTTCGCGCGGCGCTCAACGGCCGCTCCCCGGACTATCTGATTGTCCAGCACATGGAGCCGGACCACTCGGCCGGCATTCGCGCGTTCGCGCAGGCGTACCCGCAGGCCGTGGTCGCCGCCTCCGCGAAGGCCTTTGCCATGATGAAAAACTACTATGGAATGGATTTTTCAGACCGACGGTCTGTTTTAACCGACGCTTCCACGCTCTCCCTGGGCCGGCATACGCTCTCCTTCCTGACCGCGCCCATGGTTCACTGGCCGGAAGTCGTCATGACCTATGACGCCCTGAGCGGCACGCTGTTTTCCGCGGACGCCTTCGGCAAGTTCGGCGCGCTGGACCGGGAAGAGCCGTGGGCCGGGGAAGCGCGCCGGTACTACATCGGCATCGTGGGCAAGTACGGCGCGCAGGTTCAGGCGCTGCTGCGCAAGGCGGCGCCGCTGGACATCCGGACCATCTGCCCGCTGCACGGCCCCGTGCTGACGCCGCCGCTGGACGCCTATCTGCGGCTGTATCAGACCTGGTCGTCGTATGCGCCGGAGGAAAAGGGCGTCGTCGTCGCCTACACGTCCGTGTACGGCCACACGGCGGAAGCGGCCTCCTGTCTGGCGGAGGCGCTCCGGGCGCGCGGATGCACGGCCGAGGTCTATGACCTGGCGCGGTGCGACATGCACGAAGCGGTCGCGGCCGCGTTCCGGTACGACCGGCTGGCGCTGGCCACCACCACCTATAACGCCGACGTATTTCCGTTTATGCGCGCCTATTTGGAGCACCTGTGCGCGCGGAAATTCCAGCGGCGCACCGTCGCCCTGATGGAAAACGGCTCCTGGGCCCCGACGGCGGCCAAGGCCATGTGCGCGATGCTGGCAGGCTGCAAGCAGCTGACCTTTGTGGAGCCGGTCGTCACGCTGTGCCCCGCGCTGAACGCGCAGGCGCGCGAGCAGATAGACGCGCTGGCCGAAGCGCTCGCGCAGGGCGGCGAAGCATAGCACGCCGTCCCGCTCCGGCCGCCGCCCCTGTGCAGGCGGCCGGCCCCTCCCCGCGGAAACACGCGGCGCATCGGCCGGCGCGTTTCAGGCGGGGCTTTTTTCTTCCATCGCCCGCGTTACCTTTTCCATGGCCGCCAGCGTCTGCGCAAGCAGGGGTTCCGGCGCCAGCCCCGGCGCGCGCAGCACCAGGCTGACGGGCTTTCGGGCGGAAAATACCAGGCGCTTATCCGCCGCCATCACCGCGCCGAACAGGCGCTGCAAATCGGGCGCGGCGCCCTCCGCAAAGCGCATGCGCACCTGCCCCGGCGTATGGCCCACCCAATCGATGCCCAGGCGGTTGCAATAGGACTTGAGCAGCGCGATATCCAACAGCAGCCCGACCTGGCGCGGCGCGTCGCCGTACCGGTCGGTAATCTCCTCCACCATATCCTCGCAGTCCTCGCGGCTGCGCACCGAAGCGATGCGCTTGTACAGCTCAATGCGCTGCGCATCGGAAGGCACGTATTCCGCGGGCAGGAACGCGTCTACCGGGTATTCCACGCGCGTTTCAATGGCGGCCGTATCGCCGATTTCTCCCCGGATTTCCCGCACGGTCTCTTCCATGAGCTTGCAGTACATGTCATATCCGACCGTGGACAGGAATCCGTGCTGCTCCGCGCCCAGCAGGTTGCCTGCGCCGCGAATTTCCAAATCGCGCATGGCGATGCGGAAGCCCGAGCCGAACGTGGTAAACTCCCGGATGGCGCGCAGGCGCTTGTCCGCGGTCTCCGAGAGCACCTTATTGGGCTGCACGGTCAAATAGGCATAGGCCAGGCGGTTGGAGCGGCCGACCCGGCCGCGCAGCTGGTACAGCTGGGAAAGGCCGAAATGGTCCGCCTCGCAGACGATGAGGGTATTGCAGTTGGGAATATCCAGGCCCGATTCAATGATGGTGGTGCACAGCAGCACGTCGTACTTTCCCTCATAAAAGTCCATCATCACGTCCTCCAGCGCGTGCTCGCGCATCTGGCCATGCCCGATGGCGATGCGCGCTTCGGGCACCAGCGCGCGCAGGCGCGCATGGAACCGCTCGATGCGCTCCACATGGTTATACAGCACATACGTCTGGCCGCCGCGCTGCATCTCGCGCAAAACGGCGTCGCGCACCAGGCCGTCCGAATACTCCTGCACATATGTCTGCACGGGGTACCGCTCCTCGGGCGGGGTTTCCAGCAGGCTCATGTCCCGGATGCCCACCATGGACATGTGCAGCGTGCGCGGGATGGGCGTGGCCGAAAGCGTCAGCACGTCCACATTCCGCCGGATGTTTTTGATGGTCTCCTTGTGCTGCACGCCGAAGCGCTGCTCCTCGTCCACGATGAGGAGGCCCAGGTCATGAAAGCGCACGTCCTTGGCCAGCATCCGATGCGTGCCGACCAGGATGTCCAGCTTGCCCTCTTCCAGGCGCTCCAGGATATCGGCCTGTTCCTGCGGCGTGCGGAAGCGGCTTATCACATCCGCGCGCACGGGAAAGCCCTCGAAGCGCTTGAGGATGGTATGAAAGTGCTGCTGCGCCAGGATGGTGGTAGGCGCGAGAATGGCGCACTGTTTGCCATCCATGATGGCCTTGAAAGCCGCGCGGAGCGCGACCTCCGTCTTGCCGTATCCCACGTCGCCGCACAGGAGGCGGTCCATGACCGTGGGCGCTTCCATGTCCGCCTTGATTTCCGCAATCGCCTGGAGCTGGTCGGGCGTCTCCTCAAAGGGGAAATTGTCCTCAAACTGGCGCTGCCAGGCGGTGTCGGGGCTGAACGCAAACCCCCGGGTCGCCTTGCGGTCGGCATAGAGCCTGACCAGGTCGAACGCCATGGTGCGCAGCGACTGCTTGACCTTTTGCTTCTGCCGCTGCCATTCGTTGCCGCCCAGCCGGTTGATGCGCGGCGGCGCGCTGTCCGAGCCGATGTAGCGCTGCACGCGGTCCATCTGGTCGGTGGGCACATAGAGCTTGTCGTTCCCCTGGTATTGAATAAACAGGTAGTCCCGCCAGAGCCCTTCGCTCTGCAGGCGCACCGTGCCCCGGTACACGCCCACGCCGTGGCTTTCATGCACCACATAATCGCCGACGGCCAGGTCCGTGAACGCGGCGATGCGTTCGCCCGCGTTGCGGCGCGTGCGCCGCTTTCGATATGCCGCGCCGTACATGTCCGCGTCCGCGACGACCGCCAGACGGATTTCCGGGTACAAAAAGCCATGGCTCAGGGAAAGCGGAAGGATGACGGCCTGCCCCGGCGGCAAGTCGTCCATCTCGCCTTCTTCCAGGCGCGCGCGCACGCCCAGCTCCTCCAGATGGTCCCGCAGCCGCGCGCCCCGCGCCGCGCCGCCGGACAGCAGCGCAATGCGCCAGCCGCCCTCGCGCCAGGTCGTTATGTCCGCGGCCAGCTCCCGGAACTGATTGTGATATGCCGTCGCGCCCGTACCTTCCAGGCGGAGAATCTCCGTGGGATGCAGTCCGCCCATCGTGCGCAGGAACGTGGACAGCAGCACCGCGCCCCGCGCGGTCAGCGCGGAAAGCAGCGCCGTGTCGTCCAGCAGAAGCTCCGACTGCGCCGGCATGGCCTCTCCCCGCTCCAGCGCGCCCTTGAACGATTCGGCAAACTCCGCAAGGCGCGCCTGGCAGACGTCGCGCAGCTTGTCCGGCTCGTCCAGCAGCACGACCGGGGACTCCAGCCAGTCTGCCAGGGTCTGGGTCTGCGGATACAGCAGCGGGACATACGCCTCCATGTTGGAAAAGCCCGCGCCCTCGCGCAGGGCTTCTATGCAGCGCCCGACGCGGGATGCCAGCTTGTCCTCCGGCGTGCCCGGCCGGAGGTTCAGCCGCGCCTTGCCGCCCAGCGCGTCCAGGCTCGGCAGCGTATCCGGCCCGTCCGCCGCGCCCGGCCCGCCCTGCGCGTCCAGGTCGGGCCATGCATCCAAGTCAGGCAGCGCATCCAGCCCGGGCAGCGCGTCCTCCGCATCCTCCGCTCCCTCGTGCGCCGGCGCGCGCGCAGGCCCGTTCCGCCGCAGCGCATTCTCCAGCGCCCGCGACAGGCTTTCCGCCGCCCACGCCGCCTGCGCCCGGTCCCCCGGCAGCAGCTCCGCCGCCGGCGGCAGCTCGCACGCGCGCAGGTTTCCGGTCGACCGCTGGGTGGAAACCTCCAGCGTGCGAATGGAGTCCACCTCGTCGTCGAACCATTCCACGCGCAGCGCGTCCGTGCCCGTGGGGGGAAACACGTCCAGAATGCCGCCACGCAGCGCGAACTGTCCGCGCGCGTCCACGCGCTCCACGCGCTCATAGCCCGCGCCGGCCAGCGCGGCGGCCACCTGCGCCATGTCCGCCCGTTGGCCCACGGAAAGGGACAGCGCGAAGGGGCGGAAGCTTTCCACGGGCATCAGGCGATGCTGCAGGGCCGCAACGGAGGTGACCACGGCGCGCGCACGGCCGCTGGCCGCCGCCCAAAGCGTTTCCGCCCGCCGGAACGTCAGCTCCCGGCTGGCGGCCGAGACATGGTACAGGGCCACCTCGCGGCCGGGCAGCAAATACACGCCCTGGCCCAGAAACTGGGTCATATCGTCGAAGCACCGTGCGGCCTGCGCGTCGTTTGCGCACACGAGCAACACGGGCCGCTCCGTGTCGCGGCACAGGGCGGCCGCCAGATGCGCTTTTTGTCCATCGGCCATGCCGAACGCCGTGACCAGCCGGCTTTCCCGCACGGCCTCGCGCAGCTTCTGATAGGCGTCCCAGCCGTCCAGCGGCGTAAAAAAGAAATCCCTCACGTATCCTCCCTGGCAGCCGCCTGCGGGCCGTTCGCATCCGCCTTGGGCGGTTTTCTGTTAAACGTGCGCATGGCCGCTTCCACGCCCTCTTCGACGAGGGTCAGCAGCGCGTCGGCGGCGGTCATATAGCCGTCAAAGGCGACCTTGCGCGCCGCCTCGTCCGGATAGTGCGACAGCACCCAGTCGGCCATCTCCCATTGCGGCGGCGGCGCGCCGATGCCCACGCGCACGCGCGGGAAGTCCTGGCGGCCCAGGCAGGAAATGATGGAGCGCATGCCGTTATGGGTGCCGGCGGAGCCGCCCGCGCGCACGCGCACGCTGCCGGGCGGCAAGTCAGCGTCGTCATAGACGACGGCCATGTCCTGCGCGGCGGGCTTGTACCAGGCGCAAAGCCGGACGACGCTTTCCCCGCTGAGGTTCATAAAGGTCTGCGGGCGCGCCAGCACCAGGCGGCGTCCCCGGTACATGCCTTCGCCCACCAGCGCACGGCCTCGAAGGCGCTGGATGCGGATGCCCATCTTCTGCGCCAGGATATCGACCACGTCAAAGCCGACGTTATGGCGCGTGTGTTCATATTCCCGGCCGGGATTGCCCAGACCCACAATCAGAAAAACGCTCATACATGCGGTTTCAAGCCGTTACAGCTTGCCTTCCTCTTTTCTTTTGTCCACCCATCCGGGCCGAACCGTCTGGCGCTGGCGCGCGATGGCCAGCGCGCCGCCGGGCACGTCCTCCGTCACGGTGGAGCCCGCCGCGATATACGCCTCGCGGCCCACGTGCACCGGCGAAACAAGGTTGACGTTGCAGCCGATAAACGCTTTGTCGTCCACCGTGGTGCGGTGTTTTTCCTTGCCGTCGTAATTGACGAAGACCACGCCGCAGCCCAGGTTGATGTCCCGGCCCAGGTCGCTGTCGCCCACATACGTCAGATGGGAAATCTTCGTGCCCTCGCCGATGGTGGCGTTTTTCAGCTCCACAAAATCGCCCACGCGGCAGCCGTCGCCCACGCGGGTTTGGGGACGGATGTAGGCGAAGGGGCCGACGGTCGCGTTCGCGCCGACCTCGCAGGAGAGCAGCACGGAGCTTTCCACCCGCGTGCCCGCCCCGACGCGCGAGGCGTCGATGCGGCAGTTGGGCAGCAGCGTGCAGCCCTCGCCGATGACCGTCCCGCCGGTCAGCGTGCAGTTGGGGTATATCACCGTGCCGGCGCCGACCGTCACGTCCGCGTCGATGTACGTGTGCGCCGGGTCTATCAGGCAGACGCCCGCTTCCATCAGCGCGCGGTTCGTGCGCTCGCGCAGCGCCGCGAGCGCCTGTGCGAGCGTGGCCGGGCTGTCCACCCGCAGCAGCGACGTTTCCGGCAGCGGCACCACGCGCACGTCCGTCCCCGCGGCCGTGCGACGGATGCAGCGCGGCATGCCCCCCGGCGCGGCGGCCGCGGACGCGCCGTCCTCCACGGCGTCCAGCAGCGCCCGCAAATCGCTCTGCGTTACCAGGGGCATGTTGGCGTCCAGCAGCAGCAGGATGTCCCCCTCCTCCTCCGGATAGGGCGCGTCTTCCGGCAGAACCGTCACCTCGTCGCAGCAGGCCGCCGCCGTTTTCCGCACGGCGGACAGCAAAAAGGGCGCGGCGATATGCGCGCCGGAGGCCCGCTCCGTCGTCTGGATGAGCGCAGTATGTTTCATGTCGTCGTCCTTTCCTTTTTTTATGTATTATACGCGCAAATCAGACTTTTAACCAGTCCCCCGGGCGCAGCTTGGCCCTTCCGCTCTGCGCGTCGGCCTCTTCGAGCACCATCAGCGGCTTGATCGCGCCGGCGTAGCGCAGGCAGGCTTCCTCCGTGCCGACCAGCATCGCCGTTCCCACCACCTCGGCGGAAAACTCGCGCATCAAATCCATCATTCCGCCCGCCGTACCGCCGCTGCGCAGCACGTCGTCCACCAGCAGCGCGCGCTGTCCCGGCTTGACCAGGCGGCGGGAGAGGGACATGGTCTTGAATTGATGGCCCGCCAGATAGCTGATATGCACGGCCGGCCCCTCGTATGCCTTGCTGCTGCGGCGTGCGATGACGACCGGCACGCTCAGGGCGTTGGCCGTCATCATGGCCAGCGGAATTCCCTGCGTTTCCATGGTCAGCACAAAATCCGGCTCCGCGTCGAAATATTCCGAGGCCAGCACGCGGCCCATCTGCCCGATGACCGCGGGGTCCGCAATCAAATCGGCCAGGTACAGCAGCCCGCCCGGCAGCACGCGGCCCGGCTCGCTGAGGCGTTCGCACAGCGACAGCACCGCGGCGTACCCCTCGGCCCGCGGCATGACGGGACGGTACCGCACGCCGCCGGAAGCCCCGGGCAGCGTCTCCAGCCGGCCCAGCGAAAAACGGTCCAGCGCCGTGCGGATGATATCCAAATCCTCGCTGACCGTCGACTTGGCCGCGCCAAAGGCGTCACAGAACGCGGCCAGCGCATGGCTCCGGTTCGGCGTTTCCGTGAGCATGCGCGTCATGGCGGCAAGGCGTTCGTTGCGGCGGATGTGTTCCATGGTTCGTCCCTCCCGGGTATTGTTCGGTTCTTGGCCGGATTGCGTGCGTTTTGGCGCATCAGTCGACCTATTATAGCGGAAACGGTTCGGAATTTCCAGCCCATATTCCGGTTTTTTCACAATTTTGTTCGTCTTTTTCGCAGGAGGGGGCGTTTCTTCCCGGGGCTTGATGGAACCGGGTCGGCGGGCGTATAATAGACGGGCAAAGAAAGGCACAGGAGGCAGCTATGGCCATTGTAATCGACGATTTCGCCGGACGGCGCGTACACATGATTGGGGTCGGCGGCAGCTCCATGTCGGGCCTGGCAGGGCTTTTGCGGCAGCGCGGCTATGAGGTCACGGGGTCGGACAACTATGATTCGTACCTGGTCGCCGCCGTGCGCAGCGCCGGCATTCCCGTGACCATCGGACACCGCGCCGAAAACGTGCACGGCGCGGACCTGGTCGTGTTCTCCGCCGCCATCGCCCCGGAAAACCCCGAACGGCAGGAGGCGCAGCGCCTGGGCATTGCGCAGATGGAGCGCTCGGTGCTGCTGGGCCAGCTGATGCGCGGCTATCGGGAGGCCGTCTGCGTCGCGGGCACGCACGGAAAAACCAGCACCACCGCGATGCTGGCGCGCGCGCTGGTGGAGTGCGGGCTCGACCCCTCCGTGCATTTGGGCGGAAGCTTTGATTTTATCGGCGGCAGCACGCGCGTGGGCGGGCATGGGGTATTTGTGGCCGAGGCCTGCGAATTTCACGCCAGCTTTCTGGAAATGCAACCCACCGTCGCGGTGGTGCTGAACGTGGAAGAAGACCACCTGGACTATTACCGCGATATCGACCACATCGCCCAGACCTTCGCGCGCTTTGTTTCGCTGGTTCCGCCGCACGGCGTCTGCGCCGTCAACGGGGATGACCCGCGCGCCCGGGCGCTGCTGGAGGGCCTGCCCTGCCGCAGAATCACCTTCGGCGTGGGCGAGCGCAACGACTGGCGGGCCGTCGGCCTGACGTATGACGAGCAGGGCCGCGCCTCCTTTGACGCCGCGTTTCGGGGAGAGGTTCGCGCCCATGTGGCGCTTCGCGTGCCGGGCGCTTTCAACGTGCTCAACGCCCTGGCCGCGCTGGCCGCGGCGGACGCGGTGGGCGCGGACGCGGCATGCGCGGCAGAAAGCCTGGGCCGGTTTGAAAACGTCCACCGCCGCTTCGAGCATACCGGCACGGTGGACGGCGTGGCGCTCTATCACGACTACGGCCATAACCCCGCGGAAATGCGCGGCGCGCTGTCGGTCGCCACGCTCCAGCCGCACAAAACGCTGTGGGCCGTGATGCAGCCGCATACCTACTCGCGCGTCAAGCGGCTGTTCGCCGATTATATCCACTGCTGCGACGCGGCGGATGAAATCCTCATCACCGACATCTACGCCGCGCGCGAGAGCGACCCCGGCGACATCCACAGCGGCATGCTGGTCGACGCCATCGCCAAGACCGGTCAGCGCGTACACTGGACGCCGACGTTTGACGATACGGAGGCCTACCTGCGCGCGCACTGGCAGCCCGGCGATTTGGTGCTGACCATGGGCTGCGGCAACATCAACGTTCTCAACGACCAGATAGCCCGCCACGGCGACGGCTGGAAGGCGTAGGCGCACAGGGGCAGGAGGCAGCGCCCATGGCCGCGGGTTTTCCGCCCGGCGGCCATGCCCGTTGCAACGCGCGGCGTTTTCCCGTTCCGGGCGCGGCGGGGCTTCGCTTGGTCGAAGCCCTGCCGCGCCCGTCTTTTACCGGCGCCAATCTGCGCTGACCAGCAGGCTTACCAGGATAAGCGCGCAGCCCGCCGCCTTGCCGGCGGGGAGCGTTTCGCCCATGAACAGCACGCCCGACGCCACGCTGGCAATCGGCTCCAGCAGCGACAGCAGCGCGGCGCGCGTCGCGCCCGTATACCGAATGCCCACCTGCAGCAGCACGCAGGCGCACACCGTAATCCCAATGGCCAGCAGGAAGGAATACAGCCAGGCCGCGGGCGTCAGCGAAACGGTCAGATTCCCGGTCGCCAGGCCGTATCCGCCGGAGAGCGCCACGCATACGGCTTCCAGATAAAACGACAGCGCAAAGTGCGGCATGCGGCCCAGCCGGCATTCCACCAGCAGCATATAGCCGCCGTAGGTCACGCCCGAAATCAGCGCCAGCGCGACGCCCTGCAGGCCCACGCTGTCCGCGCCCAGCGCAAACAGCGCCGCGCCGCCCAGGCCCAACGCCAGGCCGACGGCCTGCTTTGCGTCCAGACGGCGGCGCAGAAACACCCATGCCAGCACCGCCACGGCCAGCGGATAGACAAAATGCAGCGTCGTCGCCATGCCCACGTCGACATAGTCGTAGGAGGAGTACAGCAGAATGGTCGTGCCGCCCTTCAGCACGCCCGCCGCCGCGAGCGGGAGCGCCGCATAGCGCCCGACGCGCAGGCCGCCCGGCTGCCGAAGCGCCAGAACCAGCAGCACCGGCAGGGCCAGCAGCGAGCGCAGCAGCGTCAGGTTGACCGCGTTGCTGCCGCCCGCATACGTCCATTTGGCCATTATCGGCGTGACGCCGAAAATGAGCGCGGACAGCATGACGCACAGCGTTCCCATGCCCGCGCGGGAGCGTTCCGTCCGGTTCATGCCGTCCCCTCTCCGCTGTCTGCGGGCTTTTCCGCGCGCACCAGCAGCATCATGGGCCGCCGCATTTCCTCCTCCATGCCCGGCCGCTCCCGCCATGCCTCCGGCGGCTGCGGCTCCACCACCGCCGTTATGCGCAAGCCCGCGTCCAGCAGCCCCATCAGAATCTGCGTGAGCGTGTGGTGCTGCTTTTCCACCGTTTGCCCCAGAAACACCGTGCGGCGCGGTCCCGGGAAAAAATACCCGTCCACCGGCCAGAACGCGGAACGCCCGTCCGGCCCCGCCGCCCAGGTCTGCCCCACGCCGGCGGTAAAGACGGGATGCTCCATATTCAGCAGGAACGTTCCGCCCGGCGCAAGCGTCCGGGACACGCGGCGATACACCGTATTCAGGTCCGCCAGGTAGTGCAGCGCCAGGTTGGACAATACCAGGTCATAGGCGCTGGCCGGGTACCCGAACCGTTCCATGCCGCACAGGCGATAGGTCACGCGCGCATGCGCGTTGCGCCGGCGCGCCTGTTCCAGCATGCTCCGGCTGCTGTCCAGGCCCAGCACCGACGCGGCCCCCTGCTCCGCGCAATAGCGGCAGTGCCAGCCGTAGCCGCAGCCCAGGTCCAGCACGCGCAGGCCGCTCAGCTTCGGCAGCAGCGCCCGCATCTGCGGCCATTCGCCCGCGCCTTCCAGCCCCCGCTCGCTGCGGTCCATCCGCGCATATGCGGCGAAAAACGCCGCGTCGTCATACAATTCCGCCATGGCCTTCCTCCGTGCGCGGGGCGTCGCGCCCCGCATATCCTGCCCGAGTATCATACCGCAGCGCGCGCCGCGGTGTCAAGGCGGGCGGCAGCGCGCCGTTTCGACGCTTGACATGCATGGTATAATATTTGCGCCGGTGGTTGCGCGGCCGCGTGCCGCGCCCCGCAGGGGATGTCCGACGGTCGCAAAAGGAGATGTCGCATGGCTGAAGTGTTAATCCGCACAGACAACTGCTCGTTTGCCTACGAAGACGCGGAAAAAAAGGCGGTGCATGACGTTTCCATGCAGGTATACCGCGGAGAATTTCTGGCCGTGCTGGGCCACAACGGCTCGGGCAAGTCCACGCTGGCCAAGCTGCTCAACGCGCTGTATGTTCCCACGGAGGGCAGCGTGACCGTGCAGGGCATCGACACGCGCGAGGAGGCCCGCGTCTGGGACATCCGCCAGCAGGTGGGGATGGTGTTCCAGAACCCGGACAACCAGCTGGTGGCGACCGTGGTGGAGGAGGACGTGGCCTTCGGCCTGGAAAACCTGGGCGTTCCCACGCCGGAAATCCGCCCGCGCGTGGAGGAGGCGCTGCGCGCCGTGCGCATGGAAGCGTTCGCCAGCCATGCGCCGCACATGCTCTCCGGCGGCCAGAAGCAGCGCGTGGCCGTGGCCGGCATGCTCGCCATGCGCCCGTCCGTGCTCATTCTGGACGAGGCGACCGCCATGCTCGACCCTTCGGGCCGCAAGGAGGTTTTCCGGACGGTTCGCCGTCTCAACCGCGAGGCGGGGATTACCGTGGTATGGATTACGCATTTTATGGAAGAGGCTGCGCAGGCGGACAGGCTGCTGGTCATGAGCGACGGCGCCGTCGCCATGCAGGGCACGCCGCGCGAGGTGTTCCGGCAGGTGCAGGCCGTCCGCGCGCTGGGACTTGACGTCCCGCCGATGACCGCGCTGGGCTTTTCCCTGCGCGGGAACGGCCTGGCGCTGCCCGACGACATATTAACCCTGGAAGAAATGGTGGAGGCGCTATGTCCATTGTTGCACAAGCCCTGACGCATACCTATATGCCCGGCAGCCCCTTTCAGTCCACGGCCATCCACGATGTGAGCCTGACCGTGGGCGACGGGGATTTTCTTGCGCTGATTGGGCACACCGGCTCGGGAAAGACAACGCTGGTCATGCATCTCAACGCGCTTTTGCGCCCCACGTCGGGCCGCGTGCTGGTGGACGGGCAGGATATCAACGAAAAGGGCTATGACCGGCGCGAGGTGCGCCGCCGGGTGGGCCTGGTCTTTCAATACCCCGAGCACCAGCTTTTTGAGGAAACCGTGGCCAAGGACGTGGCGTTCGGCCCGAACAACCTGGGGCTGAGCGAGGCGGAAGTGCGGGAGCGCGCCGACGAGGCGCTGGCGCGCGTAGGGCTGTCGCGTTCGGAAGTGGCGGACCGCTCCCCGTTTGAGCTTTCGGGCGGCCAGATGCGGCGCGTGGCCATTGCGGGCGTGCTGGCCATGCGGCCGGAGGTGCTGATTCTCGACGAGCCGACCGCCGGGCTGGACCCCGCGGGGCGGCGGGATATCCTGGGCCTGATTGAGCGGCTGCATGCCGAGGGCACGACCGTGGTCATGGTCTCGCACAGCATGGAGGACGTCGCCCGCCTGGCCACGCGCATTGCCGTGATGTGCAAGGGACGGCTCGCCATGCTGGGCAGCCCCCGCGAGGTGTTCGCGCGCGGGAAGGAGCTGGCTGAGATGGGCCTGGACGTGCCCGCCGCGGTGCAGCTGGCCCAGGCGCTGCGCGCGCGCGGCCTGCCGGTGCCCGAAGATATCTACCGCATGGACGCGCTGCGCGCCTGGATTGACGCGCGATACCGCGGCGAGGAGGTCGCGCCATGAACATGCAAAGCATTACGCTGGGCCAGTATCTGCCCGGCGAAACCGTGATGCACCGGCTCGATCCCCGCGGCAAAATCCTGCTGACGCTCGCCTACATCGTCGGCGTATTTCTGGCCGAGGGGCCTGTCGGTTACCTGGCCACAGCGCTGCTGGTGTTTTTGTGCGCGCGCCTGGCGCGCATCTCCATGCGCTACCTGACGCGGGGCCTGAAGCCTCTGCGGTTTATTATCCTCTTTACGGCGGTGCTCAACCTGTTCATGGGCGGAGGAGACGCGGTGCTGGTGCGCGTATGGTTTCTGACCATCACCGAGACCGGCCTTCGCAACGCCGTCTATTTTGCCCTGCGGCTGATTTTCCTGGTGCTGGGCACGTCGCTGCTGACGCTGACCACCTCCCCCATCGCGCTGACCGACGCGCTGGAGCGGCTTTTGTCCCCGCTTCGCGTGGTCAAATTTCCGGCGCACGAGCTGGCGATGATGATGACCATCGCCCTGCGCTTTATCCCCACGCTCATGGAGGAAACCGACAAGATTATGAAGGCGCAAAGCGCCCGCGGCGCGGATTTTGAAACCGGCAATCTGCTGCGGCGCGCCAGGGCCATGGTGCCGCTGCTGGTGCCGCTGTTCATCAGCGCGTTCCGGCGCGCGGGCGATTTGGCCATGGCCATGGAAGCGCGCTGCTATCGCGGCGGAAAGGGGCGCACGCGCATGCGGGTGCTGCACTGGACGATGGCGGATGCATGGGCCGCGCTGATTGTCGCGGCGTATATCGCGCTGTGCGTAGCGGAGGGCGTTTGGCTGTGATACCGTACCGGCGCATCCGCCTGACCGTTTCCTACGACGGCACCGCCTATGCCGGCTGGCAGCGCCAGCGCAACGCGCCCAGCGTGCAGGAGACGCTCGAGCGCGCCCTGCATTCGCTGACCGGCGAGCAGGCTGCGATCGTCGGCGCCAGCCGGACGGACGCCGGCGTCCACGCGCTGGGGCAGGTCGCGCATTTCGACACCCGCTCCCGCATCCCTCCGGAAAAATTCTGCTTTGCGCTCAACACGCGCCTGCCGGACGATATCCGCGTGGTGGCCTCGCAGCAGGTTTCCCCCGCCTTTCACGCCCGCTACGGCGCGCGCGGAAAGACCTATCGCTATCAGATTCACAACAGCCCCCATGCCTCGGCCCTCTACCGCCTCCAGCGCGCGCACGTCGCGCCGCCGCTGGACGTGGAGCGCATGCGCCGCGCCGCCCTGCCCGTGCTGGGCGAGCACGACTTTCGCGCTTTCGCCGCGGCGGGTGGGCAGTCCAGGGGCACGGTGCGCGACATCACGCGCCTGGACATCCGGCGCGAGGGGGCGCTCATTGACATCACGGTGGAAGGGCGCAGCTTCCTGTACAACATGGTGCGCATTCTGGCCGGTTCTCTGATATACATCGGGCAGGGCAAGCTCCCCGAGGACGCGCTGGCCCGCGCGCTGGAAAGCGGCGACCGGCTCGATTTGGGCATCACGGCGCCCGCGCACGGGCTGACGCTCATGGAAGTTCGCTACGACGGCTAGTGCGTCTTGCTTCGTCCTTTCGTATGTGCTACAATAGGCACATCATTTCAGCGCATTGTGAAAGGCAATACCATGCACATTCCCAGAAAACACTATGAAATGGACATGACCAGCGGGCCTCTGTTGGGCAAAATCGTTCGGTTTTCCCTGCCCCTGATGGCTACCGGCGTGCTGCAGCTGCTCTATAACGCCGCGGACATTGTGGTCGTAGGCCAGTTTGCCGGCAGCTCGGCGCTGGCAGCCGTGGGCTCCACCGGCGCGCTGATTAACCTCATCGTCAGCGTCTTCATGGGGCTTTCCACAGGCGTCAGCGTGGCCGTCGCGCGCCACTACGGCGCGGGACAGTACAAGGACGTCAGCGAAACCGTGCATACCGCCGTGGCGCTTTCGCTCATCTGCGGGACGGTGGTGGGCGTGTTTGGCCTGCTGACGGCGTCTTCGCTCCTGCAATGGATGGGCACGCCCGAGAACGTGCTGGACGCCGCGTCGCTGTATATGCGCATCCTGTTTATCGGCATGCCGGTCAACATGCTCTACAACTTCGGCGCTGCGGTGCTGCGCGCGGTGGGCGACACCCGGCGTCCGCTGATTTACCTGTCCATTTCCGGCATGGTCAACGTGCTGCTGAACCTTGTGTTCGTCATCCTGTTCCACATGGACGTGGAAGGCGTGGCGATTGCGACGGTCGTCTCGCAGGTCATCTCCGCCGTGCTGGTCACGATGTGCCTCATCCGGTCGGAAGGCAGCATCCGCCTGTTCCCCCGCAAAATCCGGGTGCATGTCAGCAAGCTGTGGCCCATTGCGCGGATAGGGCTTCCCGCCGGGGTGCAGGGCTCCATCTTCTCGGTGTCCAACGTCCTGATTCAGTCCTCCATCAACTCCTTCGGTTCCCTGGCCATGGCCGGCAACACCGCGGGGGCGAACCTGGAAGGCTTTATCAGCACCGCCATGAACGCCTTTTCGCAGGCCGCCCTGACCTTCAGCAGCCAGAACATGGGCGCGAGAAAGCCGGAACGCATCCGCCATATCGTCCTCACCTGCACGGCGCTGGTCACGGGGATGGGGATTCTGCTGGGGCTTGCGCTGTATGCGTTCGGCGACCCGCTGCTGAGCATTTACGTATCGGGCGAAGAGAACGTATTTTCCTATGGCATGACGCGCATCACCTACTGCTCCGCGTTTGTGTTCCTGTGCGGGCTGATGGATTTGTTCGCCTGTGAAATGCGCGGGCTGGGCTATTCGGTGCTGCCGATGGTCGTCTCCATCCTGGGCGCCTGCGTGTTTCGCATCATCTGGATTTACACGGTCTTTGCCGCCAGCCCCACGCTCCCGACGCTCTACATCTCCTACCCCATCTCCTGGGCGCTGACTTCCATGACGCATATCGTCTGCTTCCTGGTCGTGCGCCGCAAGCAGCGCAGAGAGTTTGCAAAGGAGGCCCTGGCTTGAGTTTTTCCTTCGAGCTGCTGAAGGTCTGTCCGCACACGGGCGCGCGGCTGGGCCGCGTGCATACGCCGCACGGCGATATCGACACCCCCTGCTATATGCCCGTGGGTACCCAGGCGACCGTCAAAGCCATGACGCCGGAGGCCGTGGAAGGCGTGGGCGCGCAAATTCTGCTTGCCAACACCTACCACCTGCACCTGCGCCCGGGCGAGGACCTGGTCGAGGAAGCCGGCGGCCTGCACCGGTTCATGCATTGGAACCACCCCATTTTGACCGACAGCGGCGGGTTTCAGGTGTTCTCTCTGGCGGGGCTGCGCAAGGTCAGCGAAGAGGGCGTGCGGTTTCGCTCCCACATAGACGGGTCTGCGCGCTTCCTGTCGCCGGAGACCGTCATGCACATTGAAAACAGCCTCGGCGCCGACATCATCATGCAGTTTGACGAGTGCTCTCCCTTCCCCTGCGACCGCCGGACCGCAGAGACGGCCATGCGCCGCACGCTGCGATGGGCGGAGCGGTGCAAGCGGGCGCACCGGCGCGAGGACCAGGCGCTTTTCGGAATTGTCCAGGGCGCCTTCGAGCGCGATTTGCGCATTGAGAGCGCGCGGGCCATGGCGGACATGGATTTTCCGGGCTACGGCATCGGCGGCCTGTCCGTGGGCGAGCCCAAGGCGCAGATGTACGAGCTGCTGGAGGCCGTGACGCCCGAACTGCCGGCGCATAAGCCGCGCTACCTGATGGGCGTGGGCACGCCCGACTGCCTCATCGAGGGCGTGCTGCGCGGCGTGGACATGTTCGACTGCGTGCTGGCCACGCGCATCGCGCGCAACGGCACGGTCTTTACGCGCAACGGGCGCCTGGTGGTGAAAAACGCGCAGTACGCGCGCGATTTCCGGCCGCTGGATGAGACGTGCGACTGCTACGCGTGCCGCAACTACTCGCGCGCCTATCTCCGCCACCTGTTCAAGGCTGGGGAAATTCTCGGGGCGCACCTGGCGAGCGTGCACAATCTTCGCTTCCTGCTGCGGCTGATGGAGCGCGTGCGCGAAGCCATCGCGGACGGCACGCTGGCGCAGCTGCGCAGCGATTTCTACGCGCATTATGACATGAGCCGGAATTTTTAACATTTTCGTCAAGAATACCGGTTGCAAACCATAGGGCAGGCAGGGTATAATACTTGTTGACTTCGCAAAAGGCGGTGTACATGGAAATGAAATTCTGGAATCTGTTCACCATGGCTACTTCCCTGGCCGAAGATGCTGCGACCGGTACGGCGGATGCCGCCACTGCCGAGATGAGCACAGGGGCGACGGTTCTTTCCACGGTTATTTCGTTCCTGCCCATGGTTCTCATCATCGTGGTGTTTTACTTCCTGCTGATTCGTCCCCAGCGCAAGAAGGACAAGAAGGTCAAGGAGATGCTGGCGGCCCTGAAGGTCGGCGACCGCGTGACCACCATCGGCGGCATTCACGGCACCATCATGGGCATCAAGGACGATACCATCACGCTGGGCGTGGGCGCGGAGAAGACCAAGCTGGTCTTTGCCCGGTGGGCCATTCGCAACGTGGACGAGGTATCCATCGCCAACGACGGCGAGACGCTGGTGTAAAACTGTTCGGAGCGGTATATGGCGGGGTTTCCTTCGAGAGGGAAGGAAATCCCGCTTTTTTGTACTACCGCTCCGGCAGCGCGCAACGAAACGCCTGTTTTTCCGTCTTTAGCATGTAAGAGTGCTCTGACATCGCTTTACGGAGGCAGAACGAACGATGGTAGACCGGCAGGAATACGAACGCGTCGCGCAGGAGCTGCTGCCCACGCTGTACAAAATTGCCATGGGCATCCTCCGCGCGGACGCCGATGCCCGCGACGCCGTGCAGCAGGCGCTGCTCAAAGCCTGGGAAAAGCGCGGCGGCGCACGCTCCGGCTCGTTTCGCGGCTTTCTGACGCGCATTGTCATCAACGAATGCCGCAACATCCAGCGCGAGCGCATGCGCGTGTTTCCCGCGGATTTGAACGCCATGCCCGCCGCCAGCGCACCCCCGGACTATCAGGAGCTGTACGCCGCGCTCTGGGCTTTGCCGGAAACGCTGCGCCTGCCGGTGCTGCTGAAGTATCTGCACGATTATTCCGAAAAAGAAGCGGCGCAATCTCTGGGAATTCCCGTCACTACGTTCAAAAGCAGGCTGCACCGGGCGCGCGCCGCCCTGCGCAAAGCGCTGGATCGGGAGGTGATTTTTGAATGAAGCGTCCTGTGATTCTCCGTCAAGAAACGCTGCAGCCCATGCTCCCCGACATCCCGCCCGCGTTTTGCGAGCAGATGCGCGCGCTCACCGGCAGCCTTGCGCAACAGGGAAAGGAGCCCGTCATGCAACGCAAGATATCCATAGGCCTCGTTGCGGCGCTGGTCGCGCTGCTGATTACCATGGGCGCGCTTGCCGCAGCCCTTCTGAGCGGCAAGGACTTTGTCGAGCAGGAACTCGCGCCGCGGGCGGCGCAGAACGAATCGGACAAATGGACGCAGGCGGAACTGGATGTGATTCTCTCCTCCGCGCAGGAGCACGGCATTGAAATGCCCGCCTCGCTCCTCGAAGAGCTTCGCAACGCCGAGGACGGTTTGTACAAAGAGGAGCTGATGCGCGATTTTCTGCGCACGTCCCTGGGCTATTATCCCTCCACCTGGAGCATTGAGGACCAGGCATGGTATCATAATCTGCTGCTGTCCGTCGGGCTGGACAGCCCCATGGGCAACTGCGTCCTGCCGGCGGAGGGCGAGATTTCCCAGGACGAGGCCGTAGCCATTGTGCACGCGCATTTGGCGCAGACGTATGGCGCCGACCCCGCGCAGCTCGCCGACCCCGCGCAGTACCGACAGAACATGACCTATCGGGAAACCCGTCACAGCGTCTATTATACCGAACGCCACTGGTATGTCTGGCTGGAAGCGCTGGACGGGGACCTGCAAAGCTTTGAGCTGACGCTCTCGCCCCAGGGCGAAATACTCACCTGCGAATCGTTTGCCCCCGCGGCGGACTCCCTCCCCGCGTACGACGTCTATTCCGAGCAATACGGCGACTTCAGCCAGTGGACGCAGGATGTCTGGCAGGCGATGGTTGAGGCGCTGCGCGCGCAAAACGAAGGCCGGACGGTCGCAAACATCAACAGCCTGTGCTTTATGCAGTCGCGCTATCCGGACGAGGCGGACTGGCCCGTCTCGCGCGAAACGGCCTGGCAGACGGCCCTTTCTGCGATGGCGGACGCTTTCCCGCAGGCGGAGGATGTTTCCCTTGCCAGCGCCGTGCTCCTCGACGCCCTGCCCAACGCCCTCTGGAAGGTCTGGCTGCACGCGCAGGACGACGCCTCCGGCCACCTGGCCGAGGTGGACGCCGCAACCGGCGAGCTGCTGTCCCTGCAGCCCAGGGTGCACGGCTACCTGTGCGTCCCCTATGTCAGCGACGACACGCTGAACCGGTGCTTCACGCAGTCGGGCCTTCTCCTGCCGGAGTCGGAAGAACAGCCTTCGCCGACGGAGGTGACGGAGCGCTTCCTGCGCGAGCACGGCGAGCGCGCGCAATGGTCGGAGGAAACCTGGGTGGCCTATGGCGCCGCCCTCAACGCGGCCGCCGCCGTGCACGGCCCGCAGACCGAGGAGCTGTACGCCTATGCGCTGCAGCGCTACGGGCTGCCGGACGAGGAGGCGCTCCCGCGCGAGGAGGCCGTCGCCGCGGCGCTTGCCGGGGCAGACGGGCAGGCCGCGGACGGCCAGGAGGCCCTGGCGGTCTATCTGCTCGACGGCGACACGGCCCTGTGGCAGGTGACGTTCCCCGGCCCCGACGGCGGCGGCACAATGGTCGTGCTGAACGCGCACAGCGGCGAGGTGCTCCGGACGGCCCCCTGGGGCGCGCAGGACGCGGCCTGTCTGCCCTATGTGCTGTCCTCCTCGCTCGAGCAGGCGCGCGCCCGGCCGCTGGCGACCGTTCCGCCGCCCCAACCCACGCGCCGCCCGGACGGCAGGCGCTGGATATGGTATTCCGAGCTGATGCCGCAGGAAACCTGGGATAAGCTGGGCGCGGTGCAGTACCGCGGCGACAACATTGATGTGCTGCAGGCGCAATGGACCGAAGCGTTTGGCTCGGACGGCCTGTTCTGGCCGCTGGAAGCCAAGGCAGTCCTGTACTACCAGCACGACAGCATCGAGCCGGACGTGACGGTGCTCCCGGGCGTGCCGCTGGATACGGACGTGCAGGAAGAGGAGGCGAAGGCCATCGCCGCGCAGGCCCTGCGCGAAACGTGGGACGGCATGGACGAAGACGACCGGCGCGAGCTGGCCGACTCGCTGGGCCTGTCCGGGCAGGACGCCGTCCTGGAAACGCTGCAGCCTTCCGTGTCCTTCTGGTACAATACGCCGCAGATGGGCATGCGCATCTACCGGATTGACTTCCTCTGTGTCGCCCCGACGGCCTACGGCGTCCCTGTGCTGTCCGTCTGGGTAGATGCGGCCAGCGGCGATACGCTCCCCGCGCCGGAAACTGCGCCGAACGGCTAAACCGCCTCCGGCGCGCGGCCCGTCCGTTCTCCCGACGTTTCGCCTTCACCGGCCGAACGGCGGCGAGGGCGGACCGGGCCGCGCCTTTTCCGGCCTGGCAAGCCGGCTGCGCAACGCCGCCGCCCCGCTTCCGCACACGCACGGCGACGCCGCCGTCCACCCCCGCCACGTACAGCCGATATGCCCACAGCCGCTCCCTCCCGGCGGCCATGGTGTGTTCCGTTCCGGCGGGCCTGCCGTCCGAACCGCTCTGCTTTGGCATATCCCGCTGCGCGCACGTCTTGGCGCGATGCCGGGCATCCGGCGCCTACATCCACCCCAGCGAACAGAACAGGAAAACAAACCCAAAGATGGACACGAAAGAGAATATCACGGAATACACCGCTATCTGCGCGGTCAATTTGCCATCGCCCCCCATATTTCTGACCAGCACATAGCCAGCCGTCGCAGTCGGCGTGCAGGCAATGCACAGATACGCTCCCAGCTGTTCGTTACGAAACCCCAGGGCTACGGCAGTCCACAATACAATCGCCGGAATGACCATCTGCCGCAAAAACGCGGCGAATACCGCCTTGCCCGCGCCATGCGTCAAATCGCAGAAGCTTATGGAGGTGCCCAGGGCCATCAAGGCAAGCGGCGTACCTGCGGCGCTGATGCTCCGCATGGTTTCTTCCACAAATTCGGGCAAGCGCAGTCGCAACGACGAAAAGGCCATGCCGATGCATACAGCCAGCACAAACGGATTGGTAACAATGGCGCGAAGCAGCTTTCTGAGCGTCACTTTTTCCTGTCTGTCGAAAAAGTAAGCCAGCAGTATGACGGAAAGCGAGTTATACAGCACCAGGGTGATGGGCAACAGGTAAGACAGAATCTGGATGCTTTTCTCGCCGTACATATTCGACAAAAGCGACACGCTAATCAGCGATACGTTGCCGCGAAACACAGACTGGATGAACTCTCCGCAGTGCATTCTGTTTTTGATAAATCGCGGCGCGAGCAGGCACAACAGCGCCAGCGTAACCAGGATGAACAACACCCCATACGCCAGAAACCCTGCGTCTGCGCCGTTGTCCGGCTGCGCGTCGTGGAGCTGATAGAATATGTTCAGCGGTATCAGAAAATTAAAGCACAGTTTGTTGACTGCGTTTGCCGTCTGCGTCGGCATCCAACCCAGCCTGTGAAGGCATTTGCCGGTCAGAATCGTCAAAAGAATGGGGAAAACGGCGTTTACGGTAAAAAGCAACGTATCCATTATATCTCCCGCACGCTGCGCTATGCGAGGGCTGATCCATCCACACGCGAGCTGATGTATTTCATGGCTTTTTGCAAAGCGGTATTCCAGAAAACCCAGTTATGTGCGCCCTCCCACTGCTCAAAAGCAAAGGGGAAATCAAACCGTTCCAATTCGCGGCACATGCGTATATTGTGGTCGTACAGAAAATCTTCTGTTCCGCAGGCCAAGTAAAGAAGCGGCTTTTTCTCCTGCGGGGGATAATGCGCCAATTTGGAGGAAAGGTCGTCTTCTTCTCCCCGCTTCAAGTCGCACCCCAAAACGGCGCGCAGTTCATCCAGGGTGCAATTGGTCAGTTTCTCCGGCTCCTCCAGGCGGAAAAATGCGGAAGAGAAGCACATAGCGCCTCCATACAAATCCGGCCGGGACAATGCGCATTTCATCGCGCCGTAGCCGCCCATGGACAGCCCCGCCACAAACGTATGATCCCGGTCATGGGCGATGCGGAACACCTTCTGTATGACCTCCGGCAGTTCCTGTGTGATATATGTGAAATAGTGCATGCCCAGTTTCATATCGGTATAATAGGAACGATGTACTTCCGGCGCCACGAGCACATAGCCCATTTCCTCGGCGAAACGCTCCGCTTCACTGTAGCGCAGCCACGCGTCGGCGTTTTGCTTGAGCCCGTGGAGCAGATAGAGCGTCTTATGATAGGGTTTCCCTGCTTTTCCGCCCTCTTGCTGCTCAAACGGGATGACAACCTGGACAGACGTATCCATACCCAGCGTTTTAGAACGCAGAGTCCCTCGAAAAATCGCCATATTTTCACCTCTCGCACCGCCCGTATGTGCGTTTGCAGGCGGCTACTTCATCGCATTTTTGGAAAGCCCCGTCAGGATAAAGCGCTGGAAAATCATAAAGAGTATGGCCACCGGCACGATGGAAATAACGGCGCCCGCCATAATTTCATTATAATTGTTAATGAACCCCTCCAGGCTTTGCTTTAGCTCCATAATGCCGAGCGTAATCACGCGATGACTCTGGTTGGTGGTGATGACCTTGGGCCAGAAATAACTATTCCAGCCGTTCATGAAGGTAATGAGGCACACGGTGATGATAACGGGCCGGCAAATGGGAACCAGCACCTGAAAGATAATTCGAAAATGTCCCATGCCGTCCACCTGACCCGCCTCGATGTAGCTGTTGTCCACCGACATGAAATTCTGCCGCAACAGGAAAATAAAATAAGCGGATACGGCATTGGGCACAATGATGCCCGGAAACGTATTGACCCAGTGCAGCTTGGCAACCACCCGGTAGACGGGAATAAACGTTACCTGGATAGGAATCATCAGCGCCCCCAGCACCAGCAGGAACAGCACATCACGCCCTTTGTATTCGCCACGGGAAAAGCTGTACGCCGCCAGGATGCCGAAAAATGTCTGCAGGAACATATACCCTATCGTTGTGATGATGGTATTGCCAATGTAACGCATGAGCGGCACTTTGGTAAAGGCCGCCACATAGTTTTCCCACCGAAACCCCTGCGGCCAGAGCGTGGGAACGGCCGCCGTCATTTCCGCTTCCGTTTTCAGGGACGATATCAGCATCCAATACAGGGGAAAGACGACAATGCATGTAAACACCGTGGCTAACAACGTCTGCAGCACGGAGAGTATTTTGCGCCTTCTGCGGGAACGCCGGCCCAAAGACAGATCAGTCATTTCGTATCCTCCTCAGGCATCATAATGGACACGGCGATTCGACCACTTCATCGTAAGCACCGTAAGAATCATCAGTATGATGAAAAATACACACCCGACCGTTGCCGCTCTGTCCATTCGAAAATCTCTGAATGCCAGTTCATACACCCAATACACGATAACGCTCGTGGCTTCATAGGGCCCGCCCTCTGTCAGTACATCTACGCTCTGGTAGACCTTCATGGAGCTCAAAAAGCTCGTCACGCCCAGAAACAGAATGGTCGGAGAGAGCATCGGTACCGTAATGCGGAAAAACCGCTGAACCCCATTCGCGCCATCCAACGCAGCGGCCTCGTAATAGTCCTGGGAAATACTCCGCATGGCGGACAGATAGATAATCATGGCATATCCCATTCCCCGCCAGGCAGCAAAAATAATCAGTGAAACCAGCGCCAGGGGCATGCTGTTGAGCCATCGGATTTCCCCTGTGGAGAATATCGCATCCATGACGTAGGTCAGTATTCCCTGCCGCGAGTTCATCATCCAAACGAATACCACCGCGCTGGAAGAAGCGGCAATGTACTTGGGCAACACCGTCAAACCGCGCAGGACGCTGAAATAGCGCGTCATACGGTTGAACAGCAGCGCCAGGCACAGACCGCCAATCAGGCTGCACGCCAGTTCTCCCATGGTGTAAAGTATCGTGACTTTCAAAGACGCCGCCAGGTTGTCTGCGCCGGAGCCGGCAAAAAGCCAACGGTAGTTTTTCCACCCCACATACTCTATGTCCGTGCGCACGGCGTTCCAGTCCGTAAAGCTGATGCGAAACAAGTCCAGAATTGGATAATAGATAAACACAATAAAGAAAATGAGTGCGGGGGCCGCGAAGAGAAACTGAATCAGTTTTTCCTTGCGCTTCAGCGCCGTTTGTCTTGCTCCGCGCCGTGTCCCCAAGGAACGCGCCTGGTCCATATTGCCCTCCCCTTCCCTTCGGATTCAAGTCGCCGGGCGACCGCCTGGGGTTTGTCTCGCCCAGGCGGTCGACCGGCAGGGAGTATTGCATCAGTTATCCGCTATGATTTCTTGCATTTGCTCTGCGATGCTTTCCATCACTGCCTGCATATCGCCGCCCTCAATGATTGCGCGGCTCATCTCGGCACGCCAAATATCGTTGGTCGTCACGGCGTTGTTATAGCGCGGCTGGCATTCGACATTGTCCAGCATTTCGATAACGGGCAAATACGCGGGACGCGACGCCACATAGGCCTGGCCGGCCTCCGTCTCCAGAATGGTGGTGCGCGTGGGCAGATAGCCGGTTTCTTCCGCAAGGGCAATGTTCACTTCCGGGGAGGTCAGGTACTGAATCAGCTGCCATCCGGCGTCACGCTGCGCCTCGGAAACGCCCGCCACAAGGCCGATGCCCTGTCCGCCCACATAGGAGTACCGCCCGCGTTCACCGCCGACAGGCCACGTCATAGCCACCTCAAAATCGCACATCGCCTGCAGGTTGGTATGGATCGCGGAGGACTGCACATAGCAGAACAGCTTGCCTTCGGCAAAAGCCGCGCGTCCATCTGCACCGGCGCTGGAGCCATAGAAATAGTCCATTTTCCCTTCCTGGTACCAACGCTGCAAATCCGTGGCAATCTCCACGCACAGCGGATTGTCCAATTCCGCCGTGGGCGCTTCATCCGTGCCAAAGACGGCCGCACGGTTGGTAAAGAAAGGCTGAAAATACCAAACGCCGCCTGCGTGCATGCCCATGGCCTTATGCTCCTCAGTCGTGGCCTTTTCCATAAAGGCATTCATATCTGTCCAGAGCTCGGGAATCTCCAGCCCTTCTGCCTCTGCCATCTCTGTATTGTAGTATATGACCAAACAGCTGTTGAGATAGGGCAGGCCGTAGGTTACGCCATTCCAGGTAAACGTATTGACCAGGCCTGTGCTGAATTCATCCAGCGCAAACTGGTCGTCTGCGATATACTCCTCCAGCGACGCAATCATGCCGCCGTCGGCAAACGTGCCCAGATAGGACGGGTTCAGCGTGATAACCGCCGGCAGCTGTGATCCGTCCCCTCCCGCAATGGCGGCGGAGAGTTTTGCGTTAATGTCCGTCCAGTCGCCCTGATAGATGGGATCCACCGTAATCAAAGGATTCTGTTCTTCAAATTCGTCAATCAAAGCATTGAGCAAGTCTGCGTTCGACAGGGCGTGCCAGAACTCGATAGAAACGGGTTCGGTCACCTCATGGCTCTGTGCCAGGGCTGATGGACAGAGCAGCGACACTGCCAAAATGGCAAATAGAACCAAGACCAGAGTTTTTTTCATGATGACGCCTCCTTGTTGTATAAATTGCCGTTTCCGAACATATCTTTGCATATATTATAGCAAATCGACACAGCTTTACAAACGAATTAATTTCATGATATCTTGAAAAAAAGCCATCGCACCGCGCCCGGCATGCATGCCGCAGCCCCTGCGTTCGGGGTCGCATATTGCAAACAAGGGGCCGCAATGTGTATAATGTATTCAGTGATATACACCGTAAATGTGGAGGAAGGGCAATGCTTGGAAAAGACTATGCCTACTTCATCGAAATTGCACGTCAGCAGAGCTTGCAGACAGCGTCGGATCTTTTGTTCGTCTCCCCTTCGACGCTGAGCAAGTATGTGCAGCGCCTGGAAAACGACCTGGGCTTACAATTGTTCGAGCGCGTGGGAAAGCGATTCATCCTCACCTATGCCGGTCATCGCTACCTTGCATGGTGTCAGCGCATGAAAGCTGTGGAGGACAGATGCCAGCGCGAACTGCAGCACATTTCCGCCAACGGGAAGAAAATTCTGCGCCTTGGGTTTCCTTCCATGCATGTCAAATGCTTCCTGAACAGCATTATCCCCGCTTTTTTGCGTGAGCACCCCCGAATCGAGCTTTCCATCTACGAGCGGAATTCCTCCCAGATATGGCCGATGTTTTTCGATAACAAGCTTGATCTGGTATTCATGTATAAAAATCCTGCCACGCTATCCGGGAACATCCAGAACGCTGTCGTCTCTACGGAAAACATGGTCCTCTGCGTTCCGAAGGGACACGCCATTGCGTCGGCAAGCCAGTCGCGAGCCGGATTCCCCTATCCATGGATAGATTTGCGCGCAGTGGAGCATGAGAACTTAATTGTCGTCAGCGAGTCTGCACAGGACGTGGTCGGTTCCATAGAGAGCATTTTCAACCAGTATATTCCCGCGCCCCATATTGTGATGCGCGCCATGGTTCTGGAAAGCATCGCCATTGGCATTTTGCAGGGGATTGGCATCTCGATTCTCCCCGATCGCCTCCTGCATCTTTTGGGGTATCGAAACTGCTTCGACCTGTATTCCTTCGGAGAGACGCCGGTTATCTGCCAGTATCGCGCCTTCCATTATGCGCACTCTTCCGTCGAACAGGAGATTTGCGCACTCATTGATTTGGCAGAAGAAAACCTTCGCATATAACGAATCCTCCTGCGCTGCCTTCGCGCCCAAGGTTCCCCGCTCCCCCCCGTCGGACGGCAGGCAGGCGCAGCGCGGAAAACCAAGCGCGCGTCTGTGCGCCAGGCCGCCCAACGGCATGAGCGCCGCTCCCTGCGCGCATGCCGGCCTGTCCGGTTCCGCTTCTCCGTCCGGCTTCCGGCACTCACGGCGTGCGGCTTCTGCGCCGCCCGAAAGCCGCTCCTTGTTCCGCCCTCGGATTCCTTCCGTATAGCGTCGTACCATTCAGGGGCCATGGTTTGTGCTCCCCCGCCTTCGCCGGGGCCGGTGCGCGGCGGATTCCGACAGGGAGAGCGGATTCCGCTTGCCGTCGAAAACGCCGTATTCACATATAATGTTTTATGATGGCAAAACAGCGCCGGAAGGATGCTCATTTGTACCGCCCTATGCTATCGTCGCATTTGCCAGACATGCTGCTTTCGGGTCTCCGCACGAATTCCGCATGGCTCGCCCATGGGATGGACGGATTGGCAGAAGAGAAAACATGAAAGCAAACCATTCTTTTGTGTGTTTTGCCCGGCCATGGGTTGGCTTGTGCTTATCAGCGCCTGTGAGTTCGATTTCCGAAGCAGTACTGGCTCTTTCGATGAAACGGACGCTTGAGATGCTGATGCAGCAGGGGAAGACAGGGCTGCCGCTGTTTGTGCTTGGTTCCTGGGCTTATTCCGTTCTCCGGCATAGGCTGTCTGATGGTTGGAGTGTCCAGCGCCAGATTCCAGAGAAAATTCCGCTTTGAGCTCAAGCGGGACGACGGCCTGACCGCCCTGATGGAAATCAGCTTGTGAGACACAGCGGTCCAAGTTGCGGCGGAGGGCTTTCACAGCACGACAGAGAGCGCAGCGACAAGCTAAAACAGAAAGAACCAGCAAAATACCGCCCTGCTGTACGACAAATGCAACAGGGCGGCTTTGCTTTTCCTTTTATGATTCTTCTCTTGGCATGCCGGTCGAACATACATCGTATCCATCCAGTCTCAGGCGACGCACCGATGGGCAAAAGCCTGTATTCATGCGGGATGGGCCGTTTGGATGGTTACTCCCACTCAATCGTCGCCGGAGGTTTGCCGGTAATATCGTACACGACGCGATTGACGCCCTTGACTTCGGCGGTAATGCGGGCGGAGGCGCGCGCGAGGAGGGCGTGCGGGAGGCGGGCATATTCGCAGGTCATAAAATCGCTGGTACGGACGGCGCGCAGCGCGAGGGTATAGTCATAGGTGCGGTCGTCGCCCATCACGCCGACCGAACGCGTGTCCGTCAGGACGGCAAAATACTGATCCGCCTTGGCGCGGGAGCGCGCAACCTCCTCGCGCCAGATGGCGTCCGCCTCGCGCAGGATGTCCAGGCGCTCGCGCGTGACCTCGCCGATGACGCGGATGGCAAGGCCGGGGCCGGGAAAAGGCTGTCGGTTGACCAAGCTGTCGGGAAGCCCCAGCAGGCGGCCCAGCTGTCTCACCTCGTCCTTGAACAGCCACCGCAGCGGCTCCACTACGCCCTCAAAAGCCATTTGCTCCGGCAAGCCGCCGACATTATGGTGGCTCTTGATGGTCGCGGCGTCGCCCGTTCCGGATTCGATGATGTCCGGATAAATGGTTCCCTGCGCCAGGAAGCGAATCCCCCGGAACGCGGCGGCCTCCTGTTCAAAAACGCGCACAAATTCCGCGCCGATGCGCCGGCGTTTTTCTTCCGGCTCGCGCACGCCTTGCAGCAGCCGGAGAAAACGCTCCTGCGCGTTGACGCGCAAAAAGCGCATATCCATGCCGGAGAAGGCGCGTTCTATCTCGTCGCCCTCGTGCTTGCGCATCAAGCCGTGGTCGACAAAAATGCATGTTACCCGGCCCGGGATGGCGCGCGAGAGCAGCGCGGCACACACCGAAGAGTCCACGCCGCCGGACAGGCCCAGCAGCACCTCTCCCCCTCCTACCTGCTTTCGCACCGCGTCCAGCTGCGTGCGCAGATAATCGTCCACGCTGTAATCGCCCTTTGCGCCGCACACGCCGTAGAGGAAATTGCGCAGCATATCCAGCCCATGCCGGGTGTTTTCCACTTCCGGATGGAACTGCACGCCGTACAGCCCGCGCTCCGGGCAGGCCGCCGCCGCATTCGGGCAGGAACGCGTATGCGCGAGGCTGACAAAGCCGGCGGGCAGCGTCCAGACCTGGTCCGTATGGCTCATCAGCGCTACCTGGCGCCTGTCCAGCCCTTCCAGCAGCGCCGACGGCCGATCCAGCGTCACCTGAACGCACCCGTATTCGCTCTTGCGGCATGGATGCACGTCTCCGCCCAACAGATGGCACATCAGCTGCATGCCGTAGCAGATGCCCAGCACCGGCACGCCGAGGGAAAACACGCCCGCATCGCAGCTCGGAGCCCCCGGCGCATAGACGCTGTGGGGACCTCCGGTCAGAATCATGCCGATGGGCCGGATGGCCCGGATTTCCTCCAGCGGCAGCGCGCCGCTGCGGATGACCGAATAGACGCCCAGCTCGCGCACGCGGCGCGCAATGAGCTCCTTATACTGGCCGCCAAAGTCCAAAATGAGCACCGTTTGATTCGCCACGTCTACATCCCCCTGACGTCAAAGGCTGAACAGCAGCTGCGCATACGTCGGATAGGGCTGCATGTCCTCCGGTAGATGCATTTCCAGCGCGTCCGCCGTCCCGCGCAGGGCGTCCATGGCCGGAAGGACACGGTCGCGATAGTAGTTCGCGCTTTCCTGCAGCGTTTCCGTGGCCTGCGCGCCCTGTGTCGCCGCTTCCAGCTCGGAAATCTGCGCAAAGAGCGTGTCGGTCAGGTCGGACACTTCCTGAAGGATGGTTTCCTCCGGCCGGCAGGACAGCGCCGCAGACACCGCGCGCTTGGCCAGGATGATATCGCCGAGCTTTTTCTGATACGCGCAGGCCGCGGGCAGCACCGCCTGGCGCGCCATATCCAGCATGGTCAGCGCCTCGATATGCAGCGTCTTGGCATAGTTTTCCAGCAGGATATCGCAGCGGGAGCGCATCTCCGTCTCGGTGAACACATGGTGGCTCTCGAAAAGGCGGATGTTTTTTTCGTCCACAAAATACGGCAGCGCATCCGCCGTGGTGGGCAAATTGAGCAGCCCGCGGCGCCCGGCCTCCTCGCGCCAGTCCTCGGTATAGTTATTGCCGTTGAAGATAATGCGGCGGTGCCGGCGGATGGTGTCGCGAATGAGCTCCGACATCGCGCTCTGCACATTTTCCGCCCCCTCCAGGACATCGGCAAACTGGCGCAGGGACTCGGCCATGATGGTATTGAGGACAATGTTGGGGCTGGCGACCGACTGCGACGCGCCGGGCATGCGGAATTCAAACTTGTTGCCCGTATAGGCGAAAGGCGACGTGCGGTTGCGGTCCGTGGTATCGCGCGGAAAATGCGGCAGCACATGCACGCCGATTTCCATATCGCCCCGCTGGCTGCCGTCGTAGCTGTCGCCGCGCTCCATGGACCCGAGAATGGCCGTCAGCTCGTCGCCCAGGAACATCGAGACAATGGCGGGCGGCGCCTCGTGCCCGCCGAGGCGATGGTCGTTGCCCGCGCCCGCGATGCTCACGCGCAGCAGGTCCTGATGCTCGTCTACCGCCTTAATCATCGCGCACAGGAACAGCAGGAACTGCGCGTTCTCATGCGGCGAGGTGCCGGGGTCCAGAAGGTTCTGTCCCCGGTCGGTGGCGATGGACCAGTTGTTGTGTTTTCCGCTTCCGTTGACGCCCTGGAACGGCTTTTCATGCAGCAGGCAGGTCAGGCCGTGCCGCTCCGCCACGCGTTTCATCATTTCCATGATAATTTGGTTGTGGTCCGTGGCGATATTGGTGGTTCTGTACACGGAAGCCAGCTCATGCTGTCCGGGGGCCGCCTCGTTGTGCTCTGTTTTTGCCGGCACGCCCAGCGCCCACAGCTCCTCGTTCAGGTCATGCATGAACGCGGCGACGCGGGTCTTGATGCTGCCGAAATAATGGTCGTCCATCTCCTGCCCCTTGGGCGGGCGGGCGCCAAAGAGTGTGCGGCCGGTGAAGACCAAATCCTTGCGGCGCTGATAAAGCGCGCGGTCCACCAGAAAGTACTCCTGTTCCGCGCCCACCGTCGACAGCACCTGGCGGACGTCCGTATCGCCCAGCAGGCGCAGCACGCGGACGGCCTGGCGGCTGAGCGCTTCCATGGAGCGCAGGAGCGGGGTTTTTTTGTCCAGCGCCTGCCCATTATAAGAGCAAAACGCTGTGGGGATGCACAGCGTGTTGTCCTTCAAAAAAGCGTATGAGGTAGGGTCCCAGGCAGTATAGCCGCGCGCTTCAAACGTGGCGCGCAGGCCGCCGGAGGGAAAGCTGGAGGCGTCCGGCTCGCCCTTAATGAGCTCCTTGCCGGAGAACTCCAGGAGCGCGCGGTCGTTTCCCTCGGGGTGGATAAAGCTGTCGTGCTTTTCCGCGGTGATACCGGTCATGGGCTGAAACCAGTGCGTAAAATGCGTCGCTCCGCGCTCCACGGCCCAGTCCTTCATGGCGTTGGCCACCACGTCGGCGATTTTCGGATCCAGGGAGCGGCCTTCCTCAATGGTCTTTTTCAGCTTACGATATACGTCCGCCGGAAGTTTTTCGCGCATCGCCTTGTCGCCGAAAAGTCTGCTGCCAAAGGTTTCACTGATTGCCGTCATACCCGTACCTCCCATCGAAAAGAGGCGCTTCAGGTTCTCCAACCTCAGCGCCCGCCGCAAACAAAACCACGCGCAGTATAGCGCGTGCCAGCTTGTCGAAAAAGGCCGGTGCTGCCAGCCTTTTTCGCCAGGACACGTTTCCCCTGCGCCTGGGGCGCGGCCGGGGAAACGTGCAGGGAAACCTTGCTGCGCAAGGCTTCCGAACCCGCCGCACATGTCGCCGGGTTCGGATTGTATTTGGAGGGCTTCGGCCCTCCAAGCCTCCCCAAAGGGGTTCCTCGACGGTCTGCCACGCGCAGTATAGCGCGTGCGGACATCATCTGTCAAGGTCTGACAGAAAGATTGGCCGAAACATCCGTTCCGCACAGAATCAGGCGTTGCGCTTTGGGCTGTTTTCTGCGATAATAGCGGCACGGAGGCGAGGCTATGACAAGCTTATGGGTACGGGAAATACGGCGGCATCGCATCGTGCGCAGCGAGACCGCGCCGCTGGCGGACGACGCAAGTCTTCTGGACGTGCTGGGCGCGCTGTGCGCCCGGATGGACGTTCCGCGCCCTCTGTTCCTGGCCAAGCATGCGCGCGAGTGGGCGCAGTTTGGGCAGACGTTTTTTTCGCCCGACCATTTTGTGGAATCCGTATCGTTTGACCGGCTGGAAATCGAGCGCATCGACCCGGACGCCAAAAAAGCGCGGTCCAGCGACCCGCGCAACGGATGACGGACGCATACTCCTTTTTCACATGGGCATACTACGGCCAGACTTTGAAAAGGAGTTGATTTTCAACATGGATCGCGTTTCGCTTTTGCTGGTTATCATCGGCGCCATCAACTGGGGCCTGATCGCGTTGTTTCAGTTTGACCTGGTGGCCTATCTGTTTGGCGGGCAGGCGGCGCTGGTCAGCCGCATCATCTACGGCATCGTGGGCCTGGCCGGCCTTTGGTGCATTTCCCTGCTGTTCCGCGACCGGGAGCACGTCAAGGAATAAGGGGCGCTCCGGACGAGCATTCCCCATTTCGCAAAACTTTTCTCCGGGCCGGGATCGCCGTCTTGTTTCGCGGCGCGCCCGGCCTTTGCGCATGTGCGCGGCGGCCCGCGCTCACTCCTCTTCCAGCAGCGGCGTCACCCTGCCGATATGGCAGCACAGCAGCCGGTGCAGCGGCCGCGTCAGGCAGACATAGAGCAGCCGCGCGTCCAGCGCGTCGTCCGGGAACGACGTCTCGCTCACGTCCGCCATCAGCACGCAGTCAAACTCCAGCCCCTTGACCAGAGACGCTGGAATCACCAGCACGCCGCCCTCATAGCGGGTATCCCCGTCGTGCACCAGCCTGGCATGCAGCGAGGCAGGCAGCGCCTTGGCGATGGCCGCGCAGGCTTTGGCGTCCCGGTCGATGATGGCCACGGTATGCCATCCCTCCGCGCGCAGGCGCTCCGCCTGCCGGGCCAGAAACTCGTTCCGGGCGCGAACGCCTGCGCAGGCGTGCAGGGACGGCTCTTCTCCGTGCCTGAGCACGGGCCGCGCCAGTTGCTGGCCGGGGACCGGCCGCTTTCGGGCCACCCGGGAGGCAAAGAGCATGATTTCCATCGTGCTGCGATAGCTGGTGCGCAGCGGATGCAGCGTCACGCGCCCGTCAAAGACCGGCCCCGTAATCTCCTCCCAGGCCTCGATGCCCTCCCAGGCATGCACGCCCTGCATCAAATCCCCTACGATGGTAAAGGAGGTATTGCCCGTCAACTCCCGCAGCAGCCAGAATTGCAGCGGCGAAAAATCCTGCGCCTCGTCGATGACCGTATGCCGGATGTCGCGGCGCGGCAGCCCGAAGATGCGCTGCGCCATCAGCAGCAGCGGCGCCAAATCCTCCGCCGCCACCCGCTTTTTTTCCAGCATCTCCCGCTTTCTCCCGCACAGCGCATCCCACAGCGGGCGCTCCTCCTGCGAAATCGGCGGGTTCCACGCGTCGGAAAAGAATTCCCCGTACTGCGCCAGCAAGTCCAGCCTGGGCCAGCGCGCCATGGTTTCCTTCTCGAACGCCTTGCCGCGCTCGGCGAGTTCCTCCAGGCGCTTGTCCCGGCTGTCGTACAGCCGAATCATGCGGGCCCTGCGTTCCGGCCCGTCAGGCATGGAAGCCATGATTTGATCGGCCCGCCGCTCGCACTCGGTCTGATACCAGTCCGCCGCCTGCGCCTGCGCGGCCTTTCTCTTTTTCAAAAGATATTTGGGCATTTCCCGCACCCTGCGCTCAAAGGGAAACATGGCCAGTTCGTCCAGGAAAATGCGCCGGAGCTGTTCGTTCGTATACAGCACCGCCGCGCCAAAGGTCACGTCGCCTTCGGGCACCAGGCGCTGCTCCAGGCCCTCCAGATAGCGCAGCAGCAAATCCCGCATCCGCAGCGACCCGCAAAAGCGCAGCAGCGCCCCCTCGTGTGCGCGCTCCTCAGGGGTCCCGGCGAGCATACGGGCCAGCCTGTCCTCCGCCACCACGCGGGGCATCCGCTTGCCCAGCAGGCTCTCCGCATACCGGCGGAACGTGGTCTGGACCACCTGTTCGACGCCCAGGTCCGGCAGCGTGGCGGAGATGTAGTCCAGAAAGAGCGGGTTGGGCGCGAGAATCATCATCTGCGCCGGAGCGATGCGGCCCCGGTAGGCATAGAGCAGGTAGGCGATGCGGTGCAGCGCGATGGTGGTCTTGCCGGAGCCCGCCACGCCCTGCACAATCAGGGGCTGAAACGCCCTGTGCCGGATGACCACATTCTGCTCGGCCTGAATGGTGGACACCACGTCGCGCAGCCGGTCTCCCCGCGCCTCGCCCAGCACGCCCATCAGATAGGCGTCCTGCGCGGCCACGTCGGTATCAAAAATGGTCTCCAGCTTGCCATCCGAGACGCCCAGCTGGCGCTTGAGGGAAAGCGTTCCGGCAATTTCTCCGTCCGGCGCGCGATACCGCACGGGGCCGATTTGTCCCGCATAATAGAGGTTCGCCACCGGCGCGCGCCAGTCCACAACGACCGGCTCCATGCTCTCCGTGCGCATGACGCCCCATTTTCCGATGTAGTAGGTGTGCATGCGGCCTTCGCGCTCCGGCGTAAAGTCCACGCGGGTAAAGTAGGTCCGCTTCTCGGCCAGGCGCAGCTGATGCAGCGTCTGCGCCTTGATGCGCCAGAGGGCCTCGTCCACCTCCGGGTCTTCGGAGAAGTGCCCCGCTTCCAGCTCGCGCTGCGCGCGTTCCGTCTCCTCGCGCACGGTCTGAAGCGTCTCCTCCAGATGCGCCCGTTCCTCCTCCCATGCGGGATGCCGCGCCTGTGTGTCCATACGCCTCCTTTCGGCCCCTCCGGGGCTCCTTGTCCGGGATGTTGAGAAAAGCGCCGCGCGGCGGGCGAAAAGGCTTGCCGCGCTTGCTGCGCCGCCGGGGCGTGCCTGCCCGGGGCGCGCGCTGGAACGCTCCAAAAAAGAGGGGCCGCCCCGGTAGGAAGGGAGCGGCCATGCCGCGCCCTTCGCCGAAACAGCCTCTTGCTGCGCGCTGTTTTCAGCCGATGACGGCCTTAATCCTCCGCACGCCGGCGGAGGAGGATTCCTCCTTCTGAATCCGGAACTGCCCCAGCTCGCCCGTTCGCGCCGCGTGCGGGCCGCCGCAGATTTCCTTGGAAAACTCGCCCATGGTATACACCTTCACGCGCTCGCCGTACTTGCTTTCAAACAGGCCGATGGCGCCCTCCGCCTTGGCCTCGTCCACCGTCATCTCGCGGCAGTCCACCGGGGCGTCGGCCGCAATGGCCTCGTTGACGAGCCGCTGGACTTCGGCAATCTCCTCGGGGGTCATCTTGCGCCCGAAGGAAAAGTCAAAGCGCAGGCGTTCGGCGGTGATGTTGGAGCCCTTCTGGGCCACGTCCGGCCCCAGCACCTTGCGCAGCGCCGCATGCAGCAGGTGCGTGGCGGTGTGCAGGCGCGCGGTCTGTTCGCCGGTGTCCGCCAGGCCGCCCTTGAAGCGCTGCTCCGCGCCGGCGTGCGACTTGAGCTGGTGCTCGCGGAACCGCTCGGCAAAGCCGTCCACGTCCACGGGCAGCCCATGCTCGCGCGCCAGCTCGACGGTCATCTCAATCGGGAAGCCATAGGTGTCGTAGAGCTTGAAGGCGCGCTTGCTGTCGATGAGGCGCGGCAGGTTGTACTTCTGGATGGACTGCAGGATTTTTTCGAATTCCCGCTCGCCCTGCCTGAGCGTGCGGGCGAAGCGCTGTTCCTCCAGCACCAGCTGCTCGCGGATGTGCGCGGCGTTCTCGCGCAGCTCGGGGTAGACGTCGCCGTACTGGTCGATGATGACCTGAGCCACCTCCGCGGTAAACCCGTCGGGCGCGCCCAGCTGCATGCCGAAGCGCACCGCGCGGCGGATGAGGCGGCGCAGCACATACCCCTGGTCCACATTGGCCGGGGTGACGCCGCGCGGGTCGCCGATGATGAAGGTCGCCGTGCGCATATGGTCGGCAACAATCCGGAACGCGCGGGCGGTTTCCGCCTCGGGGTCATACGTTTTCCCGGTCAGCTCGCCGATGCGCGCCAGCACGCCGGAAAACAGCTCCGTTTCATAGACGCTCTTCTTGCCGGTCAGCACGCACAGCGTGCGCTCCAGCCCCATGCCCGTATCCACGTTGGGATGCTGCAGCGGCTGCAGGCCCTCGGCCGTGCCGTTGTACTGCATGAACACGTCGTTCCATATTTCCAGATACCGTCCGCAGCCGCAGGCCGGCGAGCAGTCCGGGCCGCAGGGCGGCTTGTCGGTGATGACGAACATCTCCGTATCCGGGCCGCAGGGGCCCAGGCCGCTGGGCAGGCCCCACCAGTTGTTTTCCTTGGGCAGGAAGAAAATCCGCTCTTCCGGCACGCCCACGCTGCGCCAGAGCTGATAGCTTTCCTCGTCGCGCGGCGCGTTCTCATCGCCTGCGAAAACGGAAAAGGCCAGCCGTTCCGCCGGAATGCCCAGGTATTCCGGGGACGTCAAAAACTCCCAGGACCAGGGAATCATCTCTTTTTTGAAATAGTCGCCCAGCGACCAGTTGCCCAGCATCTCAAAGAAGGTCAGATGCGAAGCGTCGCCCACCTCGTCGATATCGCCGGTCCGGATACATTTCTGCACATCCGTCAGCCGCTTGCCCGCCGGATGCGCCGCGCCCAGCAGATAAGGCACCAGCGGGTGCATGCCCGCGGTGGTAAACAGCACGGTCGGATCGTTTTCCGGAATAATCGAGGCGCTGGGAATGACGGCGTGGCCATGTTTCTCAAAGAATTTCAGGAACATGCTGCGCAGGCCGGCAGCGGTGATTTCTTTCACGGTATCCACTCCTTTGCGAAGAGACATTATCGCATGCCGCGCCCCGTTTTGTCAATCCAAAGCTTCAAATTCCGCGCGCGGCGGCCGACGCTTTTTTTGCGCCGCCCATTGCCAAATCGCGTGGCTGTGGTATACTGATGCCTGACAGAGTAGGGCTTTTGCGTCAAGTGCCGCCGGACGGGGAGTTGCCGCGCGGACGAAAGCGCGCACGCGCTGCGGTTCAAGGCCCGCATCCCGCTGTCGCATATTGGCGTCCTCCGATATGCGGCGAAGCTGTGTAGAAGGAGGGTTTTTTATGTCCGTATCTTCCCCCCTGCCGTGCGGCGGCTACTGGCTTTCCGCCGGTCGCGCGCTGCGCGACGTGCGCATGATCACCTTTGCCGCGCTGATGGTGGCGCTGCGCGTGGTGCTGCGCGCGGCTTCCATCCCCATCACCGAGAGCCTGTACGTTTCCGTCTCGTTCCTGCCCAGCGCCCTGGGCGCCGTGGTGTGCGGCCCGTACCTGGCGCTTTTGTCCGGCGCGGCCAGCGATGTGCTGGGCTACCTGGCAGCCCCGCGCGGCGGGCCGTTTTATCCGCTCTTTACGCTGGTGTCCATGCTGGAATGCCTGCTGTACGCGCTGTTCCTCTTCCGCGCGCCTCTGCGCGTCTGGCGTGCCGCCGCGGCGAAGCTGTCCGTAAACGTGGTGTGCAACATCCTGCTGACGCCGGTGCTGCTGTCCTGGATGTACGGCCAGGCGATTCGGGTCTATCTGGCGACGCGCGTGGTCAAGAACCTGCTGCTGTTCCCGCTGGAAGCGGCGCTGCTGTATCTGCTCCTTCGCGCCGCGCTGCCCGCGCTCGCCCGCCTGGGGTTCCGGGGCCGGTAGCCTCCGCTAGTCCGCGTCGAGGATTTTGACCTCGACTTCAAACGTCAGATACTCGCCCTCCGGGATTTTTTCATCCGCCCGGATGGACAGCAGGTTCGGGATGCGGTAGACCGTAACGGATACCGTATCCCCGATTTCGTGCGCGCGAATGGCGGACTGCACCTGCGCGCTGGTGGTGACGCGCTCGCCGTCCACTTCGAGGATGAGGTCGTCCGCCCGAATGCCCGCCGCCTCGGCCGGGCCGCCCGCCTCCACGCTGCGCACCCAGACGCTGCACGGCAGCATATCCTCCGTCGGCTCCATGGACGGGCTGTTGAGCTCCACCATTTCCAGGCCAATGCGCGGATACAGCACCCGGCCGTAGGCGACCAGGTCGGAAGCGATGGTCTTGACGCTGTTGATGGGGATGGCAAAGCCGATGCCCTCGATGGCCGCGTAGCCGAAATAGCCGTTGTTGGACAGCTTCATGGACGTCACGCCCACCAGCTCGCCCGCAATGTTGAACAGGCCGCCGCCGCTGTTGCCGGAATTGATGGCGGCGTTCGTCTGAATCATGTCGGTGGAGCCGCTGCCCACGCCGCCCTGAACGGAATCCGCCATGTCGCGCCCCAACCCGCTGATTACGCCCACGGTCAGCGTGTTGGCAAACTGCTGCCCCAGCGGGTTGCCGATGACCAGCGCCCAGTCGCCAACCGACAGCGCGTCGGAATCGCCCAGCACCGCGGCGGTCAGGCGCGCGTCCTCCACCCGCAGCACCGCCACGTCGCTGGCCGCGTCGCCCGCCACATATTCCGCCGGGTATTTCTCCTCGCCGCTGATGACATAAATGCCGTCGGCGCCTTCGACCACATGGTAATTCGTCAGCACATAACCGGCCTCGTCAATCACCACGCCGGAGCCGACAAAGGAGGTGGTGGTCAGAATCCGGCCCTGGAAAACATCGGTCTTCAGCGTAATCTCAATGCCCACCACCGACGGGCTGACCTGTTCATACACCGCCTTGAACGGGCTGTCCAAATCCGCGGCGGTCGCTCCGCCCTCGGCCAGCGCCAGCGCCGGAGGCGCGCTCTGCGCGTCCTGCGCCAGAGCGCCGGCGGCGAAGAACATCACGGCGGTCAGGGCAAGGGCCGTCCATCCGGCCCAGTATTTGCGAAACAGCATCGTGACATCTCCTTTCGGCGCGTATTATCCCCGGTCGAGCGTAAATTCAAACCGCGCGCCTTCGCCCTGTGTGGAGAAAGCGCGAATGCTGTGGCCATGCTGCTCAATGATGCTTTTGACAATGGCCAGCCCCAGCCCGGTTCCCTTGCCGGTGGTATGCGCCTTGTCCACCTTGTAGAAGCGCTCGAACACAAAGGGAAGATCGGCCTCCGGGATGCCCGGGCCCGTATCGGAGACGCTGATGTGGACGCCGTCGGAGGCCGTTTTGGTCTTGAGGGTAATGCAGCCGTGTTCGCCCCCGTATTTGATGGCGTTATCCAGAAGGTTGACCAGCACCTGTTCAATGCGGTCCGCGTCCGCGTTGACATAGCAGGTCTCGTGCTCAAAATCCATCTGCACGTCGATGCTGCGCTCGGTCAGCACGCTTTCCTGGCGTACCAGCACGCGGCAGATCATCTCGTTGATATCAAAGCGGGTCTTGGACAGCGGGGTCTTCCCGTTTTCAATGTGGGAAAGGTCCAGCAGGGTGGTGATGAGCTTATTGAGCCTGCGCGTTTCATCCAGGACGATGTTGAGATAATGCTCCCGCTCTCCTTCCGGCACGGTGCCGTCCAGGATGCCGTTGATGAATCCCTGCATGCTCGTCAGCGGCGAGCGCAGCTCATGGGAAACGTTGGCGACGAAATCGCGGCGCGTCTGCTCCAGACGTTCCAGGTCGTCCGCCATGCTGTTGAACGATTCCGCCAGCCGTCCCACCTCGTCCTGGCCCGTCACCTCCACGCGCTGCTTGAAATCCCCGTGCGAGAAGCGTTCCGCGGCGACGGCCATCTGCCGCAGCGGCCGGGTCATATAGCTGGACGCCAGCAGGATGAGAAACGCTCCGATGCTCATGGCCATCAGCACCGCGCGCAGGGTCTCCGCCAGGATTTCCCGATAGCTGGTCTCGATGCTCTGTTCGTTTGTGTGGATAAACACCGCGCCCAGCACCAGGCCGTCCTGGATATAGGGCACGCCCACGATAAAAATCGGGTTGCCGGTAGTGGCGGACACCAGCGGGGCGCGTATTTCCCGCCCCTGCAGCACCTCGTTGAGCAGCGTGAGCGCAGCGGCCAGCGTCAGCTCATCGTCCTCCTGCTGCGTATCGCTGATGGGAATTACGTTGCGGTAACGGTCCACGATGAGCAGGCTCGCGCCAAAGTCCTCCATGATTTCCTGGCTCTTCCACAGCAGATACCTGTCGGTCTGCGCGGAGCCGAACACGCTGCGCTGTCCTGCCAGAAACGCCACGTCACGCGCCTGCATGGTCAGTTCGTCCAGGCGCGCGTCAATCTTATCGTCGCGAATGCGCTGATACAGCAGGAAGGAAAGCCCTCCCATCGCCATGAGCAGCACGGCCAGGAACACCGCCATCAGCCGGCCATAGAGCGTGCGGAACATGGGTCATTTCACCTCGAATTTATAGCCGACGCTCCAGACCGTCTTAATCTGCCAGCCGTATTTTTCGCAGTCCACCAGCTTTTCGCGCAGGCGCTTGATATGCACGTCCACCGTGCGCGAATCGCCGAAGAAGTTAAAGCCCCAGACCTGCTCGAGCAGCTGCTGGCGGGTGAACACCTGGTTGGCGTGGCTGGCCAGAAAATACAGCACCTCCAGCTCCTTGGGCGGCATCTCGATTTCCTGGCCCGCGTAGACCACGCTGTAACGGCTGATGTTGACGGTCAGCCCCGGGAAGGAAACCTCCTTGGCGGGGGTGTCGCCGGTCTGGTAGCGCCGGGCGACCGCCTTGATGCGCGCGACCATTTCCTTGGGTTCAAAGGGCTTGGTGATGTAGTCGTCCGCGCCCAGCTCCAGGCCCAGCACCTTGTCAAAGGTCTCGCCCTTGGCGGTCAACATGATGATGGGGATGTTGGAGGTGCGCCGCACTTCGCGGCAGACCTCCCAGCCGTCCATGCCCGGCAGCATGATGTCCAGCAGCATCAAATGCGGAGGATTCTTGCGGAACATCTCCAGCGCCGTATCGCCGCGGTCGGCGGTCTGCACGTCATAGCCTTCCTTTTCCAGATACAGTCGAACCAGCTGCGTGATGTTCGGGTCGTCGTCTACCAGCAGAATGGTCATCTTCCCTTTCATCCTGTTTTCCCCCTTTCGCTCAGCGGAGCGTGACCACCGTCACGCCGTCCTCGCCCTCTCCATAACGGCCCGCGCGGAACGCCTTGACGTGCGGATGGCGGCGCAGGTGTTCCTGAATGCCGCTGCGCAGCGTGCCCGTGCCCTTGCCGTGAATGAGGGACACCTCGCCCAGGGACGCGAGCACCGCATCGTCCAGATACTTGTCCACCGCCTCAATGGCTTCTTCCAGGTTCATGCCGCGCAGGTCGCAGTCCAGCCGCACCGTGCGCGTGGTCATATCGATATCCGTGCGCGTGGCGGCTTTTTTCGTCTGCGCGCCGGCCTCCCGCTTCAGCTGGCTGACATGGACCTTGAGCTTGAGGATGCCGGCCTGGACCTGCAGCTCTCCCCGCGCGTCCGGCGCGGTCAGCACGGTGCCCTTGGTGCCCAGGTGCGGAATCATCACGCTTTCTCCGGGTTTCAGGTCCTTGGGCGGCGCCTGCACCGTATCCACCGGCGCGGCCAGCGCGTCCGCCAGCTCGCTTGCGGTCATGTCCATGCGCTTTTTCGCCGCCAGTATCTCATGCTCGCGCAGCCCGTCGCCCTTTTTCATCCGCCGCAAATCGGCGATGACGGCCTCGCTTTCCCGGCGCGCGTTTTCCACGATGCGCCGCGCCTCCTCGCGCGCCTTGAGCAAAAAGCGTTCCCGCTCCTTCTCCAGTTTCTCGCGCTCGTGCTGCGCCTCCTGCTGGGCGCGCACCATGTCCTCGCGCGCTTCCTCGGCCAGCCGGCGCTCGCGCTCGGCAATCTGGCGATGGTACTCGGCGTTTGCGATGACGTCCTCGAAGCGGATTTGGTCGCGCGAGAGCATCTGCCGGGCTTCCCCGATGATTTCCTCGGGCAGGCCCAGCCGCCGCGAGATTTCAAAGGCGTTGGACTTGCCCGGAATGCCGATGGAAAGCCGGTAGGTGGGCCGCAGGGTCTCCACGTCAAACTCCACCGATGCGTTTTCCACGCCCTGCGTGGTCAGCGCGAACGCCTTCAGCTCCGCGTAATGCGTGGTGGCCAGCGTGCGGACCTTCTGGCGCAGCAGGCGGGTCAGAACCGCCTGCGCCAGGGCCGCGCCCTCGGTCGGATCGGTGCCCGCGCCCAGTTCGTCAAAGAGCGCGAGCGAGCGGGGCGTCACCCCCGCCATGACCGAAACGATGTTGGTCATGTGCGAGGAGAACGTGGACAGCGACTGCTCGATGGACTGCTCGTCGCCGATATCGGCAAAGACGTTGTCGAACACGGAAAGCTCCGTGCCCAAATCCGCCGGCACGTGCAGGCCCGCCTGGGCCATGAGCGTAAAGAGGCCCACGGTTTTCAGCGTGACCGTCTTGCCGCCGGTGTTGGGGCCGGTAATGACCAGCGTGGTAAATTCCCGGCCCATCCACAAATCGCTGGGGACGACGCGCTCCGCGTCAATGAGCGGATGGCGTCCCCGCACGATGCGGATGTAGCCCTGGTCGTTGAGCTTGGGGGATACGCCGTGCATCCGGCGCGAGAGCAGCCCCTTGGCAAAGAGGAAGTCCAGGCGGCTGAGCACTTCCAGGTTATGCGCGAGCATGGGCGCCTCCGGCGTGATGCGCGCGGAAAGGGCCTGCAGGATGCGCTCAATCTCCGCCTTTTCCTTGGCCGTCCACTGCTTTAAGTCGTTGCCTATCTCCACCACGGCCATCGGCTCGACGAACAGCGTCGCGCCCGACGCGCTCTGGTCATGAATCAGGCCGGGCACCGCCGCGCGGCTTTCCTGGCGCACCGGGATGACGTAGCGGCCGTTGCGAATGGTAATCAGCGCCTCCTGCAGGTGCTTTTGCATGGCGGGGCTGTGGATGATGCTGTTGAGCTTTTCGCGCACGCGGTCGTTGCACTGGCGGATATGCCTTCGGATGGCGTACAGCTCGGGGCTGGCGTGGTCGGAGATTTCATCCTCGCTGAGGATGGCCGACGCGATATCTTCCTCCAGGCGGCGAAACGTCGAAAGCTCGGACGCCAGCGCGGTGATGCGCGGCGTGTTTTCCCGCTCGGTCACCAGCGTTTCGCGGGCCGCGCGGGCGGCGCGCATGCAGGAGGCCACATCCAGCAGGGCGCGCGGGGACAGCGTCGCCCCGATGGCGGCCAGCTTCAGCGAAGGCCGGACGTCCTCGAAGGCGACGAGCGGGTGCTGCGGCAGATAGGTCAGAAGCACCAACGCTTCCTCCGTCTCTTCCTGCGCGATGCGAACCGCCTCCAGTTCGTCCAAAGGCGTCAGCGCCGCGCAGACGGCCGCGCCCATCTCGGACACGGCCAGACCGCACAGCATATCGCGTATCTTGGTAAACTCCAGCACGCGAAGGGTTCTGTCTTCCATGGAAATCCCCCGACTTTAAGGTTCCGTTGTTTCTTCCGCCTTGTCCGCCGCCTTGTCCTCGGCCTTTTTGGCCTTGCGGCTGACGGACGGCACCTTGGCTTCCAGCAATTCGCGGCGCAGGCGGGTGTTTTCGTCCTGCGCTTTGATGAGGTCATCCGCGATATTCAGCGCGGTGAGCACGGCCACCATGGGCTGGGGCAGGCGCGTGGCCAGGGTCAGCTCCTCCATTTTTCTGTCCACATACACCGCCACCCGCCGGATATGCTCCTCGGATTCCACGCCCACCATGGTATAATCCCGTCCGCCGATGTGGACGGTCGTCTTTGTCTTTTCCATAGCGCTCCCTCACATCCGTTTACAGCTTGCTGACCGGATACTCTTCTCCAAAGGTTTCCACCCGAATGCTGCGGATGGCCTGCGGCTCGCGCGGACGGTCGTTGGGGCCCGTCGGGGCGTTGACCACCCGGTCGGCCGCCTCCATTCCCTCCAGCACGCGCCCAAAGGCGGCATAGCTGCCGTCCAGATGCGGCGCAGCCTCCACCATGATGAAAAACTGCGAGCCCGCCGAATCCGGATGCATGGAGCGGGCCATGGACAGCACGCCGCGCTCGTGCCGCAGCGGGTTGGCGACGCCGTTGCGGGCGAACTCGCCCTTGATGCGCCAGCCCGGACCGCCCATGCCCGTGCCGTTCGGGTCTCCGCCCTGAATCATGAAGCCGGGGATGACGCGGTGGAAAATCAGCCCGTCGTAAAAGCCGTCGTTGGCCAGAGCAATCCAGTTTGCGCACGAGACGGGCGCATGCTCGGGGTACAGCTCGCCCTTGAGCACGCTGCCGTCCTGCAGAACCATCGTAAACACAGGATGCTTCATGTGCAGTATACCTCCTTATTGTGAACAATCTGGTATTCGATTTGTAAACAGCATTTCCTTCTTTTGGAATCCGGCTTATTCTCCGCCCAGCAGCCGCTCGATGTCATGCGCCACCTCGCCCTCCGCCAGGCGCCATCCCGTCTTCATCGTCCGCGCATACATCTCCGTCAACGCCTCGGCCACGGCCCGCCGCGCCGCGTGCCAGGCCGCCGGCAGGTGCTCCAGCGTCGTCACCTGCGCGCTGCAGTAGGGCGTCAGCGACCAGCCGCGCCGGCCGAACGCCTCGCACAGCGTCGGCGCGTCTGGCAGAAAGCCCAGCGCATCCGCCTCCGCGCAGGGCCTGCGCGCCACATGGCGCGCGCCCTCCACGCGCCAGCGCCGCGGGGAAAGCCCGTCCAGCACCAGCCGGACGCCCAGCTCACGGCACGTCGGCAGCAGGCATCCTTCCACCATGCGCCCGTCCCAGCGCGCGTCCGGCCCGACGTACAGGCTCCGCGCGGCCAGCGCGCGCCCGCGCGACGCTATCAGCGCGCACAGCGTGTCCCGGTCCGACGCGCCGCGCGATGCCAGTTCCGTCCAGCAATCCTCCAGGGCAAACAGGGGCGTGACGTCCAACATGGCGTGCAGGCGCTCGTCCAGCTCCGACAGCTCGGGCGCGTCGTCCTCGAACAGGCCCACCCGCACCGCAAGCGACGAAACCCCGGCCGCGTCCAGCCCGTCGGACACGCGCGAATATTCATGCAGCGCCTTCCACTGCGCGCGCAGCGCGTCAAGATTGCGCACGGCGGGGTTCAGCCCCCATTGTTTCATGGCCGCCAGCGCGCGCTGCGCGTCCGCACCAATGGGCGAATGCTCCAGAAACAGCGCGTGATACACGCCCTGCGCGTCGGGGGATTCCGGCAGATACCTTCCGGCCAGCCGCAGCAGGGCCTCGTCCGTCAGCAGCGCGTCCGGCCCGGTCTGCCGCGGCGCCACCAGGTTCCGCCACGGGATGCCCGAGCACACATCCACGGCGGCCGTATGGCGCACACAGGCGCGCACCAGCCGCTTGAGCTCTTCGCGATTGGCGATCATTCGTACTCCCTCCACAGCCGCTCCTTGCGCGCAATCATTTCCTCCACGCGGTCGATGTAGTGCCCCACGTCGCCCACGTTGGGCGCGCGCTCGATGCGCGCCTCCCGGGGGAAAACGCGCTTGGAAATCGCGCCTGCGCCGCAGGCGAGGATGGAGGTCGTCTCCTCCATGATGTCGATGTTGTACAGGCATTCCCGGCCCGGGCGCGCATACGCCACGTTTTCCAGGTTGCCCGCCACGTACTTCTGCCGGTAAAGATAATAGGGGCGCATGCCCAGCGCGCGCGCCGCCTCCGCGCCCGCCTCGACCATCGCCTCGGCCACGGGGGCGGGCGAGGGCTCGAAGCCGAACTCGTTCAGGCGCGAGCCATGCTTGCGCGCCAGCGTGTGCACGGTCAGGCTGTCCGGCTCCAGCGCCGCTACGCGCGCAAGCGTCCGTGCAAAATCCGCCTCCGTTTCCCCCGGCAGCGCCGCGATCACGTCCATGTTGATGTTTTCAAAGCCCAGCGCACGCGCGCGGAGAAACGCGCGCCGCGTATCCTCGGCGGTATGCGCGCGGCCGATGACGCGCAGGGTGGCGTCGTTCATGGTTTGCGGGTTGACGCTGATGCGCGTAACGGGCGCGGCGCGCAGCGCGCGCAGCTTCGCCTCGTCCAGCGTATCCGGCCTGCCGGCCTCCACCGTCCATTCGCGCGCGTCCGGGAACAGCGCCTCCAGGCGCGCCAGCAGGGCGGCCAGACTGCCGGCATCCAGCGCCGTGGGCGTGCCCCCGCCCACATACAGCGCGCGCAGCCGCAGCCCCGCGCGCCGAATCAGCGCCGCGACGGCCTCCGCCTCGTGAAACAGCGCCGCCAGATACGGCGCGACGCGCCGGCCCTTGCCGATGGCCTCCGCAAAAAAAGAGCAGTACGCGCAGCGCGTCGTGCAAAACGGGATGCCGACGTATACGTCCACGGCCTCCTCCGGCACGGTCACTAGCCCGCGCTGGGTTTCCACCGTCTCGCGCAGCAACGCCGCGCGGCTTGGGCGCACGTCAAAAACGCGCGCCAGCGCCGCCTCGGCCTGCGCGGGCGTGTCGCCGCGCGAGAGGCGCTCGTAAAACAGGCGCGTGGGCCGGATGCCCGTCAGGCTGCCCCAGGGCGGGTGCATGCCGGTTATCCGGCGCAGCAGCGCGTAGCAGCTCTGTTTCATGCCGCGCTTGCGCCGCCGCTTCTGCTCCCACTTGTCGCCCGCTATACGCGTATGCCAGCGGAAGCGCTCGCCCTCCATGCAAAAGCAGTCCTCCGCCCAGCCGTCCGCCTCGCGGTGCAGGTGCAGCAGCTCGCACGCCTCCTGCGGCGCGGGCACGACCTGCGCGTCCGGCCAGAATACATGCACCACCTCGGCAATATCGGAAAAATGCGCCGCAAGCGGCGTATACAGCCCAATCCTCATGGCAGCCCGTACACGCGGCGTTCCCGGCCGATGGTCGTGGACGGTCCGTGCCCGGGATGGACGCGGACGCCTTCCTCCAGGGCCAGCAGGCGACGCAGCGAGCGCATCAGCGCCTGTTCATCGCCTCCCGGCAGGTCCGTGCGCCCGTATCCGCGGCAAAAGAGCGTATCGCCGGTAAACAGGTCGTCCCCGCACCGCAGGCAGATGCCGCCGGGCGTATGCCCCGGCGTATGCAGCACGGAAAACGGCACGCCCGCCAGCAGGAGGTCGCCTTCCTCCAGCAGCAGGTCCGCCTCGCCCTGGCTCGGCGCGCCGCCGAACATGACCGACAGGCTCAGGTTGGGATGGGTCAGCATGGCCGCATCCGCGGCATGGATGGCCACCGGCACGTCCGGCCCCCGCAGCGACGCGACCGCGCCGATATGGTCGACATGTCCGTGCGTCAGCACAATAGCGGCCAGCCGTCTGCCTTCCAGCGCCAGCCGGATGGCCTCCGGCTCTGCGCCGGGGTCAATGACCAACGCGTCCGGCCGTTCCGGCTGAAAGACCACATATGCGTTTGCCTGCATTTCCCCCACGGGAACGCAACGAAATTCCATTGGACACCACCCCTCTAAAACGTCTTTCTGCTGTCCAACAGGATGGTTACCGGCCCGTCGTTGACCAGCATGACATCCATATGCGCCTGGAAGACGCCGGTTTCCACCCGCAGGCCCGCCGCGCGCAGCGCGCCGCAGAACGCCTCGTACAGCGGCACGGCCGTTTCGGGCCTGGCCGCGGCGGAAAAGCTGGGCCGCCGCCCATGGCGCGCGTCTCCGCAGAGCGTAAACTGCGACACGGCCAGCACCGCGCCGCCCACATCGCGCACCGACAGGTTCATCTTGCCGTTTTCGTCCTCAAACACGCGAAGGCCGGACACCTTCTCCGCGCAATAGCGGACGTCCGCCTCCGTATCGCCGTCCTGTACGCCCACCAGAACCAGGAATCCCCTTTCGACCTCGCCGGTCACTTTTCCTTCTACCGTTACGCTGGCATGGGACACCCGCTGCACCACGCATCGCATCCGTTGCTTCCTCCCGCCATATTCATGCTTCGTATCCGTATATCATGTGGAAAGCCGAAATACCTCGATGATGTCCGCGCGCTTTTGCAGGGAGCGAATCATTTTATCCAGCTGCGCGCGGCTCTGCGTCTGCACCTGCAGGGTGATGGTAGCCGTCCCGTCCTTGTGCGCCTTGGCGGTGACGGACTCAATGGGGGCGTCCATGCTGGCGATGAGAACGGCCAGGTCGCCCAGCAGCCCCTCATGATAATAGGCGACAATGCGGATGCCCGCGGAAAACTTGGACTCCGCCGCGGAATTCCAGCTCACCTCGACCATGCGCTCCGGCTCGGCGTGAATCATGTTGATGCAGTCCGCCTTGTGCACGGTAACGCCCCGCCCGCGCGTGATATAGCCGATGATTTCATCGCCCGGCACCGGATTGCAGCAGCGCGCGAAGCGCACCAGCATGCCCGGCTCGCCCGCCAGGAACACGCCGTGGCTGGAGGCCAGCTTCTGCCGTTTCTCGTTTTCCTCCTCGGTGTGCTGCACCGGGGTGGACGCGGGCTGCGGCGCGGGCGCGGGCCGCTCGCGCCTGCGATGCTCTTCCAGCAGGCGCGCGCATACGCTGGCGGCGCTGAGCGCGCCGAAGCCCACGGCGGAATAGATATCGTCCAGGTCCAGAAAAGCGTATTTGCGCAGCAGCGGCTCTACGTATTCCGGCTTGGCCAGGGTGGGCCAGGGCACGGCGTTTCGCTGCGCCTCGCGCTCGAGCATGGTCCGGCCGAGCTCGATGTTTTCCGACTTGAGCTCCTTTTTGAACCACTGGCGGATTTTCGTCTTGGCCTGCGAGGTCTTGACGATGTTCATCCAGTCGCGGCTGGGGCCCTTGGACGCGGACGAGGTCAGGATTTCGACAAAATCGCCGGTCTGCAGCTCGGTATCCAGCGTCACGATGCGGCCGTTTGCCTTGGCGCCCACGCATTTGTTGCCGATGGCGCTGTGGATGCGGTAGGCGAAATCCAGCGGGGTTGCGCCCTTGGGCAGGTTGATGATGTCTCCCTTGGGGGTAAAGACGAAGACCTCGTCGGCGAACAGGTCCACCTTGAGCAGGTCGATAAACTCGCGCGCGTCCTTGGTATCGCTCTGCCAGTCCAGGATTTGCCGGAGCCAGTACAGCTTTTCGTCCAGCTCGCCCCCGGCCTGCTTTCCCTCTTTATAGCGCCAGTGCGCCGCGATGCCGTATTCGGCCAGGCGGTGCATCTCATGGGTGCGAATCTGCACCTCGAAAGGCTGGCCGTTCTGGCCGACGACCGTGGTATGCAGCGACTGGTACATGTTGGCCTTGGGCGTGGAGATATAGTCCTTAAACCGGTTGGGCACCTGACGCCAGAGGGTATGCACCAGGCCCAGCACCGCGTAACAGTCGGGGATGGTATCGACGATGACGCGCAGGGCGATGAGGTCGTAAATCTGGTCGAAGGGGATGTTCTGCAGCACCATTTTCCGGTAGATGCTGTAAAAATGCTTGGGTCTGCCGTCGATATCGAAGGAGATGCCCATATCCTGGATGTGGCGCCGGAGTTCGTCCACGACCACCTGGAGCGACCGTTCCCGCTCCTTGCGCTTCATGCCGACCTTCTTGGCCAAATCGTGGTATTCCTCCGGGTGCAGGTACATAAACGACAGGTCTTCCAGCTGCGACTTGATGGCGTACACGCCCAGGCGGTGCGCCAGGGGCGCATAGATGTCCAGCGTTTCGCGGGCAATGGCGGCCTGCCGGTCCGCCGGCTGGAATTTCAGGGTGCGCATGTTGTGCAGACGGTCGGCCAGCTTGATGAGCACCACGCGGATGTCCTTGGACATGGCCAGAATCATCTTGCGCAGGCTTTCGGCCTGCTGCTCCTCGCGCGAGGTGAAGTCCAGGCGCGTCAGCTTGGTCACGCCGTCCACCAGCTGCGCCACTTCCGGGCCGAAGTTCTGCTGAATCACCTCCAGCGTGCACCCTTCGCAGTCCTCCACACAGTCGTGCAGCAGGCCCGCCGCGATGGTCGCGCCGTCCATCATCAGTTCCGCCAGCGTGGACGCGACGGCGGCCGGGTGGACAAAATACGGCTCGCCCGACTTTCTCTTCTGGTCCTTATGCGCCTCCTGCGCGAAATGCCAGGCGCGCTCGACCAGCTCGGCGTTGTCGCCGGTATGAAACCGCTCCATGCACTTTTTGAGCTCTTCCAGCGTCATTATCCTGGCCTTATCGCTCATGCGTACTCCTCCTCGGCTTTCTCTGCACGGGCGCGAACCGCGCGCAGCGCGGCGCTCTCTTCCAGCCGGCATTTCACCGCCGGCAACATCAGCACGCGAAACGGCGCGGGTTGGTAGTCAATCAGGGACAATTCCGCAAACGCCGTCAGCCCCAGCCGGACGGCGGCCGGGCGCAGGCCGCAGGCGCGCGACAGCGCGGCCTCGGACGACAATACGCCCGCGCGCAGCGCGCGATAGAGCGCGCGCAGGGCATTATCATCCGGCAGCCAGGCGGCCAGCGCCGCGGGAACGCGCGCATCGTCCAGCGCATATGCGTGCGCAAAGCCCTCCTGTGCGCCGGGCTGCGGCATGGCGCAGAGGGTGTGGAAGCGCCGCGGGTCCTGCGGGCGGCCGAAGCAGTAGTCCACCCGGTCCGCCAGGCCCAGCCGCTCCAGCCACGCGCACGCCCGGCGCGCGCCCTCCAGCGTGCGCACGGTCAGCAGGGTTCCCTGCCACCCCTCCCGCAGCCGCGCCGCCGCCTCGTCCGGCGGGGGCGCCGCCGCGTCCATCGGCCGGCCGTCCAGCACCGCCTCCAGCAGCGCCAGGTCGAACGCGTCCGCGCGCGCCAGGCAGTCGGCGGCAAAGGCGTCGCGCGGGCTGTGCGGCAGCAGGCGTTCCACCTCGCACTGCGCGCTCCTGCGCCCCATCCATTCGTTGACGGACGGGGAAAACAGAACGTCCACGCGCTCCGGCAGCCGGCTCCGCGCCTCGCCCTGGCCAAAGGCGATGCCGTCCAGGGCGGTTCCCGCCTGCGCCAGGCGAAGCCTGAGATGTTTTCCCTCGCTGCCCACGGCGCGCGCTTCCAGCACGCGGGCGTCCGTCAGGCGAAACACGGGCGCGGGATTGCCAAAGCCCGTGGGGGCCAGGCGGTCCAGCTGCTCGATGAGCGGCACGGTGATTTCGTCCAGGGACGCTTCCAAATCATATGCCGCGGCGGGCACGAACGCCTCCGGTTCGGCCACGGCCTCCACCGCCTCGCTCAGCCGCCGCCGAAAGGCCGGAACGTTCTCCGTCTTCAGGGTCACCCCGGCGGCCTGCGCATGGCCGCCGAAGCGCTCGAACAGGTCGGCGCACCGGCTGAGCGCCTGGAAGATATTGACCCCGGGGATGGAGCGCGCCGAGCCCGTGCACATCCCGTCCTGTTCCGTCAGCACCACCGCCGGCCAGGCGAAGCGCTCCGCCAGCCGGGAGGCGGCCAGCCCCACCACGCCCGGATTCCATGCCCGGCCCACGACCACCAGCGCGCGCTCGGACAGAAAATCGACGTTCTCGCGCACCCAGATTTCCGCCTGCTGGACAATCTGCGCCTCCAGGCGCTGCCGCTCGGCATTTTGGGCGTTGAGGTCCTCGGCGACGCGGCGCGCCAGCGCCTCGTCCTGCGTCAGGAGCATTTCGACGCTCCGCCCCGCCTCGGCCAGGCGGCCGCCCGCGTTGATGCGCGGGGCCAGCTGGAAGCCCAGGTGCCCGGCGGTGACGGTTTTGTCCGCCAGCCCCGCCGCCTCTATCAGCGCGCGCAGGCCCGCCCGGCGCGTCCGGTTGAGCTGCCTGAGGCCATGGGCGACGATAATCCTATTTTCTCCCAGCAGCGGCACCATATCCGCCACCGTGGCCAGCGCCGCCAGCTCCAGCAGCGGCTCCGCCGCCTCCCGCCCGAACAGCGCCCAGACCAGCTTCCACGCCACGCCCGCGCCGCACAGGCGGCGGAACGGATAGGCGCCCAGCAGCGGATTGACCACGGCGGCCGCGTCGGGCAGTCGGTCGGCCGGTTCGTGGTGGTCGGTGATAACCAGGGTCATGCCGCGTTTGGCGGCGGCCTCGGCCGGGGCAAACGCATTGATGCCGCAGTCCACGCTGATCAGCAGGGCGTACCGCGCCGCCAGGCGCTCCACCGCCTCCACGTTGAGGCCGTAGCCTTCCCGGTGGCGCGAGGGCGTGTACACGTCCGCATGGGCACCGTGGCTGCGCAGGGCCTCGACCAGCAGCGCCGAAGCGCACACGCCGTCCACGTCGTAGTCCCCATAGACCACCATCGGGCGGTTCTTCGCCATCGCCTCCCGCACGGCCAGCACCGCCTGCGCCATGCCGTGCATGCGCAGCGGGTCGTGCAAATCGTCCAGCGAGGGATGCAGAAAGGCCTGCGCCTCCGCCTGCGTGCGCACGCCGCGCGCCCAGAGCAGGCGCGCCAGGGGGAGCGGCAGCCCCGCCTCCAGCAGCGCATCGGGCCTGACATCCTCCAGCCGCCGAATCAACCGCAGCAAGCGCGCACCCCCTTTTTCGCTTCGTTCTCCATAATAATGAAACCAAGAGCCCTTCCGTGCGGAAAGGCTCTTGGCATCGGTCGTTCAGGCCATATTTTTCAGCAGGGAAATATAGCGCGGACGCATACCGTGCTGGCACATCCTATGCTTCATGGTTCGACACAACGGCATACGCACCTTCCGACCTCCTTGGGAATAATTCTTAAGGATATATTATACACACGCCTTTTGCAAGCGTCAAGATTCGACGCGGAAAATTGAAAGAATTCCTGCGTGAAAGGCGCGTTCCGGAGGCGGGCGCTTCCCCGCACGCCGCTGTATATATTGAATTTTTCTCACTGATTTTGCATAATATATTATATAAAACAGAAAAAACTCGTCTGTCCCCTGCTTTTTCGGGCGACATGCTCCGTCCGTCGCCCGTGCGTGCGCGCCGCAGCGGGCAGCCGGCCGGGCCCGATGGAAGCGGCGTTCCCGGTTTCATTGCCGGGCGGGGCGGCGGCCCGCCGGCCCACGGCATGCGCGCCTTCCCCGGACGCTTCGGATGCGCCGCCCCTGGCATGGCGCGCTCCCTGCGGGTGTGAAAGCCCGGCGGAGAATCCGTCGAACGCCATGGCAGACATTGACATATATCCAGTAAATATGATATGTTGTTTGTTGCGTCACTTCACAGCATCGATGCCTCGTTTCGCTTCTCTGACCCGAAAAGGAGGGCTCTGCTTGTACCTTATCCAGGCCGAAGGATTGCGCAAGGTATACCGAATACGACAACGCGACGGAAACTGGCTGAAGAGTATGTTTTCCTCACGACGCATGACCGTGGAAGCGCTTCGCAGCGTGTCGTTCTCCATCCGGGAGGGGGAGCTGATAGGATATATCGGCCCCAACGGCGCAGGCAAGTCAACCACGGTCAAACTTCTCTCCGGCATCCTCACGCCCGACGGCGGGACATGCAGCGTGCTGGGGTTGACGCCCTGGTCGCAAAGGCGGCAGCTCGCGGGGAAAATCGGCGTGGTGTTTGGGCAGCGGAGCCAGTTGTGGTGGGATTTGCCGGTGGACGATTCCTTTCGTCTGCTGCGCGACATTTACCGGGTGAAGGAGCCGGACTTCCGCCGGGTCCGGGACGAGCTGTGCGATCGGCTGTCTCTGGGCGCGCTGCTGCAAACGCCCGTCCGGCAGCTGAGCCTGGGCCAGCGGATGCGGTGCGAGCTGGCGGCGGCGCTTCTGCACAGCCCCGCGCTGGTGTTCCTGGACGAACCGACCATCGGCCTGGACGCCGCCTCCAAGCTTGCGGTGCGCGAGTTTATCCGCGACCGGAACCGGCATGCCGGTATGACCGTCATCCTGACCACGCACGATATGGACGACATCGAAGCGCTGTGCTCGCGCGTCATGCTCATCGGCCATGGCAGGATTCTGCTGGACGGTCCGGTGCGCGCGCTGGCGGGCGAGAACGCCGAGCGGTGCATCACCGCCGTCCTGGAGCGGCCGCTGGACGAGACGAGCCTGCCCCCGGGCGTCCGGGTGCAGCGGCAGTCCCCGCAGGAGTGGACGCTTCGTCTGGACCCGCGCCGGACGCCCGTCGCGCAGATTGTCTCGCTGCTCCACGAACAATGCGGCCTTGTGGACATGATGGTGCAAAATCCCCCCATTGACGAAATCGTCGCGGCGCGCTATGCGCAGCTGGAGCGGGAAGCGGAGGTGGGCGGATGAAAGCCTACTGGGCCTTATTCCGGGCGCGGTTCCGCACGCTTTTGCAGTATCGCGCCGCCGCGGCCGCCGGTTTTGCCACGCAGGTGGTCTTTGGCCTGGTCAACCTCTGCATCCTGCGCGCCTTTTACCGCTACGCAGGCGCGTCGCAGCCGATGACGCTTTCGCAGGCGGCCAGCTATATATGGCTGGGCCAGGCGCTTTTGGGCATGCAGCCCGGCTGGAGCATGGACTCGGAAACCGCCAACGCCGTGCGCAGCGGCGCGGTGGCGTACGACCTGACGCGGCCGCTGGATATGTACGCGCACTGGTACGTCCGCGCCCTGGCGCTGCGCATCGCGCCCACGCTGCTCAAATCGGTGCCCATGTTCCTGTTTGCCTCCCTGCTGCTCCCGGAAGGCTATGCGCTCGTCTGGCCGCCGCTTCCGTCGCTGCTGGCCTGGATGGCCGCGCTGGCGGGGGCGCTTGCGCTTTCCTGCTCCATCACGCTGCTGATGCAGGCGACGCTCTTTTGGACCGTGGCCGGGGACGGCGTTGCGCGCATACTGCCCAGCATCATTTTTCTGCTCTCCGGCATGGTCATCCCCCTGCCGCTGTTTCCCGACTGGGCGCAGCCCTTTCTGCGCATCCAGCCGTTTTACGGCCTGTCCGGTGCGGTGTCGATGCTGTTTTGTCAGATACTGCCTGCCCGGGAAGCGGGGCAGGTCATCGCGCTGCAATGGGGCTGGACGGCGGCGTTTGTGCTGGGCGGCCGTTGGCTGATGGGACGGGGGCTGAGGCGGCTGAACGTCGCGGGAGGATAAGGAAATGAACGGATTGCGGCTATACGGCAGGATGCTGGCCGTCGCCATGCGCAGCCAGCTTCAGTACCGCGCCAGTTTTCTGCTGACCACGCTGGGCAATTTCATCAGCGCGTTCGCGGACTTCCTGGGCATCTGGGCATTTTTTGACCGTTTTGGCGGCCTGCAGGGCTGGACGCTGGCGGAAACAGCCATCTTTTACGGCATAGGCAACGTCTCCTTTGCGCTCAGCGAGATGTTTGCGCGCGAATTCGATGTGTTCGGCAGCCATGTGCGGACGGGCTCGTTCGACCGCATGCTGCTGCGGCCGCGCTCCACCGTGCTGCAGATGATGGGCGCGCAGTGCCAAATCATGCGCATAGGCCGGCTGATACAGGGCGCCGGCGTGCTGGCGGCGGGCGTGTGGCTGCTCCGCCCGGCCTGGGGCGTGCAGCACTGGCTGCTGCTGCTTGCCTCTATCATCGGCGGCACGGCGCTGTTCTTTGGGCTGATCATCATGCAGGCGACCTGCTGCTTCTGGACGGTCGAATCGCTGGAGATATGGAACTGCGTGACCGACGGCGGGCGGACGGTGGCGCAGTACCCGCTGGACATTTATGAAAAACCGCTGCGCCATTTCTTTACCTATCTGGTGCCGCTTGCCTGCATGAGCTACTGGCCGGGGGCGTACCTGCTGGGGCGCGGGTATGTGCCGGCCTGGGTGAGTTTTCTGGCGCCGTGCGCGGGGATATTGATATTTTTGCTGTCCATATGGGTGTGGAATTGCGGCATTCGGCACTATCGCTCCTGTGGGAGTTGATTTTTGCATGATTTTCGTCTATGATGGTCATAATCCGCATACGCTACTTCAAAGGAGGAGTACCATGAAGCAGTTCCGTGTGGCCGTTGTCGGCGCCACAGGCATGGTGGGACAGCGCTTTTTGACGCTGCTCGACGGGCATCCCTGGTTTGATGTCGCCGCCGTCGCGGCTTCGCCCCGTTCGGCAGGCCAGCCCTACGGGCAGGCGGTGGCCGGCCGTTGGATGATGGACCGCCTGATTCCCCAGCGCGTACTGGGCATGACGGTGCTGGACGCTTCCGACGTCAAGCGCGTCAGCGCCGAGGTGGATTTTGTCTTCTGCGCGGTGGATATGAACAAGGACGAAATCCGCGCGTTGGAGGAGGCCTATGCCAAGGCCGAAACGCCGGTGGTGTCCAACAACTCCGCCAACCGGCACATTCCCGACGTGCCCATGCTCATTCCCGAAATCAACCCCGAGCATGCCGAAATCATCACGCTCCAGCGCCGCCGGCTGGGCACGCGCTCGGGCTTTATCGCCGTCAAGCCCAACTGCTCCATCCAGAGCTACGTCCCCGTCCTGCATCCGCTGCGCGGCTTCGGCCTCAAGGAAGTATCGGTATGCACATACCAGGCGGTGTCCGGCGCGGGAAAGCGGTTGGCCGACTGGCCGGAGATGGAGGACAACGTGATTCCCTACATCGGCGGCGAAGAGGTCAAGAGCGAACGCGAGCCGCTGAAAGTCTGGGGAGAGCTGACGGGCGAGGGGATTATCTCCGCGCAGACCCCCGTCATCGCCGCCCAGTGCCTGCGCGTGCCGGTCAGCGACGGCCATATTGCGGCCGTGTCGGTTCGCTTTGACAAGAAGCCCTCGGGCCAGGAAATCCTTGAGGCGTGGCGGAATTGGGAAACCGTGCCCCAGCAGCTGGGCCTGCCCAGCGCGCCCACCCCGTTCCTGCGCTATTTTGAGGAGGCCGACCGCCCCCAGCCGCGGCTGGACAAAAACGAAGGGCGGGGCATGGCGGTCACCGTGGGCCGCCTGCGCGAGGATCCCATTTTCGACTGGCGCTTTGTGGCGCTCTCGCATAATACCCTGCGCGGCGCGGCGGGCGGCGGCGTTTTGACGGCCGAGCTGCTGTGCAAGCAGGGCTGGATAAAGCACAAATAACATTTTGATAAAGGGGGAATCCCATGGACTCCGGACGCTTGCTCTACAAAGGAAGCGGCTGCGCGATGGTGACGCCCTTTACAAAAGAGAACACGGTGGATTGCGCCGCACTGCGAAAGCAGGCGGCGTTTCAATTGGAGAACGGCACGGATGCGCTCATCGTCTGCGGCACCACGGGCGAGGCGTCTACCATGGACGCGCGCGAGCAGGCGGAGGCCGTCGGCATGGTGGTCGAGGCTGCGGACGGACGCGTGCCGGTCATCGCAGGCGTCGGCGGCAACGACACGGCCCGGGCCATCCGGACCTGCCGACAGGCGCGCTCGCTCGGGGCGGACGCGGTGCTGGCGGTTACGCCCTACTACAACAAGACCACGCAGGCCGGTCTGGTCGCGCACTTCACCGCGCTGGCGGAAGCGTCGGAGCTTCCCGTCCTGCTGTACAACGTGCCCTCCCGCACGGGGCTGAATCTGCTGCCCGCCACCGCGGAGGAACTGGCCGCGCACGAAAACATCGTGGGCCTGAAGGAGGCGTGCGGCGACATCGCGCAGGCGGCGGAGACCATCCGCCGGTGCGGGCCGCGCCTGCCGGTGTACTCCGGCAGCGACGAGCTGACGCTCCCCATGCTGTCCGTCGGCGGCGCGGGCGTCGTCTCCGTGGCAGCCAACCTGGTTCCCCGGCGCATGCACCGGCTGTGCGCGCTGTATTTTGACGGCGACACGGAACAGGCACGCCGGGAGCAGCTGGCGCTGCTCCCGCTGATTTCGGCGCTGTTTTGCGAAGTCAATCCCATTCCGGTCAAGACGGCCATGGCATGGCTGGGCTGGTGCGAAGGCCGTCTGCGCCTGCCCCTGGTGCCCATGCGGCCGGAAAATAAGGCGCGGCTGATAAGCTGCCTGCAGGAAGCGGGGCTGGTGCCATGATTCTTGCCGCGTTGGCCGGAGCGTCGGGCCGGATGGGCATGGCGGTGCAGTCGCTTCTGCCCGCGACGCCGGATATTTCGCTGTGCGCGCGCATTGATCCGGCGTTGGGGACTTCCTTTGCCGGATGCGCCGCCCGGCCCGACGTCGTCATCGACTTTTCCACGCCCAGGGCGTTGGAGGAAGAGCTTGCGTTTTGCGTGCGGAAAGGCGCGGCGCTGGTGCTGGCCACCACCGGCCATCCGCCGCAGGCCCGCGCGATGCTGGAGGAAGCCGCCGCCCACATTGCCGTCTTTCACAGCGCCAACCTGTCCTATGGCGCGTATGTGCTGGGCAGGCTGGCGGCGCAGGCGCGCCGAATGCTGGGGGACGGGTACGACGCGGCCATTGTGGAGCGCCACCATCGCGGCAAACGGGACGCGCCCAGCGGCACGGCGCAGCAGCTGGCGCAGGCCATGGGGATGTCCGGGATGCCCACGCTCTCCGTGCGCGGCGGCGGGCTGGTGGGCGTGCACGAAGTGGGCTTTTACGGCCCCATGGATACGCTGACGCTCAAGCACGACGCGCTGGACCGCCGCCTTTTCGCGCGCGGCGCGCTGGAGGCGGCCCGCTGGCTCGTTGCCTGCGCGCCCGGCCTGTACGGCATGGAGGATTGGCTGTCGACCTGCGATGCGCGCTGAAAATACCGCAGCGTCGGCTATTGGCCGGAAACGCTCCGGGCCTGCGGGCTTACGCCCCCGGGCGCCGGAGCGTTCTTCAGGAAAAGGCCGACTTCCGTGGCCCGACGGTCACGCCGGCGCGTTGATGTCGGCGAACACGGCGCCAAGGGGCGTTTCAAAGCCAAGGCTTTGATACATTTTCTCGTCGCAGGGAGCGCTGCAGACGGTCAGACTTGCCAGGCCCTGCTCGCGGCTCCACGCCTGCGCGGCCCGGGCCAGCTTCCGGGCAATGCCTTGTTTGCGGAACGCCGGCTCGACATAGAAGTCCTCGAAAATGCCCGTGTCCGTGCAGGCAAAGGTGGAGAAGCATTTGACCACGCTGCACATGCCGACTGCCCGATAGCCGCGCCTGGCCAGGAAGAACGTAATCCGTCCGTCCCGAACGGCGGCTGCAAGCCGTTCCTGTTTTTCTTTCGTCAGCGGCGATTCCCCGATTTCCTGCAAATACCCGTTCTCCAGCTTTTTCAGCTGCCAATCCTCTGCATCGGTGAGCGCTTCGACCGTATAGGGGACATGCTCCGTCGGGGGCAGAATCATCAGCGGTTCGCCCCATTCGTCCGCGCCGTTGGCGACAAAGCCGACCCGTTCCCAGAAACGCCGTCGCCGCGGATGGCTGCCGCAGTTCAGTTCCGCATACTGCGCGCCGTTCCTTTTCGCCCAGTCCAGCAGCGCTCCGGCGCACTCCGTACCCGTGCCGCCGCCCCGAAACGCCGGGAAAACGCAGAACTCCATAATGAAGCACTTGCCGTCCTCCGAGGTGAAAATCACCGGCAGGGCGAAGCCGATGTCCTGCCCGGCCCGATGAAAGAACAGGTAGAAGCCGCGGTCTTGCGGCCTGTCGTGAACGCTCTGCACCTGCGCCCGGTACTGCGTATCGTCGAGGAAGTATGCTGCCTCGTTGTCCTCCGGGTCCGGGAAAATGTCTCGCCTGTGATAGGCGTGAAGCTGCTCCCAAAAGAGCGCGACATCGGCTTTCGTGACCGCTTCACGGATGGCAATTTCGTCTTTCATGCCGTTTCCTCCAAAGAAGGATGGGAAGAATGGGAGGGATGGGAAGCGTGAACCCTCCCTGCGCGATTTGTCTTCATCTTCCCCCATCCTTTCCGGGTGAAATCTGTATGCGCGCGCCCAAATCGATGCGGATGCCTTATCACATGCCGCAGGGCTTCCGTTCTTTTGTGGTCATCTCCTCCGCCGCGCACTGTCCCTGCAGGCGCTCGAGGATTGGCGCGATGTATTTCCTGTCGGAAATGTCGTAGGAAGAAGAAACCATCTTCAGCATTTCCTGTTCCGCCTCGGTCTTGTCCTTTTTCGCCCCCAGCGCTTTGGTGAACATTTTCATCATCAGCCTGGAAGGAAGCGGCATGCTCTCATAGCGGAACCCGCCCGGGCAGTAAAACGCCTCCACCCCTTCCATGTCCGGCGTTTGAAAGTTTTTCTCCAGAAACTGCCGGATTTCCGGGTTGTTGGCCGGGCTTGCGCCGACGCAGAAAACCATCAGCTTTTTGTCCGGCCACTGGCTCACATGGCTTCGAAACCAGCCGAGCTTGCTCAGGCTGCCGGCGCACGCCCAGCTGCCGAACACAATGGCTTCGTATGTTCCGTGAAAGCCCGCGGGATGTTTGCGCAGGATGTTTGCGCGGCCTGTCCGCCGCGGCTTATCGCACCTTATGATACGTCCTCGTCTCCGGCTCGCGCTCAAAGCCCGCGCCGACGACGGTCTCCTCCAGCGTATCGCCCACAAAGCGCAGGCGGGCATGGCGCGTGAACGGGGCGTCCGGCACGCGCAGCACCGTCTCCAGCGCGCCGTCACGCCACCCGTAGGCCGCCAGACAGCCCGTCTCGGCGCCCCGATAGCGTATACTGCCCTGCAACAGCGTGCCCGGGCCGAAGCGCATATCCTGCACGCCGCCTTCCTCCTCCGCCGTCAGGCGCAGCACGCCGCCTTCCAGCGCCACCTCCAGCGCGTGCCCCCGTCCGTCCTCATACCGTCCGACGACGCGCTGCGGAGGCCGTTCGCCGCATTCGGGCACGGGACAGGTCAGCGCCGCCGTCCGCTCGCGCAGGCGCTCCTGCTCCGCCTCGTCCCCGCCCGGCATGCCGATGGCCGACAGCAGCGTGCCGCGCAGCAGGTCCACCTCCGCGCCCATGTCCAGAAGGCCCGCCGTCACGGCAAGGACCGCATCCCGCTCCGGCTCTATCCAGCAGAGCTGGCCGTACATGCCGTCCCCCCGGTAGGCGCCGTCCCGGCAGCGCCAGAACTGATAGCCATATCCCTGTTCCCAGTCCGGGTGCGCGCCCCGGCCGCTGTTGTCGATTTTCCGGCTCGTCGCCATATCCACCCAGCCTTCCGGCAGCACGCGCGTTCCGCCCCATACGCCGTCGCGCAGCAGAAGCTGGCCGAACTTCGCCACGTCCAGCGTGGACAGGTGCAGGCCCCAGCCGCCGCAGCTGACGCCCTGCGGGCTTTCGTCCCAGCGCGGCGTTTCGATGCCCAGCGGCGCGAACAGGCGCGGCGTCAGATACGCCAGCACGGTCATCCCGGTACGGCGCTGCACGGCCTGCGAGCAGAGGAACGTCCCCATGCTGTTATACTGAAAATGCGTGCCGGGCGTATGCTCCACCGGGAAGGACAGCACCCGCTTCGCCCAGTCGGGCTGCTCGGGGTCAATGCCGTCGGAAGCTGCCGAAAGGCCCGAGCCCATGCACAGCAGGTCGTGAATCGTCACGGCCTTCAGCAGGGCCGAAGCGCCGTCCGGCGCTTTGTCGGGCAGGATATCGCAGATGCGTTCGTCATAGGCCATCAAGCCCTCCGCCACGGCAAAGCCGACCGCCGCGGAGGTGAAAGACTTGCTGAGCGAAAAGAGCACGTGCGGCGTGCGCACATCATAAGGGCTGACGGACATTTCCCAGGCAATTTGTCCGTGGCGCAGCAGCACGACGCTGTGCAATTCCAGGGAGGACGCGGCCAGTGCGTCCAAAAAGCGGTTCAGCCCCGCAGACGATACGCCGACCGTCTCCGGCGAGGCGGCATATTTCAACATTTCGCATCCCTCCGTCGCATCCAAATGTATTCATCCTAGCACGGCGGTCCGCGGCTGTCAACTTTTGCGCCCGTTGCCGAGGCGCAGCGTCCCTCGCCGTGGCACGCACCCTGTTGCGCGGCGCAGGAAACGCCCCGCAGGGCCGGCGGGGGCCCGCCGGGCGCTTTCAGACGGATGCATGCGCTCCTCTCCACCGGTCGCTCCCGTCGTCCCGTATTTTTTCTGTCCCCCTCCACTCCGGGCGTTTTTCTTCCCGCTTTTTTGCTCCTGCTCTCATACCGCGGCTTCGGAGGCAAGAGTTTTTTTCCCAGAAATTGAAGGAAAAGGGAATGTGTTTCGTATTATAGGCAGAACATGCCGGGTCTGGAGGTGAAACGCGTGAGGAAACGCGCGGCCATATGGCTGCTTGCGCTGGCATTGCTGTCGTCCGGACAGGCGCTGGCGCAGGCCATGGAAACGGACGAGGCAGGCTTTGCGCAGTGCTGTCGTCTGCTGAACTGGTATCCCGGTGAAGCATGGACGCTGGACGGCTATCAGCTGGCGGACATGAACGGAGACGGCGTGACCGACCTGGTCGCCGTGCTGCGCGGACAGGACGGCGTTTCACGCCGGCTTGTCACCGCCATCAGCACCCCGGAAGGCTATTCGCTCCATGAGAACGACAGGGCGCTGCCGCCCGAATCCCCCCAGAGCCCCGCCTCCGAGATTGACGCGCAGAACGGCGCGCTCGTGCTGCGCACGCGCGCCACGGGGGACACGACGCGGGAGAGCACCTATACGTTTGTGCAAAACGGCGACGCCCTTGTGCTGGGCGCCATGGAGACCGTCTCCTGGCAGGAAGCGTCCGGCGAGGCGGCGCGCGAGTGCTTCGACTTTTCGGCCGGCAGCTACCTGCAGCAGTCCGGCCTGCGCAACGGCTCGGGGTTTTCCGTCTCCGAAACCACGGCCGAATATACGTTCCTTCCCGAAACCCTGGCGTTCGACGCCTTCGACATCGCTTCCTTCCCGACGACCTGGGATGATTTTGCCGGAGACGCCGCCGTACAGCCGGCGCAGCCCACGGGCACGGCCGCTGCGGCGGAATCGGACGAACTGGCGCAGGACGCGCCCGTCGTCTGTCCGGCATGCGGGGAATCCTTCGGGGATGCGTCCGCCTTCGCGGCGCATGTGTGCGTGGTCTACCCGCAGACGGGCCGGATGTATTGCGACGTTTGCGGCGGATGGTACGAAGAAGGCGAGGCGTTCCGCATGCACGGCTGCCAGAGCCAGGACGCTGCGCCCACGCCCACGCCGGCCGTGGCCAACACCGCAGACGCCGAAACCGCCGGGCAGCAGATTCTCTGCGAGGTCTGCGGCCAGACCTTCCCGGAAGGCGAGGCGTTCCGTTCCCATGTCTGCGTCTCCCGTCCCCCGGACGGGCTGGTCTATTGCGACGTATGCGGCCGCTACTTTGAAGAAGGCGCCGCGTTTCGCGACCATCTCTGCGCGCCGTAGTCGCCCATGCCGCGCCCGCCGGAACGGGCGGTGAGATAAGGATTTTTTGAGGGACGACATACCGTCGTCCCTCTCTGTTTTCTTAACACACCCCGCCTCGGGCGCGCATATTTTTCGCAGCGCCGGGCACGCATTCCCGAAACATGCACAAAACGGACGGCATGCCGTCCGTTTCGACCGTCGACAAAGACTTGTCGGCGGTCTTTCGCTGCAAGGCTGTTTCTCAGCCTTGCAGCGGAGGGAACATCATGTTCCTGTGCGCGAAGCGCACGGCCGGAACATGATAGCGGAAGCGGCTTGCAGCCGCTCCTCGCGGCGTACACGCCGCCGCTGCGGATGGCACAGGAAGGGGCTTGCCGCCCCTTCCTGCATCCCCGCAAAAGTGTTCTTCATTTGTCGATACGCTGAGGCACCGCCGGGTTCGGATTTCATTTGGAGGGCTTCGGCCCTCCAAGCCTCCCCCAATGGGTTTTTCAACGGTCTGAAACGGACGGGATAACCGTCCGTTCCGCATTGGGGGCCGCCGAGGCCGGCACTGCCGGCCGTCCGAAGCCCGCCTGCGCGGGCTTTTTCCGCGTTTTACAGCCCGTATTCCTTGCGATACCGCTCCAATTCGGAGGGGGAGCAGAGCACGAAATGCTCCGGCTCGATTTCGACCATGGAGGGTTGTTCCTGCGAATAGTCATGGTCGCGGTGGGGGTCATAGTCCACGCGCTTGCGCTTGCGCTCCGTAATGGGGTTGGGTTCCGGAATGGCGGAGAGCAGCGCGCGGGTATAGGGGTGCAGGGGCTTTTTGTACAAATCGTCGCCGCGTGCCATTTCCACCATGCGCCCGTAGTACATCACGCCGATGCGGTCGGAGAAGTACTTGACGACCGACAGGTTGTGCGCGATGAACAGGATGGTCAGGCCCATTTCCTCCTTCAGGTCGTTGAGCAGGTTGATGACCTGCGCCTGGATGGAGACATCCAGCGCGGAGACCGGCTCGTCGGCGATGATCATCTTGGGCTTGATAATCATGGCGCGCGCGATGCCGATGCGCTGGCGCTGGCCGCCGGAAAACTCGTGCGGGTAGCGCGTCGCGTGTTCGTCGGTCAGCCCGACCTTCTCCAGCATTTCGCGCACGCGGCGGCGCACTTCCGCCTTGTCCTTCATGCCGCGCACCCGGAGGCCTTCGCCGACGATTTCTTCGATGGTCATCCTGGGATTGAGCGACTCGATGGGGTCCTGGAATATCATGGCGATATTGTCGGTCAGGTATTTGCGCAGCTCGCGCGTCATGGGACCGGCCACGTTCCGCCCCTCAAAGAACACTTCGCCGGAGGTGGGGTTATACAGGCGGATGATGGTGCGTCCGGTCGTCGTCTTGCCGCAGCCGGATTCGCCCACCAGGCCGAACGTTTCCGCGGGCTTGACGCCGAAGCTGACGTCGTCGACCGCCTTGACGGTCAGTTTGTTCCTTCCCCGGCCGGAAGTGAAATACTGGCAGAGGTTTTTGACCTCCAGAATATACTTCTCGTCAGCCATCGAGCGCTTCACTTCCTTTCATTCGGTCGATTCTCGCCTGGAGCACATCGGGAAGCGGTACCTTGGGCGCCTTGGGATGCAGGAGCCAGGTCGCCGCGCGATGGGTCGGAGAAAGCTGGAAATAAGGGGGTTCGCGCTCGAAGTCAATTTTCATGGCATACCTGTTGCGCGCCGCGAACGCGTCGCCCTTGGGCGGGAAAATCATGTTCGGCGGCGTTCCGGGGATGGCCATCAGCCGTTCTTTGGTCTGCAGGTCGGGCATCGAGCTCAGCAGCGCCCAGGTATAGGGGTGCGCCGGCTGGAAGAATACCTCTTCGCTCGTGCCGCACTCGACAATCTTGCCCGCATACATGACGTTGACGCGGTCCGCCATATTGGCCACGACGCCCAGGTCATGGGTAATGAAAATTACGGACAGGTGCCGCGCTTCCTTGATTTTGTTGATGAGCTCCAGAATCTTCGCCTGCACCGTGACGTCCAGGGCGGTGGTGGGCTCGTCGCAGATGAGGATTTCCGGGTCGCCCGCCAGCGCGATGGCAATCACGATGCGCTGGCGCATGCCGCCGGAAAACTGGAACGGATACTGGTTGAAGCGGCGCTCCGCTTCGGGGATGCCGACCGCCCGCATCAGCCCCAGCGCCTGGTTTTTCGCATCTTCCCTGTTGATTTTCTTGGTCAGGTGCAGCACCTCGGTAATCTGCTTGCCGATTTTCATAATCGGATTCAGAGCCGAAAGCGGGTCCTGGAAAATCAGGCCGATGCGCTTGCCGCGGATTTTATGGAAATCGTCTTCCGTGACCTTGGTCAAATCCATGCCGCCGTACTGAATGCTCCCGCTTTCAATGATGGCGTTGCCCGGCAGGATGCCCATGATGGCCTTGATGCTGACGGACTTGCCCGAGCCGGACTCGCCCACGATGGCAACCGTTTCGCCGCGCTTGAGGTCGAAGCTGACCCCGCGCACCGCGCGCACCATGCCGCCGTAGACCTTAAAGGAGATACGAAGGTCGTCCACCTTCAGGATGGTGTCGTTGGGATGAATGGCCATGTTACTCCTCCTCTCCGCGCCTGGTCGGGTCAAGAGCGTCTCTTAAGCCGTTGGCGAACAGGTTGAAGGCTATCATCAGCACCGAAATCAGAATGGCCGGGAACAGCGTCTGGTACGGATACTGGAGCAGCACGTCCTGTCCATCGGAAAGCAGAACGCCAATGGAGGGCTCCGGCGGCTTGATGCCCAGGCCGATGTACGCCAGGAACGATTCGGAGAAAATCGCGCCGGGGATGGCAATCATCGCGCGGGTAATCAGCGGGCCCACGGTATTGGGCAGGATATGGCGGAATATCAGCTTGATGTCCGGCGTGCCCAGCGTGCGGGCGGCCAATACGTACTCGCGCCCCTTAAAGCGGTAGAACTGCGCGCGAATCAATCGCGCCGTGCCAATCCAGCCCGTGACGGTCAGCGCCAGAATAATGGAAAACATGCCCGAACCGAACAGAATCATAAACAGGATGGTCACCACGATATATGGCAAACCGTCCAGGACCTCGGCCAGGTGGGTCATCACCATGTCCACCTTGCCGCCGTAATAGCCCGCTACGGAGCCATAGATTACGCCGATAATGACGTTGGTCACCACCGACAGGAGCGCAATCAGCAGCGAAATGCGCGCGCCCTGGAAGAGCCGGGTCATCAGGTCGCGGCCCAGGTAGTCCGTGCCGAACCAGTGATACTCGCCCTCCGGCACGCCCGCGTACAGGTAGGCGTCGATTTTCACGTCCACCACCGGCACGCCGTTGGCCTCATACTCCCGGATGATTTCCAGCACGCATCCTTCGGGGAAGCGGTTGGTATCCTCCAGGCTGCTTTTTTTCCGGTTGGTCAACACGCGCGTGCCGTCGGCAATGCCCAAATCCTCCAGGAACGGAATCTTGGGCGGCAGGTTTTTCTGCCGGACCGACTGCTCCGTGTAGGTATATCCGGTAATGCTGGGCACCAGAAGCGAGAGGATCACAATCGCCATGATAATCCAGAACGAGACGACCGATATCTTGCTCTTTCTCAGACGAAAGAGCGCATCCTTGAAGAAGCCCACGGGCTTGGTCTTGAACTTCTCGTCCTTAATCTCCCCCGCCTGCACCATTTCAAAATCGGAATATTGAGAAGTTCCTCGGGCAGGCCATGGTTCTTATCAACCATTATTTTCCACCTCCGATTCTGATGCGCGGGTCAATGAAACCGTAGGAGATATCCACGATGAGGATGGTGCACAGCGAAATCGTCGAATAGAAAATCAGCAGCGCCACCGTCAGGAAATGGTCGCCGGCCAGAATGGAATCAATCAGCAGACCGCCCATGCCGGGCACCGCGAACATTTTTTCCACCACCAGCGAGCCGCCCATAATGCCCGTAATCATCGGGATGATGGTATTGGCGATGGGCACCAGGGAGTTCCTGAACGCATGCCTGACCGTCGCCTGCGCGCGGGTCAGGCCCTTGGTGCGCGCCAGCAGCAGGTACTCCGAGGAAAGCGTCTCAATCAGCTCGCCGCGCAGGTATCGCGCAATGGTCGCTATCGGATTGAGCGCCAGGGCGATAATGGGCAGGGTCAGCGAGTGCAGCGTGCCGAAAAAGGAAGTGGCCGTGGAATCATATAGCGTGGGAAAAATCGGCCATCGGAACGTAAAACAGTATTGCAGCAACGAGGCGAACACAAAGGACGGCACGGAGATGCAGATGACAATCAGGAAAGAAATGATGTTGTCCGCCGCCTTGTTGCGTCTCAGCGCCGCAATCGTGCCAAAGATCACGCCCAATGGCAGAGATATCAGCAAAGAGAGGAAGTTCAGCTGTACCGTAGGCGGAATGCGGGAGGAGAGGATTTCAAACACGTCCATCCGCGGCCGAACCTTGACCGACGTGCCAAACTCACCCTCCAGAATAATGCCCTCCAGAAAGTAATAGTACTGCAACAGCATGGGCTTATCCAGATGCATCTCCGACATCAGCAGCTTCTGAATATCCGGAGGGATATTCGGATTTTCAAAGATGCTCATCGGCATCAGACGGATGATCCAGAATGACAGCGTCATAATCAGGAACAGCGTCAGCAACATCGCGCCGATTCGTCTGAGGATGTACTTGAACAATGAGAACCCTCCCATCTTTTCCGGGAGAAGCAGGTCGGAACCATTCGTCCCAGCAAGATTTTTTTCTTCGTCGAAAAAGCCTGCCTTTGGCTTTGTTTCCCGCCGGAGCACGCCGCCTGTCGGCACTGCGCGCCTTCCGGCCGCCTCGGCGGGCCGGAGAGCCTTGCCCGGCAAGGCCGGAGTATTGACAAAGCCCCGTCGAACCCCCATAAAATCAAAACAGACGGCCTGTGGCGTCAGTTTTGCGCGCGTTTCGGGCGCAAACGCCTGCGTGTTTGCCCGAAACACGCCTTCCTGCGCCGGACGCCGCCCAAAGCATCCGCAAAGGCCCGGACGGCCGGCTCCTCCCCGCCTGCTCAGCATGCTGCGGCGGTTTGGATTCCGGCCCCACCGCACACGTCGCTGGGGCCGGAGGGAAGCCGGAGGGTCCTATGGCCCTTCCGGCCTCCCGCAGGGGCTTCTGACGGGCTGGGATGTGCCGCACCGGGGCGGCACATTCCTCCTGTCATGGCGCCCGTCGTTCGTCTTATTCCTCTGCGATGTCGCCGTACATGGTGCCCCAGCCGAGGACCGGGATGTAGGTCTCTACCGCCAGGTCCAGACGGTCGGAGAACAGCTGGTAGTTGACGTTCTGGATGACCGGGATATGGATAACGTTCTCCAGGTAGATTTCCTCCAGCTTCTTGGTCTCCTCCAGCATACGGGTGTAGTCGCTGCGGACCTCGCTGGTCTCGCACAGCGCATACTGCTCCTCGAACTCTTCCACGAAGAAGTTGTTCGGATGGCTGCCGTAGGTGCTCAGGTAGTAGTAGAAGCAGGTGTAGGGGTAGGTGTAGGAGGCCGTGCGGGTCCAGTCGTTCGGGCTCAGGTCCCACTTGTCGTCGCCGGTGGCCTTAAAGTCGGTGGCGCTCATGCCCGCGTAGGTAACGATTTCGAGCTGGAGCTTGCCCTCGAAGATGACCGGGAACTGCTCCATGAGGTACTCGGCGGTCGCCTTCCAGGAAGTGTCGCTCTCGTCAATGGCGAAGATGACGGTGACCACATCGTCCTCGCCAAGGCCGCACTCTTCAAACGCCTGGGCCAGATAGTCGCGCGCCAAATCGGGGTTGTAGCCGTAGGGGCCCCAGCTTTCGACCATCGCCTCGACCGCCTTGCCCTGCTCGGACTCGCGGTAGGTCAGGTGGCTCTCGCTCTGGATGCCCGCCATTTCGCTGACATAGACGCCGCTGGGCTTGAGATAGCCGAACAGGTCGCGCGCGATGACCTCGCGGTCAATGGCGTGATAGAGCGCCTTGCGGTAGGCAACGCTGCCGCTGATGGGGTTGTTGGGGTTCTTGCAGTTGATGTCGATGTGGAACACGCTCAGGCTCGGATAGGAGACCATACGCGGGTCGTCGATGTAGGTCTCAATGGTGTTGGAATCGGGGGTCAGGTCATCCAGCAGGCCCTGCTCCCACAGCTCCACGCGCGCGTTCATCTCGGGGATGATGCGCACTTCGACGCGGTCATAGTGGAACAAATCGGCGAGCCAGTGGTCGGGGTTCTTCTCGTAGACCTGGATGTTGTCATACTCCCAGGTGACCAGCTTGTAGGGGCCGCAGCCCATCCAGTTGTCCATGGTGGTGCCGTAGGTGGTCTCGGTGCGCTCTTCGTTCATGCCGGCCTCGTAGTACGGCTCATACACCGGGAAGGTGGAGCGGTCGGTGAACTGCGCGCAGACGTCAACCTGGTTGTTGGCGTCAACCGTGGTGATTTGGATGGTGTAATCGTCTACCTTCTTGATGCCGACATCTTCCCACGCCACGGTGTTCGAGGTGCCCTGCATGTAGTATTCCACCGCGTTGACGATGGTCACACTGTTGTTGGCGACGAAGTCGGCCATCTGGTTGGCCATGATGGGATCCAGGAGCATCTTCCAGGAATAGATGATGGTGTCGGCGTTGATGGGCGTGCCGTCATGCCAGCAGGCTTCCTCGCGGATTTTAATCTGCCAGTTGTAATCGTCAATCTGCACGGGCAGGCCGTCCGCCAGATCGCCGATGTACTCAAAGCCCTTGCCGTCAGCCGTCGGATAGGTGCGATACAGAGGGGAAGAGCAGTAGTTGTGCGTCGTCTGCAGCGAAATTTCCACCGAGTCATGACCGTTCAGAATCGGGCAGTCCGCAGTCAGATAGGTGCGGTAGACCTTTCCTTCCCCCTCCGCCGCGGCGGGAGCGGTCATGGCGACCAGCGTCGTCATCAGGAACAACGTGGTCAGAACCAGGGCAGCCAGTCTTCTCTTCTTCATCTTTCCATCTCCTTATTTTATTCTGTAAAATGATTCGGACATACTCGCCCACCGTCCGAATCAAGATACACTGAGGGGTGGATACGGTAACCTCCTTTGCGGGGCGGACGCCCCTATTCCTTTGGGATATCGGAATGCCGCTGTCCCTGCCCTGCGCCGACAGGGGGCCGTCTCACAGGACGGGAAGGCTCGCAAGCAGAGAAAGAATGAAAAAACCGGCCGCCAGCACCATGAGCATCGGCACGTCCGTGTGGCGGCGGCGCGACCGCACATACTCCAGATATCCGTCCCGCATCCGCTGGGAAGAGTCCTGTTTTCCCCGGATAAGCCGGACCAGGCATTTTGTGCCCCAAATCAGGCTGGCGAACATGTCCATATTGCCGATGGTATGAATCAGGCCCCAAATCAAGTACACCATCGCCACGGTAAACAAAAGGTCGGACAAAAACACCAGGCCCCATACGCCGCGGTAGAGCTGGCGTATGATGAAAAGCACCACACCGACGACCAGAAGCACCACGGCGGTTTTCCAATGTTTCCGAAAAGACGCCACGAGGGTCACCGGGCCATTCACCTCTGTCGGATATCTCAAATACATAATGATTCCCCGGTAATTTAGGCAAATTATACATGTATCCGCCGCAAACGTCAATAGTCACAACCGATAGAATCAATAGAATTATTTTACAAAAAATGCATAAATCCCCTGTCTGGTTCGATAATATTATAGGAAAATGGATGAATATACAGAAAAATCTTCAGATGCGTCGAATTCTTCGCAAAGATTTAATACTTGACGGCAGCCCCCGCATTTCCCCTTGCCATGCGCGGCGCGCAGGGCTACAATAAGGGCGGCGTTCGTCCGCGCGTCCGTCTGCCATGCGGGCGCGGCGTTCGCCCGCGCGCAGGCCGCGCCTTGCAGGCCCTGCCGCCGCGCGAACATGCCGGATCCTTCCGCCGCGCGGCGTTCCGGCCAAAGGAGGCGTTCCCATGCGTTGGCACATGCTTGCGGACACCCGGCGCAACACCCACTGGGAAGACAAGCCCAACGAGGACTTCTGCTGGTTTGACGCGGAGGCGGGGGCGGCCCTGGTGCTCGACGGCGTCACGCGCGACCGCGAGGCGGGCCGCTACCCGAACCCCAGCCCCGCGCGCCTGGCCAGCGAGGCCTTTGCCGCCGCCGCGCGCGCGGCGCTGCGCTCCTCCGCCGCCATGCCGCCGGACGAGCGGCTGGCGCGGGCGGCGCGCGAGGGCAATCAAGCGGTGGCGGCCATGAACCGGGCGTTCGCCGGCGATTTCCTGCCGGGTACGGTGGGCATACTGGCGCTTTTGTGCGACAGGCGGCTGCACTATATCTGCCTGGGCGACGCCAACGGCATCCTGTTTTCCGCCGGGGCGGCGCTGCGCTTTACCCACTCGCAGACCGACGCCGTGCATCGCCGCCGCGGCGAATGGAGCGCCCATCAGATTCGCACGCAGATTTGCAACCATCCCGACCATCCCTGCGGCTACGGCGTCTGGAACGGGCAGGACAGCGCGCGGCATTTTCTCTGCTGGGGCAGCCTTCCCCTGCGCCCCGGCGACATGCTGCTGCTGTGCACCGACGGGCTGGACCCGTTCCTGCGCGCCGCGGGCGAGGCTTCTCTGGCCGGCCTGAGCCCCGAGGCGCTCCTGGCCCGCGCCATGGCCTACACGGAGGGCGCCTGGATGGACGACCGCACGGCCGTGGTCACCCGCGCCGAAGCCTGAGCCCGCCCGGCCTGTCGCCGGGTTCGGATGGCAGGGGGGGAGCCTTCGGCCCGCCCGGCCTTCCCCCATGGGGGTGACGGTCTGCGCGCGCCGGGCGACCCGATGCGCCCTTTCCCGTTTTTTCCCCTTCCCTTTTGGATGGCTTCATGCTATGATGCAGTCGTGCTCTCCTGTTCCCCAGAAAATCCGGCGAAAGGAAACAGCCATGAAACGATGGATGATTCTGCTCCTGCTGGTCTGCCTGACCATGGGCCTGACCGGCTGCGCGGGCGAGGCGGCGACGTATGAGAAATACACCATGTCCTTTTTTCATACGTTCGATACCCTGGTACAAATCATCGGCTATGCCGAGAACATGGACGTCTTTACGGAGGTCACCGGGCGCGCTCAGGCGGAGTTCGAACGGCTGCATCGCATCTTCGACGCCTATGCGCCCTACGACGGCGTCAACAACCTCTACACGGTCAACCGGGACGCCGCCGGGGGGCCGGTTCCGGCCGAGCCGGAGCTGATAGACCTGCTGCTGTTCTGCCGCGACCGGCAGGCGCAGGCGGGCGATCTGGTCAACGTCGCCATGGGCAGCGTGTTGTCCATCTGGCACGACTATCGCACCCAGGGAGAAGGCGACCCGGAAAACGCCGAGCTTCCGCCCATGGCGCTGCTGGAAGAGGCGGCGCAGCACATCGACTTTGACGACGTCGTCATCGACGAGGAGGCCGGCACCGTCTATTTTGCCGACCCGGAGCTCTCCCTGGACGTGGGGGCGGTGGCCAAAGGGTATGCGACGGAGCTGGTCGCGCAGATGCTGTTGGCTTCCGAAATGCCCTCCTTTATCATCGGCGCGGGCGGCAACATCCGCGCGGGCGACCCGCCCCTGGACGGAAGGCTGCGCTGGGGCATCAGCGTGCAAAGCCCGGACGAGCCGGTCTTCGGCGACAATGCGTCGCTGGACGTGCTGTATTTTGCCAACGCTTCCGCGGTCACCAGCGGCGATTATCAGCGCTATTACATCGTGGACGGCCAGCGCTATCACCACATCATTTCCCCCGAAACGCTCATGCCCGCCGACTTTCTGCGCGCCGTCACCGTGGTCACCGAGGATTCCGGCTGGGCCGATTTTCTTTCGACCACCCTGTTTTTGATGCCTTACGAGGAAGGCCGTGCGCTGGTGGATTCCCTGGAGGGCGTCGAAGCGCTGTGGGTGCTGCCGGACGGAACCATAGAAATGAGCGACGGCATGAAGACGATGGCCCGGTCGCAAGGGGCCAGCTCCCGCTGACGCGCCGGCGCCGGGCGCGCCCCGCCATCAAAGCGCAAGCGGCAGGCCGTCCGTTCTCCCCGTGCGGGAGGCGGGACGGCCTGCCGCTTTGCAGACCGGTCCGGGGCGGCGGAGACTTTGCCGCCGCCCCGTTTTCGCGGCCGGGCGGGCGCGCGTTCAGCCGTCGAACAGGTGGCAGGCGACCCGGCGTCCGTCCGGCATCACGCGCGGCGCCGGCGCCTCTTCCGAGCAGATTTTCATGCATTGCGCGCAGCGGTCGTGGAACGCGCAGCCCTTGGGCGGATTCGCCGGGCTGGGCACGTCGCCCTCCAGGTGGATGCGCGTCTTGGGCTCCGACGGGTCGCGGCGGGGAATAGCGGACAGCAGGGCCTGGGTATACGGATGCATCGGATGGCAGTAGACGGCTTCCGTATCGCCGCTTTCGACAATTCTGCCCAGGTACATCACGGCCACGCGCGTGCTGATATGGCGCACGACGTTCAGGTCATGGGAAATGAACAGGTAGGACAGCTTCAGCTCCTGCTGCAGCTGCATCAGCAGGTTCAGCACCTGCGCCTGGATGGATACGTCCAGCGCCGAGACCGGCTCGTCCGCCACGACGAAGCGCGGGCCGGTAATCAGCGCGCGGGCGATGCTGATGCGCTGGCGCTGACCGCCGGAAAACTGGTGCGGATAGCGGTCGAGCTGGTCGCGGGAAAAGCCGACCGCGTCGGCAATCCAGTGCACGCGCTCGTCTATCTCCTTCTGGGGCTGCGTAAAATGGGTGCGCAGCGGTTCCTCCAGCAGCTTGCGCATGGTCATGCGCGGATTGAGGGAGGCATAGGGGTCCTGGAAGATCAGCTGCATATCGCGCCGCTTTTTCCGCATGGCCTCCGCGTCCAGCGCGCAAAGGTCCTGCCCGTCAAAGCGCACCTGGCCCGCCGTAGGCTCGATAAGGCGCAGGATGGAGCGGCCCGTGGTCGATTTTCCGCAGCCGGACTCCCCCACCAACGCGAACGTCTCCTGCTCGCCGATGGTCAGCGATACGTCCTCCACCGCGTGCACATACCCGACGGTCTTTCGTATCACGCCGCCTTTGATGGGAAAATAGGTTTTCAGCCCCTGAACGTCCAACAGTTCCTGGCTCATGCCGTTCCCTCCTTCTGCGCCGGATGCAGCCAGCAGCGGCACGTATGGCCCGGCGCGATGACCGCCAGCGGCGGCGCCTCTTTCCGGCAGCGCTCCTGACAATACTCGCATCGCTCGGCGAAGCGGCAGCCCGCGCTGAAATTGCCGGCCGTGGGCACGGTGCCCCGGATGGCATAGAGCGTCTTCTGCGCGCCGCCCAGCGAGGTCACCGAGCGGAGCAGGCCCGCCGTATAGGGATGGGCCGCCTCGTGGAAGATGGCGTCCACCGACGCCTGTTCAATCACCTGTCCGGCATAGAACACGGCGACCTCCTCGCACGTTTCGGCAATGACGCCCAGGTCGTGCGTAATCATGATGACCGAAGTGTCGTAGCTTTCGCGAAGGTCGTTCATCAGGTCGAGAATCTGGGCCTGGATGGTCACGTCCAGCGCGGTCGTCGGTTCGTCCGCGATGAGCAGGCGCGGGTTGTTAATCAGCGCGATGGCAATCATCACGCGCTGCAGCATGCCGCCGGAAAGGTGGTGCGGGTAATCCTTGAGGATTTCCGCCGCGCGCGGTATCTTGACCTTGCGCAGCATCTCCAGCGCCGCCTCGTGCATCTGCGCGCGGGTCATGTCGGTATGAAAGCGCAGCGTCTCGTTAATCTGGTCTTCAATGGTATACATCGGGTCCAGCGCGGTCATCGGCTCCTGAAAAATCATTGAGATTTCCTTGCCGCGGATTTTGCGCATCTCGGCGCGGGACAGGCTCGTCAGCTCCGATTCCGTGCCGTCCTCGCGCAGAAAGCGCAGGGAGCTTCCCTCGCCGACCGACAGCGGAAAGGACAGAAGGCCCATGAGCGTGGAGCAGGTGATGCTCTTGCCGCAGCCGGACTCGCCCACCACGCCGAAATTCTGTTTTTTGTCGATATCGATGTCCACGCCCTCGACGAGCTTGACCGGCGGCAGCTTTTTGCCCCTGAAAAGGTCGATGGAGAGGTTGCGCATTTCCAGCAGATGTTTCACACGGACACCCCCTCACACTTTCAACTTGGGGTCGAGCACATCGCGCAGCGCATCGCCCAGGATGTTAAAGACCAGAATGGTCACCACAATAAACAGCAGCGGGAACAACGCGACCCAGGGCGCGCGCGCCATATCCGCGCGCGCTTCGGACAACATGGAGCCCCAGGAAGGGCTGGGCGGCTGGATGCCCATGCCCAGGAAGCTGAGCGTCGCCTCGGTCAGAATCGCGCCGGACAGCGCCAGCGTTACCTGCACCGTAAACGGCGCCACGACATTCGGCGAGATATGGCGCACGAGGATGGGCCAGGTTTTCACGCCCACGCTCTTGGCGTTTTTGACGTATTCCAGGCCCTTGGCCGAAATGACCGCCGCGCGCACCGTCCGGCAAAACACGGGAATATTGACAATGCCGATGGCCACCATCGTAGGGCCGATGCCCTTGCCCAGCACGGCGGAGATGAATATGGCCAGCAGAATGGACGGAAAGGCGAACAGCACGTCCATCACGCACATGATGACCCGGTCCACGACGCCTTCAAAATAGCCCGCCGCCAGCCCCAGCAGGTAGCCGAACACCGCGCCGATGCCCACCGCGATGACGCCCACCTGGATGGACACCTGCGCGCCGTAGAGCACGCGGCTGAAGATGTCCCGGCCGAACTTGTCCGTGCCGAAGAGATGTTCGCCCGACGGGGACTGAAAGCGCATGCCAATCTGGTCGTAGGGATAGGGCGCAATCAGCGGCGCGCAGACGGCCATTGCCAGCAGCAGGAACACGCCCACCATGCCAATTTTGCCCATGGGGTCTGCCCATAGCTTCCGCAGGGTTTCTACAAAGCTTTTCATGCGGCGCATTCCTCCATCAGTCGTAAGAGATACGCGGGTCAATATAGGCGTAGAGCAAATCGACCACCAGGTTGACCAGCACATACACAAAGGCGATGAACAGCACGCACCCCTGCACCACCGGGAAGTCGCGGTTGTTGATGCCCGTCAGGGTCATCTGGCCCAGGCCGGGCAGCGAAAAAATCTGTTCCACCACCACCGCGCCGCCCAGGAGCGAACCCATCTGCATGCCGATGAGCGTGACGATGGGAATCAGCGCGTTGCGCAGCGCATGCTTGAAGATGGCCACGCGCTCGCTGGCGCCCTTGGCGCGCACGGTCTTGATGAAGTCCTGACGGAGCACCTCCAGCACGGACGAGCGCGTCATGCGCATGACCGAGCCGGCCATGCTCGTGCCCAGAATCAGCGACGGCAGGAGCATCATTTCCAGGTTTTTCAGCGGGTCTTCAAAAAAGCTCACATAGTTCAGGGGTGGATAGTAGTTCAGCGTCAGCGAAAGAATGAGGATAATCAGGATGGACAGCGCAAACCCCGGCACCGACACGCCCAGCAGGGCCACCACGCGCACCACGCGGTCCACCATTGTATTGCGCTTGACCGCCGCCAGCATGCCCAGCGGCAGCGCAATAATCCAGGACACCACCGCCGCCAGAATCGTCAGCTCCGCCGTCACCTTAAACCGGGTCAGAATCTCCGGCAGAATCTCGGCGCCCGAGCGGAAGGACTGGCCAAAGTCACCGCGCAGCACGCCGCCCATCCATTTGAGATACTGCGTGACCACCGGCTGGTCCAGCCCATAGCGGGCGTTCACCTGCGCGATGAGCTCGGGCGTGGCGTCAATGCCCAGCATGCCCGAAGCAAACCCGCCGGGAATCAGGCGCAGCACCGCGAAAATGGCAATGCTGATGCCCAGCAGCACGGGAATCAGCTGCAGAAGGCGGCGAAGGATATAATTTCGCATGTAATCACGCTCCCATTGCGGCCAAAGCGGAACGGGGCGTCGAAAGGGCCGCGGGTGTCCGGCGTTTTCGACGGCCCGTCCCTGTGGAAAAGAGAGGCGGCGGCGGAAAACGCCGCCTCCTCCGACTGTCGACAAAATCCCGGGGAGAAGTCCTGCGCCCTCCCAACGGACGGCGTGTGCGTCGGTTTCGCGCATGATTTCAGCGCCCACGCCTGCGTTGGCGGAAAAGCGCGCCGGCCCCGCCCCGCGAAACGGCGCAGCGTTGCAGCGGCCCGGGCGGCGGCGTTTCCCGCCGCCCCGGGCCGTCAGGGTTACCGCTCGAAGTACGCCGCGTTGAAGTCGCTCGCGTTGGCCGCATAGGGCTCATAGCCCTTGAGCGCGGCGTTGGCGAAGAGATACTCCATGGGGCTGGCAAAGAACAGGTTCGGGCTTTCGTCAATGATAATCTGCTGCGCCTCCAGGTAGTACGCTTCGCGCTGGGCCTCGTCCGTGGTGCTCACGGCCAGCTGGCACAGCTCATCCACGCGCTCGTTGGAATAGCCCCAGACATTGGCGTTGCCGGTGGTGGAGAAGAAGAAGCTGACCGCACGGTTCGGGTCGGTGCCGGAGCCGTTCTGGCCGCACATGGAATCAAAGCCGGCCTCGGGCGTATCCATCTTGCCCCAGATATCCACATATTCGCCGGACTCGAGGTTGGAGATTTCCACGTCGATATAGATTTCCTTCAGCTGCTGCTGCAGGACCACCGCGGTGTCGCGGATGGAGTCGAGCAGGCCCGCGGCCATGCTCAGGGACAGGCGGTTGGACTCGCTGTAGCCGGCCTCCTCCATGAGGGCGCGGGCGGCTTCGACGTCATACTGATACAGCGGGGACTCGTTCACGGCGTCCCACACCCAGTGGCCCATGTTCGGGGCGACGAAGGTGGACACGGCGGCCTCGCCGTTGTACACATAGTCGATAATCATCTGGCGATCCACCGCCATGCTCATGGCCTGGCGCACGCGCTTGTCCTGGAGCTTTTCGTTGGAGAGGTTGAAGCCCAGGTAGGTATAGTTGTTGGACAGATAGGAGATCACCTGGATGTTCTCGTCGCCTTCGACGTCCGCCAGGTTCATCGCGGACAGCGAGCACAGGTCGATGTCGCCGGTGCGCAGGGCCGCCAGGCGGGCGCTTTCATCGGCGAGCAGGTAGTAGGTAATCCCGTCCAGCACGGGCGCGCCTTCCTCCCAGTACTCCTCGTTCTTGACCAGCGTGATGTGGTTGTCCACCACGGACTCGGAGTACTTGAAGGGGCCGGTGCCGCACATGGTGTCAATGGCGGAGAGGCTGCCGTCGTTGGCCTCGACGACCTCGCGGCAGACCACGGAGCCGTAGGAGGAGGTCAGGTTGGACATGAACGCAGCGTTGGGGGCGCTGAGCACAAACTTGACGGTGTAGGTATCGGTCGCTTCAATGGAGGCAATGCCGCCATAGTAGCTGGCGCTGGAGCCCAGCGCGCCGATGTCGCCCGCCTCCGTCTGGCCCAGAATGCGCTGGAAGCTGTAAACCACGTCGTCCGCGGTCATCTCGCGGCCGTTGTGGAACTTGACGCCCTGGCGCAGATGGAAGATATAGGTCACATCGTCGGGGGTCTCCCAGCTCTCCGCCAGGATGCCCTTATAGGTCATGTCCGGGTTGAAGGCGATGAGGGACTCGTAGACCTGGCCGAACACACGGGTCGCCGCGATGGCGGAAATGGTGTGCGGGTCAAAGCCGGCCGGCCAGGTGTCCGTGCCGTAGCGGAGCACCTGTCCGCCTTCGCTCTCGGCCATGGCGCCGAAGCCGAGCGACAGGCACATTCCGAGCGCCAGAAGGACGGCCAGGAATTTGCGTGAGCGTTTCATGATACTACCTCTCTTCGTATGAAATTTTGTATTGCACAGGGTCGCCCCCTGCTTATACCGTCTCCGGCGGCACGCGCCCCAGCAGCGCGTAATGCACCGCGCGGCGGAATTCCTGCGTGTTGCCCGGCGTTCCTTCCCGGCGGAAAAACTTGTTGGTCAGCAGCACCGCGCCGATGTTGTGCGCGCGGCTGAAATACAGGCTGGTTCCGGTAAACCCGGTATGCCCGCACCCGTCCGGGAACACGTTGCTCCTGTCAAAGCCCAGCCCGCGGCCGTATACGTTGGTGTCCATGGCGCGCAGGAAGGCGGGCTTGTCCGTGCGCATGTAATACTGGCACAGCCGCGTCAGGGCGCGGGAAGTGGCGAACACGCCCGCCAGCCCGCTGACGCCCTTCCAATAATAGTAGGTATTGCCGTCGTTGCACGTCCCGCAGACCGGCACGCCGTCCTCCCGCCAGCCGTCGAAGGACAGGCCGCGCTCCGCGCACATGCGCTTTTCGATTTGATTTCCGTAACAGCTGGGCGCGCACAGCGAGGCGTCGACAGGACCGTAGGCAATTTCGTCCACGCCCATGCCCGCGCGCAGATAGGTTTGCAGCCCTTCGCGCAGCGAAAGGCCCGAAATGCGGGAAAACAAAAGGCCCAGGAGCATGAAGTTGATGTCGCTGTAGGCCATGCCCTGCTCGACGGGCGTGGTGGACAGCACGCGCTCCAGCACGGTGAAAAAGTCCCGGCCGTCCGTATAGAACGGGAACCAGGGCACAATGCCCGAGGTATGCGTCATCAGGCGTTCGACCGTCGTCTCTGCCAGGCGCCGCCGCGTGACCTCGCCCGCCTCCGGAAAATACGGCAGCACCGGGCTCTCGGGGGAAAGCCGCCCCTCGTCCATGAGGCAAAGCAGCATGGTTGTGCAGATGATTTTGCTGACCGAGGCCAGGTCGAACCATGTGTCCGGCGATACGTCGCCCACCGCGCGATGGTACAGGGTTTTCTCGCGGTCAAACACCTGGCAGACGGCGGAGGGATAATATCCGCGCTGGCGGTAGGTTTCCAGAAGGCTATCCATTTCGGCAAAATCCATACGTTCCACCTCGATGCACATCCCTGTTTTCATTGTAGCACACGCGAAACACAGTTTCAAGATATTTGGCCTGTCTGTGAAATTCTATTTTCCCTGCAGCCCCCGGATGAGCTCGCGCGTGCTCAGCAGGCATTCCTCGGCGCGCTCCGGATGGCAGCGGGCGTAGCCCAGGTACAGCAGGTCCAGAATCAGCTGTCCGGACACGCGCGAGGTCATCGCGCCCACGCGCAGCTCGCTTTCCTCGCTGGGCACATAGAGCGGGAAATCCGCCAGCCTGGACAGCGCATTGCGGTTTGCCTGCGTAATGGCAATCACCTTCGCGCCATGGTCGCGCGCGGCCTGGGCCGCCAGCACGGTTTCGCGCGTGCGCCCCGAATAGCTGATGGCAATCGCCACATCCTGCGGCCCCAGCAGCGACGCGGTGGCCAGGTTCGTATGGGCGTCGGCGTGGTAGAAAACCGGCATGCCCACGCGCGAGCCTTTATACAGGAAGTCCATCGCCAGCAGGCCGGACGCGCCCACGCCATACAGGCGCACGCTCCGGCCCTCCCCCAGCGCCCCGACGGCGCCGGAAAGGACGTCGGCGTTGACCATCCGATAGGTCAGGGCAATGTTGCGCTGGTGAATGCTTTCCGCTTTTTGAATAATGGTGGACAAATCGTCGCTTTCCCGAATGGCGCTTTGAAAAGCATCCGGCGCGGGCAGCGCGGATTCGCGCGCCAGGTCCAGCTTCAGCGCGGTAAACCCCTGGAAGCCCAGGCGCTTGGAAAACCGCACCACCGCCGCCGGCGAGGAGCCGCAGGCCTGCGCGAACTGCTTGGCGTTCATGTGCATCACGCTCTGGGGGTTCGCCAGGACATATTCGGCCAGACGCCGCTCGGTATCGGACAGGCTGGCCAGACAGGCGTTAATGAACAGCGTACAGCTCACGGACACGCCCCCTTTGTTTCATCATAGCAAACCTCCGGGGAAAAGTCCAGCCTTGATGAAACACTATTTCATATACGGAAAATATTTCTCTGAAATGGAATTGACAGACGGAAGGGAATGCGATACGCTTTGCATGGCGGCAATAAGCATGGGACGGGAGCTGAGGCGCAGGATGGATACGTATCTGGCAGGGCTGTCCACGGAAAGCGTAAGCGAGGCCACGCGCGATATCGATTTGTGTACCACCGGGGAAATGGTCGCGCTGATGAACCGGCAGGACGCGCAGGTCGCGCAGGCCGTGGGCGCGCAAAGCGCGCGCATCGCGCAGGCCATCGACCTCATCTACGCCTGCCTCCGGCGCGGCGGACGGCTGATTTATCTGGGCGCGGGCACCTCCGGCCGCCTGGGCGTGCTGGACGCTTCCGAATGCCCGCCCACCTTCGGCGTCGAGCCGGAAAAGGTGCAGGGGTATATCGCCGGGGGCGACCGGGCGCTGCGCCAGGCCGTGGAGGGCTGCGAGGACGATGAAGCCGAGGGCGAGGCGCTGGTGGACGGCCTGGCCGTCGGCCCGGACGACGCGGTCGTCGGCATCACCGCCAGCGGCAGCGCGCCGTATGTGCTGGCGGCGCTGCGCCGGGCCAGGGCGCGCGGAAGCGTTACCATCGGCCTGTGCACCAACGCGCATTCGCTTCTGGAGTCCCTGTGCGACGTGACCATCGCGCCGGAGGTCGGCCCGGAGGTCATCTCCGGTTCGACGCGGCTGAAATCCGGCACGGCGCAGAAAATGGTGCTGAACATGCTGAGCACCTGTACCATGGTCAAGCTCGGCAAGGTATACGGCAACCTCATGGTGGACTTGCGCGCCAGCAACAAAAAGCTCATCGACCGCGCGCGCAGGCTTGTCGTCTATGCGACCGGCGCGTCCGATGCCGAAGCCGCGCAGGCGCTGGAAGCCGCGCGGGGGCATGCCAAGCTGGCCATTTTGATGATTACAAGCGGCTGGGACGCCGCGCGGGCCGAGCGCCTGCTGAACCGGTGCGAAGGTCGTCTGCGCGACGCCATCCGGGCCGCAAAGGAGGAAACGCATGTTTGAGTCGCTGCAACAAAAGCCCGTCTGCCGCGTGGTGGGCATGATGTCCGGCACCTCCGTGGACGGCGTGGACGCGGCGGTCGTGGAAATCGGCCGCAAGGACGGCGCGCCCTGCGTCAAGCTGCTCGCCTTTGAAAACAAGCCCTACCCCGAGGCCATGCGCAGGCAGATTTTCGCCCTGTTCCGGCCGGAAAGCTCCACCGTGGACAAAATCGGCTACATGAACTTTCTCCTGGGCGAACACTACAGCCGCGCGGCGCTGTCCGCGATAGAAAAAGCCGGCCTGAAGCCGGAGGATATCGACCTGATAGGCTCCCACGGCCAGACCATCTGGCACGAGCCCGCCCTGCAGCAGCAGGATGGGCTGCCGCCCCTTCGCTATACCGTGCAAATCGGCGAAGGCTCCGTCATCGCCTCGCGCACGGGCATTCCGACCGTCTCCGATTTCCGCGTGGGGGACATGGCGGTGGGCGGCCAGGGCGCGCCGCTGGTGCCGTTTTCGGAATACCTGCTCTACCGGCGCGCGGATGCGTCCCTTCTCCTGCAGAATATCGGCGGCATCGGCAACATGACCGTGCTGCCGGCCGGCGCGGCCGCCGAGGACGTGTTCGCCTTTGACACCGGCCCCGGCAACATGATTATCGACGCGGTGGTCTCGGCCGTCACGGGCGGGGAAAAGACGTTTGACGAGGGCGGCGCGATGGCCGCGCAGGGACAGGTCAACCCCGAACTGCTGGCCTGGCTGTCCCGGGACGCCTACTACGCGCAGCAGCCGCCCAAGACGACCGGGCGCGAGCGCTTCGGCACCCAGTATGTCGAGGGCATTCTCGCCTGGCGTCGGGAACATCCGATGTCGGACGCGGACCTGGTGGCCACGGTGACGGATTTGACCGCGTGGTCCATCGCCGACGCCTATGAGCGCTTCGTCCTGCCGGTCTGCACGGCCGGCGAGCTGATTGTGGGCGGCGGCGGCGGATATAACCGGACGCTGCTTGCCCTGCTGCAGCGCCGGCTTTCGCCGCACGGCATCCGGGTGCGCACGCAGGAGGATTTGGGCTTCAGCAGCGACGCCAAGGAAGCGATTGCCTTTGCGCTGATGGCCCTGTGCTGCGCGCGCGGCGAGGTCAATACGCTGCCCGGCGTGACGGGCGCCGAGCGCGCCTGCGTGATGGGCAAAATCTCCCTGCCCCCGCGGTAACGCGACGGGCCGGCGCGCCTTCGGCTTGGCCGGGCGGCTTCGTTCATCCGCGCGCGTTGCCCGCACAAACACACGCATGGTTGTCCGGCCGCGCGCCGTAAGAACGCATGGCTTATCACAACATCGGCTGCCCGTGACGAACTGGGCAGCCGATGTTGTTTTGCCCGCGCGCGTCAGCCGACCGTCTCCAGCCCGCAGACGATGAGCCGCTGCCCTTCCACGCGAAACTTGACGTCCAGCCCCGCAAACGGCACGCCGTACACGCGCCGCGCGTCCTCCTGCAGATAGCCCGGCCTCGGGTCCTGCGCCAGCACGGACAGCAGCGCCTCCCGCTTGTCCGCCGGCACCTGCGCCAGCAGCGCCGGTGGGAAGACCACCTCCAGCGCATGCGCCCGCGTCGTTTTCGTATAGCCTTCCGTCGCGTCCGCAATGCAGTCCGTCAGGGGCACATACGGCTTGATGTCGTACACCGGCGTGCCGTCGAGCATGTCCACGCCCGCCACGTACAGCACAGGCCCGTCCTGCGGTTCCAGGGCTACCCGCTCCAGGCGCACCGCCGACAGCCCGATGGGATTGGGCCGAAACGGCGAACGGCTGGCAAACACGCCGACCCGCTCGTTTCCGCCCAGGCGGGGCGGCCGCACCGTCGCGTGCCAGCCCTCCCGGCGGGCCCGGGAAAACTCCCACAGCAGCCAGATATGCGAAAACTCCTCCAGCCGGCGCACGGCCTCCGGGCTGCGAAACGCCGGCTCAAACACGACCTTTCCCCGCAGCGCGGCCGCCAGCCCGCTCTGGCGCGGAACGCCGAACTTATCCGAAAAATCCGTACGGATACGCGCGATGATGTGCATGTCGTTCTCCTCCGCCCGGTCCCGGGCGTTCCGCCTCCGCCCCGTATCAGCCCCGCGCCGCCGCGTCTGCGCCCGGGCGCGCAGGCCGTTCCATCAGCCCGTACATCATAATGCCCGCAGCGACGGCCGCGTTGAGCGACTCGGCCCGTCCGCGCATCGGCAGGGCCACGCGCAGCGTCGCCAGCGCCCGCACGGCGTCGCACACGCCCCTGCCCTCGCTGCCGACCACCAGCACAAGCGGGCCGTCCAGCGCCCGGACCGCGGGATAGAACGGCTCGCCGCCCAGCTCGCCGACAATCACCGCATAGCCCTTCTCCCGAAGCGTTTCCAGCGCCGCCGCCAGCGACCCGCGCCGGATCGGCAGCCGGTATATGCTGCCCATGGTGGCCCGCACGGTCTTGGGCGCAAACGCGTCCGCGCACGACTCCGACAGCAGCGCGCCGCCGAAGCCCGCGGCCTCCGCGGTGCGCAGCATCGTGCCCACGTTGCCCGGGTCTTGCACGCCGTCCAGCGCCAGCAGCGCCGCCGGCGGCTCCGCCAGCGCCAGCGGCGCCGGCATGCGCACCGACGCCACGATGCCCTGCGGGGTCTGCGTCTGGCAGGCCGACGCCACAATGTGCGCCGGCGCCAGCAGCACGTCCCCGCAGGCCGCCAGCAGCGTCGAAAACTCCCCGGCGCGCGCCTCGTCGCACAGAACCGTCTCCACCTGCGCGTCCCGCAGGGCTTCGGCGCACAGCTTGACCCCTTCGGCCAGGAACAGCCCGCGCTGCGCGCGCGCCTTCGCCTGTCCCAGCTCGCGAAGGGCCCGCACGGCCGGATTTTGCGTTGAGGTAACGATTTTCATGCGGTTCCCCCCGTCCTGTCTTCCTCGGCGACGCCTGCCTGCGGCCGCGCTTTCTGCCGGGAATCCGCCGCCTGCCGGCGCGCCCCGACGGCGCGTTTTCTGCCGAACAGAGAAAAAAGCCCGCGAACGAGCTTTTTTCATGCGCTTTGTTGGGTTATGCGTTCTTGGCCACTTCGACCAGCTGGGCGAAGCCGTTCGCATCGTTGACCGCCATATCGGCGAGCATCTTGCGGTTGACGTTCACGCCCGCCTTCTTCAGGCCGTTGATGAACGTGGAGTAGCTCAGGCCGCTCATGCGGGCGGCGGCGTTGATGCGGGTAATCCACAGGCGGCGGAAATCGCGCTTGCGCAGACGGCGTCCGATGTACGCATAGCGCAAAGAGCGCATGACCTGTTCGTTGGCGGCGCGATACTGCTTGCTCTTGGCGCCCCAATATCCCTTGGCCAGCTTCAATACCTTGCGGCGCTTTTTATGGGCGTTGACAGCCCTCTTAATCCTTGCCATCGTCTATCCTTCCTTTCGCGGCAAACGGCCTTATTTATAGGGAATCAGCTGCTTAATCTTCCTGGCTTCGGTGCTGTCCACCAGGCCGCCCTTGCGCAGGTTGCGCTTTTGCTTGGGCGAACGCGCCTGCGTAGAGGCGACGCAGTGGTTCCGGAAGGCCTTGGCGCGCTTAATCTTGCCGCTCTTGGTCAGCGAGAAGCGCTTGGCCGCGCCGCGATGAGTTTTCTGTTTGGGCATGTTCATCCTCCTTCAAACGGTTATTTCCCGTCCTTGTTCTCTTTCGGCGCCAGAATCATAATCATATGGCGGCCCTCCACGAGCGGCTTGCGCTCCACGACAGCCAGGCTCTCCACGCGCTTGAGGAAGTCCTGCATGACCTGGAAGCCGATTTCCGTGTGGGTAATCTGGCGACCCCGGAAGCGTATTGACACCTTGACCTTGTTGCCCTCTTCCAGGAAGCGAATTGCGTTCTTGGCCTTGACGAGGATGTCGTTTTCCTCGATGGTGGCGGAGAGCTGCACTTCCTTGAGGACGATGACCTTTTGATTCTTGCGGATTTCGCGCTGCTTTTTCGCCTGTTCATAGCGGTACTTGTCATAGTCCATCAGCTTGCAGACAGGCGGGCGGGCGTTGGCGACCATCTTGACCAGGTCCAGCTGGTGCTGTTCGGCCAGCTCCAGCGCGGCCCGGATAGGCATAATGCCGAGCTGTTCGCCGTCCGTGCTTACCACACGCACCTCGCGGTCGCGAATTTCCTCATTGATCATCAGATCGTCTTTGATACCGATACACCTCCTTAAAATATAAAGAAAACGAGCCGGGCAGCAGCACCCGCTCGCACACAAAGAACACCCAATTCCTTGCCTGACAGACCCGGACTGACCACAGCCGCCGGGTGAGAAGCGGGCCGCTTCCACTTACAGCCCGATTAGCATATCACAGCGCCCCGCTTTTGTCAAGGGCGGAGCGGAAAAAAGCGGAAGGCGGCGCGCGAAAAAAGCCGGATGGCGGACAAAACCGGCGGTTTTGCGCAGCCCGCAGGCGGCCTCCGCGCCGCCCGGCCCTTTCTTCGCGCGCGGCCGCCCGGCCCGCGCTTTGCACGGAGCGCTAGGACAGCGCGTGAAAGAGCATATCCACCACGACGGACTGGGCGTGCCGGGAGAGGTTTTCGCCCTTTCGGCCCAATTCCGCCACGGGCGGCACGCGCAAACACGCGTCGGCCAGCCGGGCCAGCCGCGAACCCACGCGCGTAATGCAGACGGTCGGCGCGCCCTGCGCGCGGGCGTGTTCCACCGCCGTCCAGACGAGCTGGTTGCGGCCCGAATAGGAAATGCCCACCGCGACGTCGCGCGGCGTAATGTTGCGCGTGCCCGTCCTGCTCAGGAAGCTGTCGCTCTGAAAAAAGCACGGCTTGCCCAGGATCATCAGCTTCTGCATCAGCTCCTGCGCCACGCTGCCGGACGAGCCGACCCCGTACAGATATACCATGTCCGCCTGCCCGATGAGCGAGACGGCGCGCCGGAAGTCCTCGCTCTCCTGCATCAGCGCCACCGTCTGATGGATGGCCGTCGTCAGGCTCTGCGCCAGGCGTTCCCCGTATTCGCCGATGGTCTCCTTCGCATCGTCCGCGCCCGCCCTGGGCGCCACGACGCCTGCGGCGTCCGCGCGGGCGAGCGACACAATCATCTGCGCGTAGCGCTCAAAGCCGATGGCCCGCACGAAGCGCACCACCGTGCTCGCCGATACGCCCGCCGCCTGGGCAAGCTCCCGGATGTTCATCCGCTCCGCCAGCGCGGCGTGCGCGCACAGGTAGTCGGCCAGACGGCGCTCGGTGGCGGTCAGGCTTCCATACGCCTGCGCGACCAGCGCGAAATAGTCCATAGTATCTCTCCTTGCCTTGTGTACCATTTGAAACAATATACCAGATTGTGCTGCAAATTGCAACGGTTTCTTCCCTGTTTTCGACAATGTATCTTGGTTTTGTTTGGAGGTTTTTCCTTTCCCCGGATTTCACTTTTTCTTTGTATTGTCTTGATTTTCCCCGCTTTCCTGTCATTGCCCTGTTTGGCACAAATTTTCAAATGATTTGTTTCATATTGAGTGTAAATTTCAGTTTTCTATTGACACAATGTTTCTTTCATCGTATAATCGGGCCAGGCTGGCGGATGCCAGGGAAAAGGGAGGAAGGACACATTGCAGCGCATCTTCCAACGAACCAAACCGTATCTGTTCGCCCTGCCGGCTGTAGCGTTTGTGGTGCTCTTTACGTATTATCCGTTTGTAAAGACCATGTACAACAGCCTGTTTTCCATCAACAGCTATGGCGTCACCCTTCGCTTTCTGGGGCTGGACAACTATGTCAGCGTGCTGACCAACAAGCACTTCTACAACGCCCTGCTTAACAGCCTGCGCTATACGTTCATCGGCGTGCCGTGCAGCATGTTCGTCAGCCTGCTGCTGGCGCTGCTGTCCAACCGGCGGCGGATGTTCAGCCGTGCGTATGAGGTCATGTTCTCCATGCCCATGGCAATATCCATGTCGGCCACCTGCATGATTTTCAAGCTCCTGCTGAACCCCACCGTAGGCTATCTGAACTACGCGCTGGGCCTGAATGTGCAGTGGCTCAGCAGCCGGCACACGGCGCTGTTCTCGCTGATTCTGGTCAGCGGCTGGATGTCCATCGGCTTTCAATACATCTTTTTGATGGCCGCGCTGCGCGGCGTGCCGCAGGAGCTGACGGAGGCGGCCTCGATAGAGGGCGCCGGCGCCCTGCAAAGGACGCTGCGCATCACGCTGCCCCTGATTTCTCCGACGCTGTTTTACCTGCTGTGCACGGACATTGTGACGTACATGATGATGGCGGGGCCGTCGCTGGTGCTGACGGACGGCGGGCCGTTCCGCTCGACGGAAACGCTGATTTACCACATGTATGACCGTTCGATTTACAACCAGTTCTACGGCTACGGCTATGCGATGTCGGTGATTATCTTTGCCCTGCTGTTTTTCATGATTCTTCTGACCTTCCGGCTGGAGAAACGGAGCGTGTATTACGGATGATGCATCAAAGGACGTACCTTCGGGCGCGCCGTCGAATCGTCTATGTCGTCGTCGGGTTTCTGTCGCTGCTGATTGGCTGCCTGGTCATCTTCCCCATCTTCTACGCGTTTTGCACTTCCTTTATGAGCGCGTCGGAGCTGACCAGCTGGCCGCCCAAGCTGCTGCCGGAACGGTTTACCTATCTGGACAACTACCGCGCGGTGCTGACCAAGACGAAGATGCCCCGCTTCATGTTCAACTCGCTGGTGCTGGCGGGCGGCGGCACGCTGCTGCGCCTGGTAACAGCCAGCCTGGCGGCCTTTTCCTTCAGCTTTTATGAGTACCGCGGGCGCAACGCGCTGTTCTTCCTGATTCTGGGCAGCATGATGATTCCGGGCGACGCGGTCGTCATCTCCAATTACGTCAACGTCTCCCGCATGGGGCTCATGGACACCTACCTGGGGCTTATCGTGGTCTATGGCGTTTCGGCGACCAACGTATTCATGATGCGCCAGTACATGCGCACGCTGCCCACGGCGCTGCGCGACGCCTCGCTCATTGACGGCTGCTCCGACATGCGCTTTTTCCTGCATGTCGTGCTGCCCTGCGCCACGCCGGTGCTGTTCTCCGTGGGCATTTCCTCGTTCGTCAACCTCTGGAACGCCTATATCTGGCCCCTGTTGATTACCAACCGGGAAGAGATGCGCGTGGTGCAGGTGGGCGTCACAATGCTCTCCACCGAGGACGACCCGGCCTATGGGCGCGTCATGGCGGCCGTTTCCCTGATTCTCGTGCCGTCCATCCTGGTGTTCGTCCTGTTCCAGCGCCGCATTGTCAGCGGCATCACCACCGGCTCCGTCAAGGGATGATCCCACCGGAACGCGGCCGCCATCGCGCGAGGCGGCCCGCTTCCAGGGGGTACATCATATCAACCCAAACGTCAAAAGGAGGCTCAATTCATGAGAAAACTGCTGTCCATCCTCGTGGCGCTGTCGCTGTGCGCATCTTTCGCCAGCCTTTCCCTGGCCGAGGAGGAGACGCGCGAGGTCATCTTCTGGCACGCCATGGGCGGCGTCAACGGCGAGATGATTACGCAGCTGACCGATGAGTACAACGAAACGCTCGGAAAAGAGCAGGGCATCCATGTCACGGCCATTTTCCAGGGGCTGTACGCGGACATGCGCACCAAGTTCATGGGCGCCATCCAGGCCCAGGATATGGCGAACCTGCCCGATATCGTGCAGATGGGCGCGTCCGCGCTGGGCATGATGCAGGAAGTGCAGGAGGTTGTCTGGTTCGAGGACATCCTGGCCATGGATACGACCATGAAGCTGGAGGACTTTGAGCCCAAGTTCGTCCGCAGCTTCTCCGCCGAGGGGCGCGCGCTGGGCGTTCCCTTTGCCAGCAGCACCGTCATCCTCTACTACAATGAGGACATGCTCCGCGAAGCCGGCATCGAAGCGCCGCCCGCCACCCTGGCGGAGATGGGCGAGGCTGCCGCCAAGCTGTATAAGGAAGAAAACGGCGAGCCCGTGCAGTGGGGCTTCGTCTGCCAGCCGGGCAGCTGGTTCATGTCCAGCTGGATTGGCATGCAGGCCAGCTCCGAGGGCAACTATAGCTACATCGGCAACAACGCCGACGGCCGTGAAGGCGTCATGACCCAGGTCGTCTTTGACGAGGAAGGCACCATGAAGCGCTTCCTGGAGAATTACAAGGCCGCGTGCGAGGCGGGCCATTTCAAGGTCACCAGCACCAACGACCTGGAGGAGTTCGCCGCGGGCAAGGTCGCCATGTACATCGGCTCCACCTCCGCCTTTGCCAGCGTCCTGCAGACGGTGGGCGATAAGTTCTCCTTCGGCTGCGCGTTCATGCCGACCGTGACGGCCGAGGATGTGGGCGGCGTGGCCGCCGGCGGCTCGAGCCTGTATCTGCTCAACCGCGGCGACGAGCAGAAGATGACCGACGCGCTCCGCTTCCTGGAGTACATGACCAGCGCGGAAACCCAGTTCAAATGGCACGAGGGCACCGGCTATTTCCCGGTGAACGTCAACGCCTATGATTTGCCGCAGATGGCCGAGCGCCTCGAGCAGTATCCGCAGGTGCAGGTCATGATTGACCAGCTCCAGGCGTCCGACCCGCATGTACAGGAGCCGCTGACCGGCGTGTCCGGCACCATTGATTCCTCGTTCATGGAGAACATCCTGGGCGTGGTCACCGATGAGCTGACCATCGACGAGGCCGTGGAAAACATGGCCGACGAAATCAACGAAGCGCTGGAAGCCTACCTCCAGACGCTGGGCTGATTTTCCCTGCCGGGCCTGTCGCAGGGCGCAAGCGCTGCGGCAGGCCCAAACCGTGACATGCACCGGAGCATTCCCCCGCCGAAATCACGGCTCCTGGCGGGGAACGCTGTTGGCGCGTCGCTTTTTTGTTTGGCCGCGCGCATGCCGGCCGACCGTCTGCCGCGCACAGGGCAGACAGCCCCGAAAGGAGACATCGCCATGCGCCTGTCCACCTCCACCAATCTGCTCTTTTATACCCGCCAGCCCCGGCAAATCATCGGCGCGGAGGCCTGCGCCCGGCTTTGCGCGCAGGCCGGGTATCGCGTGCTGGATATCAACTGCTGCGAAAACGCCGACCCCGGCTGCCCGTTGACGCAGGACGACTGGGAGCAGTGGGCGACCCGCCTGCGCAGGCAGGCCGACGCCCTGGGCGTGACGTTCAGCCAGAGCCACAACCCCATCTACAACGTTATCGAGCCGGACCTGACGCCCGACTATGCCTGGCAGGAGGAGCTGACGCGCCGTTCCATGATTGCCGCCGCCATCCTGGGGGTGCGCTGGGTCGTCGCGCACGCGGGCACCGCGCTGCCCGGCGGCGTATACGACCGCGGGGAAACCCTGCGCCGCAACGCGGACTACTTTCATGCGCTGGGCGAGAAGGCGCGCTCGCTGGGCATGGAGGGCATCGCCCTGGAAAACATGGCGTATCTGGGGCCATACAGCGCTACACTGCCGCCCCAGCTGTGCGCGACGACCGAAGGGCTCATCGCGCAAATCGACGCCTGCGACAGCGAAGCGGTCGGCGCCTGCTGGGACTTTGGCCACGCCAATCTGGGCCATGAGGACCAGGCGGAAAGCCTGCGCCGCCTGGGAAAGCGCCTGAAGGCCACGCACGTCAATGACAACCTGGGCGCCGCCGACGACCACACCCTGCCCTTCCTGGGCAATATCGCCTGGGAAACCATTCTCCCCGTCCTGACCGAAATCGGCTATGCCGGGGATTTGACCTACGAAATCCACAAATACCTCCGCCGCGTTCCCGAGCCGCTGTACCCCGTCATGATTCGGAGCACCGTAGACACCGGCAGCTATCTGCTGCGGCTGGCGGGCGGCCTGTAAGGAGCAAACGCATGCGTCACATATCCGATTTGCACATTCATACGCTGGTCAGCCATCATGCCTACAGCACCGTCCGGGAAAACGTTTTGCAGGCGCGCGCGCAGGGGTTGTCCCTGATTGCCATCACGGACCACTGCTACGGCGCGCCCGACGCGGGCAATGACTGGCATTTTGGCAACATGGTCATCTGGCCGCCCGACATGGAAGGCGTCCGCGTGCTGCGCGGCGTGGAGGCCAACATCATGGCCATGGACGGCACGCTGGATACCACCGTCGGCGACTTGATGGCCGTGGATTATGTGATTGCTTCCCTGCACGCCTACTGCGTGGCGCCCCGCACGCTGGCGGCGCACACCGACGCGCTTCTGCGCGTTCTGGAAAACCCCTTCGTACACACCATCGGCCACCCGGCAGACATGAAGTTCCCCCTGGATTTGCGCACCGTGGCCCGCGCCTGCGCGCAGGCGGGCAAGCGCCTGGAAATCAACGAGCACGCCATGGCCCGCGCCCCGCAGGTCGAGGCCATCAACGAGCGCCTCCTGGAGGCCTGCGCGCAAGAGGGCACGCAAATTGTCCTGTCCACCGACGCGCACATCTGCTACGAGGTCGGCCGTTTTCCCCGCACGGACGCGCTGCTGGCGCGCACGGGCTTTCCGGAGTCGCTGATTTGGAACGCGGACGCCGCGCGCGTGCTCGCCGATTTGAAAAAGCAATAAGCGCGGCGCTTCGTCAAAAGCGCCGCTCCGTCCCTTCCGATACCGGCTTTCCGCCCCGTCCGCGGCCGTTCGCGCTTCCCGCAGGCCGCGGCGTGTGCTATACTGTCAGGTACAGGAAGCGCCACGGCGCGGAACAGGAGGCAACGGCCATGCTGTACATTCGCAGGGAGACCCCGGCAGACTATCAAACCGTGGAAGACGTTATCCGCAGGGCGTTTTACAACGTCTATGTGCCGGGCTGCACGGAGCATTATCTGGCGCATATCATGCGCGGCCACGAGGACTTTGTCCCGGAGCTGGACTTCGTGGCCGAGCTGGACGGCCAAATCATCGGAAGCATTCTGTACACCCGCGCCCGCCTGACAGACGAACGGGGCGAAGAAAAGCCCGTTCTCACCTTCGGCCCCGTCTGCATCGCGCCCGACCGGCAGCGCCAGGGCTACGGGAAGCAGCTCATCGAGCATTCCATGCGCCGGGCCGCCGCGCTGGGGCACGACGTCATCGTCATCTTCGGCAATCCGTTCTACTACACCGGCGTCGGCTTTCAAAGCTGCAAAAAGCACAACATCTGCCTGGAAAACGGCAAGTTTCCTTCGGCCATGATGGTCAAACTCCTCCGGCCCGACGCGCTGGACGGCCGAAAATGGCACTATGGCAGCAGCCCGGTCATGCACGTCGACGAGCGGGCCGCCCGGCGCTTCGAGGAAGCGCTGGCGCCCATGGAGCCCCGGCGCCTTCCCTGTCAGGAAGCGTTTTCCATCATGCGCCATTCCTTTCTGGAGTGAGGCGGACGCGGCCGACGCCCTGCGCGGCCTGTTGGGCCAGCCGCGGCAGACGGCCGCAGACCGGAAAACTTTCCGCCCGCATTTCGGGAACCTCCGCGGCGTTCGGCCCGTCTATATGGGTAAGGAAATGCGGCGGGCAACGCTGCGGGCGAGGAGGGTTTTTCGATGCGGAAAAGGCGGATATCGGCATGCCTGGCCCTGTGCCTGGCCCTGTGCCTGGGCACGGCCTGCGCGCAGGAGGCGGACGCGCCCTTTCACACGTCCGGGCGGGTGCGTGAGGAGATGCCGCTGCTGGACATTACCATACGCGATACGGGCGCGCCGTCCGACGATATGCTGAGGGACCGGCTGCTCTCGGTTTCCATCCTGGCGCAGGACGGCAGCCTGTCGCAGACCCTGACCTACGCCTCCGGCGAGGACCCGTCCCGGGAGCGCGCGGCCGCGATGGCGCGCCTGGAGGACCTCAATTTCGACGGCTACCTCGACCTGCTCCTGCTCACCGCCGCCGGCGCGCGCAACGTGTTCACCGTCTTTGCGCTCTGGAACCCCGAAGCGGGGCAGTTCGACCCGGTCATGGAGCATGTTCCCTGGCTGCCGGCGGAGAACCGCTTCGGCGACGAGGCCGTGCCGCTGGAGCTGTGCAACCCCGTGCTTTTGCCCCAGACGCGGCAAATCTATTCCTGCGTCGAGGACGGCTTCTACTATCGCACGCAAATCGCATACGGCTGGGAGGGCGACGACTTCCTGTGCGAGGACAGCGTCGCGTATATCTATGACGCAGGCGGGGGAACCATCGGCGAAAAGCTCCACAGGCTGGGGACGCAGATAGCGCTCTGCTGGGATATGCAGTATCCCGAGGACTGGTACTACGGCCAGGACGCGATAGCGCGGGAGCGCTCGGCGGTGCTGGACTACATGATGCAGGGAGACGCGCTGACGAATCCGGCCTTTCTGACCGTGGCCAACACCGACTGGGTTCACCTGCGCATGCAGGACAGCACGGCCTCCCCTTCCCTGGCGAAGCTGGACGCCGGCGTCGAAGTGCAGGTGCTCCAGACCGGCTGCGGCACGGACGGAGGCTGGGTGCGCGTGTGGCTGTCCGACCTTTCCGACGGCCGCATCGCCGTGGACGACGCCTTTCTCGGCGCGCCGGCCCTGACGGGGTATATCTGGCACAGTTTTTTGCAGTAGCGAAGCGGCAAACAGGCCCGCCGTGGCCCGGGCCGTCACAAGGCCCGCACGGGAGAAGGCCGGTTGTCCGGACATCGGAGGATGTTTCGGGCGGCCGGCCTTCCGGCGTTCCCGCAGCGCCGATGCCCACCCGTTTCCGTCCCGCCGCCCCGCCCGGCAGGGCATGCCGGACCGGACGGCGTATCGGACCGAACAGCGCGACGGCCCGGACAGCGTCTCTGACCGGACGGTGCGTCTGACTGGATGGCGTCTCTGACCGGACGGCGCATCCGACAGAATGGCGCGACGGACTGCTGAAGACCTATCTGCAGGAGGAAAGCGGCGGCCCTCCGCGCAAGTATTATTCCCTCACGCAGCTGGGCAGGGAAACCTTTGAAAAAGACCGCGCCGAATATCTCCTGTTTGCCGACTCGGTCAGAAACATGCTGGAGGAGGATGGCCATGACTAAATCGGACTTTCTGGAAAGGCTCGCGGCGGAATTGAAGCGCCATCACGTATCGGAGCCTGACGAAATTATCGACGAATACCGGGAACACTTTGCCTTCAAGCTGGCCGACGGATACTCGGAGGAAGAGATTGCCACAAAGCTCGGGGCGCCGGGCGCCATTGCCGCGCAGTATGTCGCCGCTCCCGCAGAGGGCGGGCGCGGAAAAAAAGCGATAACGGCCATCGCCTCGGCGCAGTCGATTTCTGCTTCGGCCTCCTTTGCGTGCTGCTGTACGCGTGGGAAATCGTCATGGGGGCGCTGGTCCTTGCGCTGGGCGCGCTTTCCGTGGTCCTGATGGGGAATCTCACCGGGGAAATCGGCTGGGCCGCCGTGCCCGGCATGCCATATCCCTGCGCCCTGCTGATGGGGGTTGCGGCGGCGGCGTTGACCGTTCTTGCCGCCGTGGGCGCGGTTTGCTATTTTCAGTTCATCCGCCAGCTGATGCGCTCCTACGGCCGGTTCCATGCCAATACGCTCGCTTCCGCCGCGGGCAAAGCTCCCCTGCCGCCCGTCACGGCATATCCGCGGTTTACAGCCGGGCGCCGGCGCGCGCTGCGCAAGGTGACAATGACAGCCGCGACGGTCTTTGCCGTTTGCTTCGTGACCGGGTTTGCCGCCTGCGCCATTTCCGCGGGGCATGTTGAGTTCTGGCATGCCTGGGGCTGGTTCGGCTATGGCGGATGACTCCCGCTGGCTGTTATGCCCCGTCTGTCATGGAAAAACGCGGGTGAAGGTCAGAGCGGACACGGACATACGAAACCTTCCCCTCTTCTGTCCCAAATGCAGGCGCGAAACCCTGATTCATGTAAAGCAACGCAAAGTATTCGTGGCCAGAGAGCCAGACGCTCAAGCGCCGGACGCTTGAGTCGCAGAGCCGATGGACCCGGGAACCCTCCCGGTGCATCGGCTCATTTTTATGATAAGGAGAACGGATATGAACAGCACTGCCTGGCGCGCCTCGCCCCTGTGGCGGCGCCTCTGCGCAACGGCGCACGCCGTCGGCCCAGAGGATTTGGCAGCCGCCGCCCACGTGATGGCGTCGGCTTTTTCCGACGACCCTTCCATTCGGTACCTGCTTGGCGGACAAAGCATGGGCTGCGAGGATTGGAAATACTTTGACTGCATTTTGAAATCCGTCCACGGGAAATGCGCGATGCTGTCCACCAGCGGGCGGATACACGACCTGCTGGTACTGCTTCCGCCGCCTCTGCACGCCATCCCCGCGCGCTCCTTTTTCGCCAACGGCGGCTTTGGACTGTGCAGCGATTTCGGATGGGGCCTTGTCCGGCGCTCCCTGCGATATGAAAAGAACTGCCGGGCCATGAAAAAGCGGTTCGCCACGCCGCGCACCTGGTATTGCCTGTGCCTGGCCGTCTCGCCGTTAT
>NHCFR05603__coassemble_192_pt1 | contig 92678 bp, 89 predicted proteins | sample NHCFR05603__metabat2_high_PE_044 | metagenome-assembled genome bin NHCFR05603
TCGACAAACTGAGCCCCCGCTTCTTGCCGAAGCGGGGGCGAATTGTTGGTGCGGTTGTCCGGCCGTTTGGCCGTGTGTTGTTGCCTGCCCGTGAATTACTCGATGACCTTCGTTACCACGCCCGAACCGACCGTCCGGCCGCCTTCCCGAATGGCAAAACGCAGACCTTCCTCAATGGCAATCGGCGTAATCAGCGTGCACTCCATGTCCACGTTGTCCCCCGGCATGACCATCTCTACTCCCTCAGGCAGCTTGATGTTCCCCGTCACGTCCGTCGTCCGGAAGTAAAACTGCGGCCGGTATCCGTTGAAGAACGGCGTGTGCCGTCCCCCCTCTTCCTTCGTCAGCACGTACACCTGCCCCATATAATGCGTGTGCGGATGTATCGTCCCCGGCTTGGCCAGCACCTGGCCGCGCTCGATTTCCGTCCGCTGTACGCCGCGCAGCAACACGCCGATGTTGTCCCCCGCTTCCGCCTGGTCCAGCAGCTTCCGGAACATCTCCACGCCCGTTACCACCGTCTTGCGCGTCTCGTCCATCAGACCGACAATCTCTACCGTGTCCGATACCTTGACCGTCCCGCGCTCCACGCGCCCGGTCGCTACCGTCCCGCGCCCCGTAATCGAAAATACATCCTCGACCGGCATCAGGAACGGCTTGTCCGTGTCGCGCTCCGGAGACGGAATGTACGCGTCCACCGCTTCCATCAGCTCATAAATGCACTTGCAGTCCGCGTTGTTCTGCGGGTCGCTCCCGTCGTTGAGCATGTACTCCATCGCCTTGAGCGCAGACCCACGCACGATCGGAATCTCGTCCCCCGGAAACTCGTACTGGCTCAGCAGGTCCCGAATCTCCATCTCGACCAGCTCCAGCAGCTCCGGATCGTCCATCTGGTCCGTCTTGTTCAAAAATACCACGATGTACGGTACACCGACCTGCCGCGCCAGCAAAATGTGCTCCCGCGTCTGCGGCATCGGCCCGTCCGGCGCCGATACAACCAGAATCGCTCCGTCCATCTGCGCCGCGCCCGTTATCATGTTCTTCACATAGTCCGCATGCCCAGGGCAGTCTACGTGCGCGTAGTGCCGCTTCTCCGTCTGGTATTCCACGTGCGCCGTGTTGATGGTGATCCCTCTCGCCTTCTCCTCCGGCGCTTTGTCTATCTCGTCGTATTTCATCACTTCCGCGTTGCCCGCTTTCGCCAGCACCATCGTGATCGCCGCCGTCAGCGTCGTCTTGCCATGGTCTACGTGCCCTATCGTGCCGATGTTCACATGCGGCTTGTTCCGTTCAAATTTCTGCTTCGCCATGGGGGTTTCTCCTCCTTGATTTGTTCGTTAGGTCCTGCTCTGATAGACGCCGACGACCTTCTGCGCGATGTTCTTGGGCACTTCCGCATAGTGCGAGAACTGCATCGTGAACACGCCGCGCCCCTGGGTGCGGCTGCGCAGGTCGGTCGCATAGCCAAACATTTCCGACAGCGGGATGACCGCGTCGATAACCTGTGAACCGGCGCGCATATCCAGCTGGCCGATTTGGCCGCGCTTGGAGGAAATATCCCCCATCACGTCGCCCACATATTCTTCCGGGATGACGATTTCCACATTCATCACCGGCTCCAGCAGCACGGGATCCGCCTTTTCATTGGCATCCTTAAAGGCCATGGAGCCCGCAATCTTGAAGGCGATTTCGCTGGAGTCGACCTCATGGTAGGAGCCGTCCAGCAGCGTCGCGCGGAAATCGACGACTTCATAGCCGCCCAGCGCGCCGCTCTGCGCGGCCTCGCGGATGCCAGCGTCAATGGCCGGGATGTACTCGCGCGGGATGATGCCGCCGACGGTGGCGTTGACAAACTCATAGCCCTCGCCCGGCTCGCGCGGCTCGATTTCAATTACGCAATGCCCGTACATGCCGTGGCCGCCGGTCTGGCGCACATAGCGCCCTTCGGCCTTGGACGTTTTGCGGATGGTTTCTTTATAGGCCACCTGGGGTTTGCCGACCGTGGCTTCTACCTTGAACTCGCGCAGCAGGCGGTCGACAATGATTTCCAGGTGCAGCTCGCCCATGCCCGCAATCAGCGTCTGTCCCGTATCCTTATCGGTATAGGTTTTGAACGTCGGGTCCTCCTCGGCCAGGCGCACCAGCGCCATGGTCATCTTGTCCTGGCCCGCCTTGGTCTTGGGCTCAATGGCGACGCGGATGACCGGCTCGGGGAATTCCATGCTCTCCAGCACCACGGGATTGCGCTCGTCGCAGAGGGTGTCGCCGGTGGTGGTTTCCTTCAGCCCGACGACCGCGGCGATATCGCCGGCGTAGACGCAGTCCGTTTCCTCGCGATGGTTGGCGTGCATGAGCAGAATGCGGCCCATCCGCTCGCGCTTGCGCTTGGTGGAGTTGTAGGTATAGCTGCCCGCCGAAAGCGTGCCGCTGTATACGCGGAAGAACGCCAGCTTGCCCACAAACGGATCGGCCATAATCTTAAAGGCCAGCGCGGCAAACGGCTCCTCGTCACTGGAATGGCGGACGACCTCGGTTTCCCCGTCCGGCGCCATGCCGGTAATCGGCGGCACGTCCAGCGGGGAAGGCAGGTATTCTACCACCGCGTCCAGCAGCGGCTGCACGCCCTTGTTGCGGTAGGAGGTGCCGCAGAGCACCGGAATCAGCTTGACGGCGATGGTGGCGCGGCGGATGGCGGCTTTCAGCTGCGCCTCGTCCGGCTCGTCGCCGGACAGGTAGATTTCCATGATTTCATCGTCTACCTCGGCGATTTTTTCCAGCATCGTCGCATGCGCAAGCTCGGCCGCTTCGCGGTAGGCGTCCGGGATGGGCTCCTCGCGCACGTCGCTGCCGTCGTCATTGTAGTAAATCTGCGCGTCCATGCGGATAAGGTCCACAATGCCGCGGAAATCCGCCTCGCTGCCGATGGGCAGCTGAACGGGCACTGCGTGCGCCTGCAGGCGGCTTTCCATCATGCTGACCACGCGGCCAAAGTCCGCGCCGGTGATGTCCATCTTGTTGACATACGCAAGCCGCGGAACGCCGTACTTGTTGGCCTGACGCCAGACCGTCTCGCTCTGCGGCTCCACGCCGCCTTTGGCGCAGAAAACCGCCACCGCGCCGTCCAGCACGCGCAGCGAGCGCTCCACTTCGACGGTAAAGTCCACATGGCCCGGCGTGTCAATGATGTTAATGCGATGATTCTTCCAGTGGCAGGTGGTGGCGGCGGACGTAATGGTAATGCCGCGCTCCTGCTCCTGCTGCATCCAGTCCATGGTCGCCGCGCCCTCGTGCACTTCGCCGAAGCGATGCACGCGGCCGGTGTAATAGAGGATGCGCTCGGTCGTTGTGGTTTTTCCGGCATCGATGTGCGCCATGATGCCGATATTGCGTACCCTTGCTAACGGATGGCTGCGGGGCATGATAGGCTCCTTTCCGTGGGGGAAGCCTGCCTGGCTTCCGGGTCGGGGGAGAATCCCCCCGAAATTCCCCCCGCGCGGGGGAAGGGGAGGCACATGCTAAGAGCGAGCTTGACGCCCGCTCTGCATGTGTATACGAACCAAATGCTTCGCGCGTCGTCCTCTTTCGGGATGCTCGTAGCGAAGTGAAAAGCGATTACCAGCGATAGTGGGCGAACGCCTTGTTCGCTTCCGCCATGCGGTGCATTTCTTCCTTGCGCTTGACGGCGTTGCCGGCGTTGTTCGCCGCATCGAGAATCTCCGCGGCCAGGCGCTCGCTCATGCGGCGCTCGCCCCGCTTGCGGGAGAAATCCACCAGCCAGCGCAGCGCCAGGGTCTGACGGCGCTCGGGGCGAATCTCGATGGGGACCTGGTAGGTGGCGCCGCCGACGCGGCGGGCCTTGACCTCCAACGTGGGCAGGATGTTGTTCATCGCCGCCTGGAACACCTCGAGGGGCTCCTTTCCGGTCTTTTCCTTAATCATGTCAAATGCGTCGTAGCACACGCTCTGCGCCACACCGCGCTTGCCGTCGAGCATGATCTGGTTAATCAGCTTGGTGACGACCGTGGTGCCGTATACCGGGTCCGGCAGCACTTCGCGCTTGGGGATAAATCCACGTCTGGGCATGTGAAACCCTCCTGAATTTGTTGCAGTCGGCCACTTTTCCTGGGCAGGAACTGTGGAAAGGGGGAATGTTGCGACTGTCTGCGGCCGGTTCCGCCGGGCCAGCATTCCCGGCTGAGAACGGGACGATACGCCGTGTGCGCGCCAGCGTTCCGCCTGGCGGGTTCGGGCGTATGCCCATGCGGCGCAAACCGCTTGCGAAGCAGGCTGGAAAACTTACTTCTTGGGCTTCTTGGCGCCGTACAGGCTGCGGCCCTGGTTGCGCTTGGCAACGCCGGCGGCATCCAGCGCGCCGCGGATGATGTGGTAGCGCACGCCGGGCAAATCGCGCACACGGCCGCCGCGGATGAGCACGACGCTGTGCTCCTGCAGGTTGTGGCCGATGCCGGGGATGTAGCACGTGCCTTCAATCTGGTTCGTCAGACGAACACGGGCGATTTTGCGCAGCGCGGAATTGGGCTTCTTGGGCGTCGTGGTTTTGACGCTCAGGCAGACGCCGCGCTTTTGCGGGCACTGTTGCAGAATCGGCGCAGTCGACTTGTTGACGACTTTCTCCCTTCCCTTGCGAATCAACTGGTTGATCGTGGGCATGGAAGCACCTCCTTGGAAAACTCTGGCTCAAAGAGCCGGTATATCAAGCCCCGCAACCCCAGGGCCGGATATCATGCGCAAAAGGATGCACGCATCCTCAAACGTTGTCGCGCCGCGCTTCTTTCAGCGCGCCTGCCACGCTGGCCCGGACATCGATGCCGCAGGCGGCGCCCAGCTGCGCCATGGTTTCGATTTCCGTGTACCGCACCCCGCTTTTTTCACAGGCGTCCACCACGGGGCGCGTGACAAAGGGATCCGCGTCGCGCGCAATCCACGCGTGCGCGACTTCCCCGGCGGCGATGGCTCGGAGAACCTGGCGCGCTCCGACCACACGGCGGGCCGCATCTTTCAGCGCATCGAGCACGTCCATCCCTCCTTTGCCTGATTCGACAACTTACTGATTTTATCATGTCCATGCTTCCTTTGTCAAGCGATTGGACGAAAAGATTGGCGCAAACCGCAAAAAACAGTGCGTTTCCCGCTTGACAAGCCGGCGAAAGGATGGTAGAATATATCTGTTCGAGCGCCCGTAGCTCAGCTGGATAGAGTGTTTGACTACGAATCAAAAGGTCGTGAGTTCGAATCTCGCCGGGCGCGCCAGAGAATACGCCGGTTCGGATACGCACAGTATCCCAACCGGCGTTTTTTCTATGCCCGAATGCCGCGGCGCGGCGGGAACGGAGGCGCCGTGCCGGCAAGCGGCCAAGGCCCCGGGCGGCCCCGCGCCCGATGACGAGCGCGCTCTGGCGGCCGTTTGCCGGGCGATGGCGTCCGCTTTTCGGGTTCGCCGCCTCAGCGCCCGGCGGGCGGGCGCTTGGACAGCATCGCGCGCGCATGCGCCACGGCGGTCTCGCCGCCGCCCAGCAACCGCGCCACGGCCTCCACGCGCCCCGGCCCGTCCAGCGCCCGCACCGAGGTGCGCGTGCGCCCGTCGCATTCGCTTTTTTCCACCAGATACTGCGCGTCGGCCAGCGCGGCGATTTGCGGCAGATGCGTCACGCACAGCACCTGCCGCCCGCGCGCGGTCTGCAGCATTTTTTCGGCCACGACCTGGCCCATATGTCCGCTGATGCCCGTATCCACCTCGTCAAAAACCAATACGGGGATGCCTTCGCTGTCCGCCTCGATGCATTTGAACGCCAGCATGATGCGCGAAAGCTCGCCGCCCGAGGCAACGCGCGCCAGCGGCCGCAGCGGCTCGCCGGCGTTGGCCGACAGCAGAAATTCTACCCGGTCCATTCCGTCCGCAGTGGGGGCGCGGTCCGGCTCCGGCGGCGCAAACCGCACGTCGAAGCGCGCGCCGGCCATGCCCAGCTGCGCCAGCTGTTCCAATACCTGCGCCCGGAAACGGACGGCCAGCGTATGCCGGGCGTCGCAGAGCGCTTCCGCCTCGCGCAGCAGCGTGGCCCGCAGCGCCTTTTCCTGGCGCTCCAGCGCCTCCAGCCGCGCCTGGCCGTGTTCGCTTGCGTCCAGTTCTTCCCGCACGCGTTCGCGATACGCAATCATTTCGCGCGAGGTGGCGCCGTATTTGCGGCGCAGTTTGCCCAGAAGGTCCAGCCGCGCTTCGATGCCCTCCAGCGCCGCGGGGTCCGCCTCGATGGCGTCGCGAAGACCGTCGATATCTTCCGCAACGCTCTCTATGGCATAGACCGCCTCGGCCAGCTGATCGTGCGCGTGCTCGTAGGATTCGCCGTAGCGGGCGACGGAGGCCAGCGCTTCCAGCGCGGCGCGCAGGGCGTCCAGGCCGCTGAGGCCCTCCTCGCCCACGCCGCCGGAGACAAACGCATAGGCGCGTTCCACCGCTTCGCGGATTTTTTCGGCGTTTCGCATGACGGTGCGCTGCTGCTCCAGCTCGGTCTCCTCGCCCTCGCGCAGGGCCGCGCCGTCCAGCTCGTCCAGCTGGAAACGGAGCATGTCCTCGCGCCGTGCGCGCTCCAAAGCCCCCTGCGAAGCTTCGGTCAGGGCGCGCTGCGCCTGGCTCCAGGCCTCGTGCGCCGCCCGTACCGCCTGTACGCGGGCACGGTGCGCCGCGTCGCCCATGCCGTCCAGAAATCCCAGATGCGTTGCCGGGTCCAACAGGCTCTGATGTGCATGCTGTCCATGCAGGTCCACCAGCAGCGAAGTGACGCGCTTGAGCTGCGCCAGCGGCACGGTGACGCCTGCTACGCGGCATAAGCTCCGCCCGTTGCGGTGTATCTCGCGCTGGATGGGCAGAAGGCCGTCCTCGGCTTCCAGGCCCATTTCCTCCAGCAGCGCGAGCACGCGTGCCTGACGGGATACGTCAAAGAGCGCTTCCACCTGCCCTTTGAGCGCGTCGCCGGCGATGCGGTCCTTGTCTGCGCGGCCGCCCAGGACAAAATCCAGCGAACCGACCACGATAGACTTGCCCGCGCCGGTTTCCCCGGTCAGCACGTTCAGACCCGGGCCAAAGGCGATTTCCAACCGGTCGATAAGAGCGATCGAGCGGATGGCAAGCTGCAAAAGCACTATTTCATCATCCCTCTGAAGCGCTCGGCCAGCGCGGGCGCAATCTGTGCGTCGCGCGCGATGACCAGAATCGTGTTGTCGCCCGCCAGGGTGCCGACGGTTTCGGGCCAGCGCATGGTGTCTACCATTTCCGCCGCCGCATGCGCGCTGCCGGGCAGCGTCTTGATGACAATCAGGTTTTCCGCCACGTCCACATGCAGCGCCGTTTCCGTAAAGATGCGGCGCAGCCGCTCGGTCAGCCCCTGTTCCGCCTTTTCCGCCACGGCATAGCGATAGGAGCCCTCGTCGGTCAGCACTTTGAGCAGGCGCAGTTCCTTGATGTCGCGCGATACGGTGGCCTGGGTTACTTCAAAGCCGCGCTCGCGCAGGCGACGGGCCAGGTCCTCCTGGGTTTCAACGGATTCCTGGCTGATGATTTCCAAAATTTCCCGGTGCCTCTGTCGCTTCATGGCTATTACTTCCTTCCTTTGATTCGTCCGTTATGCATCAAAGGGCGCTTCGCCGCCCCATTTCGACAGCTTGTTGCGCAAAAGCGCGAAGAACCGGTCTTCTCCAAAGCGCACAAAGGGCAGGCGCTGTGGTTCGCAGCCGATGTGGATGACCGAGGCTTCCCGCAGAAAGCGGCACTGCTGGCCATCCACGGAAAAGAGCATGCCGCCGTCCTCGCCGCGCGGACGGACCTCCAGGCGCAAGCAGGACTGTGCGGAAACGACCAAAGGGCGCGCCGACAGGGTGTGGGGACAAATGGGCGAAAGCACGAGACAATCCAGCCCCGGCGCGATAATGGGGCCGCCGGTGGACAGCGAATAGGCGGTAGAGCCGGTTGGCGTAGCTACCACCATGCCGTCGCCGTCATAGCGCACGGCCAGCGCGCCGTCCACATAGGAATCCGCCTGCACCATGCGCGGAAAGCTGCCCCGCGTGATGACCACTTCGTTCAGCGCCGTATGGACTTCCTCGTCCCCTTCCAGGCGCGCGGTCAGCAGCATCCGCTCTTCCAGACGGTATTCCCCCCGCGCCAGGCGTGCCACCGCTTCGCGCAGGTTGTCGGGCGTGCACTCGGCCAGAAAACCCAGCGTCCCCAGATTGACGCCCAGAATCGGACGCAGGCGGCCTTCCATATAGCGCAGGGAACGCAGAATGGTGCCGTCGCCACCCAGCACCAGCAGCGCGTCCGCTGCCTGGAGGAACTCCGCCGAGGAGCTGGCCCGGTGCGGCGCGAGGTGCGAACTTGGCTCTGCCACCAGCGCGACGCCTGCTTCCGCACAGGCTGCCACCACTTCCGGCACCAGCGCTTCGCTTTCGGGCTTCAGGGGATTGAGTACCAGGCCGATCGTTTGAATTTTCATCGATTCGCCCCCATAAGAGTATACCATAAACTGTATGAAATTACAAGCCTTCGCGCCCAAATGCCCGGTGCGCCGCCTGGACAACGGACTCCACATCCGCGTCCGTCAGCGTGCTGGCGTCGTTTTGCGCCGGGGAAATATCGAATAAAAACTCAATATTTCCCTCGGGCCCCGTGATGGGCGAAAAACTTGCGGCGCGAACGCACCACCCGTTCCGGCCGGCATAGTCCAGCAGCGACCGGAGCACCTCGCAGTGCACGGACGCGTCGCGCACGACGCCTTTTTTCCCCACGCGCTCGCGGCCCGCTTCAAACTGCGGCTTTACCAGCGTGACAACCCGCCCCGAAGGGCCCAGAATAGCGCGCAGGGCGGGAAGGATGAGCCGAATGGAAATGAAGGATACGTCCATCACGCCCAGGGTCGGCGGTTCGGGGAAGTCCGAAGGCGTCAGGTAGCGCGCGTTGGTGCGCTCCATGACGGTGACGCGCGGGTCGTTGCGCAGCTTCCAGTCCAGCTGGCCGTAGCCTACGTCGATGGCGTACACCCGCCGCGCGCCCGCGCGCAGCAGCACGTCGGTAAAGCCGCCGGTGGACGCACCCACGTCCATGGCCACTGCGTCCCGGACGTCAAGCTGAAAGACCTCCATGGCCTTCTCCAGCTTCAGCCCGCCGCGGCTGACATAGGGGAACGGCGCGCCGCGCACCGTCAGCTCGTCCGCGGGCGCAACCTGCTGGGACGCCTTGCTCGCCCGCTGCCCGCCCACGAAGACGCAGCCGGAGAGAATCAGGGCCTGCGCTTTTTCCCGACTCTGCGCAAGCCCGCGCGTGACCAGCGCCGCATCCAGCCGTTCCTTATCGTGCATGCCATGCCTCCTTGACGCGCGCCGCAATCTGCGCCGCATCCAGCCCGCAGGCCCCGCGAAGCCCGTCCAGCGAATGCGCGCAGGGAACCTGGTCGCCCACGCCCAAGCGCAGCACCCGCACGCCCGGCAGGCCGGCGGCAATCATTTCGCCCATTCCGCCCGCCACGCGCTGCTCCTCCACCACGGCCACAAGCGGCCGCTTGGCCAGGAGCGACATGGCCTCTTCATCCGCCTGCAGGGAAGACAGGCTCCACACGGCGGGACGGAGCCCGTCGCGCTGCAAAAGCCCGGCCGCCGCCTGCGCCAGCCCGACCGAGGCGCCGTAGCCCAGCAGCGCGGGGCCGTCTCCGTCCGCGATGAGCCGCCAGCGGCCCACCGCGATATCGCCCCCTGCCCGCAGCGGCAGGGACCGGGGATAGCGGATGACGCAGGGGCCGCGCAGCTGCAGGCTTTCCGCCAGCATGGCGCACAGCTCCGGCGCATCGCAGGGGGACCAGACGGTCAAATGGGGCATTGCGCGCAGCATGGTCAGGTCGTAGACGCCCTGATGGGTCGCGCCGTCCCCGGCGACAAAGCCCGCGTGGTCCACCAGCACGGTCACCGGCAGGTTTTGCAGGCATACGTCGTGCAGCAGCTGATCCATCGAGCGCTGCAAAAAGGTCGCATATACGCCGAAATAGGGGCGCATACCTGCCGCGGCCAGGCCGGCGGCCATGGTCACGGCATGCTCTTCCGCAATCCCCACGTCGAAAAAACGCTCCGGAAACGCACGCGAAAAAGCGTCCAGACCGGTGCCCTGCGGCATGGCGGCGGTGATGGCGACGACGCGCTCGTCCTCCCGGGCCAGGGCGAGCAGCGCCTCGCCCGCCACGTCGCAGGCGCTGACAAGGCCGTCGTCCTGGCGCGTGCGCGCGCGGCCGTTTTCCACAAAGAACGGGGCGACGCCGTGGAACGCTTCCGGCTTGTGTTCCGCCAGCGCATAGCCGCGCCCTTTTTGCGTAATGGCATGGACGACGACGGGCCGGTGCATGGCGTAGGCGTCGGCGAGCACATGCTCGAGCGTGGGGATATCATGGCCGTCGATGGGGCCCAGATAGGCAAAGCCCAGCGCCTCGAAAAACTCGCCCGGAACCAGCATGCGTTTGATGGAACGCTTGACGCGCTCCATCAATCCCGCCAGGGGCGCGCCCACGAGCGGCACGCGGTTCAACCCGCGCTTGACGACCTGCTTGGCGCCAATCCAACGCCTGCTCCCGCGCAGATGCGTCAGATAGGTCGACAGTGCGCCCACGTTCCGGGAAATGGACATTTCGTTGTCGTTCAGCACGACAAGCAGCTGCGTGGGGCGGCTGCCCGCATCGTTGAGCGCCTCATAGCACAGGCCGCCCGTCATCGCGCCGTCTCCCACCAGCGCCACGACCGCATAGTTATCATATTGCAGGTCCCGGGCGCGCGCGAAGCCGAGCGCCGCGGAGATGGCTGTGGAAGCATGCCCGGTTTCAAATACGTCGTGTTCGCTTTCGGAGCGTTTGGGGAAGCCGGACACCCCGCCTTCGGCGCGCAGCGTCTGCGCCAGGGCCTGCCGCCCCGTGAGCAGCTTGTGGGTATAGCTCTGATGCCCCACGTCGAAAATGATTTTGTCCTGCGGAGAACGGAACACGCGGTGCAGCGCGAGCGTTAACTCCACCGCGCCCAGGTTCGAGGCGAGGTGGCCGCCCTGGCGCGCCGCAGCGTCCACCAAAGTCTGCCGGATTTCCGCCGCCAGCGCCTCAAGCTCGCCGTAGGACAGCGCGCTCAGGCTCTGCGGGGATACAATCTTTTCTAACATATGAACAGTATAACACATTTCGTCAAATTGACGCAATGTACCATTGCACGACTTGACAGGGAGGCGTATACTTTTGTGCGGAGAGGAGGGAGCCATGAAACGTCTGCTTGCGCTGCTGCCGCTGCCGCTGGCGCTGCTGGTGCGGCTATGGGCGCGGCATACGCCGGAGACGGTGGAGCGGCTGTTCTCCCAAGGCGTCTATCCCGCCCTGGCCGCCCCGGTCAGCCGCGCGGCGGCGCTGTGCCCCGTGCCCGTGTTCGGACTGGGCGTGCTGGCGCTGCTGGGGTATATCCTCTGGTCGCTGCGGCAGGGACGGTGGTTTCGCGTGCTGGCGGTATTGGGGCTGGCGGCTGCGGTGTTCGCAGGCGGCTGGAGCCTGAACTACCTGCGCCTGCCGCTGGAGGAGACCCTTGGCCTGGACGTGCGCGCCTCCACGCAGGAGGAACTCGTCTCGCTGTGCCATCGTCTGGCGGAGGACGCCGACGAGCGCTGGCAGGAAGCGCCAGAGACGGACCTGCTTGCGGCCGCGCCCGACGCGCTCAACGCGGCGGCGCGGGCATGGCCCATTCCGGCCGGCCGCTGGGGCGCGCCGCGGGCCGCGCTGTCGTCCGGGCTTTTGAGCCGGTGGCTGATAGAAGGCTTTATCTCGCCCTGGACGTGCGAAGCGCTGGTCAATGCAAACATTCCGGCGGCGACGCTGCCGTTTGTGGCCTGCCATGAAGCGGCGCATGTGCGGGGCTTTGCGCGCGAGGAGGACGCAAATCTGGTGGCGTACCTGGCCTGCGAGGCGTCCGGGGACGCATATTACCGCTACAGCGGGGCGCTGAAGGCGCTGCTGTATGCGCTGCGCGCGCTGCAACAGGAAGATGCCGGGGCGTATGCGCGGCTGTATGCCTCGCTGTCGTCCGGCGTGCGCGCGGACATCGACGCCCATGAGGCGTTCTGGAACGCGTACCGGGGCACGCCGGCGGCGGAGGTCTCCGCGCGCGTGAACGACACGTATCTGCAAAGCGTGGCGCAGGACCAGAACGCCCGCTCGTACGGGCGTCTGGTAGACCTGCTGCTGGCCCTTTCGCGGGCGGAGGCGCAGGTCAATGCGAAAGAGGGGGAGACGATGACATGAAGGACCAACGAATTCGCGGACTGGCAATGAGCGGCCTGATGGCCGCGCTGGTGGTGCTTTTTACCTATTTTATCAAAATCCCCGTGCCCGCAACCGGCGGCTATGTCCATCCGGGAGACGGCGCCATCTTTTACGCGGCGCTCCTGTGCGGGCCCTATGCCGCGCTGATTGGCGGCCTGGGCAGCATGTTGGCGGATTTGCTGGGCGGATACTTTGTCTATGCGGCGCCGACGTTCGTTATCAAGGCGGCCATGGGCGGCATTGCGGGCCTTCTGGCGCGCCGCGGCCATCCGCTGCGCAACGCGCTGGCGTTTTCGCTGGGCGCAGCCGTGATGGCGGCGGGCTATTTTCTGTTTGAAGGCGTGCTGTACGGCTGGGCGGCTGCGCTGGCGGCGCTGGGCCCCAACTGCCTGCAAGGGCTGGCCGGCGTGCTCATTGGCCTGGCGCTGGGCGCGCTGCCCGTCGAGCCGATGCGGCGCTGAATAGGGAAAAGCGAGGCTTGCGGCGCTTGGGGGCGCTCAATCCCCTGCATTTGGGCGCAAAAAGGCCGGCTGCCTGGGAATCTGCGGATTTTCAGGCGGCCGGCCTCTTCTTTCCTTTTCCGTCAAAAAAGCGGGGAACTGTCGAACGGTCAGAGCACTTTCATGGTAGACACCACATGGCGGAAGACCTTGTCGTCATACTCGGAATTCCAGTTGGCGGGATGCAGGGTGCGAATCATGTACAGGTTGCTGCCTATGGGGATGACGAAGCAGCGGCCGCGCATTCTCAGCATATCCTCCGCGCCCTCGGGCAGCACCTCCAGCCAGTACGTCACATAGCGGCCTTCCTGGCCCATGGCGTTGCGTGTCGCCTTGGAGGTTACCTCGAAGCCGTCGGGATACTGCTCGCGCAGCTGCTGTATCTGCCGGTCAATTTCCGTATCCGCATCCGCCGTGGTCTGGTTGGAGGAATACTCCGACATGGCGATGGTCAGCGTTGCGGGCACCTGATGCATTTCGTCATACGGTTCGGTATAGACGACGGCGCGGTTGTTGTCCGGAACAACCTCCTCAACCCAGGTGGAGGGCACCTCGTAGCTGATGCCCATGGCGTCGCTCGTCTTGGAGACGTAGGTATAGTTCAGCGGCGTCAGCGTGGGGGTATTGATGGGGTCAATGAGCAGCGCGCGTTCGCCTTCCTCCAGGGGCTCGACATTGCTCATCGGGCGGGGCGTGATGGTAGGTTCCGGGGTCCACGCGATGACCGTCGGCGAGGGCGAGGGGGAGGGAGTGGACGTGGGCTCCTCCGCCGCCGGCTCGGAAGGCTGGCAGGCTGTGGCCAACAGCATCAGCGCCATCAGCAGCGCGATGATGGACAGCGGTTTTTTCATGAGGATGCCTCCTTCAGCGGGCAAAATCCATATGTTTCGTTTATTGTAACAGATTTGCGCAAAGGCGTCAATTCTATATCAATTAACGTGGGAACAGTTCGTTTTCTTGCGTTTCGGCGTGCGCCTTCTCCAATGCGCGCCGCGCGTCGTCGTAGCCGTAGCCGCGCCGCTGCAGGGCGGCCAGCGCCCGCCGCTCCACGTTTTCGCCGCCCCGCCGCAGATAGCGCGCGGCCAGCGCCGCAGCGGCCGCGAGGGCCTCGTCCCCGTCCACGCTTTCCAGCGCCAGCGAGGCCGTTTGGGCGTCCACGCCCTTTTGGCGCAGCTCATGCGCAATGCGATGCGGGCCGACGGCGCGGCGGGCCCGGGCGGCCGCCCAGGCGCCGGCGAACGCCTCGTCGTCGAGCAGGCCGGCGCGGTCGAGCTGCGCCATCGTCTGGGCGATGGTCTCCTCCGCGAAGCCGGCGCGGCGGAGCTTTTCCAGAATTTCTCCCTCGCTGCGGGCCCTGCCCGCCAGCGCGCGCAGCGCTTTGTCCAGCGCGCGTTCCTTTTCCTGCATAAGACCTTCTCCCCACGGGGCAAACTAGCGGCGTAAAAAACCAATAAGGAGGTATTCGATGCAGACCGGTTTGACGAGCAAAGACCTGGGCATTCTCGAAGACCAGCTCGGCCATGAGGCCATGGCCAATCACAAGGCGGCGGCCTATGCGGAATCCCTGCAGGACCCGCAGCTCAAGGCGCTGGCCAACACGCTTGCGGCGCACCACAAAAAGCGCTATGAATCGCTGTTTAACTACCTCAACGGCCAGCAGTAAGGAGGCGCGGCATGAACCAGAATTCGATGAACAACAAGCGCGCTTGCGCGCAGTGGGACGACCGGTGCATGATTGACGACCTGCTGGAAACGTCCAAGCACATCGCCGGCGAGTATAGCGCCTATGTGGTGGAGGGCAGCAACGAGGGCCTGCGCCAGGTGCTGTCCACGAACATGGACGAAACCATCTGCGACCAGTTCCAGATTTGGCAGCAGATGCAGCAGCGCGGCTGGTATCAGACCAAGCCCGCCCAGCCGCAGGACATCCAGATGGCCAAACAGAAATTCGCGCAGACCAAGGCTTCCCTGCTGTAAAGCCGTGGGCCGGACCGGCGCGCCGTTCCTGCGGGGGCGTGCGCGCCGGTTTTGACGGTTTATACGCCCATATAGTCCGCCAGGTTGGCGCCCTCGCTGATGACGCCTTCCAGGACGGGCAGCTTGGCGCTCAGCAGCGACGTGACGCCGGGGCCGTGGCCCATGCGGATGCAATCGCTGTGCACCACCACGCCGATGGTCGCCGCGCCCGTCAGGTATCCCCGGCCAAAGGTCGTATCGCAGTTTTCCAGCAGCACGATATCCCCGTAGCGGAGCTTGTCCAGACCGTATTGCCTGAGCACGGCCTTGTCCGCGGTCATGATGTCATAGTCGCCGCTGTACGCGCTCAGCGCGCCGATGCCCGAGCCCATCAGATAGGCGGGCACTCTGGCCGCGACGGGCACCTGAAGCCTGCCGTCCTGCACGGTAATGTTCATCTTTTCAAACAGGTTCGGATCCAGGTTCATGGCCGAGACGGTATCCTCGAAGCCTTCGATTTTCATGCCCTGTCCCTGCGCGCGCACCTGAATGCGATCGCCGATGGCCAGCAGGTCCAGCGTCTGGGCGGGAAAATAAATCATGACGTGCTCCACGCCGCCGTGCTTGCCCGTGACAAAGCCTTTGTGGCCCTTGGCGTCGCCGGAGATGACCGTAGCCGTATTGCCGATGCAGGCCAGGTGATTGTACGCCGCGTTTTCGCCCGTATCCGGGTTTTTCGTCGTCACGCCCGGCTCCACATGGTCGCATTCCATGGCGAAGACCGAATCGCCGATTTTTACGTTATAGGTAATGGCGCCCGTCGCGGGCAGAAGATGCGCCTGGCCCTGGGTATCCAGGCGGTAGGGGCTGCCGCCGATGGACGGATGGCGTACCATGCCCATGACGCTTTGCATGACGAGCCGGTCTGCGTTGATTTTTGCCTTCATCCCTGGTTTCCTTCCTTTCCTATTCGGACGCCTGAGCCGCCTCGGCGGGCGGTTGGCACCGCTGACAGGGCGTATACCCTTGCGCCAGCGCTTCTTCCAGCGTCACCTGGGCGGGATTTTGCATGCCGCTGCAATCGGACGTCTGGTGGTAGCGTGCGCCGGACTTGGGCACCCACACGCAGACGGTCCCCGGCGCGGCGGAGGCCTGCAAAGGCGCAGACGCTTCCTCCGCGGCCGCTGTTTCCTGCGGGGCGGGCGCAGAAGCGACATCCGGCGTGTTCGCCACGACCGCGTTATCCAACGTGTTTCCCCATAATGCGCCTATGCCTGCAAACAGCACGAGCAGCAACACGGTACCGCAAGCGCGAAACACGTGGGGACGCTGTCTATGCAGGCGCGGCGAGCTACGGTTCTGCCTGCGCGACACACATACACCTCGTCTTTGTACCAGTATAGCGGTTGCCGCAGCATCCGGTCAAGCGTCAATTGCTCCCCCGCTGCAGCGGAACGCTCAGCACCGCATCCACCGCGGCGCGGGTGTCCCGGGAGGCGTGCCGGTAGGCGCGTACCAGCGCCTGTTCGTGCACGGTCGCCTCGATGTAGGGCGTATGGGAGGGGGACATCCCCAGGGGGCTTTCGCACCTGCCGATGAGATAATCCGCCGATACGCCGAACAAATCGGCGATGCGCGCGAGCATTTCATACGACGGTTCGCGGTTGGCAATTTCCCAACCGCTGATGGTGGTCTGATTGACGCCCAATTGGATGCTCAACATCTGTTGCGATATGTTGCGCTGCCTGCGCAGTTGTTTCAATCGCTCCGCAAACACGTCGTCACCTCCTCTTGTGTCAAGGTACCATTCCGTGCGCGTGGCGCAAATCTGTCACCAGTCAGAGAATGCGTAAACTGCCTGATATATTGCAGATAAGGGAATATTCTAGGCAGATACTGCCTAAAATATGCGAAAATCAACTAAACCGTAGGGGCGGCGGAGGCGATTGCGAGGGAATGGCTTGACTTTGGCCGGCACGCGCCGTATAATGAGGCCACAAACGCAGTGAAGGAAAGAGTAGCGCGCTGAACGGCTGCGAAAGAGAGCCGGGGCAGGTGAAAGCCGGACGGTACGCGGCGCGCGAACATGGTTCCGGAGCGGCCTTTTCGAGCCTGCGGGCAAGGGGAGGACGGCGGGCACCGTTATGGCCGGCCGCGTGATGGCGCGGTGCAAAGCAACCGGGGTGGTATGAAACGGCGTAGGCCCGTCCCTTGTTCGGGACGGGCTTTTTGCCGGAATATAAGGGAGGAGTTTCATGGCGGACAAGGGCACGTTCTACATCACCACGCCGATTTACTATCCGTCGGACAAACTGCATATCGGGCACAGCTACTGCTCGGTGGCGGCGGATACCATGGCGCGCTTCAAACGCCTGACCGGCTACGACGTGTTCTTTTTGACGGGCACGGACGAGCACGGGCAGAAAATTGAGCGCCGCGCGCAGGAAGAGGGCGTGACGCCGAAGCAGTTCGTGGATAGAATCGTGGCGGGCATCAAGGACCTGTGGAAGATGATGGACGTGGAATACAGCGATTTTATCCGCACCACGGACAAACGCCATGAAGCGGTGGTACAGAAAATCTTCCGCAAGCTCTATGAGCAGGGGGATATCTATAAAGGCGAGTACGAGGGCTGGTACTGCACGCCGTGCGAGGCGCACTGGACGCAGTCGCAGCTGAAGGAGGGCAAGCTCTGCCCCGATTGCGGCCGCCCGGTGGAGCGCGTGCGCGAGGAAAGCTACTTTTTCCGCACGAGCAAGTACCAGGATTGGCTGATTCAGTACATCCAGGAGCATCCGGATTTCATCCAGCCGCCCTCCCGCGCCAACGAGATGCTCGCCAATTTCCTCCGGCCCGGCCTGCAGGATTTGTGCGTGTCGCGCACCTCCTTTACCTGGGGCGTGCCGGTGGATTTTGACCCGGGCCATGTGGTGTACGTCTGGATTGACGCGCTGTCCAACTATATCACGGCGCTGGGCTGGGGGTCGGACGACGACGCGCTCTATCGGAAGTACTGGCCTGCCGACATTCACCTGGTCGGCAAGGAAATCATTCGCTTCCATACCATTTACTGGCCCATCATGCTCAAGGCGCTGGGGCTGCCCCTTCCCAAACAGATTTTCGGTCATGGCTGGCTGGTGTTCGGCGGGGAGAAGATGAGCAAGTCGCTGGGCAATGTCGTGGACCCGGTCGTGCTGTGCAATCGCTATACGTCCGACGCCATTCGCTATTTCCTCATGCGCGAAATGCCCTTCGGCGCGGACGGCAACTTTACCAACGAGGCGCTGTTGACGCGCATGAACGCGGATTTGGCCAACGACCTGGGCAACCTGGTCAGCCGCACCGTCGCCATGATAGAAAAATACTTCGACGGCCGGGTGCCCGCGTGCGGGGAAACGACGGATACCGACCGCGCCCTGCGCACGCTGGCCGAAGGGTTGGCGGCACAGGTGGAACAGAACATGGACGCGCTGCAGTTTTCGCTGGCGCTTGCGGAAATCTGGAAGCTGGTGGGCGAGTGCAACCGCTATATTGACCTGAACGCCCCCTGGCTGCTGGCCCGCAACGAGGCGGAGCGCCCGCGCCTGGGCACGGTGCTGTATCACCTGGCCGAGTGCGTGCGCCGGATTGCCGTGCTCATTGCGCCGTTCATGCCGCGCACGCCCGAGCGCATCTTCGCGCAAATCGGCGTGACGGACGCGGGCCTGAAGACCTGGGCGTCTTTGCAGGGCTTTGGCGCGCTGGAGCCGGGAACGCGGGTGCAGAAGGGCGAGGCGCTCTTTCCGCGCATTGACATTCCCAAGGAGCTGGAGGCGCTGGCCGAGGCGGAGAAGCTCCGCAAGCCCGGCGACGCGGCCGCGCAGGGCGCTCCGGCCGCAGAGACGGCTCCGGCCGCGCCGGACAAGCCGACCATCACCATTGACGATTTTGCCAAGCTTGACTTGCGCGTGGCCTTGGTGACGGCCTGCGAACGGGTGAAAAAAAGCGACAAGCTTCTGCAGCTGACCCTGAAGGTGGGCGCACAGACGCGCACGGTGCTTTCCGGCATTGCCGGCCAGTATACCCCGGAGGAAATGGTGGGCAAGAAGGTGGTGCTGCTGTATAATCTGGCGCCGCGCAAGATGCGCGGAATCGAGTCGCAGGGCATGGTGCTGGCGGCGGGCGACCACGATACGTTCCGCCTGCTCGCCATCGACGGCGACATTCCCGACGGGAGCGAGGTTTCCTGATGCTCTTTGATACGCATTGCCACCTGGACGACGAGCGCTTCGACGCGGACCGGGAGGCAATTCTGGACGACATGGCGGTGCGGGGCTTCATGCCCTGCGTCGTCGTGGGCGCGGATATGCCCAGCAGCCGCCGCTGCCGCGCTTTGGCCCATACGCGGTCCTGGCTGTATTTTGCCGCCGCCGTGCATCCGCATGACGCCAAGGCGTATTCGGACGGGGCGCACGCGGAGCTGACCGCGCTGATGGCGGACGCCCGCTGCGTGGCATGGGGCGAAATCGGTTTGGACTATTATTACGACCTGTCCCCGCGGGACGTGCAGCGCGCGGTGTTCGTCCGCCAGCTCGAGGCCGCCGCGGCGCTGGACAAGCCCGTCATTTTGCACATCCGCGACGCGCACGGGGACATAACCGACCTGCTGCGCGCGCGCAGGGACCGGCTGCCCCGCGGCGTGGTGCACTGCTACAGCGGAAGCGCGGAACAGGCCCGGATATACCTGGACATGGGGTTTTATGTTTCGCTGGCCGGGCCCGTCACCTTCCGCAAGGCGCCCAACCTCTGGGAGGTGGCGCGCCTGGTGCCTGACGACCGCCTGCTGGTGGAAACCGACAGCCCGTATCTTGCGCCGGAGCCGGTCCGCGGCCGGCGCAACGACCCGCGAAACGTCGCCCATGTCGCCCGGCGCGTGGCGGAGCTGCGCGGGACGGATTATGAAGCCCTGTGCGCGCTCACCCGCCGCAACGGGATGAGGCTGTTTGGCATTCCGGAGGATGAGGCCGGCACATGAAAGAAAAATTTCGCTTCAAAAAAGAAATGGGGCAAAATTTTATCTCCGATCCCGCGCTGATTGAGCGGCTGGCCGAAGCGGCGCAGGTGACGCGCGAGGACGGCGTGCTGGAAATCGGCCCGGGCCGGGGCGCGCTGACATGCGCGCTGGCGCGCCGCTGCCGCAGGCTCATCGCGGTGGAGCTGGACCGCACCCTCCTGGACGGGCTGGAGACCACGCTGGCGCTGTATCCCAACGCCGAAGTCGTCGAAGGGGATATCCTGCGCGCCGATTTGCCGGCGCTGGTTGCCAGGCTGGGCGTTCCATGCCGGGTGGCGGCCAACCTGCCGTACAACATTACCACCCCGGTGGTGGAAAAGCTGCTGCGCGCGCGCCTGCCCTTTGCAAGCCTGGCCATCATGGTGCAAAAAGAGGTGGGCGACAAGATGACCGCCGGGCCGGGCGAAGCGGGCTACGGGCCTTTTTCGCTGCTGGTGCAGTATTTTGCCGAGGCGCGGGAGGTGCTGCGCGTGGACGCGTCGTACTTTACGCCGCGGCCCAGGGTCGATTCCAGCTTCATGCTGCTGGCGCCCCGCGAGGCGCCGCCGGTCGCCGTCCGCGACGAGGCCATGCTCCGGCGAACGATTCGCGCGTCGTTTGCCATGCGGCGCAAAACGCTGCTGAACAACGTGATGGCCGGTTTTTCCCTCTCCCGTCCGACGGCGCAGGCCGCGCTGGAAAGCGCCGGCGTCCGGCCGGACGCGCGGGCCGAGCAGGCGAGCCTGGAACAATTCGCGCGCCTGGCGGATGCGCTCAGCGAAGGGTGACGACGGCGTCCAGCGGTTTGCGGTTTTTCGGGCGGGGCGCGCCGGTTTCGGCGGCGTAGCCCAGGCATATGATAAGCCGCACGCGCCTGTCTCCGGGAATGTCCAGCAGCGCGCGGACCCGGTCCTCGTCAAACCAGCCCAGCATGCAGGTGGAAAGCCCCTGCGCGGTGGCGGCCAGACAGAACTGGGCGGCCGCCAGCCCCAAATCCAGCGATACAAAATCCTGTTTTTTCAGCCTTGCGCCCGCCCGGGCGGTAAGGCTGTCCTTTTCTTCCACCAGCACCACAAAACAGGGACAAGCCGACGTAAAGCGGTTCATGCCCGCGCTCTGGGTGCAGGCGGCCAGCTGCGCGGCCAGCGTGGGCGTGCGCACGGCCAGGAACGACCACGGCTGGCCGTTGCAGGCCGAGGGCGCCAGGCGCGCGGCATCCAGGCAGCGCAGCAGTTTTTCCTCCTCTACCGGGGTGGCGGCATAGCTCCGGCAGCTTTCCCGACGGGCAATCAGCTCAAAAAAGTCCGACATGTATTCGGCCTCCTCTCCAGGGCAGTATACCGCAAACCGGGCGCTTTCGGCAATGCCCGCAGGCAGAAGGTTTCGTGTTCCCACACGCCCGCCTGGCGGCCGCGCCCCGCGGCCCTCGGACAGGCGAACTATTGGGTATAAAAATCCGGTTTGACAAACCGGGATTCCGTGGTATACTGTCTCATATGAGACAGTATACTTCGTATTGGGCGCTGCTGTTGGGGAATCCTCTGTTTGAAGGGATGGAGGAAGCGACGGTACGGGCGCTCGTCGGGAACGAAAATGGACCGCGCGCGTTTGGACGGGAGGAAACGCTCTTCGGCCCGGAAAGCGAGCGGGGGCTGGCGTTTTTGCTGTCCGGCAGCGCGCTGGTGTACAAGGAGCAGGCGGACGGGAAGCGGCTTTTGATGAGCCGGCTGGCCGCGCCGGATGCGTTCGGCATGGCGTCGCTGTTCTGCCCGGACGAGCCGTTCCCCACCCATGTGGTGGCGGAAACGGCGTGCGAAGCGCTGTTTCTGTCGCGCGCATGGGCGGAGGAAGCCATTGTGCGCGACGCGCGACTCTCGCGCAACTACATTGTCCTGCTGTCGGAGCGCATCCATTTTCTCAACCGGCGGATAGAGGCGCTGGGCGGGGACGACGTGCAGGGGCGGCTGCTGCGCCTGATTGCGGAGCTGTCCCGCGCGCAGGGCGGCGGGCCGGTAACGCTGCCCTATTCGATGTCGCGACTGGCCGACGCGCTGGGCGCCGGCCGTGCCTCGCTGTACCGGGCGCTGGACGCGCTGTGCGCGCAGGGCGTTTTGCGGCGCGAGGGAAAGACCATAGCGCTGCTGGAAGAGCAGCCAAAGCATGAAGAACGGAGGAACTTGTCATGAGGAAACGTTGGGCGTTTTTGCTGTGTCTGGTGCTGGCCGCGAGCCTGCTGGCGAGCGGGTGTGCGCTGGCGGAGAAAACCGGGGTGAACATTGCCGTGCTCAAGGGACCTACCGGCATGGGCGCCGCGCCGCTGATGGCGTGGAACGAGGCGGGAGAAACCGACAACGCTTATGCCTTTACCATCGCCGGCGCGCCCGATGCGCTGACGGGCATGCTGATTACGGGCGAACTGGACATGGCGGCGCTGCCGACCAACGTCATCGCGCTGCTGGCGCAGAAATCCGAGGGCGCGGTGCAGGCGCTGGCGGTGAATACGCTGGGCGTGCTGTATGTGATGGAGCGCGGCGAGAGCGTGCAGAGCATAGAGGATTTGGCGGGCAAGACCGTCGTTTCCGCGGGCCAGGGAACGACCACGGAGGCGGTCATGAACTATCTGCTGGGCGACGACGTCCAGGTAACGTATGTGGCGGAACATGCGGAGGCCGTGTCGCTGGCGACGGCGGGCGAATATGACCTCGTGCTGCTGCCCGAACCCTTTGTGACGTCGCTGCTGAAGCAGGACGATGCGTTCCGCGTGGCGGTCGATGTGACCGCGGCCTGGGCGGGAGAACTGCCGATGGGCGGCATCGCGGTGCGCACGGAATTTGCCAGGGAGCATCCCGAGGCCGTCGCGGCGTTCCTGGAGGAATATGCCAAGAGCGTAGCCTATGCCAACGAAAACCCCGCGGACGCAGCGCAAATCATAGAACAGTATGATATCATGCAGGCGGCCGTGGCGCAAAGCGCCATTCCCCGCGCGAACATGGTTTGCCTGACGGGCGAGGACATGAAGGCGGCGCTGGAGGCCTTCTATGCGGTGCTCGCGGATGGCAACGCTGCGCTCATTGGCGGCGCCATGCCGGACGAATCGTTCTACTATGCGCCTTGAGACCCTCCTGCGGCAGGGCGCGGTGCTGGCGTTGTGGCTGGCGGTGTGGGCGGCGGCAGCGGCCCTGGTAGGGCATACGCTGCTGCTGCCTTCGCCCGCGGAAACCGCCCGGGCGCTGTGGACCCTGGTGCGCCAGGGCGATTTCTGGCGGGGGGCGCTGGCATCGGTGGGGCGCATCTTTGCGGGATTTGCGGCGGGGCTGTGCCTGGGCGCGCTGCTGGCGGCGCTGTCGGCGCGCTTTGCTTTCTGCCGCGCTTTTTTTGCGCCGATGCTGTCGGTTATCAAGGCCACGCCCGTGGCCTCCTTTATCGTCCTGGCGCTGGTATGGCTCCGAACCAACGGCGTGCCGGTGTTCGCCACGGTGCTGGTGGTGCTGCCGGTAGCCTGCGCGAACGTCAGCGCGGGACTTGCGGCCATGGACCGGGACCTGCTGGAGATGGCGCGCGCGTTTGGCCTTTCGCGCCGCGCGCAGGCCGTGCGGGTGGTTGTGCCCGCGCTCTCGCCCTATCTGCGCGCCGCGGTGACGGCGGGCATGGGCATGGCGTGGAAGGCGGGCGTGGCGGCGGAGGTCCTGTGCTTGCCCGCCAACGCGCTGGGCACCACGCTGTATGAGGCGAAGATTTATCTGGATACACCGGCGCTGTTTGCGGGAACGGCGGTGGTCATCGCGCTGTCCATCCTCCTGGAAAAAGCGGTCGTGCGCATGGCCTACGGGAAGGAAGGAGGGGGACGCGCGCGTGTTGGAAGTGCGCGAGGTGAGCCTACGGCTGGGCGATAAGCAGGTGCTCAGCGACTTTTCGCTCGTCCTGCGGGCGGGAGAGCGCGCATGCCTGTTCGGGCCGTCTGGCTGCGGGAAGACGACGCTGCTGCGCGTGGCGGCCGGGCTGCTGCGGCCGGACGGCGGCGCGGTGATTGCGCCGAAAGGGCAGCGGCGTTCCTTTGTGTTCCAGGAGGACAGGCTTTTGCCCTGGCAAAGCGCGCTGGGCAACCTGACGGCCGTGGGCATCGACCGGGAAAAGGCGCGCGAGGCGCTGGCCCGCGTGGGCCTGGCCGGGGAAGAGGAAACCATGCCCGAAAAGCTCAGCGGCGGCATGCGCAGGCGCGTGGCGATTGCGCGCGCGCTGGCGTTTGGGGGCGATATGTTCTTCCTGGACGAGCCGCTGCGCGGGCTGGATGCGCAGACCGCAGCGCGCGTGCTGGAGGCGATGCGGGAAGCCATGCGCGGCGGAAGCGCGCTGGTCATCACGCATGATATGCAGGAAGCCGCGGCCCTGTGCGATACCCTGATTGAGGTGAAAGGGCTGCCGCTGCGCGTACAAAAGCGCGCGGCGCTGTAAGGCTGCGCGCTCAGCTTGTCGAAAAAGGCCGGCTGCGCGGGCCTTCAGACCGTCGACAAAGCCTTGTCGACGGTGTTTCGCTGCAAGGCTGTTTCTCAGCCTTGCAGCGAAGGGGACATCATGTTCCTGTGCGCAAAGCGCACGGGCGGAACATGATAGCGGAAGCGGCTTGCAGCCGCTCCTCGCGGCGTACACGCCGCCGCTGCGGATGGCATAGGAAGGGGCTTGCTACCCCTTCCTGCATCCCCGCAGAAGTGTGATCAATGTCGATACGCTGAACGGCCGGGGAAACGTGCAGGGAAACCTTGCAGCGAAATCGGGCGGCCTACATCAGCTTCTTTCTGCGGCCCGCAAGGAGCTTTTCCCCGGTCTGCGAGGGCGTATCCGGGGCGGCCTGCTTCGGCGGCTCCGGCTGCTTATGACGGCGCGGGCGCGCGCTGCGCGGTGTGGGCGCCGGCGTTTCCGCGCGTTCCCTGCGCTGCGGCAGCAGCCGCTCCCAGGCCAGGCGGCGCTGCGCCGCATCCAGCACGAACAGCGCCAGGGCGGCCCACAGCAGCGCGCCGGTCAAATCATAGCGCGCCCGGGCCTGCGCGCCGCGCAGCGAGAACAGCTCCGCGGCGTCTTCCAGCACGCGGCCGCCGGTTTGCGCGGCAATCTCCTCCAACAGCGCGCTGCCGTCGGCCGCGCGCAGGTCATATTCCCGGGAGTAGCCGACCGTTGCGCCGGTTTCGAGCGTACGCACGGTTTCGCCGTTTTGCCGCTGCGAAACGCGCACCGCGTACGCGCCTTCCTGCGAGGCGCTCAGCACGCCCTCGTACACGCCCGGCGAAATTTCCGAAAGCGATACCGTCTGTTCCGTGCCGTCCGGCGCCAGGGCGGTCGCTTCGGTCTGCAGGCCGCCGGCATCGCCCTCCACCGTATAGCGCAGGCGGAGCGTATCGCCTTCGCGCTCAATTTCCGCGCTGCCTTCGCCCTCCTCGGCGGGCATGACGAAGGACAGCATGCCGGCAAAAAACGCCGCGCCCTCCTCCCAGGAAAGAAGCCCATGCGTCCATGCGCCCCGCGTGTCGCTGGTCCAGGCCAGCGTCCGCCCTGCGCCGTACTGCCACCAGGCCAGCAGCGGGTCGTCCCGGTCCGTGGCCAGCGCGACGGTAGCCAGCGGCTTGGCGGTGGTGGCCAGATAGCCGTCCAGCGTGGGGAAGCCGTCGTAGCGGGTCAGCGTGCTGTCGGAAACGACCACGGGATAGAACGTGCGGTTCTGGACGTATGCCTGGCTGACAAGCATCGTCTCCTTGGTAAAGATGGTGGGCAAATCGTCAAACGCAACCGCCGTATAGGCGCGGCCGTTGCCCAGCTCGGCAAGGCGGGAAAGCAGCGTGCTGTTCGCGCCGCTTCCTACCGCGACGGTGCTAAGCGTAATGCCCGAGGAGGACATCCGCTGCACCAGGGCGTCAAAGCCGCTGTCGCCGGACTCGCCGTCGGTAAGAAAGATGATGTGCTTATACTGCGCCTCCGTCTGGATAAGCGCGGAGAAGGCCTGCTGCAGGGCGGAAAAGAACATGGTGCCGCCGCCGGGCCGGATGGTGCCAATCATCTCCTGAATGGCGGAGAGGTTTTCGACCTTCTGCATGGGCACGGCCCACTTGGCCGTATCGTCAAAGGCGACCACGCCAATGGAATCGCGCGAGGTGAGCACTTCGCAGGCGCGAATCGCCGCTTCCTTGGCCATTTCCAGACGGGTCAGGCCATACTGTCCGTCGGACATGGAGCCGGATTTGTCGATGACCAGCACCAGCGCCAGCGACGGCATATCCAGACGGTTGTCCACGTCCATGGTGACCGGCAGCATGTCTTCCAGCTGGCTGCCGCGCCAGCCGCCCAGCGCATAGCTGTTGTCCCCGCCAAAGGCGCACAGGCCCCGCCCCAGCGTGCGCACATAATCGTCCAGCGCGTCCATGGCGGCCTGGGAGATTTCGTTCGCCGCCACATTCACCAGCGCAACGGCGTGGTATTGCCGCAGCGCTTCCGCGCTTTGCGGAATCTGGGAAGGCTGTACGACATCCGCCCGCATCCCCGACGCTTCCAGCATGGCGGCCAGCTCCGTGCCCTCGCCCGCCACCAGCACGCGCGGCACGCCGCGCACGTCCATATAAGCGCCCAGGCGGTTGTTGCGCGGATTGGCGTCGCCCTGTGCGAGCAGCTCCGCCTCATAGGTCACCACGCCGGACTGCGCGGCCACGTCCTCAAAGGCAAACGTGTTGCTGCCCTTGCGCAGCGTGACCTCCCGCGTGGCGACAGGCTGGCGGTTGGCGTAGAGCACCAGCGTGCCCTTCGTGTCGTAGCGGGAATCCAGCTGTACCGTCACTTCAAACCGTTCTCCCTGGTACACTTGCGCGGGCGTGACGACCGCGCTGACCTGTGCGTCGTCGGTTTCCGCGCCGGGGAGCGGATATACGTCCACCGCCACGCCCCGCGCTTGCAGCGCGGTCAGACGGGCGGAAAGATTCTCGCCGTGATTCTGCCCGTCGGAGAGCAGCACGATGCGGCCCGCTGCGTCCTGGGGCAAAAGCGCCAGCGCCATGGCCAGCGCGCCGCCGATATCCGTGCTGCCGGCATCCACCGCGGCGCTCAGGGACATTTGCTCGCGCTCTTCGGCCAGCGGCACGTCCACCATGGCGTTCGCGCCAAAGGAAATGGCGCCCGTTTGCAACCCTTCGGCCTGGTGGGCAAGTCCTTCGGTCAGCGCGGCGGAGAGCGCTTCCCGGTCGTCGGCGGCGGAGGCGGACAGGTCGCACAGCGCCCAGGTGGCCGCTTTTCCGCCGGGCAGCAGCAGGGACGGCCCGGTCAGCGCCGCGCACAGCAGAAAGACGAGCGCATAGCGCGCGATAAGCGCAACCGTGCGCTTGACAGAGGCGCGGCGGGAGGAGAGAAACCGGTCCATGAGGAAAACCGCCGCCACGCATACCGGCAGCGCAAGCCAGGCCAGCGGCCTTGCAAACTCAATACCCACGGCGGTACACCCCCCATTCCGCCAGCGCCAGCACCAGCGCCAGGCCAATCATAAACGCCGTCCATTCGCGGCCGTATGACGCCGCGCGGTCCATGGCCCCGTCCCCGCTGCCGGAGGCGACATCGCGCACGTCGCTTTCCGAGGCGGGCATGTGCAGCGCGAAGGCCAGCTCCGTCCGCTGGCCGGACGCGTCCGTCTGCACCAGGGTATAGACGCCCGCCTCGCCGGTGTCGGAAAACGAGGCGCCGGCGAGCGGGACCTGCACCTGCCGGCCGGAGGGCGTCAGGACATACGCGGACTGCGCGAAGGATTGCGGCCGGATTTCCAGCGTGGCGCCGCAGTCCGCATCGGAGACGGCCGCCTCCAGCGGCTCGGGCGCCAGGAAGGAAAGCAGGCGCTGCACCCAGATGGGAAATTCCTTCAGGAGCGGCAGATTGGCGTCGTGCAGGTCAAAGCCCAGAATGGCTATCTGGCGGCCGTCCGCTTCGTACAGGGAGAAAACCGGGCTGTCGCCGGCCAGCCATATGGGCGTGCCGCGGTTGACCGGCTTCCACCGGGCCACCTGAATGTCCTGCACCTGCAGGTACTGGTTGATTTCCTCGGCAAGCTCGCCAAAGGCGGGCGCCAGGGAAACCGATTCCGTGCGGGAATCGCCCACCTCCCGGTCCGGGTCGACGAGCAGCAGGTTTCTCTGCGCGGGCAGCGTCTCGGGCAGGGGACCGTCCACAATCGTCAGCGCCGCGCCGGTCAGGCTGGCCGCCTCCTCGGCGGTAGTCCGCACCAGCGTGATATCCCCGCGCAGCGTCAGCGCTTTTTCCAGAAAGACGTTGTCCCGGCCGGCCAGCACCACCGTGACGCCGCTTTGCGTCCGGGAAATCCAGTCGCGCGTATCGTCCAGCGCCAGCGCGTCCCCGCCGGTGAGCCTCGCCTGTATGCAGGAGGCGTTCTCCGGCACCTCAAAGGACACGCCGACCGTCTCCCCGGCGGCCGCGGGCACGGTGCGCACGTCGCAGAGCACGCCGTCCGCGTAACACTCCACGGTCACTTCCGTCGCCTCGCCCCAGTTTGCCACGCGCGCAATCGCAGCATTGCCGGAGGCGCTGAGCGAAAGGAGGGCGCGGTTGTCTGCGCCGTTGCCCACCCCGGGCTGAAGGAAATCGCCCGCGGGCAGCGCCTGGTCGGTATAGACGATGATTTGCGTCCCTTCCAGCTCGCGGCGAAGCGCCATCGCAAGGGAGAGCGCGCCGTCCAGGTCCGCGCTGCCGTTTTCCGCGCGAAGGGCGTCCAGCGCGCGCAGCACGGCGGTGCGGTCCTCGGCGCGCGAGAGCGGCTGCCCCACGTTCGTGCCGGCCGTCAGCACCGATACGCGGCTGCCGTCCGGCATGCCCTCCACGCGGCGGCGCGCATCCTCCCGGGCGACGTCCAGCCGGGACACGCCGTCCTCGACCGCCTGCATGCTGGCAGACAGGTCAAAGACAAAGACTACCTCGCTCGCCTGTCCGCCCAGCGTCATCGGGCGCATCAGCGCAAGCGCCAGCGCGAGCGCCGTGAGCAGCTGCAAGAGCATCAGCAGATTTCTGCGCAGCTTCTGAAACGGGCGTTCCGCCTGCGCGGCAATCATGGCGCGACGCCATAGATAGGTGCTGGAGACTTCCGTAGGCTCCAGACGCTCTTTGAGGATATACAGCAGCAGGATGGCGGCCAGCGCCGCCAGGGCCCAGGCCCCCGCCGGGTTCATCCATTGCATGCAAACGCTCCTATCGGGAGGCGATTACGCCGCCCTGTGCCAGGGCGGAGAGCGCGTCCCGTTCAAAATCCATGTCCGCGCGCAAGAGCAGATAGGGCAGCGCGCGGCGGTGACAGAAAGACTGCTGCTCCCGCAAAAACGACGAGAGCGTCTCCTCGTAGCGGCGCAGCACTTCGGACGTGGACTGCACGTCGCAGGAAGGGCCGCCCTCCGTGTCCAGCAGCCGCACCGCGCCGGAAAGCCCGGGCGAAAGCTCTTCGGGCGAGAGAATGTGCAGCACCGACAGCTCCTGGCGGCGATAGAGCAGGGAATCCGCGCCGCGCGACCAGTCCGTATCGTCCAGCAGGTCGGAAAGCAGCGCGCACACGCCCCTGCCCGCGCTCAGCGGCACGCGCAGCAGCGCATGCTCCAGCTTTGCCTGTCCGGACGGGCGGAGGGAGAGCAGGTGCTGTTCCACGGCGGGAAACGCGGCGCGGCCGGTAAAGGTCGGGCCGTGCAGCGCCTGCCCCTCGGACAGCGCGACGACGGCCACGCGGTCATATCGGGTCAGCGCAAGATAGGCAAGCGCCGCCGCCGTCCGCAGCGCGAGACGCCATTTGTCCCCGCCAAAGCCCATGGAACCGCTGGCGTCCAGCAGAATGCGCAGCGTGGTTTCCTGTTCTTCCAGGAACAGCTTCAAAAACAGCCGGTCAAAGCGCGCATAGGCATTCCAGTCCACCCGCCGGGGATCGTCGCCCGGGGCATAGGTGCGGTAATCCGAAAATTCCACGGAACTGCCCAGCGCGCGCGAGCGCCGCAGACCGCCTGCGCCGCCGCGCGCATAGGCGCGCATGGCCAGCGAGAAAGCGTCCAGCTTCTTGAGAAATTCCTCTTCAAGGATGCGCATCGTTTTGCTCCATTTCCGTTGTTGTTTCCGCCGCCTCTTCCGGCGCGCGCCGTTTTCCATGCCGGATTTCGTGCGCGCCCGTCCCGTTGCGCACTGCCTTGAGCGCGCAGAAAATCAGCACCAGGCCCAGCGCCGCGCTCACCATCGCGCGCAGGGAGGAGGACACGGCCTCCCAGGAGCGAAGCAGGGCCAGCGCCAGCGCCAACAGCAACGTGCCGCATGCATAGACGGCTGCCAGCGGCCAGGAGGGCTCGTGCCAACGGTTTTCGCGCTTCATGCTTCCTCCTCTTCCTGCTTCGTCTTTCGCCCGCAGGACGGGCAAAAGTCATAGTCCGCCTGCAAGGGCTGTCCGCAGCCGGGACAGAAGCGGTGGTGCTCCTGCTGCGAGAGCGGGTCGGGCTCTTCGCCTTCCTCCGTGATGTCCAGCTCGGAAAAGCGGTTTTTGCCGGTGGCGTTGTGGAGATGGTAGGCGCCGGAGACGAGCGCCATGAGGATGAACGCTACGCCGAACACGGCGAACACCGGGGGCGCGTCCATCGACAGGGCGCTTATCGTCCAGAGAAGGCCGAATATCGCGGCGAACAAAGAGCCTATCCCGCCCATCATCGAGGGGCCGCGGCCCGGTTTGATGCTTTTCATGCTTACCTCCCTTCATCCTGCCTTCAGCTCGGACAAAAGCGTCTGAATGAGCCGGTCCGGCGTCATGCCGGCGGCCAGCCCTTCAAAGCTCATCGCCACGCGATGGCGCAGCACGGCGGGCGCTACCGCGCGGATATCGTCAAAGGCGACGTTGAAGCGGCCCTCCATCAGCGCGCGCACGCGCGAGACGGAAATCAGGGCTTGGGCCGCGCGGGGACTTGCGCCAAAGCGCGCGCAGCTCCGGGTGGATTCCGGCGCGTCGGGCAGCTCCGGATGCGTCGCCAGCACCAGGCGCAGGGCGTAATCCTGCACCGCGCGGGCTACGGGCACCTCGCAGGCCATCGCGCGCATGGCAAGAATGTCCTCGCCGTCGGCGACGGGCTCGGCCTGCGTGCCGTTGCCGGAGACGGTGATATCCACGATGCCGTGCAGCTCCGAAAGCGTCGGGAACGGCACCAGGAGCTTGAGGAGAAAACGGTCCAGCTGCGCCTCGGGCAGGGGATAGGTACCCTCCTGCTCCAGGGGATTCTGCGTGGCAAGCACGAAGTAGGGTTCGGGCAGCGGGCGCGTGACGCCGCCCACGGTGACGGTATGCTCCTGCATCGCCTCCAGCAGGGCGGACTGCGTCTTGGGCGTGGCGCGGTTGATTTCGTCCGCCAGCACGATGGAGGCGAACACCGGGCCCGGCTGAAAGGAAAAAGCGTTGCTGCCGTCCTGCTGGACGATGATGTTGGTGCCCGTTACGTCCGCGGGCATGAGGTCCGGCGTAAACTGGATGCGGGAGAACGGAAGGCGGAGCACATGGCTCATCGTGCGTACCAGGCGCGTCTTGCCCAGCCCCGGCACGCCTTCCAGCAGCACATTCCCGCCGGCCACCATCGCCATGAGCAGCTGCGAGATGATGTCCTCCTGCCCGATGATTTCCCGCGAAATCTGCGCTTTGATATTCTGCATCTGGTCTGCAAAGCCGAGAATCTTTTTTTCGTCGTGTTCCATGTTTGTATCCCCCTGCGGTATTCAATCAAGCAGCGCATCAAAATAGCGCGTTACCCAGTCCTGCAGCGCCGCCGGCAGCGCCTCGCGGCGCACGGCCTGCGCGGCGGCCTGGCTGTATTCTCCGATTACCTGATCATAGGGCACCGATCCGGCCAAATCCCCCTGCCCCGGCCCTATCTGCGCCTGCTGGCTCTCGCCTTCCTGCCGCTGGCCGGCGACCTGCGAAATCTCGCCTTCGCCGCCAAGACGCGTAGGATCGTAGATGCGCTCATACGCGCCCACACGATTGACGAGGCTGCCCTGCGGGCTGCTGTCCGTGCCGCTGCTCTGCGCGCCGGACGCGCCCACGCCCTCGTCCTTCTGGGTGGTGCCCTGGCCCGCGCCCTGGCCCGCGCCTTGGCCCTGGCCCTGGCCTTGGCCCTGTCCCTGTCCCTGCCCCTGTCCCTGGCCGGCGGCCGCCGCGCCGCTGCGCGCCAGCGTGGCCAGCGCGGAAAAATCGGACTGCGCGTCCGTTCCCTGCATGGCGCTTTGCAGCGCCTGCAGCGCAGCGGCGGCATCTCCGCTCTGCGCCGCGTTGGCGCAGGCGGACAGCGACTGCGCCACGGAGCCGTCGGGCAGCAAGGCGGCGGCCTGCGCCAGCGCATCGGCGAGGGATTGCGCCTGCTGCGCGTCCGCCAGCGCGTCGGCAAAGGCGTCCAGCGCCTCCTGCATGGCCTCGTCGCCGCCTTGCATGGCGGAGGCAAGGCCCGAAAGGGCGCTCTGCGAGGACAGCGCGCTCTGCGCCTGGCTGGACAGGCGTTCCCGGCGCGTCTGCTCCAGCCGCTCCAGGCCCTTCTGCGCGTCGTCCACGCGCTCCAGCGCTTCGCGCTTATCGTCCGCTTCGCGCAGCGCGCGGGAGAGCTCTCCGGTCAGGCGGCGCAGCTCGCGCGCCTCTTCTTCCGTCAGGTCCTGCTCCATCAGCGCCTGCGCCGCGCGCTCGACGGTGTCGGCCTGCGCCTGCAAATCGCGCCGTACCTGCGCCCGCTCGCGCAAAACGGCGTCCTGCGGATTGGGAAGGAGCAGCAGCACCGTGCACAGCGCGCACAGGCCCAGCGCCGGCAGCCAGGCGCGCCGGTCCGCGCGAAGCGGCATGGCCTGTCGCAGCGGCAGGGCGGCCAGGGCGGCCAGCGCGTCCTCCCGCTGCAGGCGCGCCATGGCGTCTTCGCGTCCCGTCAGCTCCAGCGCCGTGCGGGCGCGTTCCTTCAGGCCGCAGGCGTCCGCCCGCAACGCCGCCCGGCGCAGCGGAACGGGCCACAGCGCTGCGCCTGCCGCGCCCAGCACGGCACAGGCGCACAGCGCGGGGAGAAGGAGTTTCCATATGGCCTCTATGGGGGTCAGGAACGAAGCCACGCACAGCGCCGCGCACAGTGCGGCGCCCGCCAGCAGCCCCCACAGCAGCCCCTGCACCGCCCTGAGCAGGCGGATTCTGCGGCGCACGGCCGCCAACGCCCGGCGCATCATTTCCGTTTCCTCTGCAGACGACTGCTTACGGGCTTGACAAACAGCGCCGACAGCAGCATCAGGAGTATCCCGCAGGCGGTCAGCACCCCCATGGACACCCAGGCCAGCTTTTCCATGTAGGCCAGAAACTGATACAGAACGGAGAAGCCATAGCTGCCCACCGTCCGCTCCAGAAGGCCCGTGTGCTGAATCAGCAGCGAAAACAGGCCAAACACGGGGTTGAACAGCAGACAATAAGCGCTGAGCGGAAACGCCGGAAGGGATTCCGCAGCGTCCGCGGCGGGGATAACGCCAAGGGAGGAGGAATAGTAGGAAGAAATGGAATAGTAGGACGGGGCGTCGATTTGGCTGAGCAGGAAAACCGCCAGCAGCGTGCCCACGCCCACGGCAAAGAGAATCAGGTACGCGACCACCGTGGCCGTGACCGTGCGCTTGAACAGCGCCGAACAGAAAATGCCGATGGCGCCGCAGGCAAAGGCGGTGACGAGCAGAAACAGGAACATGGTCAGCACGTCCCCCAGCGATACGCCGCCAAACACAAGTACCAGCGCCATCATCGGCAGGGAGGAAACCAGCATCAGCGCCAGAAAGCACACCGAAGAAAACAGCTTGCCCGCGACGATGCGCAGCGCGCCGGTGCGCGTGCACAGCAGCAAATCCAGCGTCTGCCGTTCGCGCTCGCCGGAGATGGCGCCGCTGGTCAGGGCCGGCGCGACCAGCACAATCAGCGCAAACTGCATCACCGAAAGATAGATATAGGTTTCCAGCCCCACGCGCTGGCCGGCCAGTTTAATGGCGGTACGCTGCATGACGCTCAGCGCGTCGGCGCAGACCAGCAGCAGAAACAGCCCGTAGAGCGTAATCAGCAGCGGAGCGCGCCAGGAGCGCATGCGCCGCTTCATGGACGATTCAAAGACCGGGTTGCGCATCATCCTTCGTCACCCCCATCATGGTTTGTTACTTCCATAAAGACGGCCTCCAGGTTCACCGGCGTGCGATGAAAGTCCCGCACGCGCACATTCCCGTTGACCAGCCGCCGCAGCAGCGCCACCTCGTCTCCCTCAAAGGCGACCCGCAGCGCGCCGCTCTCGTCCAGTTCCAGACCGGTTACGCCCTGCGTCTCCTTCAAAAGCCGCACCGCCTCGTCCGTGTCGCCGTCCACGCAGACGACCAGCGGCGTATCGCCGCGCATGTGCCGGCCCAGTTCGTCCATGTTGCCGGAGAAGATGAGCCTGCCCCGGTCGATAATGCTCAGCGAGTCGCACAGCTCCGAAAGCTCGGGCAGGATATGCGAGGAAATGAGCACGGTCTTGTCCAGGCTCTTGAGCGTGCGCAGGATGCCCTTCATTTCCGCGCGCGCGCGGGGGTCCATGCCCGACGCCGGTTCGTCCAGGATGATGAGCGACGGGTCGTGGATGAGGCTGCGCGCCAGGCACAGGCGCTGTTTCATGCCGCGCGAGAGCGTATCGACGTAGGCGTTGCGCTTGTCGGACAGCATGACCAGCTCCAGGAGCTGCTCCGCCATGCGCTGCCGCTCCGCATACCCAAGCCCGTAGCAGCTTCCGTAAAAGTCCAGGTATTCAACGACCTTCAGCCCGTCGTACACGCCGAAGAAGTCCGGCATGTACCCGACGATACGCCGGACCTGGCGCGGATTCAGGGCAATATCGACATCGTCGATATACGCCGTGCCGGCGGTCGCGGGCAGAAGCGTGGCGAGGATGCGCATGGTCGTGGTCTTGCCCGCGCCGTTGGGGCCCACGAAGCCATGCAGCACGCCGGTCGGGATTTCCAGGTTCAGCCCGTCCAGCGCGGTAAACGCGCCGTAGCGCTTGGTGAGGTTTACGGTCTTAAGCATCGTCTTTTACCTGGCCTTTCAGCGAGATGACGGGCACATACATCCCGTCGTATTGGCTGGCGCCTTCGGACGGCTCCAGACGAAGGTATATGGCGCCTTCGGCGTCGATGTAGGGAGCCCAGTCGCTGCCTTCCCAGGCGATATTCAGGAGGGGCTGTTCGTCCCAGGCCTGGGTGTCGTTGTTATACAGGCTGAGCGTGGGCATGCTGTCATAGGTATAGGCGCTCAGCGACATGATGGAAATATCGTAGCGCCCGTATTCCGGCAGCACAAACCGCACTGCCATGGTCTCCTGCAGGCTGATGTAGCGGCTCTCGAAGGTCGCCTCTTCGTCCTCGGCGGGGCGGGGCTTTTCATCCGGCCCCAGGTACTCGACCACCTCGCAGGGGATGACCTGCTGGGGGAAGAACACATCCCCCTCGGGGCCGATGGGTTCAAAGGTTGCCTGTGTGCCGAGAACCGCATAGTGCGCCGTGCGTTCGGCGGGCTCGCCGTTGATGCTGACGTCAAACCGGCCGAACTGGTCGCTGAAGGCAAAGAACAGGTACAGCGCGCGACTGTTGTAGAAATCCCATGTCTGACTGTCGTTGTACTGCAGCGCCAGGGCCTGCTGAAGGCTTTGCTGCCAGCGCGCGCTGTCGTCCGAGCTTTGCTGGAAGGCGGCGTGGAGGAACGAGGAGAGGCTTTCGCCATACCCGAAGACCATGGGGTTATAGGACGAACTGCCGGCGGAAAAGGACGCGGGAGAGTACAGCAGGCCGGACGTGAAGGAGAAATCCTCGCTGCTGTAATCGAAGGACTCGCCCGTGTCCAGCAGTGCAAGCTCCGCGCGCTGGCCGGGCAGCAAATCGCCCGCCGCGCAGTAGCCAAAGCCGGTCACCAGCACGCAGTCCTCCAGCAGGTACGGCGTGTTGTTGACGGCCTCGCCGTGCATGCCGTCCGCCTCCATCCACAGCCGCACCTCCAGGTCGCCCTCAAACGGCGTGGCGTTCGTCAGCGTGAAGTACTGCGCCTGCCACGGCTCGTTCCGGGAAAGCGTCACGTCGGGGGTTTCGCCAAACCGGTAGCACACGCGCCGGGAGAGCGGACGAAAGAGCGAATCCGCAAGGCTGCCGTCGTCGTAGTAGTAGTCCTGGGACAGCCACTGCAGGGAACCGTCGTCCTGCCCGGTGCTGACGGTCAGCGCGTCCTGTTCGCCGCTGGCGACGCCCAGAAAGGTCTGCGTCTGTGTGCCGGTGTCGTCCAGCGTGACGCGCGTGGTCGTCAGCGCGATGGGCGTGGACATGCCGATGCGGTCGCCCAGGAGCATCAGCACCCCCACAAATACCATCGCCAGCACCGGCACGGCCACCCACATCCATTCGCGCCGGTCAAACCGCCGCAGCACCAGGTACGCCCCAAAGCCCGCCAGCAGGAGAAACGCGCACAGCACGCCCAGCACCACAAGCCCGCGCGGGGTCTGCTCCACCGCCATACCGTACATCAGCGAATCAGCCTGGTAGTAGGTGTTGTCGTAATAGTTGCCGCTGGCCTTGTCCGCCAGCTGCGCATAGACGTCCGGGATGCTCTGCCGGAAAATGTGCGGCCAGAGCGAGGCGACGGGCCGCCAGGCGGTGATGGGTTTTCCGCTCAAGTCAAAGGCCGCGGTGAAGATAAGCCCGTTGCCCGCGCTGTCCAGCCGCAGGATGCCCTGCGTGCCGGAGGCAATCAACGCGCTTTGCGCGGGCAGACTGCTCAGCCAGATGTCGGAATCCGCGCTATCCTCGCGCAGGCCCGCATAGGCCAGAAGCGCCGGGGTAATATCGGGCTGCTCGGTCGGAACGCCGGCCTCCAGGCCCGTCCACTGCGAAAAGAAGGGCCAGCCGGCCGCCGCCTTGGCGCCGCCGGACACAATGACGATTCCGCCCTCGAGCAGCCAGGCGCGCAGCGCCTCCTGCTGCTCGTCGCGCAGCGTGCGCACGTCCACGCCGTCCACGACGAGGACCTGAAACGTGCTCAGGAGGCTGTCGCTGTCGGGGAACGTTTCGGCGTCGAGCGCCACCGTGGTCCACGTCTCGCCGCGCAGCGTATCCGTGCTGCTGGCCCGCTGCGTGAAATAGCCCAGCGCGGCGGGCGTGTCGGACAGGAGACCGACGTAAACGGAGCTCGGGGTCGCCACATGCGCGGGGGAAACGCGGGTTTCCGCCACGACGAGCCCTTCGCCGTCCACCAGCTCAAAGGCGTACATGTCCTGGTTGATCATGGGCCGAATCGGCAGGGACACCTGCTTGGTGGCGCCGGAAGCCAGCGTAAGCGGGATTTCATAGCGATCGTATTCCTCCTGTGAAACAAACACGTTGACACCCAGCATGCCTTCAAAGTCCGGGCCGTGATTGGTCACGGTGGCAACGCTGGGCATCCAGCGCGAAAAAACAAGCAGGCCGTCGTAGCCCAGCGTCACTTCCAGGGATATGTCAGGGTTGTGGACAGGGGCCGCGGTCGGCGCGGGGGTGGGCGTAGCGTCGTCGTCGGGCGAGCTCTCGCTGACAAATACGGCCGTGGGGCCGTCGGCGCCGCCGAGCACCGTCGAAGCGGGAACGTTGACCGAAACCGCCGGCTGCACCGCCTGCGCCGGCATGCCCGCCGCGCAGAACACACAAACCAGCGCCACTACCCATCCCAGAACCCATTTGCGCACACAAATACCCTCCTTTCGCATTTCCAGAGATTTAGACGAACAGGAGGGCGATTTTGTTCATGCATGGAGAAATTTAGGATACTGGCATACGCCCTGCGGCGCTGAATCGACGTGCTTCAGCGCCCCGGATATGTCAGCGGCATGCGCCGTTTGTGGGCGCTGCGCGCGTGATAGCGCTCGATGATTTCCCGGTCGTGCGGCTCGGCCTCGCCCGTGAAGAGATAGCGGTCGATGGCCGCGTAGGTGACGCCCATTTCCTGCTCGTCCGTCTGCCCTTCGAACAGCCCTGCGGAAGGCGCCTTTTCCAGAATATGCTGCGGCGCGTCCAGAAAGCGCAGGAATTCGTACACCTCCGTCACCGTCAAATCCGCGATGGGGTTGACGTCGTAGGCGCCATCGCCCCATTTGGTGAAATAGCCCATGTACGCCTCGCTCCGGTTGCCCGTGCCGGCCACCAGGCGGTTTTCCGACGCGGCGACGGCGTATGCCGCCATCATGCGCAGCCGCGGCGCAAGGTTGGTCAGCGCCATGTCGTTCAGCGCCGTCGCGCCGTCCAGCGCCTCTACCAGCGCGGCGCGCGCCTGCGTCAGGTCCACCTGGCGCGCTTCGATGCCGAACCGCTCGGACAGGGCCAGCGCGTCCTGCAAATCCTCGCCAAAGTTGCGGCGGGCATGGCAGGGCAGACAGAGCCCGACCGTGTTGCCGCACGCTTTTTTGCACAGGATGCCCGTCAGCGCGCAGTCCTTGCCGCCGCTGTTGTTAAAGACAAATCCCGACGCGCCGCTGTCGGCGAGCGCCTGACGAAGAAACGCCACCCGGCTTTCCAGCTCTTGCGCATATTTGCGCATGACCTTTCCCTCCGTTTCTAAAAGCCCATCCAGTCCAGCACGCGCTGGATATACGCGTCCCACAGCGCCCAGGAATGCGTGCCCGGGCCGTCCTCCCAGGTGATGTCGAGCGCGCGCCCGAATCTGCGGTAAAAGTCCACATTGATAGGGTAGAGGAAGTCTTCGGTGCCGCAGGCTTGATAAAAGCGCGGCCGGGGCGCGCCCGAGGCAATCAGACGGCTTGCGACGGCGCACAAATCGTCGTCGCTTCCGCGCAGCGTTTCCAGGGGGCCGAAGATGTCGGCGTAAAAGGCGTCGCTGTGCCGGTGCAGCGTTTCAATCGACTGCACGACGTCCACCACGCCGGACAGGCTGGCGACCGCGGCATACCGGTCGGGCCGGCGCAGGCCGAGCTTGAACGCCCCGTAGCCGCCCATGGAAAGCCCGGCGGCAAAACGCGCGCCACGCTCCGGGGCGATGGGAAACAGGCGTTCGCACAGCGCAGGGAGCTCCTCGCTGATAAACGTCCAGTACGGCGCGCCGTGGCGCATGTCGGTGTAAAAGCCCCGTTGGACCGTGGGCATGACGACGGCCAGATTGCGGCCGGCCACATGGCGCTCTATGGAGGTGCGGCGCTGCCAGATGGTGTGGTCATCCGAAAGACCGTGCAGCAGGTAGAGCGCGGGCCATTTCCCGTCCGGGCGGGGAGAGACGGTTTCGGGCAGGATGACATCCATGGAACAGGCCAGTTCCAGCAGGTCGGAATAGAAGTTCACATGCAAAAGCGCCAAGGCCGTTTCACTCCTTTTGTGTGTCGGATAAGGGCGGGGATTTTACAGGTCCAGGTATGCCAGAAGCTCCAGCTCCGGCAGAGATTGCAGCGAATGGTCGTCTTCCGCGTCGGGGGACTGGAGCTGGTAGGTTCCGCCCGTGACGCGGCCGTAGAGGACGATGCTGTCGCCGGCGTCGAGGAGAACCGTTTCGTCCTCCGCCACGGCAATCAGCGCGTCGGTCCAGCCGCCGTCCTTCGTCTGTCGGGTGGCGACATGCACATAGGTGCGAAGGTCCGTGCCGGAGACGTCCAGCACATGGCCTTCGTAGCGCACGATGCGGTCCGTGAATTTTTCCGGCTGCGTGGACAGGTTCTCGTAGGACAGGGCGCGCACCTGGTCGTCCAGGTAGTCGGCATAGTCCTCCATTTTCCACAGGCGGGTGAAAGTGATGTTGAAGCGCCGGTCGGCAAAGCCGTCCTTGGACAGGGCCAGGGTTACCGTGCGCTCGCCGGTGGCGGCCTTGTCCAGCTTAAAGGAAAAGGAGCCGTCCGAACCGGTCCGCACCTGCTTGTTGTCCTCCCCTTCCATGCACTGGATGCTCACGCCGGGGAGCGTGACGCCCGCAAGCAGGGGCTGCTTGTCGTATACCTCGCCCACGGGGTACGACGTGAAGGTGACGGGGATGCGGTCGCTGTCGTACATCAGCCAGCGCGCCAGTTCGCTGTCGGCATACCCCTCGAGTGAGGCGGTCAGGAACAGCTGCCATTCGTCCTCGGCGGGCAGGGAAATGTCCAGCCGGAACGAGCCGCTCGAGGAAGCGGTGGTTTCGCCCGCCTCCAGCATGTCCCCATCGGAGGAAAGCAGCAGCGCCGAAACCAGCGCGCCGGCGGACGTATCGCCGCGCACGGTCACCTCCGCTTCGTGCGTCTCCTCCGGCGTGTCGGCATCCACCGTCAGCCCGACCGGCAGCAGCGGCATGTTTTCGGAAACGGGCAATACGGTATCGGCCACAAAGGTTTCAAAGATGTCGTTTTCCTCGCCGGTCAGCCTTCGTCCCTGCACCTGTATGTCCAAAGACAGAATGAGCCCGTTGCGCACGGTGTACGCCCTGCGGCCGCGCGCGACAATTTCGTCGCCCCGGCGCACGTTGTATACGAGCCACAGCATCCGCCCCTGTCCGTCGCGGTTGGTCCAGTTGGCTTCGGTAAAGCGGTAACCGGTCAGGGACCAGGCCTCCCGGTCGAGAAAGTCCTCCTTGATGGCCGTGCGCATCGCGGAGGTATAGCGCTCGATATCCCAGTAAAGCGAGGCGGTTTCGTCCCCCGACTCTGCCGTCAGGCGCAGCCGCACGTCGCCTTCAGGGGAAAAAACCGTCAGGTATTCTCCCTCGGCCAGCAGCCGTTCCCGAAGGATATCCGGATCGCTGTCGCCGTAAAGCGCCATGTATTCCGCGCTGGTGTCCGGGGTGGAAACCGTCCATCCGGCCGGCACGACAGCCACCGCGCCGATTTGGGGAAGCGGCACGCGCCGGACGGTTTCTTCTTCGTCCTGCGCGCCAGCGCAAAGCGGACAAAGCAGGCAGAGCATCCATAGAACCAGGACCACTTTTTTCATCGCAAACCTCCCCGCGTCCCAAACGGCCTTGCCGGCAAAATGCTTCAGGGCTCCACGTAGCGGCAGACAACGGCCGGCGCCTGTTCCGTCTCTCCCTCCTCGGACTGGTAGGGCAGCGTGTCGCCGCGCACGTCGCCGTAAAAGGTCAAAATCGCGTCCTCCTCCAGCAGGACGGCCTCCGTCAGCACCACCCAGACCGGTTCGCGCCATACGCCGGTGCCCGGGTTGGCCGTGTAGACCAGGGCGCAGGGGAACCCGCCGGTCTGCGAAAAGGCGGCGACGCGCCCGCGGAAGGTGACCGGCTCGCCGGCATAGCCCTGCGCGTTGGCGGTCAGGCTGTCGTACCCATAGAAGGAGACGGCGCGCGCGCTGCTCTGGTACGCCTCCCGCAGGGCGTCCCCGGTCAGGCGGCGTTCGACGGCAATTTCCAGCCGGCTTTCCTCGCGCTCCGGCGCGCGGGCGACCAGGGTATACCGGTACACGGATTCGCGGCGGGTGCTGACCGTGTAGCTGTGCAGGCCCGTCTCGTCCGCCGTGCCGCGCAGGGAATCCGAGGCGGTCAGAAGCGTCAGCTCCGTGCCCGGCAGCGTCTGGATGACAATTTCCGTGCTGTCGCTTTCCGTGATGCCGACAAAGTCGACCAGCGCAACGGGCGTGACCACGCCGTCGTCCGCGATGGGCTCGGGCGTGGCGACATCCTCCGCGATGCGCTGGCCCGCCCGCGCGCCCAGATATTCCATGGCCTCCAGCACGGTCTGGCACGCCGCGTGCAGCGCCTCAAGGGGCAGGCCCACGCCCGTGGCCGTCAGCGCATAGAGCGCGCCCTGGCGGATGGTCATCAGCCGGGCGAAGGAAACGGCGGTATCGCCGCTTTGCAGCGTCCAATCGCAGCGCAGGTAGCCGGGCAGCGCCTCGGGCCATGTGAGGTTCTCATAGGGCGCATGACGATACTGGAGGAAAAAGTCCTCCTTTTCCGACTCCGTCATAAACGCCATGGAATCCCAGGCCTCGGTCTGTTCGGTCTGCGCGACCGACAGGGAAACCTGCGCGCCGTCGGGCAGATACACTTCCCAGACGGTGCCGGCGGCGGCGTAGTCCGCGCGCACGGTTTCCACGCTGGCGCCCAGGCTTTGCAGCCACTCCGCCCGCTCGTCCAGCGTATCCGGCGTCAGCAGCGTCCAGTCCTCCTCCGTTTGCAGGCTGACGCCCGCATAGGGAAAGCTGTACGCCTGCGCCAGGGCCTGCGCGGGCAGAGCCAGCAGCAGCACGGCCAGCGCCAAAGTTTTCAGCTTCATACGTTCTCTCCCGCGTAACATGCTATGACTTCTCCGAAAAACAGCGTATGGAAATCGCCCTGGGGATACGCGCGCGCCGCGACTTCATCGTCCGTGCCTTCCCCGGTAAAGGCGGTGCGGGCCAGCACGCGGCATTCCAGATACAGCGCGCAGCCGCGGATGACCGGCGCGTTGACGGCGCGGCCCGGCAGGGTTTCCAGGCCAATGGCGGCAAATTTGTCGCCGTCCCGGCCCGACAGCGTCCCGGCCTGCGCAAGCGCCTTGCGCATCTCGCCGGGCGCCGGGACGCAGACGGTGAATTCGCCCTCCTGCTCCAGCAGCGGATGCGTGAAGCGCTGCGGCCGCACGGGCGCCAGAAAGACATGCTTCCCCCAGAAATAGGTCAGTCCGCCCCAGCCGATGGTCATCGTATTGGGGCGCTTGCCGCCCACGCACAGGAATGCGCCGTCTCCCGGCAACGCCTGCGCGATGCGCATGGCGGCCTGTTCGATGGATATCTGTTTCATGCCTCTACCTCCGGAATGATGGGCGGGATGGTCAAATCCCAGGCTTCCGCCGGTTCCCCGGCGCGTTCGAGCAGCGATTGGCCCGCGTCCGTCTGCAGAAACGCCGTAAAATCGTCTCCGATTTGCAGCTGCCACACGGAAAAACCGAGTTCCCTTGCCGCCTCCAGCGCTTCCGCGCAGCCGGCCATGTCGTCCTGGCGCAGGCATAACAGCGCCTGGGTGGTCAGCAGCGAGATGCGTTCCATGCGCGCCCGCGCCGCCTGATCCGGCTCGTCGCTCAGCAGCGTTTCGCCCGTCGCCAGCGCCTCGGCGGCGTCCTCATACTCTTCCCGGCACAGCAGCACGTATGCGTATGCATCCCAGTCCGAGGCCGTAAGCTCCGCCTCATGCTCCGCCATCCAGCGCTCCGCCTGGGCCCTTGCGTCCGTTTCGTCCACTTCCGCCATCAGCGTGCATTCCAGCAGGGTCATCTTTTGCGCCGGGAACGGGAATTTCTCCTTGAGCGCCGCAAAGCTCTCCAGGGCCTGTTCGCCGTTCCCCATGGCGGATTCGACAAGCACGGTGGCCAGCATGGTTTCGTACCATCCGGGGTAACGCGTCTGCAGGGTGGACAGCGCGTCCAGCATATCCTGCTCCCGCCCCGCTTCCATGCAGACCATGGTCAGGCTGTAGGGCGGACCGGGGTCTTCCAGCGCGTAGAGGTCCGCCTCGGCGAAGGCGCGCGCGGCCTCTTCCAAATTACCCTGCAGCCGACGCAGCTCGCCCAGGTACAGGTAGCCCTGCGCTTCGACGTTCGCGTGGGAGAACGCTTCGGCAAATGCCGCCTCCGCGCCCGCCAAATCGTCAAAGCCGTTCATGCGCGCCAGCGCCTTATACAGCAGGGCATAGCCCTCCCAGCCGTCGCCGCTTTCTATCAGCGCGTCGCACAGCGCCTCGGCCTCGGTCCATTCGCCGCTGTCCAGCCGCAGCGCGATGGACAGGAGCGGGCCGTACACCTCGTTCGTTTCCGCCAGCGCGTAGGCTTCCTCCAGACGGTTCAGCGACCACAGGGCCGCCGCCTTCAGATAAGAGGCGTCCGCGTCGTCCGGGGAGGCGCGCAGGATGGCCTCCGCCTCGGAAAGCGCGCGCTCGGGATCGTGCATCTGCCACAGGCGCAGCTGGGCGCGCGTCAGCCAGAGGCTGTCGTCCGCGCCGTAGTTGAGCAGGGTATTCAGCGTGCGCACGGCATGGGTAAAGTCGCCCATGGCCTTGTACACCTCGTACTGGCCATACAGGCCGGTCAGGTATTCGGGCCATTGCTCCTCGATTTGCCGGTACGTCTCCAGCGCCTCCTGCCAGAGACACTCCTCCTGATACAGCAGCGCGCTGAGCAGAAAGACCTCCATATTGGCCGATACGTTCCGGGTGTACTCCGAAAGAACCGCCTGGGCTTCGTCGCTCCGGCCGGCCTGCTGCAGCGCGGTGGCCAGCAGGCAAATCACCTCCGCGTTGTCGGGGTTCTCCTCGGCGGCCCGCTCCGCAAGGGCCACCGCCTCATCGCCCCGGTCCAGCCGGAACAGCAAGTCGCCGGCAAGGCCGAGCAGATAGACGAGCAAATCGTTCCCGGCGCTGTCCAGGGCGTCCTGCAGGATGGCCAGCAGCTCCTCCCCGTATGCCAGCTTCGTATCGATATCCATCAGGGTATAGGCGCACTGGAGCAGCAGCTCGGCATCTCCCTGCGCCTCCTGCGCGGCCTGCAACACCAGCTCCACGCGCCGCTCCATGGAGTCGACGCGCATGGCCTGGTCCAGCAGATTGGCGACCAGCTCTTGGGTGGCTTCGTCTGTGTGCGGCGATTCCGCCTGCGCCAACGGCGGGCATAGCAGCGCCAGCACCAACGCCAGGATACAGAATGTTTTCATGGCCGTTTCCTCATGCGTCCTGCCAGGACGCCCAGTCCTGCGGGCAATAACCCACGGTAACGCGCTGTCCGTTGCGCACCAGCGGCAGGCGCAGCCGGCGGGGATTGTCCAGCAGCGCGCTCAGCACTGCCTCCCGGTCTGCGGAAAAGCGCGCGGGGCATTCCTTCCAGGCCGCGCTTTCCTTATCAATCAGCGCATCCAGCCCCAGCGCCCTTTCCATGGCTTCCAGCTCCCGCCGCCCCAGCCGCGCGCGGGAAAGGTCCACCGTCTGCGTGGGAATCCGGCGCTCCTTAAACCAGCGCTCGGCCTTCTGGACATCAAAGCTGCGCTTATACAGGTAGATTTGAATCATGGTCAGCCCGCCAGCTCCGCAATGGCGTGCGCAAAGACGCGCATGTGCAGCAGCAAATGGTCCAGCGCCATATGCTCGCCCGCCTGGTGCGCCAGGTCCGGATGGCCCGGCAGCGTGCAGCCGAAGGCCACGCAGTTGTCCATCGAGCGCGAATAGGTTCCGCCCCCGATGGCGATGGCGCGGGGCTCGTTCCCGGTGACTTCGTAATAGACCTTCAGGAGCGAAGAGACGATGCGGCTCTGTTCCGGCACATGCAGCGGGGCCTTGTAGGACGCCGTTTCCACGCGGATTCCCAGGTCTTCCAGGCGCAGGCCGACGATGCGGCGAATCATCTCGCCGTTCATCAAAACCGGGTGGCGGATATCCAGCAGGGCCTCCAGACCATCGGGCGTGATGCGCAGCACGCCCAGGTTCAGGGTCAGCGCGCCCGAAATGGCGTCCTGCCCGTCGATGCCCAGGCCTTTGCCCGTAAAGTCCATGCCGATGGTTTCCGCCAGGCGCCGGATGACGGGCTGCACGCCGCCGCCCGCGCCGATGGCCGAGAGCGCCAGCAGGAGCTGGCCCGCCGCGTTTTTCCCGAAGGCGGGCATGGACGCATGCCCGGTCACCCCGTGCGACACGATGCGGGCGCGGTTCGGGCCGGCGGCCTCCGCCGTGACGTCCAGGCCGGTTTGTTCCAGCGCCCGGCGAAGCGCGTCCAGGTCGGCGCAGCCGATTTCCGCCGTGGCAAGGCCCGGGATGACGTTGGGGCGCTCGCCCGCCGTCACGCTGTACACCGGATACGAAGCGCCGCTTTCATCCCCGGGCAGCGCCGCGTACAGCCGCAGCTGCTCGATGCCTTTTTCCGTGTTGATGACCGGATAGGAGGCGTCGGGTGAGAAGCCAAAGTCGGGCATCTTGCGCGCCTGCTGGTAATGCCGGATGTCTTCCCAGCCGCTTTCCTCGTCGCAGCCGAGAATCAGGCGCACCTTCCTTTTCAGCGGGATGCCCGCGTCCAGCACGGCTTTCATCGCGAACAGGGCCGCCACAGCCGGCCCCTTGTCGTCGGACGTGCCGCGGCCGTACATCTTGCCGTCCTCGACGACCGCGCCGTAGGGATCGACCTGCCAGCCGTCCCCGGCCGGCACGACGTCCAGGTGCGCCAGAATGCCCATGGTTTCTTCGCCCTCGCCGATTTCCGCCTCGCCGATGTATCCGTCAAAATCGCGGGTCTGCATGCCCAGATTTTTTGCATCCTCCAGCGCCAGGGTCAGCATGTCCCGCAGCGGCCTGCCAAAGGGAGCGCCCGCTTCGGCCGGCATTTTTTCGCTGGGCACGCGAATCCAGCGGCGCAGGGTATCGACGGCCTGCGCGTGCAGCGCGGCGACCGCCGCGTCCAACCTTTCGTTCATTGCTTACGCCTCCACGCATGTTTTCTTTTCAGTATAGCATTCGGCCGGGCGCGCGTCAATTGCGCACCGCGACGACGATGTCGCGGCGGATGGACGCGTCTACGCGGTGCGACAGCGCGTCGTAGGGCGCGCCGGCGCAGGGCGAGAAGCCGTGGTCGGCCAGCATGGCCCGCATCGCCTCGACGGGATAGACCAGCGTATTCCAGCTCAGCGCCAGCACGCCGCCCGGGCGCAGCACCGCGTGCCAGGCGGGAAGCGCCCCGGAAAGCAGGGGCGCGGGCGTGCGGGTGAGCGAACCGCCGGAGAGGGTGCCGTGCGCCACGCCGTAGGGCAGGTCTCCGGCCAGCACGTCAAAGCAGCCCTTGCCGAAGTATTTGTCCGCCAGGCGGGCGTCGCCCGCAATGAGGGTCAACCGGCCCGGCTGCCGCCGCAGCGCGTCCTTATCGCGGGCAAAGGCAAAGCGCCAGGCTGGCGCGCCGTGCGCCTTTTCCTTTTGCAGGGTGTGCTTCCACCTGCCCGTCTCCAGGTATTTTTGAAAGTATACCGCCCCTTCGTGCGCGGCCTTCTGCACGATTTCGATGCCGCAGGCGTCCCAGCCGCGCATCAGCGCTTCAAACAGCGTCGTGCCCTTGCCCGCGACCGGGTCCAGCAGGCGAAGGGGACGGTCCGCCGGCGCGTCGGGCAGGGAAAGCTCGGCAATGTGCAGCAGAAGCCGCGTGAAGAGCGCGTTGGTCTTGCCGGTGTATTTCAAAATGGCGCTCAAATCGTCCCCAAAGGGACGTTCCCACACGAGCGGCACGGGGCGGAGCAACTCCCCCTCGCGCAGAAACAGCGCATAAGCGCTCGACAGCGCCGCCAGGCGGGCCACGTCGCGCGCGCCCAGCGGGGCTTCCGCGTCAAAGCAGTACCAGCGCAGGCCGGCCGCCTCTTCCTCCCGGGCGTTCCCGCCGGGGACGTCCAGGCGCGGCAGGCACAGCGAAAGCTCGGCCAGCGACAGGCGCGCCGAGGCGTCGAAAAAAACCGCATTGACGCCCGGATGGGGCAAAAGGCAATACGTTGCCATCCAATCACCTCGCCTCTGAGCATACAACAAAAGCGCGCCCTATGCAATTTATGGCGACAAAAAAAGCCCGCGATGGCGGGCCCAGACCGTCGAAAAACTCATGGGGGAGCATGGAGGGCCGAAGCCCTCCACATGCAACCCGAACCCGGCAGCAGGCCGGCTCAGCCCACGGCGCCGTCGCCGCCGACAACCTGTACGTCCGAGGCGTTGACATAGGCGAGGTCGCCGTCCCCGAAGCGCACGACGTACCAACCGTTTTCCTGATACGCCGAAAGGGCTTCCAGCGTCGTGCCCGCCGTCACGCGCTCCGCGCTGGCCCAGTCCGTGCCGGGACCGGTGCGCAGGACGGTGCTGCCCAGCGTGTACAGCGTCAGGCGCTGGCCGCTCTGCTCATAGTGCAGCAAGTCCCAGTCCGTCCAGTAGCGCGCGTCCTTGCGGATGCAGGCCGCGGCGTTGCGCAGGCTGACCACATAGTAATCGTCCCACTCGCCGATAACGGTCAGGCGCGTATAGGCGGGGAGCGAGCCGACCTTCTTGGCCTGGCTGGAGGGCGCCGCGTAGGCCGGCACGTTGTCGGCGCGCAGAATCAACGTCATGGGATTCTGCACGACGTATTCGGTCAGGACCCAGCCGGTCAGGCGCGTGCCGTCTTTGTAATAGGCGACCTGCAGCCAGCGGCCGTCGCTGGACTGGGAGAGCACCTCCAATACCGTTTCGCCGGGGATGCTGGCAAGGCGTTGGCCGTCGTAGGACGCCAGACTGCGCAGCGTGACGTTGCGCGTCACCACCACCGCCACGTTCGTGGCAATCTGTGCGTCGGTCGCGCCCCGAAAATCGCCGGGGACATAGCTGCCGGCGGCAAGGGCCGATGTGGTAAGCGTCAGGCAAAGCAAAAGGAACACCACGAAGAGACGCTTCATATTTTCCCCTCCTCCTTCGTATCCAAAGCGCCCGGAACGCGGGACATTGCGCTCCGATATCTATATAAACGAAAAACCCCTGCTTTTGTTCCCTTTTCGAAGCCTTTCCGTTATCAGAAACAAAAAAATATTTGCCGCCCGCGGCGGCGGGGGAAAACGCCGCAAAAAAAGCTTTCACACCGGCGGGCGTGAAAGCGGGGAAGGGCGTTTCGGCGGTCTGCCCCCGGCGGCCGCGTTCAGCGCGCAAGGAGCAGGTCGTCGATTTGCCGGAAGACGGCCTCCGGCGTTTGCGCCGATACATGCCGGTCGCGTCCGCCGGCATACGGGAAAAACTCCGTGAGGCCCTCGTCGTTCATCAGCACGCGTCCCGGCGGGGAGAGAAGGATGCGCGCGCTGTACGCGGGCAGGGCGCACAGCACGGCCAGCTGCGGACCCGAAATGTGCGCGCCGCCCTTGGTGAAATGGCGGTATGCGAGGCGGAGCGGATGGTCGTCGGCGGTCTGCTCGCAGAAGGTCCGGCCCGACAGATGCAGATAGCCAACCTCGCAGCCGACCCAGACGATGGGCGTCGGCCATTCGTCGTCCACGATGCGGGCCGAGGGGACGTCCCAGTCGATGTACATGGACGTGTCCGTATAGCTCCATACGTCCCACCCGCTGCGGCGCGGATAGACGGGCTGGGGGTCCAGCCGGAAGCGGCCGCTGGACAGGATGAGCCGCCTGACCTTCCGGGCGACCAGCCGGCAGCCGTCCACGTCCGCATAGGCGTCCGGGCCGGAGCGCAGGAGCTGCGCCAGGCCGCGCAGGGGCCCGTTGCAGACGATGGTGACGCTTTGGTCCGGCGCGTCGGCCAACGCCTTGCGGAAGCAGGGCACATAGGGCAGAAGCTGCGGCGGCTGGGGCAGGGGGAACGCTTCCAGCAGGTAGCGGGTGTACTTCCAATGCATGGAATAGTTAAGAAACGACGTGCCCAGCGCGCCGATGGGCGTCTGCTGCCCGCGGACGTACTGCTCGGCCAGCGCCAGGCATGCGGGCCCCTGCTCGTTTCCCGTGTTCATCAGCACGCCCTGGGGATGCAGGTATCCTTTTTTCGCGCACTGCCAGTACAGAAAAACTGCCGCCAGGTCGCTTACGTCGCTCCCCACATCGGTGTCCAGAATGACGCGGTTTGTATCCATCAGCGCATCCCTCTTTTCTCAATAGCGCAGAGGAAGCACGTTCATGATGGTGTCGACTTCCTCCTTGATGACCTGGTCGGGTACTTTTTTGATAAGATACCGGTGGTTTTTTGCGGGGGCCCGGGTATCCAGCGTCGTGCGCCCCTGCGCGTCGAGCACGACGGCGCCGCGCTCGGAGAGCGCCCAGTATTCGGGCGTGCCGAGAATCGCATAGTGCAGCGTGGCCAAATCGCAGCTGATGCGGTCCACGCCGTTGGTAAAGCGCCGGTAGGCTTCCCGCACGGGGTGCTCCGGCGGCGCGGTTTCGATAAGCCGTTTTCCCGTCATGACGCCCCCGCCGGTTTCAAAGCCGCTCCAAATCATGTCCACCGGCCAGTGCCTGGCAACATACTGCGCCGAAGGCACGTCCATGTCGATGTTCCATTCCACGTCGATGGTATACCAGTCGGCCTGGCTGTAATAGGGGATAAAGTTGCCGGCCATGGACACCAGACGGGACACCTTCTGCCTGACCAGTTCCCTGCCTTCCAGCGGGGAGTACAGGTCCGGCCCGGATTGCAGCAGCTGCGCCACGGTGCTCAGCATGCCGATGCTGACAATCTGCACGCTGCCGTCCGGCTGGGCGGCCAGCACGCGGCGGTAAACGCTGACCGCGTCCTCCGCATCGACGGACCGATACCGGTTCTCGTAGTGTTCGGCGAGATACCGGGTATACGTTTTTGCCAGCTCCTGGTCCAGCACCCGGGAACGGCGATTCGTTCCCACGGGGATATCGGGGTGGTCGAAATAGCGGTTGATGGCGTCCACGGCGCCCGCGCTCCAGCGGCTGGAGATGCAGACAATCATCGCCAGCGGCTCCACGCGCCCTTCCTGCGCCCAGACGTTCATCATGGCGACTGCGGCGGCGTCGTCCACATCGCCGCCGATGTCGGTATCCAGGATGGTTTTGATGGGTTCCATGCGCTTTGTGCCTCCTGCCTCGGCGCGCGTGCGCCGGTTTGGTTGTTCAGCCCTTAATGGCGCCGGCGGTCATGCCGGTAATCACCATTTTGCTCAGCATCATGTACAAAATGGCCGTGGGGATGACGCTGATGGCGATGGAGGCGAACGTGGGTCCCCACTGGCGCTGGCCGTATTGCCCCACAAAGCTCAGCAGGCCCGTTTGAATGGTTTTCAAGTCCGCCTTGCTGTTAAACGTCATGGAAAACATCAAATCGTTCCAGCTGTAGAAAAATTCCAGCGTCAAAACGGCAACAATGAGATTGGTTGAAACCGGGACGATGATGCGCGCGAAGGTCTGATAAATGCCGCACCCGTCCACGATGGCCGCCTCCACCAGCTCCATGGGGAACTGCTTCATATAAGTAGACAGGAGAAAGACGGCCAGCGGGACATTGGTCGCCGCGTACACCAGGGTCAGCCCCGTCAGCGTATTGATGAGCCCCAGCTCCTTGTACACCAGAAAAATGGGAATCAGCGTGGCCTGCACGGGGATCATCATGCCGGTGATAATAAAGGTCAGCGCCGCGTTTTTCAGCTTCCAGCGCATGAACGTGATGGCGAATCCCGCAGGCAGCGCGACGGCGATGGTCAGCAGCAGCGCGCCCGCCGTGGTGATGATGGTATTTTTGAAATAGACGCCCATTTTGCCGGCGGTCCAGGCGTCCACATAGTTTTCGTACTGAAAGGAGGACGGCAGCGTATAGGAAGGCTGGGTCACAAACTCGGACTGGGTTTTCAGGGAGGAGGTAAGAATCCAGAAAATGGGATATATCTCCACGACAATCAGCACGGCAAGGAAAACCTTCAGAACGATGCTGCTGATGCGGATACGGCGTGATTTCATGATACTGCTCCTGCGGGAAGGCCTGCCGGGGCCGGCAGCCGTCCTCTGCTCCTTTCGCGCCTGTCGGCAGAATGTCAGCGCCAGCGTTTGGCAAGATTGGGGACGGAACGGATAAGCATGGTGATGAGAACGGTTTCTATCAGCAGCACAACCGCCATCGCGCTGCCAAAGCCGTACTGGCTGTAGGTAAACGCGGTGCTGTAGATATACAGGCTCATCAGCGTCGTTGCATAGCCAGGCCCGCCGTTTGTCATGACATAGGGCATTTCGAACACCTTGATGGTGCCGATAAAGCAGTAGGAGGTCGCGGTAATGATGACCGGGAACACCAGCGGCAGGAAAATATGCCGAATCATCTGGCGCGCATTTACGCCGTCTATCCTGGCGGCTTCCACAATGTCCTCGGGAATCTCTATCATCGCGGCGTAGAACAGCACCGCATAAAAGCCCATAAAGCGCCAGATGTCCGCCACGCACAGGCACCATAGCGCCGTGGACGTTTCACCCAGCCAGCCCCGAATCAGGTCGGAGCGGCCCACAAGCGCCAGCAGGCTGTTCAGCAGCCCGTATTGCGGCCGCACCTCGTAGACTTTGATAAACAGCTGCGCGACGGCAATGGCCGGAATGACGCTGGGGAAGAAAATCAGGGTTTTCATAAAGTCCTTGTGCCGTTTTACGCCCATCTTCAACAGCAGCGCCAGGCACAGGCCGAGCCCCACCTGTCCGACGACCTGAACGAGCGTGTACACAAGCGTGGTCACAAAGCTCTGACGGAATACGGCGTCGGACCACAGGTCCAGGTAATTGCGAAAGCCCACGAAGGTTGAGCCAAAGCCCGGAAACCCGTCGAACAGAGAGTATCCCAATGTCCAGCCAATCGGAATATACATCATGCCAATCACCAGAAGCAGTGACGGCAGCATAAAAACCCAGACGGCTTTTTTGTCGGACAGCAGGGTATTCATGGCGGAGCCCCCTTTTGCTCTTTGGCCCGGGAGGGCGGCAGCCCTCCCGGAAATTGGCGGTCTATTTGCCGCCGAGGTATTCGTCGGTGGAATCCTGAATCATCTGCAGGTACGTCACCGGGTCCATTTCGCCGGCCAGCATCAGCTGCGCGTTGTCCTTGGCCACATCCGTGGTCTTGGAATCCATGCGCGTTTCCCACCACAGCATCAGGTTTTCCGCTCCGTCCTTGGCTTCCAGCACGAGCTGGGTCACCGGGGGCAAATCCTCCACCGGGTCATAGGCATAGCCCATCAGCCACTGATAGTTCTCCATGGAGTAATTGCCGGCATGGGTCACGATGTACTTGATGAAGTCGGCTACGGCTTCGTCATAGGTGGCCTTGGAGGCCACGAGCACCTGGCCGGCATGGGCGACATAGTCCTTGTCGCTGCCCAGGCCGCCCTCGACCGTCGGGAAGCTGAAGAAGCCGATGTTCTCGGCGCCGATGGCGCACAGCTCCGGATCGTTCATGTTGCCCACGGAGAAGGTGCCGGTATACAGCATGGCGCAGCCGCCGTTGAGGAACGTTTCCACGGCCGTGTTGAACTCGACCGAATTGAACCCGATGCCCATATAGCCGTTCACGCCCATTTCCTGCGCAATGGTGCAGGCCTGCACAAAGCCCTCGTCCAGGAAGGAACGCTTGCCGTCGCTGGCGTCCGCGGTGGCGGTGTAGCCCATGATGCGGTTGGCCAGGTTGGAAATCAGGCGCGTGCTGTGCCATTTGTCCTTGCCGCCGAACAGGAAGGGATCGATGTTGGCGGCGCGGAGCGTTTCACATACGGCCAGCAGCTCGTCCAGCGTCTTGGGGACTTCCAGCTGGTGCGCTTCAAAGATTTGCTTGTTATAGAAAATGCCTTCGATGTGCTGGCCGCCCGGCAGGCCGTACAGCGGCTCGTCGAGGCCGACGGACATGGACTTGAGCAGGTCGGCAACCTGCGGGTCCACATAGTCCCAAACGCCCATCTTCACCAGCTCTTCTTCCAGGTTGACCAGCTTGCCCGTTTCCACCAGCTCGACCAGCGGGATGCCCGGCTCATAGAGTATGATATCCGGCAGGCTCTCCGTCGCGACCAGCGTTTTTACCTTGCCGACCAGGTTGGTCAGCGGTACGATTTCATACTCCAGGTTAAACTCCGGATGGAGCGCCTTGTATTCTTCGGCAAGGCCGCCGATGACGCCGGAAAGCTCGCTGGGCGTATCCAGAGAAGCATGGGTCAGCAGGGTAATCGTGCGCGATTGGACGGATTCTTCCGCCACGGCAAAGACGCTGCCGCAGCACAGCATAACCGCCATCACGGCAAACGCGAGGATTCTCCGTTTCATTCCAAAACCTCCTTATACACTACTCGGGGCGTAACGTCGTCAGACGGGTGTTTTTGATCCCTCCTCCTTGCATGGCGTCTATCGTGAATCTCATAGCCCCCAGGGAGCGCTCATCCTTGGGGCGTATCAGATTCCGCTTCCTGACCGGCGTCCTTTTCCGTGATGAGGACGCACGCATCCAGCCCGAAGGCCCTTGCGAAGCTTCGTTTGTTTTCCTTGGAGGTATCGGCCAGCAGGTATACGATGCGCGACTGTTCCTTGACGATTTCCTTTTTGCGCGCCTCGCGCAGGTCATAGGTGAACACGCCCTGCTCGCCGTAGCCGTTTGCGCCGACAAACGCCTTGTCAAAGTACATGGACAGCAGCTGCTTTTCTGTAATGGAACCGACCAGGGATTCCAGGTCGGCCAGCAGCTCGCCGCCCAGATAAATCAGCTTGATATCCGGCGTCAGATGCTCGCGCGGGAACGTGAGGCTGGAGGTGACGATGGTCAGCTTCTTGTTCTTGAGGTATTTCATCATCATCACCGTGGTCGTTCCGGAGTCGATATAAATCACGTCCCCGTTTTCCACCAGCTCCGCCGCCTTGCGGGCGATGATTTCCTTGGCCTCGATGTTGGTCTGCCGCTTTTTTTCCACGGGCAGGTCGTAGCTGCGGCTTTGCAGCGTGGCGGCTCCTCCGTTGAGCAGCTTGACCAGGCCCTCCTTTTCCAGGCCGACCAAATCGCGCCGGACGGTGGAGACGGAGCGGGAAAGAAACGCCGCGATGTCCTTGAGATAGACCACGTCCTTGCCGTCCATGTAGTCCAGAATCTTTTGCCTTCTGATGTACGGTATCATGCTTTACGCCCCTTCCATGTTTTGCCGGGTTGGCATGGCGTTCTGCGCGCCCGCTTGTCCTATGGTGTACTCCGCCGCGCGGCAGGCGTACCGGCAGGCCGCCGCCGGCTCGTCTCCCATCAACCGCCGAACCGCGTAAGCGCCCGCGTAGCTGTCGCCGGCGCCCGTGGTTTCCACCACGCGGGCAAGACCGGTCGGCCGGATATGGCATACTCCGTCGGGCTCGACCAGCACGCTTCCCTGCGCTCCCAGCGTTACAATCATACGCCTTGCGTTGAGCGCCTGCAATGCCCGGCGGTGTTTTGCCACGGAGGCCGCGTCGCAGAGGGCCTCTCCGCAGAAGAACGAGGCCTCCTGTTCGTTGAGAATCAGGCAGGAGGCCGCGGCCAGCAGCGGGCGTCCTTCCGCCTTGGCCGGCGAGGGATTCAGCAGCACCGGAATCCCCTTTTGCCGGGCGTACGCCATGACAAAGGCGTTGGTCTCCATGGGAATTTCAAATTGCAGGAGGATGGCGTCGGCCTGCGCGAGGCACGTTTCCGCTTCCCGCACCCGGTCCGGCGTGACGGACCCGTTGGCCCCTTCGGCAACGGTCGCGTAGACGGAGCCGTCGGGCAGGCATTGAACGACGCCCAGACCGCTTGCGCCTTCGGAACGCCGGACAAAGTCCGTATGCACGCCGTAGCTCCGGCAGGAGGCCAGAAGCGCGTCGCCCAGGGCGTCCTGCCCTACCGCGCCGACCAGGTAGACGGTGGCGCCGAGCTTGGCGGCCTGCACGGCCTGGTTGGCGCCCTTGCCGCCGCTCGCGGTCGCCGCCTGCCGGCAGTGCAGCGTTTCGCCGCGCGAAGGCAGGCGCGTCTGGCCCAGGAGAATGTCATAGTTCAGGCTGCCTACCACGACCACCCGCTTCGCCTCTGTCATCTTCGCCACGCTCCGTTGGCCAGGAAGTCTCTGAAAATCCGCTGTACGGCCATGCCGTCCTGGTTGGCCGACGCCTGCGCAATGGCCTGCATGGCGGAGGCGTCCAACAGCGCCCAGAGCTGTTCAAACATCGCGATATTCGCCGCCAGTTCGTCCTCGGCGCTCTCCCGCACGGGAAAAGTATCGAAATATACCACGCCCTCATATGCGTGCTTTTTCAGATAGTACAGCAGCTCCAGCGTCTTCCAGGGGTGGCACATGCCCACCATAAAGCCGTTGTCGCAGTGGCCTTCGCCGTCGTTGAGATGCACGCCGTACAGCTTGCCCTGCGACAATAGCAGCGACGCGGCAAAGGCCGGGTTTTCCTTTTTCATCAGCATGTGGCAGAAATCCAGCACCATCCCCAGGTTCTGCGCGCCGGTTTCCCGGATGAGGCAGGAGGTGGTGCCGTAGCTGTCCAGCAGGGAAAAGCCCCGCTCTTCATAGGGCTTGTATTCAATGGCAAACCGCAGCCGGCGGTCCCGGCAGAGGGTGCAGAGCGTCTGCACGAGCTGATTCCAGGCTTGCGGATAATCCATTTGCATGGCGTAATCGTATCCGTCATAGGCAAGCCATATGATAATCAAATCCCCGCCCATGTCCCTGCAGACCTGCGCGGCTTTTTCCGTCAGCGCCTCCGCCTCCCGGCGGATTTCGGCCGAGGGATTGGCGTACGCGCCGCGCAAAAACGGGCGCTTAAACCGCATGTTCAACGCATTCATTTTCAGCCCGTGTTTCTCCAGCGCTTTCCGCATCTGTGGCACGCTCACCGTTTCAAAGTGTTCCGGATAGTTCAAATCCACGTGCGTGACCCCTTCGATCGCGCCGATGCGCGCGAGGGCCTCCAGCACGCCGTGCGAGGCGGGGGATATAAAGCTGTTCAACCGGGCAGCATAATGCATTTCTTCATCTCCTTTGCTGACAGTATAGGGCGCGTTTCATTTTTTGTCAATATATTTTGAAATATTTTAATTTTTTCCTTTTTTGTTCATCTTGCCGTGCGTTTTCCGCGATGCGGGAGCGTGCCGCGCGCACGGAAGCCGAACGCGGGCCGTCGGATAAAAAGCCGGATGTTGGAGGGGAGATGGAACTAATCTCCAGGGTTTTCCGTCTTTAGGAATATAGCATACATGGTTGAGGAGATGGATAGGATGAAACATACACGAGCGGGCGCTGTTCTGCTGGCGGCATTGGTCCTGGCGGCATGGATGCCGGGCGCCGCGATGGCCTTCGGTCTGCCCATGCTGGCCTTTACCAGTTCGCAGGACGGGGGACAGGTGACGCTGTACGCCGCGCCGTCGGAGGACGGAGACGTCCTGGGCGTCTATTTCAGCGCCGTGGAAGTGACGATAGAGGATTTGCAGGGCGATTGGGCGCAGGTGGACCTGGGCGAGGGAATGTGCGGATGGATGCCGACAAGGACGCTGGACATGGCCGATAACAGCTTTGACGGCGTGCCCAACGTGCCGGTGCTGCGCCTGACGGAGGCGGCGGAGCTGCTGGACGGCCCCGGCGGGCAGCCGGTGGAAACCTATCCGGCCGGCACGCTGGCCGAGGCGATGGGCGTGCTGGAAAACGGGTATGTGCATGTGACCGTCGCCGGGCAGTCGGGACTGATGGCGGACGACTGCCTGGAGAAAACGGGGATTTTCAGTTCGCTCTGGCACAAGAAGGAGGAAGGCATTCCCGAGCAGGGGTACGCGACGCTGGCGCTGGCAGAAGGGGAAAGCGCCGCGCTGTACGCCGCGCCGCGCACGGACGCCGAGCAGGTGAGGCCCATTGATGCGGGCGTGCCCGTGGAAGTGCTGGCGCTGGCCGACGGCTGGCTGCAGGCGCGCGTGTACAGCGGCGCATGCCAGGGCTTTATCCCCGCCCAGGGAGCGCGGATATACTGGCTGGAAGAGATGACCGTCACGGATGCGGTAAGCCTGGGCGAGGGGACGTATACGGCGGGCGACGCGCTGCCTCCGGGCCTGTACGGGTTGACGGTGCCCGCGGGCGAGCAGGGGGGAATCCGCGTGGAAGGCGCGGAGGGCGCGTTTTCGCGCGCTTACGCAGCGCAGGGCGAGGCGCTGCTGGCGCTGTACCTGCCGGAAGGGGCGAGCGTGCGCGTCGAAGGGGCGGGCGTGCTGGCGCCGCTGACGGCCCAAAGCATGATTAGCCAAGAGAGCGGGTGGGCGTATGAAGGCAGCGGTCGGTTCCTGTGCGGCTGGCAGACGCAGGGCGAACAGACCCGGACGCTGAACCTGACGCTGCGGGAAGGCGCGCAGGGAGGATACTATCGCCTGACCACCCTGGACGCGGACGCGGGCGTGGCGCAGGAGCCGGAGGCGGTGTACCTGCAGCCGGGCCAGACGCATACGCTGTCCAACCTGCTGCCGGGCTATCTGCTGGAGTTTCAGAACCTGCGGATAGAGGCGGTGCTGGGAAACGGCTGACCGGAAAGAGACGGGAAAGCGTAATCGGAACAAAAAAGAAAAGGAGGCAGGAAACGATGCGAAACAAAACGAAACTGGGGGCTCTGGCGCTCGCGCTGGCGCTGACGCTGTATGCAGTGCCGGCTTTCGCCGTGCTGGAAGTACCGGTCGTCTCCGTTCCGGAGGGCGAGCGCGCGGCGCTGTACGCCGAGCCGCACAGCCAGGCGGACATCCTGGGCGAATACTATACCGGCACGTCGCTGGACATCCTGGGCACCGCGGGGGACTGGGCCAACGTGTCCATCGGCGGCTGGCAAACCGACAACCGCGAAGGGTATATGCTGATTTCGCAGATGGATATGACGAACAATTCCGCGACGGTGGCCTATATCCGCTCGGAAATGCCCGTCGCGCGCTTGTTGGAAGATACGAAGCTTTACGATAGGCCGGACGGAGCGCCTCTGCAGGACTGCCTGGCCGGGATGCGGGTGGGCGTGATGGGCGAGACGCCGGACGGCTGGCTGCATGTGCGCCTGGCGCATGACATGTTCGGGTATGTACGGGCCGACGCGGCGGAGGAGACCGGAGACATCCTGCAAAACGCGCTGATGGGCCTGCCCGCGCTGGGCTATGCCGCCCTGAAGGAGGGCGAAGAGGCGGTGTACGACCAGCCCGCGCCCGGCGCGCAGGTCGTCTACGAGGGCGGCCGGCAGGTGGAACTGCTGTCCGACGAGGGCGCATGGCGGCAGGTGCGGCCCATTCACCTGGAGGTGTACAGCGGCTTTGTGCCGGAAGAGACGATTGAGGCGACGTTCCTGCTGCGGGACATGCTCCTGCCGGAAGCGCAGCCTGTGGGCGCGGGCGCCTATGTCGTGGGCGAGACGCTCGCGGCGGGCCTGTATACCGTCGCGTCCGGCGATGCGGAGGCGACGCTGGACATCCGGGCGGAGACGTTCGAGCGCACGTTCGCGCTGCCTGCGGGCGCGGACTATGCCGTGTATCTGCCGGAACACGCCCACGTCACGCTCAGCGGCGGCCAAATGGCCCCCCTGCAGGCAGAGCCTGTGACGCCGGAGGGCGAGTCGCAGTGGACGCTGAGCGGCGTGCGGCGGCTGCTGTATGGCGTGCAGATTGTGGACAACGACGAGTGCTACTATACCATTACCCTGGCCCCGGACGCAGAGGAGGGGTATTACCGCATTACCAGCTTCCTGGAAGACGCCGGATATGCCGGAGAAACCGCCTGGGAGGACACGGCCACCCCCCTGTACGTCTGGGATGATCCGGTTCTGGTGGACCTGTCGGGCGGAGAATTTATCGAGCTGTACAACTGCACCCTTTCGGCCGTCTGGGGCAACGGCTGAACCCTGCGGCCTGTCTCCCCCGGGCAAGCCCGCTCCGGAGCGAACGGTCTCCGGGCGGGCGTTTTGCGCCCGGGGGCGGTTTTTGCCGGATTGGCTTGACAAGCCATGCCGCGCCATGGTTGAATGTTCCTGGTGATAGAGTATGAACAGAAAATGGGTTGGCAACTTGATGCTGCTGTTGACCGCGTTCATCTGGGGTTCTGCGTTTGTCGCGCAAAGCACCGGGATGGACTACCTCCGCCCCTTTACCTTCAACGGCGTGCGAAGCCTGATTGGCGGCGTGGTGCTTTTGCCCGTGCTGCTTCTCTGGCGGCCGTCCGGCGGCCGTTCGCCGCAGGTGCTGCGGCAGACGTGGCGGGGCGGATTGTGCTGCGGCGTTATCCTTTTTGCCGCCAGCTCTTTCCAGCAGTTCGGCATTGCACAGACTACCGTGGGAAAGGCGAGCTTTATCACGGCGCTGTATATTGTCCTGGTGCCGTTGGCGGGGCTTTTGTTTCGCAAGCGGCCTGCGCCGCAGATATGGGTGGCCGTCGCGCTGGGCGCGCTGGGCCTGTACCTGCTGTGCATCACCGAGGCGCTGAGCATTTCGGCGGGCGATGCGCTGGTGATGGTCTGCTCGTTCCTGTTCGCCGCGCATATCCTGGTGATAGATTATTTTTCCCCCCGTGCGGACGGCGTGATGATGTCCTGCATTCAGTTTTTTGTGGCGGGCGTTCTGGGCGTTCTGTGCGCGCTGCTGTTTGAAAGCCCGCAGTGGCAGGATATCCTGAATTGCTGGCAGCCGCTGCTGTACGCGGGCGCCATGTCCTGCGGCGTGGCCTATACCCTGCAGATTCTGGGGCAGAAAAACACGGACCCGGCCGTGGCTTCGTTGATTTTGAGCCTGGAATCCGTGTTTGGGGCCCTGTGCGGCTGGCTGCTGCTGGGCGAATCCTTCAGCGGAAGGGAGTTTGCCGGCGTGGTGCTGATGTTTGCGGCGATTCTGCTGGCGCAGCTTCCGGCGCAGTGGCTGGAGGCGCTCTGGGGAAAGCTCGCCCGGAAGCGGCGATAGGCGCGTCGCGGCGGCCGCCTTGTTTTGCGCCGCAGAGGTTTCGGGCTGCGGAAGGATTTTCTTCCCTTTTCGCGAATAGATTACGTTCAGCCGTTTTGAGGGAGGAATGTGTATGCCGCGTATTACCATAGACGGCGTGTCCCGCGCGTTTCCCGAAGGAACGCAGGCGGGCGAAATGTTCGACGCCGCGTATCCGGGACGCACGCCGCGGCCCGTAGCCGCCAGCGTTCATGGGCGCATCCGCCCGCTGAACTGGGCGCCCGAGGAAGATTGCACGCTGACGCTGATTGATTATACCCACGAAGAGGGGCGGCGCGTATACGAGCGCTCGCTGCGATTTGTGTTCCTGCTGGCCTGCCGGGATGTGCTGCCCGGCGTGCGGGTACGCATTGAGCACAGCGTGGGGTATGGGCTGTATATCCGCATGGACACCGAGCTGACCGAACAGACCGTGGCGGCCATTGAGGCGCGCATGCGGGCATTGTGCGCGCGCGACCTGCCCTTTGTCCGCGAGCGCTGGACCCGGCAGAGGGCCATCGAGCATTTCCGCCGGGAGGGACAGGATGACAAGGTGCGCCTGCTGTCCTACCGGCCCTACGCCTTTTTTGATTTGTACGCCTGCGACGGCATGTATGAGTACTTCTATGGCGATATGCTGCCCTCCACGGGCCATGTCCGCACGTTCGCGCTGCTTTCGCACGCGCCGGGCATGGTGCTCCAGATGCCTTCGCCCGGCGCGCCGGACCGGGTCGCGCCGTTGGTGGAAAGGCCGAAGATGATGCAGGCTTTCGCCCAGACCGCGCAATGGTACGACATCCTCGGCTGCCAGAACGCCGCCGACCTGAACGACATGATTCGCGAGGGCAGGCTGCGCGAATTTGTGCGCGTCAACGACGCATTGCAGGAAAAATCCATTGCCGCCATTGCCGACGCCATCGTCCGGCGCGGCGCGCGGGCTGTGTTTATCGCCGGGCCTTCCTCCTCGGGGAAGACGACGTTCACCAACCGGCTGGCCGTGCAGTTGCGCGTCAACGGGCTGCGCCCCGTGATGCTCTCTTTGGACAACTACTATAAGAACCTGGACGAGGTGCCCGTGGACGAGGACGGCGCGCCGGATTTGGAATGTCTGGAGTCGCTGGACGTCCCGCTGTTTTCCGCGCAGCTGACGGCGCTGCTGCGCGGGGAGACGGTGGAAATTCCGCGCTTCAGCTTTGAGACCAACACGCGCAGGCCGCAGGGGGTGCCGCTGCACCTGGAGAAGGATCAGCCGGTGCTCATTGAGGGCATTCACGGCCTGAACCCCAAGATGACCGAGGCCATTCCGCGCGAATATACCTACCGCATCTATGTCAGCGCGCTGACCACCCTGAACCTGGACGATCACAACCGCATTCGCACGACGGACGTGCGCCTGCTGCGCCGTCTGGTGCGCGACTATCAGTTCCGCCACGCGCCGTTTGAGGAGACGCTGGGCATGTGGCCGTCCGTGCGGCGGGGCGAGGAAAAGTATATTTTCCCCTACCAGGAAGAGGCGGACACGATGTTCAACTCAGCGCTGGCCTATGAGTTGTCGGTGCTGAAAAAATATGCGTATCCGTTTTTGACCGCTATCGACGAAAGAAGCCCGCATTTTACCGCCGCGCGGCGTCTGGTCAAGTTTTTGAATTATTTCCAGGCGGCCGACGTGGAGGGTGAATTGGCGCCGACGGCCATCCTGCGCGAGTTTATCGGCGGATGTTCCTTCTATTTAAAACCCCAGTGACGCGCGGCGCTGCGAAGCCGTCGTTCGCGCATTGATATTTTTTCGCCCGACTGCGCACAATAGCCGCGCAAGGAGGCGAAAAGACCATGAAAAAGATGTCCATGTTGCTCGTATGCCTGGTGATGGCGGCCGCAATGACCGCGTGCTCCGCCAACCCCGGCTCCGTCGCTCCGTCCGAGTCCCCGTCCGCGTACATGTCGCCCACGCAGACGCCCGCTTCGCAGGCACTGGATGAGATTGGCGCGGCGCCCACGGACGATGCCGCGATGACCGCCACAATGACCGGCCCGCAGAGCGCCGAGCTTTCCCGCAAGGCCAATGAGGCTGCCGCGAAAATCAGCGAGATTGATTCCTGCGTGACGGCGATTCTGGGCGACACCTGCGTGGCGGGCGTTACCTTTGACGCGCAGTACCAGGGCGCGCTCACCGACCGCATCCGCGATATGGTGGCGTCATGCATCCAGTCCGCCGTGCCCGTCGTGGAGCGCGTCGCCGTGACCGCAGACCCCGCGATAGCCGCGCAAATCAACCAGATGGCGGAGAAAATCAGCGGCGCGGACGCTCTCGCGCCGTTGACGGAGGAATTTGACGGCGTGCTGAACAGCATCCAGTAACGCAGACCAAGGACAGAGTCTCGACGGAAGGTCGGGGCTTTGTTTTTTTATGAAAAAGGCTGCGGCCGGAAAACGCCGCCGCGGGCGAAGGGGGAGCGGCGCCTGGCGGGAACGGGCGGGGAGCGGCCGGAGCGCATGCGCGCTTCCCCGGGCGTCGCGCCGCCGAACGGCAACCATGCATCGGGCTTGTTTACAGATTGTTACAGAATTGGCCACCCGGATTTCACAGCGCCGCAGTATACTCAAGCTGTCCGAAGGGGAAAGCAAAACGGATTGGCAGCACGGATTTCACAACGGAAAGGAGGGAGGAACATTTGCAGTAGCCGCTTTGCAGTTCTGAAGCGAAAGGAGGGATGTACAATGCAAGTACAACGCCCGGCGCGGGCCATAGCGCACTGGTAACACACCCCCTTCGTTTATATAGAAGCAATGCTTTGCCCACCGCAAAGCAGAACACCTGCCATCTTCATTCCCTGAACACAAAAGTGTGTGAAAATAGATGAGAGCGCGGTCTGCCCACCGCGCTCTTACGCTGTCAAAAAACCCATAGGAGAGCGCGAGAGGGCCAAAGCCCTTCCGCGCTTTCATCGTCCCGGACCGCTTTTTCGGGCGCGGCGTTCAAAAAAGGGGGCGCGGTTACGCCTTTCGGCTGCGCTCCGCCGGCCATACCGACGCCGCCATGACGCCGGCCAGCACAATGCCGGCGCCCACGAACCCCTGCGCGCTGAGCGTTTCCCCGAGCAGCAGATAGGCGAACAGCGCCGTAAACACGGGCTCCGTACAAAAGGCCAGCGCGGCGAACGTGGCCGATATGTGGTGCATGGCGACGTTTTGCAGCACATAGGCCGCGCATGTGCCGCCCAGCGCCACATAGACTACCGCGCCCAGCGCTTTGCGGTTCGACAGCGCCTGCAGGTCCAAGCCGCCTTCAAAGAGAAACATGCACGCGATGCACAGGATGGCCGCCGCGCCGCACTGAATCGTGGACAGCGCGATGGGGTCTACCTGCGAAACGTATTTTTCGCTCAGCGCCAGCATGATGGCAAAGCACAGGGAGCACAGGAGCGCCAGGATTTCTCCCAGCCCAAAGACAAACCCGTCGGAGCCTCCGCACAGCAGATACATCCCCACGCAGACGACGGCGATGACCGGAAGAATCCTCCACTGAAAGCGCGTGCGCAGAATGATGGGGTCCAGGAAGGGAGAAAAGAGCACGGCAACCCCCATCAGAAAGCCCGCGATATTGGCCTGCGTGTACATCAGCGCCAGGCTGCTGAGCGTGAAGGACAGCGCGGTGAACACGCAGACCGCCAGGCACGGCCCGGGGCGCACGCCGCGCAGTCCCCTCCATACGCGCCGGCCAAACACCAGAACAAACGCCAGAAAAGCCAGCGAAAAGCGCAGCGCAATGGACGAAAAGGGCGCGATGCCCTGGCCGCCGATTTTAATCAGCGGATTTCCCAACCCCCAGAGCAGGCACTCCAGCAGGATGAGCCCCCCATACAGCATACGCCGGGAAGCGGAAGTCGCACGCATGCCCGCAGTCCTCCCTGTTCCGTTCTCTTTGGTTTCCTCGCCAGCGCCCCCGAAAAAACCCCCGGCCTGCCGCACGGCCCGGCGCGGGGGAAACAGGCTTGAAAAAGGGGCGGGATTCGCGCCTCCGGCGCACCGGGGCGCGCGGTTCCGGCCCGGTCCCTGTATTTCCTAGAACAGACCGAATATCTCGCCGTTTTCATCCACGCCGATACCGTCGGCCGCGGGCTGCGGCGGCAGGCCCGGCATGGCGATGATGTCGCCGGCAAAGGCGACCACAAACCCTGCGCCGCGCGAGAGGCGCACGCTGCGGATGGTGACTTCAAAGCCCTCCGGAGCGCCCAGCAGCTTGGGGTTGTCGCTGAAGGAATACTGTGTCTTGGCAATGCACACGGGCATCTGCGCGCACCCTTCGCTTTCCAGCTTTTTCAGCTGCGTCAGCACCCCGCGGCCCCAGACGACGCTTCGGGCTCCGTAGACGCGTTGACACACCGCCGCAATTTTGTCCTTGAGCGGCAGCGCGTCCTCATAGGTGAAGCGGAAATCGCCCGGCGTTTCCAGGGATTCCAGCACCATGCGGCCCAGCGCTTCGCCGCCCTCGCCGCCGCGCGCCCATACGTCGCAAAACGCGATGCGCGCGCCTTGCGCCCGCACGGCGTCCATGACCAGGTCGATTTCCGCCTGCGTGTCCGCGCTGAAGCGGTTGACCGCCACGGTGACGGGCAAGCCCCATACCTCGCGCACGTTGCGCAGATGGCGAAGCAGGTTGGCAAGGCCTTTGCGCAGCGCGTCCAGATTTTCCGCCCCCAGCTCCGCCTTGGGCACGCCGCCGTGCATCTTCAGCGCGCGCACCGTGGCGACCAAGACCATCGCGTCCGGACGCAGGCCGGAGGCCCTGCATTTGATATCGATGAATTTTTCCGCCCCCAGGTCCGCGCCGAAGCCCGCTTCCGTCACCACCACGTCCGCCAGCTTCATCGCCAGCCGCGTTGCGCTGACCGTGTTGCAGCCGTGCGCGATGTTGGCGAACGGCCCGCCGTGCACCAGCGCGGGCGTGTGCTCCAGCGTCTGAACCAGGTTGGGCTGCATCGCGTCGCGCAGCAGCGCGGTCATGGCGCCCTGCGCGCGCACGTCGGCGGCATAGACAGGGCGGCCGTCATAGGTGCGCGCCACCAGCATGCGGCCCAGGCGCTCCTGCAAATCCCGGATGTCCCGCGCCAGGCAGAATACCGCCATCACTTCGCTGGCCGCCGTAATGTCAAAGCCGTCTTCACGCGGCATGCCGTTGGCCTTGCCGCCCAGGCCCGAAACAATGGCGCGCAGCTGCCGGTCGTTCATGTCCATGCACCGCCGCCAGAGCACCTGGCGCGGGTCGATGCCCAGCGCGTTCCCCTGCATGATATGGTTGTCCACCATGGCGGCCAGCAGGTTGTTGGCCGCGGTGACGGCATGCAGGTCGCCGGTGAAATGCAGGTTGATGTCTTCCATGGGGATGACCTGCGCATAGCCGCCTCCGGCCGCGCCGCCCTTGACGCCGAACACCGGCCCCAGAGACGGCTCCCGCAGCGCCAGCATGGCCTTTTTGCCCAGCCGGTTGAGCGCGTCCGCCAGGCCGATGCTTACGGTGGTCTTGCCCTCGCCGGCCGGGGTCGGCGTAATGGCGGAAACCAGAACCAGCTTCGCGCGCGGCGCAAGGTCCGCGTACGCGGCGGCATCCACCTTGGCCTTGGCACGGCCATATGGCGCCCAGGTCCCTTCGCGCAGGCCTGCGCGCGCCGCAATCTGTTCAATGGGCAGCGGTTTCGCGTTACGGGCAATGTCCAGATCCGATGCCATAGAAACGTTCCTCCTCCGCTGTTTGCTGACTCCAGTATAGCAAGGCGGGCGGATAATCGCAAGGAATATTTGGGATAATGCTTGCAAAGGAGGAGACAAAATGAAGGAAATCAAACAAAACGCGCGGCTGGAACGGCTGCGGAGGAAGCTGGCGGTGTTGGCGAGGCTCTCCCGGCGCCACAAGAGCGATGTGGACGGCAGCTACACCGGCACGCCCCGGGACGGAGGCAAGCCGGTGCAGGATGCGGACGACCTATAGCCGGTGTGCGCCACGGGGAGGACGGCGCGCCCCTGCGCACGGGCGGACAGGCGCGGTCCTTCAGGGACGCGCAGCCTTCGCCTCCTGCGCAGGGGGCGTTTTTTGCGAAAAGCGGGGCATGCGCACGATGATTTCCACACAGTCGGGCTGCTCGCGGACGGTTTCCTCGGCGTCGAGCCCCGCTTTGCGCATCTGGCGCACCACGTCGCGAATGGCGTTGAGGTAGAGGCGGTGGTCGCGCATGAGCGGCAGTACCCGGCGCGCCGGACGCCCGTCTTGCTGCAGGGCGGACAGCAGGCTGAGGGCCAGCGCTTCGGCCTGGCGCGCCGTCAGGCGCTGCTCGCCCATGCGCTGCACGGCTTCCAGGCGCAAAGACGCCAGCGGCAGGCGGAGGAGGGCGCGGGCGTGGCGCTCGCCCAGGTCATAGGCGCGAAGCGCCTGGCACACGGGCGCTTCCAGGCGCAGAAGGCGGAGCTTGTTGGCGACGGCGCTCTGGCTTTTGCCGATTTGCCGGGCGAGGCGCTCCTGCGTCATGCCCTCCTCGCGCAGCACGTCGGCATACCCTTGCGCCTCTTCCAAATAATGCAAATCCTCGCGCTGCAGGTTTTCCACCAGCGCCAGCAGCGCGCTGCCGAGCGCGGTGGCCGGGAGCACCAGCGCGTCAATGTGCGTCATGCCCAGCAGCGCGCAGGCGCGAAGCCGCCGCTCGCCGGCAATCAGCTCGTAGCGCGAAGCGTCCACCGCGCGGACGGCAACGGGCTGCAGCAGCCCCAGCTGGCGGATGGAGGCGGCCAACGCGCCCAGCGCCTCGTCAAAGGTGCGGCGCGGCTGGCGGGGGTTTGGCAGGATAGACTGCAGGGGAATGCTCCATACGCTTCGGGCGTTCTGCGGTGCGTGGCGGGCTGCGGGCGTCATGATGGTCCTCCTGCACGGAAACTGGCGCCGGCTGCGGCGGCCCGGCGCGCGTGGGTGCTGTGTTCGGCGGACCGGCCCGGATTCCTGCCGCGCGCGGCGGGGAATCGTTCGACGGGAAACGGCCCTGTGCCGGGGAGCATTCGGCGCTGTATAGAGGATAGTTTCGGGATGTGTTCCGGTACGGCGGCGGCAGCGCGCGCAGGCGGGCGCGGACGGGCGGGGAAGCGGGCGCATTCGCGCGAACGGTTGGGCGGAGAGGGGAAAGGGCCGGCGCGCAGGGCCCGCCGGGCACGGAAGCGGGCCGGGGCTGCCAAAATGCGCAAAAACGCAGAAATCGGGTGAATTTTGCCTTGACAGGGCAGCGATTCCTTTGGTACAATAGCACTTGCGTCAATAGACTCCGCTAGCCCCGGGTCCATTGAAACAGAAGGCGGCGACTGACCACCGCGGCCTTGTCCCCGAAGACCAAATGGGAGGAATCGCACGTGACAACGTTTATGGCCAAGGCCGCTACCGTCGAGCGCAAATGGTATCTTGTCGATGCCGAGGGCATGGTGCTCGGACGTCTGGCCAGCCAGGTCGCGCACATCCTGCGCGGCAAGCATAAGCCCACCTATACTCCGCATACCGACACCGGCGATCATGTCATCATCATCAACGCCGATAAAGTCGTGCTCACCGGCAGGAAACTGGACCAGAAGATCTATTACCATCATACCGGCTATCCGGGCGGCCTGAAAAAGACCCCCTATCGCAAGCTGATGCAGGACAAGCCGGAGTTTGCCGTCAAGCACGCCATCGTGGGCATGCTGCCCAAGGGCCCGCTCGGGCGCAAGATGGCCACCAAGCTGCGGGTCTATGCCGGCCCGGAGCATGAGCATGCGGCGCAGCAGCCGGAAGTGCTCAAACTTTCGTGACGCGGTAAGGAGGATCATCATGGCTCAGGTTTCGTATCAGGCCGTTGGACGCCGCAAGAAGGCTGTCGCCCGTGTTCGCCTTGTGCCCGGCGACGGCAAAATCATTATCAATAAACGCGATATCGATGATTACTTTGGCTTGGAGACGCTCAAAATGACCGTTCGGCAGCCGCTGGTGCTGACGGAGACGCTCTCTCGCTTTGACATCCTGGTGAACGTCCGCGGCGGCGGCCTGTCCGGACAGGCGGGCGCCATTCGCCACGCGGTATCCCGCTCGCTGTGCAAGGCGGATTCCGACCTTCGCGCCCAGCTGAAGAAGGAAGGCTTCCTCACGCGCGATCCGCGCATGAAGGAGCGCAAGAAGTACGGCCTCAAGGCCGCCCGTCGCGCGCCGCAGTTCTCCAAGCGCTAAGGGACCGACCTATCCGAAAAACAGGCTTTACACCCCCGGAAATCTGGCGTTCCGGGGGTGCGTTTTTTCTTTCGGATGCTGTATTTCGGGTGCTGTACGGGGAAATGGCTATTGACTAGTTAGAAATAACTAATTATAATATGGACAAGGGACCGCCGGCTTCAGGCCGCCGCTTTCTCCGGGCCGCCGGGAGCAACAGACAAAGCGCATAGGCCGGGGGCAGGCGGGCGCTCTGGGCGGACAGACGGCTTTGGCTCCCTTCGCTTTCGGAAAGGAGTTTCGCCGTCCGGCCATGCCTTCGGCCGATGGGGCGGCTTTCCGGCCCATGGCCCAGGGGGCGTCCGGCGTTCGGGCCTGTATCGTGGACTCTTATGGCTTTGCGGCAGAGGAAGCCGTGGGGCGGAGCGGCAGACCTGCGCCGCCGTGCGGTGCGGCCGCAGAGGCATTCTCCGAACAGGACAGGGCCTGTCTGCGTGCCGCCGGGACAGCGGGGAAAGGAGCCGGCAAAAGATGGCGTCATATCAAAAAAGTCCTTCTGAGCGCTCCGATTTAACGGACGGTTCCGTATGGAAGGGAATTCTGAAATTTGCCCTGCCTCTTCTGGCGGGGAGCCTGTTTCAACAGCTCTACACCACGGCCGACGGCATCATCATCGGGCGGTTCGCCGGCGCCAGCGCTTTGGCCGCCATTGACGGCGTATACAGCCTGACGAAGCTGCCCGTAAATTTCCTTACGGGCCTTTCCTCGGGGGCCACGGTCCTCCTGGCGCAGTACTTTGGCGCCAGGGAAACAGAAAAGATACGGCAAGGAGCGCATGCCGCATTTGGGCTGGCTTTGATAGGCGGGAGCCTTTTGGCCATCCTGGGGGTTGGGCTGGCGCCCTGGTGCGTCCGGATGATTCGGGTGCCGGACGATATCTACCGGCAGTCCCTGATATATGTACGGCTCTATTTCGCCGGCCTGGCGTTCGCCATGCTCTACAACATGGGCGCGGGGATTTTTCGTGCGGCGGGGGATTCGCGAACGCCTTTTTTACATTTTGCTTGCCGTCAAACTGGCCAATATCCTGTTGGATGTGGTCTTCGTGGGCGTGCTTCGCTGGGGCGTGACGGGAACGGCGGTGACGACGTTGCTGGCGCAATGCCTCAGCGCCGTTTTGATGCTCATGGCCTTGTCCAGAACACGCCTGCCCTGCCGGCTGGCTTTGAAATGGCATCCGCCCTGCCGGCAGGAAACCGGGGCGTTTTTGAAGCTGGGGCTGCCGGCCGGGATACAGTCGGCGCTGTACCCGATAGCCAATATCCTGGTGCAGTCCAGCATCAACCAGTTTGGTACGGAAAGCATTGCGGCCTGGGCGGTATGCGGCAAGCTGGATTTCCTCATCTGGCTGATTTGCGATGCCATGAGCGCTACGAACGCCACGTTGGTAGCGCAGAATATCGGCGCCGGACAAGCCGCCCGTGCCAGGCAAGGCGTTCGCATAGGCACGCTATCGGCGCTGTTGTGCGTAGCGGGGATAGGGGGCGTGCTGACCGTCGGGTCCGTCCCGCTGGGCAGCTGCTTTGTCGATGATGAAGGCGTCCTCTCGCTCGTGGGGCAAATCATGGCCTGGCTGGCTCCGTTGTATGTGCTCTATGTGCCCGGAGGCGTGCTGCCGGGCGCCATTCGCGGCGCGGGGGATACCTTGCGCCCCATGATGGCGGCGTTAATGGCTTCCTGCGGCGTGCGGGTCATTTGGGTGCTTTTCGTGGCGCCGACGGCTCCCAGCCTGTTTTTTACCCTGACATGCTATCCCGTGTCCTGGGCGGTGACCTCGCTGGTGTTTGTGGGATTGTATGCCTGGAAGCGGGCGACCGGAAGCCTCGGGCGCTAGCCCTCCATGCACGGATTTGCGGCATGGTGCGAAGCCATGCGGGGAGCGGGCAGAGAAGGCGGGAGCCGGGCGTCTCCCGCTTTTGCCGCCGGCATCCGCACGCTCTGCACTGGCGGGCAATCTGAGGATGTCCTGTCCCGCATCACGTCTCCATGGGCCGCCGGCGCTTCCTCGCTTTCCGGGTTCACGTGGGCGGCCGCCTCGCCGAAGAGGAGGACGGGCGCTGGCGGCCGTCTGTCCGGCCCGGCCCTGGCAGCGCCGGCCCGGCTGCCTGGACGGCGGTATTCAGCATGGAAAAGCGGGGCCCGATGCGCGGCATGCGATATGGGGCGGAATGCGCAGCGTCGCAGTTTGCTATTGACTTTTGCAGGGAAGCGTCGTATAATGCCATCCGTAGTTAGAAATTACTAACCAAGGAATTCGGCGCATAAGCGGGTCGTGCAAGTCCGCCGATATCGGCGGAACCGATGGAGGGGCGCGCGGCTTTGCACATTGGTTAGAAATAACTAACTTATGACAAAGGATTCGAAGTACGGGAGACGCTATGTCTGAGGAAATGGTCATACGCCATTGTTCCCCCACCCTGGCGGGAATGAAAACGGGCAGTTTGTTTTCCTGTTCCTATGGGGACGGGAAGCAGTTGACGCAAGAGCTTTGCAGATTCAATCGGATGCTGGCGCCGAAGGGCGTTCGCATGCTGCCTCTGCGCACAGGCGGCGGACGGGCGTTGATTTATCTCTACCGTCCCAATGCGCTGCGGCGTGACTTTGCCGATTTGCAGGCGCGCAGGCTGCTGGAGGAAAACGATTATCTGCCGGAGCGGGTCAATCAATGCGTGATTCGGCTCATCCAGAGGTTGAAATCGGAAGGCACGTTTCCCCATGAAATCGGCCTGTTCCTGGGATATCCTCCGGAGGACGTGCTGGGTTTTATTCACAACAAGGGGCGCAACCATAAATGCATCGGATGCTGGAAGGTGTACGGAGACGAAGCGACGGCGCGCGCCGTCTTTCGAAAATACAGGGAGTGCACCAGGATATATTGCCGGCAGTGGCGGCAGGGGAAATCCATCGAGCGGCTTACCGTGGCCGGTTGATGTTTCTAATAGGATATACAAAGAAAGGTTGGTATGTTATGAGCAAAATCGCAGTTGTCTACTGGAGCGGCACGGGCAACACGGAAGCGATGGCGGAAGCCGTGGCGGAAGGCGCCAGAGGCAAAGGGGCGGAGGCTGTCTTGATTCCTGCCGCTTCCTTTGACGCGGGGCAGATGGACGAATTTGACGCCATCGCCTTTGGCTGCCCCTCGATGGGCGTGGAGCAGCTGGAAGAAAGCGAATTCGAACCCATGTTCACGGCCTGCGCAAGCGGGCTGCAGGGCAGGCGGATCGCCCTGTTCGGCTCATACGGCTGGGGAGACGGGGAATGGATGCGCAGCTGGGAGACCCGGTGTGCGGACGACGGCGCGCTGCTTGTCTGCGACAGCGTCATCTGCAACGAAGCGCCGGACGACGAAGCGCTGGACGCATGCAGCGCGCTGGGCGCGGCGCTGGCATAGCCGCGCCCGCGGCAGCCGTTTGGCGCCGGGCTTGACAGGGCGCATGCGCTTTCGCATAATGGAGGCGTCGGGGAAATCCCGCGATACGCCGCGGCGGACGGGAAAGCGTGGAGCAGGGCCGGAAAGGAAAGACGCTCCGCTCCGCCCGCTGTACAACAGGAGGGAAAGCGATGCGTCCTGTTTCTTTGCTGTTTACCGGCTTTGAACCCTTCGGGGGAGAGGCGGTCAATCCGTCCTGGGCAGCCGTGGAGCGGCTGCCGGAGCGCATCGGCGGCGCATCCATCCGCACGCGGCGGCTGCCCGTGGCGTTTGAACGGGCGGGCGCGCTGGCCATAGAGGCCATAGAGGCGCTCTCTCCGGACGCGGTCGTCTGCGTCGGGCAGGCGGGCGGGCGCACGGGCATCAGCGTGGAGCGCGTGGCGCTGAACCTGGACGATGCCTCCGCGCCCGACAACGAGGGCTGCCGGCCCGTGGACGCGCCCATCCGGCCGGACGGTCCCTGCGCGTACCTGGCGACTTTGCCCGTCAAAAGACTGGTGAGCGCGCTGACACAGGCGGACATTCCCGCACATATCTCGAACTCGGCGGGAACATATGTCTGCAATCATGTGCTGTATTCGGTGCTGGACTGGCTGTATGCGCGCCGTCCGGACGTGCGCGCCGGGTTTCTTCATGTGCCGTATCTGCCGGAACAGTGCGGGGACAAGCCGTCGGCGCCCGCCCTGCCGCTGGAAACCATGGTGCGCGCGCTGGAAATCGTGGCGCGGACGCTGGCGGACGGCGGCATGTAACGCCGGCGCGGGCAGGACAAAAACACGCCCGCCGCAGGGGGCGGGCATATCGCGTATCGACAAATGGAGCACACATCCGCGGGGATGCAGGAAGGGGCGGGTGAGTCGTGCCGTATGGATTCAGGCTTCGGGCAGCAGCAGGTATACGCCGGGGCCCTGCGCCTGGAACGTCAGCAGGCCGCTGGAAAACGTGTGCCGGATTTCGGTCGGCACGCTGCCCGGGCCGACGCGCAGCAGGCAAAAATCCTGTTCGGAAACCAGCGGGACGGTCACGCGAAAGGCGCTGTCCGTCGAGACGAAGCCGCTTTCCGAAACAAAGGCGACGGTCATCGCGCGCGTCCCATCGGCCAGAGTACCCTCGCGCACGCACAATGCCCCGTCCGGGAGCACGCCGTCCACCATGGTATATTCCGCGCCTTCGACCCGAACCAGCGCGGGCTCGCCGTCTATGCCCCCGCATACGGGGCAGACCTGGACGCTCTGCCCGTCCGCGGCCGCAACCGTCCAGCGCGTGCAGACATCCCGCCTGTTTTCCCAGCAGCCCATGCGCAGACAGCCGGAACGGTGCATGCCGTCGCCGTCGACCACCCAGTCGCCCCAGATGTGGGTGCTCAAATCCTTCTCTCCGTAGGGACCGCCGCAGATTACGCAGACGGCCGGGCTGGAACAGGTGGCCGTGCCGCCGCTGCAAGGCGTTTGTTCCACCAATACTTGGTCACAGTCCGGATTGTCGCACTGGAGGCGGTGCGTGCCATCGCCGTTGGAAACATGGGTCTGGAAGCTGTGCGCCTGGCCGGCAATTTGCGTGCCGCAGCCGTACGCGCACGGCACGGTCTCGTCACAGGGAACGGCTTGCGCCTGGGGGGTGTGCATGTATCGGATTTCCGCCCTGCCGTCCATCGGGCAGTCGGGGTTTGCGCAGGTCCACACGCAATACTCCGCCGTGACTTCGGACGGCGCGGCGATGGGCTGGCCGCAGGACGTACAGACGGCGTCGGCCAGCGCGGCCGGACATGTCAGGAGAAGCAGGCAGACCAGCAGCGGCAGCCATGCGGATTTCACGGGCAATTCCCCCTTCCTGCAGACAGGATATGATGTGGATATTCCCTATTATAGGAGATGCCGGCCGGGAAGGCAAGCGCTGCCCTATGCCTGCGCCGCTGTCCCGCGCATCCACCGGCCGCTCCGCAGCCGCGCGCGGAACAGAATCAGGCGCAGCAGCCATTCCGCCCCATAGCTCAGCCATACGCCCGCAATGCCCAGCCCGCACGGAATGGTCAGTACCCAGCCGACCAGCACCCGGCCTATCCACATGGCCATCAGCGAAATGATGGTCACCGCCAGGGAATCCCCGGCCGCGCGCATTGCCGAAGGCGGCACATACGCGTCGCTCCAGACCATGGGCATCAGCACGGCCCCGATGCCAAGGGCCAGATAAATCTGCGGCAGGGCCTCCGCCGAGGGGGAGTAGAGCCGGAGCACCAGCGGCATGAAGGGGGATACCACCAGCACCGTGCCCAGAATCAGCACCCTGCCCATTTTGGTAAAGGACGCGCAATACTGCTGCGCAAGGTCGGGCAGATGCGCGCCGAAGCACTGGCCGCAGACCGTGGTGGTCAGCGTGGTCAGCGCAAAGGCCGTCGCGTAATAGAGGTTATAGGCAGAGGCGGCAATGCCGTTGGCGGCGATGGTGGCGGTGGACAACGTGGCAATGTACAGCTGCGCGACCACCGCGCCAGCCTGGAAGAGAATCTGTTCCAGCGACATGGGCAGGCCCACGCGGAAAATGCCGCGCTGAATCGCGTGCGAGACGCGCAGGAGATAGCCAAAGCGCATGCCCACGGGATTGCGCATGTGGAACAGCCACAAAACAGCCATTCCCGCGCCCACCACGCGCGCTATGATGTACGAAAGCCCGGAGCCTGTCACGCCCAGCTGCAAGCCGTTGATGCACACGAACGAGCAGACCAGATGCGTGCTGTTAATCACGATGGTCAGCGCGAGGCTGGACTTGGAGTCGCCCAATCCCCGGTAGATGCTGAAAATGGCGTTGTAGAGCGCATAGGGAATATAGGAAAGGCTTATCAAAAACAGGTATTGCGAGGCGTATTCGATCAGAAGGGGCTCCGCCATGGGGTAAAGCGCGCGCACCATCGGGCCGGCAAAGCCTGCGAAGGCGGCCGTGGCTGCCACCGCCGCCGCGCCGGCCAGCAGAATGGTCTGCCCGATGCACTGGCGCACGCGCTCGTCGTCCTGGGCGCCGCGCGCCTGCGCGACCAGGATGGAACCGCCCGTGGAAAGGCCCGCAAACACGGCCGAGATAATCATCCCCAGCGAGCCGACCATGGACACCGCCGCGACCGCGGCCTCGCCCGAGGAGGATACCATCGATACCGAGAGGATGTTGATAAGGTAAATGAACAGCTGGTCAAATACGAGCGGAACAAACATCCGCCAAAGCTGTGCAAAGGTGAACTGCTGCGTGGTCAGATGCCGTTCCAGCCATAGCCCAGTGCGCAGGGGACGGCGCAGCGAGCGATGATGGTGGTGCAAAAAGACCCCTCCCTTTTGTTGCGTTCGCCCATTATATTATGCGAAGCGCCTTGGATTGTAAAGCCCCGAAACGGAGAATTTGACAAACAGCGCGCGCGATGCTATGCTATATCCCATGAAGAAATGACTTGACAAAGGACGCGCCATGCTTTTTTCCAGCCTGAGCTTTCTCGTCTGGTTTCTGCCCGCGGTCGTTCTTGTGCACCTGGTTTTGCCGGCCCGCGCCCGCAACGCCATGCTGCTTGCGGCCAGCGTGTTTTTTTACGCCTGGGGTGAAATGGCCTATGTGCCGCTGGTGCTGGCGTCCATGGCCATCAACTATGCCCTGGGCCTGGGCTGCTCGGCCTCCCGCGCCTGGCTGCGCCATGCGTCGCTGGCGCTGTCGCTTCTGGTCAACTTCGGTGCGCTGGCGTATTTCAAATACGCGGCGTTTTTTCTGGAAACGGTCGGCCTGGGCGCCTGGGCGCCGGAGGTGTCGCTGCCGCTGGGCATCAGCTTTTATACGTTCCAGACCCAGGCATACGTGGTGGACGTCTGGCGCAAAAAGGTGCCGGCCGAAAAAAACCCGGTGGACTATGGGGCGTTTATTCTGCTCTTCCCCCAGCTGATTGCAGGGCCCATCGTGCTGTACACCGACGTGCGCAGGGAACTGAAGGCGCGCTCGCTCGACGCCCGGGCGCTGGAGACGGGCATGGCGCTTTTCATCGCGGGGCTTGCCGCCAAGGTGCTGCTGGCCAACCCGCTGGGCGCGCTGTGGGAGCGCATGCGCGCGCTGGAGGCGCTGTCCATGCCCGGGGCATGGCTGGGGGTGGCGGGGTTTGGATTGCAGATATATTTTGACTTCGCGGGCTATTCGCTCATGGCCATCGGCATGGGGCGCATGCTGGGCTTCCGCTTCCCGCAGAATTTTGACCATCCCTACGCGGCGCGCTCGGTGCGGGAATTCTGGCGGCGATGGCACATGACGCTCAGCGGCTGGTTCCGCGATTATGTCTATATTCCGCTGGGCGGAAGCCGGCGGGGCACGGCGCGCACGGTATGGAACCTGCTGCTGGTCTGGACGCTGACCGGCCTGTGGCACGGCGCGAGCTGGAATTTCGTGCTGTGGGGGCTTTGGTTTTTCGTGTTTCTGGTCTTGGAGCGCTTTGCGCTGGGCGGATGGCTGGCGCGCCATCGCGCGGTGGGGCTGGCGTATACGCTGGTTGTCGTCTTTCTGGGCTGGGTGCTCTTTGCCTTTGAAAGCGTGGCGGACGCCGCGGCCTATGGCGCGCGCCTGTTCTGCTTTGCCGGCGGGACGGACTGGCGCTATCCGCTGCGTGACAGCGCGGTGCTGCTGCTGATGGCGGTGCTGGCGTGCATGCCGCCGGTCGCAAAGCGCGCCTGGGCCCTGCTGGAAGCGCACGCCGTCCTGCGCGCCGCCGTGCTGGCGCTGGTGCTGGCGTTGTGCGTGGCGGCGCTGGTCAACGCGGAGTACAACCCGTTCCTTTACTTCCGATTCTGACACCGAAAGGAGGCACGGCATGCGCAGGCGAATGCAATGCCCGCTGTTTGTCCTGGCCATGGCGCTGCTGCTGTCGCTGGCGGCCCTGCAGCTTGTGCTGCCGGAGAAAGCGCGCTCGGACTGGGAAAACCGGCCCCTGGCCACGGGGAGCGCGCCGACCTGGGCTTCGGTCGTCAGCGGGCGATGGATGCAGGCCATGGAGGATGTCGCGGCCGATCAGCTGCCCGGGCGGCAGGGCTGGATGCAGCTCAATGCGCTGTGGGAGACGCTGCTGCTGCGGACGGAGCGCAACGGCGTGCTCCTGGGCAGCGGAGGGCGCCGGTTCGAGGCATGCACGGCGGCGGACTTTGATATGCGCACGGCCGAGGCGAACCTGGAGGCGCTGGAGGCGCTGGCCGCGCGAACGGGCAGGACGGTCCGCCTGCTGCTGGCGCCCCTGTCCAGCGCCGTGTACGGCGCGGAGCTGCCGTGGCAGTACCCGGCGGCCGACCAGGGAGCGCTGCTTCGGGCGCTGGATGACAAGGCGGTTCGGGTCAACGTGGTGGACGTGCTCCCGTCCATGCGCGAGCGGGCGGAGGAGATGCTGTACTATCGTCTGGACCATCACTGGACGGCCGCCGGCGCGCGCGTGGCGTACGAGGCGTTGGCGGCGCAGTGGGAACAGCAGCCGGCGCAGCCCGCGCAGACGCTGGCGGAGGACGGGTTCTACGGCGCTTATTTTGCCCAGGCGCCTTCGCCGCTGTGCGCGCCGGACACGCTTACCTTCGACCTGTACGACGGCGTGACGCTGCGCGTGGAAACGGAGGAAAAGGACCTGCTGTTCAATCCGGACGCGATGGCGGGGCGCGACAAGTATGCGGCGCTTCTGTGGGGCAACTACGGCCGCATCACGCTGGAAAACCCGGACGCGCCGCGGGGCACGCTGCTGGTGCTCAAGGATTCGTATGCCAACGCGCTGCTGCCGGCGCTGGCCCAGCATTTTTCGCGCGTCGTGGCGCTGGATTTGCGGTATTACGCGGGCGACGTGCTGGAAGAAACGGAAACCATGGAAGCGGAGGAAATCGTATGCCTGTATGGACTGTCCGGCTTTGCCGAGGATCGAAACCTGGCGGTACACGGCCTGGATTGGGGCGCATAGCGCTCTGCGCGCTGCTGTGCCTGGCGCTGTGCGCACCGGCCCTGGCCGAGGAGACGCCCGCGCCGCATGCGCTGTCCGGCTTTGTGGCCGAAGGCTATCCCGTCCCGGACGTGCCCGAATGCGATCGGGTGGACGACGGCTATTTTGCCGGCGCGGTGCTGGTGGGCGATTCCACGGCGGCGTCGTTTGAGCTGCTGGGGGTCGTGCCGGAGCTGACGACGATATGGGAGACCGGGCTTTCCCCGCGCACGGCGGAAAGCGACCATATTTTTGAGGTGGACAACCGGTATGTGACGCTGTCGGAGAAGCTGGAGAGCATGCAGCCGACGAAGGTGTATCTGTGGCTGGGGAGCAACGGCGTGGACACCAAAGCCGCCAAGCTGGTGCTGGAGGACTATGACCGGCTGCTCAACGCGCTGATTCCGCGCCTGCCGCATACGCTGATTTACCTGGTTTCCCTGACGCCGGTCAAGCTGGTCGCGCAGGAACAGTACGCCAACTATACCAACGAGCGCGTGGACGAATTCAACGAAGGGCTCCGGGCGCTGGCGGCTGCGCATAACGTCTATTACCTGCACGTCAACCACCTGCTGCGCAACGAAAAGGGCCTGCTGGACGGTGAGTACGGCGCGGGGGACGGCATTCATCTGCGCGCGTCCGCCTATGACCTGCTGTCGGCATACCTGTATACCCACGCCATTCCGGACGGACAGGAGGAATATCCATGAAATGTGCCATCCGATACGCGGCGCTGCTGCCGCTGCTCTGCGCGCTGTGCCTGGCCCTGTGCGCCTGCTCGCCCCAGGCAGAGACCGCGCCCGACTGCGCCGGGCTGGCGGAGACATTGGCCGCTTCCCAGACGTTTGCCGAGCTGACGGCCATCCCGCAGGCGCGGGCCGCGGTGCAGCTGGACATTGACGAGGCGCTGCTGGCGGACGCCGCCATGTCCCTGGACGCATCGCGCGCGACGCCGGAAGCCATTGTGGTGTTGACCGCCGTGGACGAGGACGCCCTGGAAACGCTCCGCGAGGCGCTGGAAGCCTACCGCGCGGCCCTGGAGGAGGAATACCGCGACTACCGGCCGGACGAGCTGCCCAAGGTGGAAAACGCGCTGCTCCGGACCCGCGGCCTGCAGGCGGTGCTCGTCATTGCCCCCGACGCCGAGGCGGCCGCCGCCGCGCTGGACGAGGCCTGGAAATAACCGGGACACCTCCCGCGCGCAAACGCCCGGCCGTCCGACCGGCGGCCGGGCGGACGCCATGACGGGGTGACGGGTCTGCAGCACAAAAGAATGCCGCCGCACAGGGGAACGCCCCGGCGGCGGCTTTTGTATGCGCTTGTGCGGGAATGCCGGCAGAAAAAGAGGGGCAAACGCAGGCCGCAGCGCGGCGCTACACCTTGGGGCCGTCCACCACGGGCTTTATCCATTTCAGGCTCAGCAGCCTTCGCAGGCACAGCACGGCCTTCACCCAGTCCTCGCATACCAGCATCAGCAGATAGACCACCAGGAAGTCCCAGCGCAGCACCAGCCCGCAAAGGGCCGTGACCGGCAGGGCGATGCACCATACGCTGATGATGTCGTACAACACGCCCACGCGCGTATCCCCGCCCGGGCGGAACACGCCGCAGACGGTGATGTAGGAGATGTTGCGGATGGGGACCTCGCATGCGTAGATGAGCATGATGGCCTTGGCGTACTCCGATACCTCCTGCGACACGTCGAACAGCCCCAGAAACGCGCCGCGCGTGAGTATCATGATGACGCCGACGAGAACGGAAACGATGGGCATGACCGCCGTAAAGCGCTTGGCATAGAGGATGCTGCTGTCCGTTCGGCCCGCGCCCAGCTCCCTGCCCACCAGCACGCCCGAGGCATGGCAAATCCCGACGTAGAAGGCGAAGAACATGCCCTCAATGGTGCGGAAAATGGTCAGGGCGGCATATTGGCTGGTGCCCATCCGGCCAAAGACCATGTTATACCCCGTCGTGCCCAGCGCCCAAAGTCCCTCGTTCAGCAGCGCGGGGATGGAAACGCGGATAAACGTGCGCACGAACGCGCCGTTGAAGCGCAGGAGCGAGCGAAGCGGGCAGATGAGCACGTTGCGCCGGAACCAGGAAAAGCCCAGGATGACCAGCGGGCTGCTCCACGAGGAAACCACCGTCGCCACCGCCGCGCCGCGCACGCCCATCTCCGGCAGCCCCCACGCGCCGAAAATCAGGCCGTAGTTGAGCACCGCGTTGAGCGCAACGCCGCAGATGCTGGCGTACAGGGGCAGGTTGACAACTTCCGTAGAGCGCAGCACGGTGCAGAAAATCTGCGTCAGCGCCAGCGCGGCATAGCTGAAACAGGCGATGCGCAGGTAGGACGCGCCCGCCTCTATCACCACCGGGTCGGTCGAATACAGGCGGATGACCGTCTCCGGCGCAAAAAAGGCCAGCAGGAACATGACCGCGGAAATGCTCAGGCATCCTACCGACAAAACCCCGTAGCTGCGCCGGATGCCGTCCATGTCCCGCGCGCCCCAGTACTGCGCCAGAAAGACGGCCGCGCCGGAGGACATGCCGTAAAAAAAGATATGCAAAAGCCACGCCCACTGTGCGGCCATGCCCACCGACGCGACCGCCACGTCGCCGAGCTTGCCGAGCATGAGCGTGTCGACCATGCCGAACGAACTGGTCAGCAGATTTTGCAGCGCAACCGGCACGGCCAGGCGCACGGCGGGCCTCCAGAAGTCCGCTCCGCCCAGGCGGTCCGGCAGCCGGGAAAGGACGCGCATCATGGATCGCGCGTCCTGACCTTGCGTACGTTGGTATGTTCGGCAATATCGTTGATGACCTGCGCGTTGTCCACTCTGCGGGGAATGTCCAGGGTATAGACGTTGGTATAGATGTTGCCGTTCTCGTCTTCCTCCACGCGGAAGTCCACGTTATGCACGCGGATATGCCGGGTGGACAGGTAGTCGTTCAGGAAAGCAAGCGTCTCCTTGCGGTGGACGAAGCTGACCTCGACGATCTTGTAGAAATGGCCCACGACCATGCGCTTGATGACGGTGAGCACCACCAGCGTGCAGCCGGCGCCCAGGGCGCAGATGCCGTAATAGCCCATGCCCGCGGCGATGCCGATGCAGGCGACGGCCCACAGCGACGCCGCCGTGGTCAGGCCCGCGATGTTGCGCTTGGTGGTAATGATGGTGCCCGCGCCCAGAAAGCCGATGCCGCTGACGACCTGCGCGCTCATGCGGCCGAGCGTGACGGTCACGGTATTGACGCCCTCGGCGTTGAGCTCCATGACCTGCATGGTAATCTTGGACTCGATAATGGCGACGATGGCCGCGCCCACGCACACCAGGATATGCGTGCGCAGCCCGGCCGGATGGCGGCGCGTCTCGCGCTCATAGCCGATGATGCCGCCTGCGCAGATGGCCACGCACAGCCGGAGCAGAATATCAGTGTACGTCATGGTCATAGATGCTGCATCTCCGTGCTTGAAATCATTCGCTGCCTTGCCGGCAGGGAATTGCGGTAGAATAAGTAAACCATATTCCGCCGGGTTCGTCAAGCCCGGCGGCGCAGTTTCAGCCGCCGTGCCGCCGTTCCAGCGCCAACAGCCACGCCTTGGCCTCCAGGCCGCCCGCGTAGCCGGTCAGGCGGCCGTCCGCGCCAATCACCCGATGGCAGGGCACCAGGATGGGAAGCGGATTGCGCCCGTTGGCACGGCCCACGGCACGGCCGGCGGCCGGCCTGCCGATACGGGCGGCCAGCTCGCCGTAGGAAAGCGTCTGGCCATAGGGAATCGCGCGCAGCGCGTCCCAGACCTGGCGCTCAAACGGCGTGCCCTGCGGGGCCAGCGGAAGCGCAAACGCCCGCCGCGCGCCGGCGAAGTATTCGTCCAGCTGGCGCGCCGCCTCGCGCAGCAGCGGAGTCCAGCCCTCGCGGAAGGCGGCCGGAGCGGCTGTGCCGCGAAAGAATACGTGGGTCATGCTCCCCGCCTCCTCGGCCAGACCCATCGGGCCCAGGGGCGTATCCACCCATACTGCCTGTTTCATACCGGCATCCGCTCCCGCAACCATTGAATTTCCGCCGCATGGCCGGCGTCGTCCGTGGGGGTTTCCAGGATAAAGGGAAGATGGCGCAGCCGGGGATGGCAAGCCACGGCCAGCAGCGCGTCCGGCCCGATGCAGCCCCGGCCCAGCAGGGCATGGCGGTCCTTATGGCTGCCCCGGGGGTACTGGCTGTCGTTGAGATGGACGGCGCGCAGGCGGGACAGGCCCAGCGCGCGGTCAAACGCTTCCAGTACGCCGTCCAGGTCGCCGGCAATATCATACCCCGCGTCCCAGACATGGCAGGTGTCCAGGCATACGCCGAGCCGGTCGCCCAGCGCCGTGCGGTCGATGACGGCGCGCAGCTCTTCAAACGTGCCGCCCACCTCGCTGCCCTTGCCGGACATGGTTTCCAGCAGCACGGTCGTGCGCATCGGTTCGTGGAGCACCACATCCAGCGTGGCCGCAACGCCACGCACGCCCGCGTCCGGGCCCTGGCCCACATGGCTGCCGGGATGCAGGTTGTACAGCTGCCCGGGCATCAGTTCCATCCGGGCCAAATCTTCCGCCAGCGCCGAGCGCGCAAAGGCCAGCACGCGCGGGTCCTTGCCGCAGGGGTTGAGCGTGTAGGGCGCATGCGCGACCAGCGGGCCGAAGCGGTGCTCCTCCAGCAGGGCGCGCAGCGCGAGGATGTCCTCGGGAGCGACCGCCCTGGCTGCGCCGCCGCGCGGATTGCGCAGGAAAAAGGCAAAGGTATCCGCGCCCATGGCAAGGGCGGTGCGGCCCATGGCGAGATAGCCGCGGGCCGAGGAAAGATGGCTGCCCAGGTATGACATGGCACGTTTCTCCTTCTATTTGCATTGTACAGGAACAAACAGGGATTTACAAGCGCCGCCGCGCATGTTACGATATTTCTATTACCTGGCACGGCAGCGGAGGGAGAGCGCATGGCAAATATGCTGGACTATCTGGCATGGCGGGGCGATTTGCCCGTCGACCGCGACCCGCTCAACGAAAACGACCGCCTGATTTTTTCCCAGCTGGCCTATGTGGCCTTTGACCGGCTGGTGCCGTCGGGCTATGGCGACAGCGTGGCGCTGGGCGAGGCGGCGAGCAGGCTGCTGGCGATGGATCCGGAAGCGGAAACCATCCATCAGACCAGCTATCTGTGGGAGGGAAACAAGCGCCTGCTGACCGCGCTGTCCGTCAGCGCGCGGTTTGCGCCGATGCGCCTTTCGGGGTATGTGAGCGAGATTTCGCAGGAACATCAAAAGCAGTTCGCCGCCCTGACCATACAGCCCGGGGACGGCAGCGTGCAGGTGGCCTTTCGCGGTACGGACGATACGCTCGTGGGCTGGAAAGAAGACCTGAACATGGTCTTTGACGCGCCGGTGCCCGCCCAGCGCGAGGCGGTGTCCTATCTGTGCGGCGCGGCGGCGCTGCCGGGCCCGCTGTATGTCTGCGGGCATTCCAAGGGCGGCAACCTGGCGGTCTATGCGGCGGCGCATTGCCCCCAGAGCGTGCAGGCGCGCATCGTCCAGATTATCAACCATGACGGCCCGGGCATGGACGAGCAGACCGTGGCGTCCGAGGGCTACGCCCGCATCCGCCCGCGCCTGAGCACCTATCTGCCCAGCTTCTCCATCGTGGGCATGATGCTCGAGCATGAGGATACCTATACCGTAGTGCAGAGCGAGAACAAATCGGTATTGCAGCACGACGCGCTGTCCTGGCAGATGATGGGCGCGCGCATGCTGCGGGCGGAACAGCCGAGCGAGGCGAGCCTGGACGCCAGCCGCGTGCTGCGCGCCTGGATTGCCAGCCTGCCGCGCGAGGAGCAGCGCCTGTTCGCCGACGCCGTGTACGAAATGGCCACCGCCGCCCATGCGCGAACGCTGTCCGATTGGGAAGACAACTGGCCCGCCAGCGCGCTGGCGGGGTTTTCCGCGCTGCGCGCGCTGGAACCGACCAAGAGAAAAGCGCTGGAACGTGCGTTGGGGAGCCTGTTTTCCGTCGTGGCGCGGAGCATTCGGCTGCCCTGGCGCAAGGATGAGGAGATATCGGAATAAAAAAGAAAACGGACGGGAGGCGTGCCCATGCATCAGGAGGAAGAAAAGCGCGCTGGGTCGCTGCCGGAGCAGACCGCGCAGCGCATCATCGCCTATATCCGCGCGCAAAAGCTGCAGCCGGGCGACCGGCTGCCCTCTGAAATCGCTTTGATGCGCCAGCTGGGCGTGGGCCGCAACACCCTGCGCGAGGCGCAGCGGGCGCTGGCCTCGCGCAATATCCTGCACATCCGCCAGGGCGCGGGCACATTCCTGGCCGAACGGCCGGGCGTGGCGGACGATCCGCTGGGGCTGCAGTTCATGTCGGATGGCATGCGCCTGGCGCGCGACCTGATGCAGGTGCGCATCATGGTGGAGCCGCCCATCGCCGCGTTGGCGGCGCAAAACGCGACCGGAGCGGAAATCGACGCCCTGGAGGGCTGGTGCGAGGCGGTGGAGGCGCGCATGGACGCGGGCGAGGACTTCACGCGCGAGGACCAGCGCTTCCACGAACAGCTTGCGCGCTGCAGCCACAATCAGGTTGTTGGCAGCCTCGTTCCGATTATCCATCAGGGCGTCGTCGCCTTTTCGCTGGAGCATGAGCGCACCGAGACGCTGACGCGGATGACGCGGCTGACGCATCGGCGGATTCTCCGCGCGGTGCGGGAACGCCGCGCGGCGGACGCGCAGCAGGACATGCTTTACCATCTGCTGTATAACGACAGCCGGCGCGCGCTGCGGGAGACCGGGGATGCGGACGCCGTCTCCGGCCGCTGAGCCCATGCGCACCGGCGACACTTGTAAAAAGGAGGAAGAATCATGCGGTATCGGGGATGTATATGCCTGCTGTGCGCCTTGCTGGCCTGTGCGGGCGTGCCTGCGCAGGCAGAGGAGAGTCAGACGGCGGCGGAGGGAGAAAGGATGGTGTTTCGTCTTCTTTCCGCCGGCGAATCTGTCGACAGCACGGACTATCTGCCCTATGCGTCCGTGCTGGACGCGTGCAGCGAGAAATGGAACGACCCGTATCTGGTCTATTACCTGTATGACATGGACGGCGACGGCGTCAAGGAACTGATTGTGCAGGAAGGCACATGCGAGGCGGATATGCTCTGGAACGTGTATACGCTCTGGGGCGGCGCGCCCGTGTGCCTGGGCGGCGTCAGCGCGTCGCACTCGCTGCTGTATCCGTGCCCGGAAGGCGGCATGTATCTGCTGCGGGGACAGATGGGCTTTGAGACGATTCTGCATGTGACCCTTTCCCAGGGGCGGTTGGACGCGCAGACGGTGTCCGAGCGGGAGGTACCGCCCCAGGAGGATTATACCCAGCTGCCCGATTACGGCGTGCGCAGCGCGCTGATTTCCGACCATAGCCTGCTGGCGCCCTGAGGGGCGCCGCGACAAAGCTGCGCGACGCAGCGCGTTGAAGCCGGCCGCCTGAACGCCCGCGTTCAGACGGTCGGTCTTTTTCGCCGGGGACCGCGCCGCACCTCTTTTCGCACGCCGCATAGGCTGAGAAGGGGAGGTGACGCGCATGCGGATTCTCCGTGTCGAGGGCGGCAGGCGTCTGTGCGGGCAAATCCGGGTAGGCTGCGCGAAAAACGCGGTGTTGCCGATGCTGGCGGCGTCGTTGCTGGCCGGCGGACCGGTTCGGCTGTCGGACGCGCCGGACATCAGCGACGTGGAGCATATGCTGGAAATCCTGCGCATGCTGGGATGCTGCGCCGCGCGCGAGGAAGGGGAACTGCGCATTGACCCGTCGGGCCTGAAGGAAGAGGCGCTGCCGGACCGCCTGGCCAAGAAGCTGCGCTCGTCCATCTTTCTGCTGGGCCCCATGTTGGGCCGCTTGCGGCGCGCGGTCGTTACATATCCCGGCGGCTGCGACATCGGCCTGCGGCCCATCGACCTGCACCTGCAGGGCCTGCGCGCGCTGGGCGTGCGGATTGACGAGCGCAACGGGCAGATTGTCTGCGACGGCAGGGCCATGCACGGGGGCACGGTGCATTTTGATTATCCGAGCGTGGGCGCGACGGAAAACGTCATGATGGCCGCGGTGCTGACCCCGGGCAGAACCGTCGTGCACAACGCGGCGCGGGAACCGGAGATTCTGGATTTGCAGCGCTTTATCAACGCCATGGGCGGCAACGTGCAGGGCGCGGGCACCCATACCGTCGTCATAGACGGCGTGCGGCGGCTGCAGGGCGTGCAGTATCGCGCCATGCCCGACCGCATCGTGGCCGGGACGCTGCTGGAAGCGCTGGCCATTACGGGCGGCGAAGGGGCGGTGCTGGGCGTGGACGCCCAGGACCTGACCGCGGTCATCGCCAAGCTGCGGGAAATGGGCTGCCGCATCCAGGAATCGCAGGACCGCATTGACCTGTGCGCGCCGTCCCGTCTGAAGGCGTTTGCGCACTTGCAGACATCCCCGCATCCGGGATTCCCCACGGATATGCAGGCGCAGACCATGGCGCTGGCCACCGTGGCAGAGGGCAGCTCGGTCATCATGGAAAACGTGTTTGAAAACCGCTTTACGCACGTCCCGGAATTTGGCCGCATGGGCGCGGATATCCTGGTCAGCGGGCGCATGGCGGTCGTACGCGGCGTTCCGGCGCTCCACGGGGCGCGCGTGACCGCGCATGACCTGCGCGGCGGCGCGGCGCTGGTGCTGGCGGGCCTGTGCGCCCGGGGCGAGACGGAGGTGGAGGGCGTGGCGCTGATTGACCGGGGCTATGCGTGCCTGGAGGGGCAGCTGGCCGCGCTGGGCGCGTCCATAGCGCGTGTGGACGTGGAAAGCTGATTCCGGCGCACGCGGGTCTGCCCCGCGACGGGCCCGCGCGCCGGCCTGTCCCCGAGGTTTCTTCCGGAGTTTGCGGGGGAAAAGCAGGGAAACGGAGAAAAAACGGAGAATTTACCCCCGGTACCATGCGCATGCGCCTGTGCCGGAAAGGAAACGCCATGAAGCTCGCCCGGAAAAAACAGACCACCCATCCCGGCGCCATTGCCACCGTGACGCTGCTGGCGCTTTTGTGCGTCGCGGCGCTGCTGCTGAGCAGGACGGTGTTCGTGGTGCACCGCATCACCGTGGAAGGCAGGCGCCTGTTGACGGACGAGGAAATCATCTCCGCCGCCGGGCTGTCCTACGGGCAGAGCATGTTTTCCGTGGATGCGTCGGAGGTGGAAAAGCGCGTAAACGAGCATCGATACCTGGATTTCGTCAGCCTCTGGCGCGATTTTCCCGACCGGCTTATCCTGACCGTAGAGGAAAACACGCCCTATGCGACGATGCTGTGGATGGGCACGCTCATTATGCTGGACAAGGAAGGCATCGTACTGGAGCAGATGGTGGACATTGATATCGCGCTCAACGTCCCCGTCATTACCGGCGCGCAGGTGGCCTCCGTCCGCGTCGGCCAGCCCATCGCCTTCTCGACGGCGGGCCAGGAGGACGCCGTGCGCGCGCTGCTGTTTCATGCCGAGGAACAGGGGCTCCTTTCGGACATCGCGGAATTGAACGTGGCGGATCTGGACAACCTGTACCTGGTAACCTACGACGGCCTGCAGGTCCTGCTGGGCAGTGAGACGGACCTGCAAAAGAAAATCGCCGCGCTGGACGCGGTGCTTCCGCAGCTGCGCAGCGGGTATACGGTGCGCGGCGGCGTACTGGACGTTACCACGGGAACGACCGCGGATTTCAAAGCGCCGGTGCTCGAGATTCCGTAAAACAAACCGACGGTCGGTTTGATTTTCGGCAAAATAAGAAATTTCCATGCACTTTTTTGCTTTTTTCGCCGCGAAAGCGGCAAACCTTGTCTTGCAATCATCGTCAAGACAGGGTACAATAACGATGATGCAATGGGCGCATATGCCCGCTCGCGCTTTTGGACGAGACGGGCGTGTTGGCCTTACCCAATTGGACAGGGGGTATCATCATGAAAAACATGGCGGCGGCCATCGACTTTGGCACCTCTAAAGTCGTCACGCTGGTGGCGGAAAGCGGCGGGTATCATCGCTGCGATATCATTGGCGCCGGTCAGGTACCCTATGACGGCTATATCGACGGCTATTGGAATACGCCGGAGAAGGTCGACGACGCCATCCGCGATTCCATTCAGGAGGCGGAGGCGCAGTCGCACCGGCATATCCGGGAAATTCATGTGGGGGTTCCGGGCGAGTTCTGCCGCGTGTATGTCACGGAGACGACGCTGCAGCTGCAGGGTGTGGACCCGCATGTCACCCCCGCGGACGTGGAGCGCATCTTTGCCATGGCGGACCAGGAGATTCAGCCGGTGCGCGGCGTGATTATCCATCGTTCGCCGGCCTGGTTCATGGTGGACGACGGGAAAAAGACGATGGAGCCGGTGGGCATCAAGGGCTCGGCGCTCAAGACGTTCGTTTCCTTTATTGTGGCGGATGAATTCTTCCTGAACGATATCAATCGCCGGATGCAGAAGCTGGGCATCGAGGTGGCGGGCTTTTTCTCCTCGCCGATGGGCGAGGCGCTGCTGTTTTTGCCGCCGGAGGACAGGGACCGCACGGCGGTGCTCATCGATATCGGCTACCTCAATACGGAAATTATGGCGGTGGAAGGCGACGCGCTGGTCTTTCATAAGGTGATTCCCATGGGCGGCGCGCATATTACGGTGGATTTGACGTACGGCCTGGAAGTGACCATGGCGATGGCAGAACAAATCAAGCGCAGCTACATTTTCGGGATGCCCGGGGGCGACAATATAGAGGCGGTCAACGAGAGCGGACGGCCCGTGACGTTTACGCGCGACGATGTGGCGCGCGTGCTGGAGCCGCGCGTGGACGAAATCGCCGAGAAAATCCGCGAGGAGCTCAACCACAGCGGCGTGCGCCTGGGCAGCTGGTCCAACGTCTACCTGACCGGCGGCGGCCTCGCCATGATGCGGGGAGGCCGGGAGTACCTCTCGGCGCAGATGGAGCGGCCGGTGCGCTCGCCCACGCCCAAGGCGGCCAAGCTCAACAGCCCCGTCTATTCCAGCGCGCTGGGCTTAATCGATTTGGTCTTTGAAACCATTGAACAGCAGGTGGAAAACGGCGGCGTCTTCGACAGGCTTAAGAGCCTGTTTAAGCGATAAGCATCGCGGGCGAACGGGAGGCCCGATATACAGGAATTGAGGGGGATGACAATGCTGGAGTTTGAGGTTGAACAGAACAGTTTCGCTTCCATTAAGGTCGTCGGCTGTGGAGGCGCGGGCGGCAACGCCGTCAACCGCATGGTGGAAGAGGGCCTGCGCGGCGTGGAATTTATTTCCGTCAACACCGACAAGCAGGCGCTGGCCATGTCGCTCGCGCCCAACCGCCTGCAGATTGGCGATAAACTGACCAAGGGCCTGGGCGCCGGCGCAATCCCGGATATCGGCCGCCGGGCTGCCGAGGAAAGCCGCGAAGAAATTGCCCAGATGCTCAAAGGGGCGGATTTGGTGTTCGTCACGGCGGGCATGGGCGGCGGAACGGGCACGGGCGCCGCGCCCATCGTGGCGGAAGTGGCGCGCGATTTGGGATGTCTGACCATAGGCGTCGTCACCAAGCCCTTCCTTTTTGAAGGCAAACAGCGCATGAAAAACGCCGAAGGCGGCATCCAGGATTTGATGCAGCGGGTGGATACCCTGGTGGTCATTCCCAACGACCGCCTGCTGCAGGTGGTGACCAAGGGCACCACGATGATGGAAGCCTTCAAAATTGCCGACGACGTGCTCCGACAGGGCATTCAGGGCATTTCCGACCTGATTGCCGTGCCGGCGCTTATCAACCTGGACTTTGCGGACGTAAAGACCGTCATGGAATCCGGCGGCATGGCCCATATGGGCATCGGCGTCGGCAAGGGCGAGAACAGCATGGTCGAGGCGGCCAAGAACGCCATCTCCAGCCCCATGCTGGAAACCTCCATCGACGGCGCGCGCGCCGTGCTGATGAACGTGACGGGCGGCGTGAACATGTCCATCGTGGACATCAACGAGGCGGCGCAGCTGATTATCCAGGCCGCGGACAACGAAGCGAACATCATCTTCGGCGCGGGCATCGACGAGACGCTCGAGGACGAAGTGCGCATTACGGTCATTGCCACCGGCTTTGAGAAAACCCCCTTCCCGCCCAAGGAGCCGCCGCGCAAGCCCTATGAGCGCGAGCGCGAACGCCTGTACGCCACGGCGGACAGGACGCCCTCCTACGGCGGCTATTCTTCGGGCTGGCATGCCCAGACGGAGAGCGCGCGCGTCCGGCCGGACGAGCCGGAAATCCCCGCCTTTGTCAATACCCGGCAGCAGCCGCCCGTGCAGCCCGCACGCCCCGTATACGCCCAGCCGCAGCGCCCCGATCTGGAGCCGCAGGCCGCGCCGGAACCCATGCCGGAACGCGGCGGCGCAGGCAGCGACGTGCCCGCCTATCTGCGCAGGCCGCCGAAGCGTTAATCGTGCGCAGAGGGCTGCTGCTGGCGTGGCTGGCATGCTGGATATGCCTGGCGGGCTGCGCCGCACGCGCGGAAATACCGCTGATTGATACGAGCGCGGCGTGTCCCTTTGACGAGGGCACGCCGCTGTTTGAAGCGTTCTTTCTCAACCTGGGCCTGGGGAACGACGGCTTCCTGCTGCGGTGCGGCGGGGAAACGCTGCTCATAGACGGGGGCGAAGCCGGCTGCGAGCGCGCCGTGGAAGCGCTGCTGGCCGAGCAGGGGCTGGAGCGCCTGGATATGATGCTCAATACCCACGGCGATGCGGACCATATCGACGGCGCAGTCCGGCTGCTGCGCGACGGCTATGGCGTATCCGTGTTCCTTTCGCCCTATCGGCCCGACGCCGCGCCGTCCACCTATGACCCGCTGTTTCCGCTCCTGGAGGAAGCGGGCGCCGCCTTTGTGACCGTGGGGCATGGCGATATCCTTGCGCTGGGCGACGCGCGGGTATTCGTGTACCGGGACGATGACCAAACCCATGGCGCCAACGCGCGCTCGCTGGTGCTCAAGGTCAAGTATGGGGAGCGCGTGCTGCTGCTGATGGCGGACGCTTCGGGGGTCGGGCAGCGCCGCCTGCTGGAAATGCTGGAGCCGGAGGACCTGCGTGCCGATGTTTTCAAGGTCGCCCACCATGGCATCACGCCCAGCGTGCCCAATTTCCTAAATGTGGTCAGGCCGCTCGCCGCGGTGGTGACAAATGGCCGCGACTATGTGGCCGAGACGGTCCGACAGTTGGAATACCGCGCAATCGACGATTACTACACTGCCGAAGGAACGGTGTATATGGCCACCGACGGCGCAAGCTGGTGGATATGTCAGTCCTGAGGCAGGAACGCAAAGGACGGAGGAAACGGGAATGAAACACTATCGGTTGTACGGCTGCCTGGCGCTCTTGCTGGCGCTGTGCCTGACGCTGTCGGGGCTGGCGGTGGCGCAAGAAGAACGGGAATTCTCGCTGATTGCGTATCCGGAAACCACGGACCGCGCCACCAATGCCGTGGGCTTTGGGGGCGTGCCGGGCGAGAGCTACGCGCTCTGGCAGGGATTTGAGGGGACCTGGCAGGATACGCCGCAGACGGTGACGCTCGCGCTGGACGAGGAGGAAGGCGCGTTTACGGTGGAATGCGTGCCCGGCGTGAACGATTTCGTGCTCACCGGCGCGCAGGCGCAGTCTCCGCAGGAAGAGGGCGGCATCGCCTTCCAGATTGTCTATACGCCGGTGGAGCCGACGGAAGCCCCCGCGGAGCCGACGGAAGCCCCTGCGGAGCCGACGGAAGCGCCCGCAGAGCCGACAGAAGCGCCCGCAGAGCCGACAGAAGCCCCCGCCGAACCGACGGAGGCGCCCGCGCCGGCACAGGGGGAATACCGCACGCTCAAGCTGTGGACGCGCGGCGACGATGTCCTGGCGCTGCAGCAGGGGCTGGCCGGCCTGGGCTATAACGTCGGACGCGAAGACGGCATTTACGGCCCCAGGACGCGCGCGGCGGTCATGCGCTTTCAGCGGGCACAGTCGCTGACGCGCGACGGGATGGTCGGCGAGCAGACGCGCCAGGCGCTGGCTGCGCTGGGCGTGGACATTCCTGCGTATGTCGCTCCGGACGCAACCATGCCCGAAGGGTTTGAACGCATTCTGCAGCGGGGCATGGCGGGCATGGACGTGCGCGCCATGCAGGAAGCGCTGATTGTGCGCGGGTATCTGGACGATACCGCGGACCATATTTTCGGCAATAAAACCCGCGCGGCGCTGCGGGCGTTCCAGCGCGATAACGGGCTGCGGGACGACGGCGTGGCCGGCCCTGAGACGCTCCGGGCGCTGATGGAAGGGCTGGATATCCAGGTGGAGCCGGACCAGGCCGAGCCGGAGGCAACGGCAGCGCCGGAAGCGACAGCGGAACCGGAAGTGACGGCGGAGCCGGAGGCCGAGCATCCCAACGGCTGAGGCCGCGCGAAGGGCCGTTGAAAAACGCAGGTTTTTCAACGGCCCCAGCTTGTCGAAAAAGGTCGGCGCAGCCGGCCTTTTTCGCCAGGACACGTTTCCCCTGCGCCTGGGGGCGCGGCCGGGGAAACGTGCAGGGAAACCTTGCTGCGCAAGGCTTCCGAACCCGCCGCGCATGTCGCCGGGTTCGGATGGCAGTTGGAGGGCTTCGGCCCTCCAAACCTCCCAAAGGGGTTCTTCGACGGTCCGAGGCCGTTGAAAAACGCAGGTTTTTCAACGGCCCTTTTTTTGTCCCGCAGCCTTGG